>Ga0126342_10000128_pt1:0-10000 | contig 54733 bp, 39 predicted proteins | sample Cyp1metagenome_FD_92528 | JGI IMG/M metagenome (GOLD analysis project Ga0126342, IMG submission 92528) | Coral microbial communities from Lord Howe Island, Old Settlement Bay, Australia - Cyphastrea 1 metagenome | ecosystem: Host-associated > Invertebrates > Cnidaria > Coral ...
AGAGAGAGACACAGAGAGAGACACAGAGAGAGACACAGAGAGAGACACAGAGAGAGACACAGAGAGAGACACAGAGAGAGACACAGAGAGAGACACAGAGAGAGACACAGAGAGAGACACAGATAGAGACACAGACCGAGACACAGACAGAGACAGAGACAGACAGAGACAGACACAGACAGACACAGACAGACAGACAGATCGATACATAGATCGATAGATAGATAGGTACTTAGGTAGGCAGGTAGATGTGTAGACAGACAGACAGACAGACAGACATACAGACAGACATACAGATAGATAGGTCGATAGATAGATAGGTCGCTAGTTTGATTGGTAGATAGGTAGATGGGTGGGTGCATAGATGCGGCCACCGCCTTGCGCGGTCCTATTGGTAATCCCCAAGTATTCTGAGAGGAAGATTATTCCTCCCTTCAGTTTCAGATGCTTTTAGGCATATGTCGTTGTCGCCATCAGGCTGCTCTGGTGCTCTTGGTTCAACATCAGGTGGTCAGAAACTCAGGAGGCGTTGGTGAGAGACTTTGTGGGACTTTCAACCCAAAGGACAGGGACATATGGGGATTTCTGTTGTCATGGCGGATCCCCAAGTCTCCATGGTTGTTTCAATACTAAAACGGTATCATTTTAGATGATTTGGGATCCTTCAGTTTGGGAAACCTCCACAGAACTTTAAAAACATGTATTTTTCCCTCCAGTGTTTAGCACCGCTTAAGATTGGTTCTATTCATTTTGGGGTCCCTTGCTGGAATGGAATATTAGGGAGATGGGATTACACATCCCTCCGTGCTGTGATGATTACATTGGATTATAATTATATTGGTGATGATCATCCATGAACCGGGAATCCCTATCAACCAACCAACCAACCAACCAACCAACCAGTATAAACGAATGACGTTGTGGGTTTGGAACACTGCTTAATTTGCGAAAAGGGCAATCAATCTCACCCCCACGGTAATTTGGTGCATGGCGATGGACAATCACCATGTTTAACAGGTAAATCATGGAACTAAAGGAACGATTTTCCACTGGAGGGTAAGCACTTCCAGTGATAAGTTCTATGGGGGGTGACGCCTTGGTGGTGAAGCGCTTGTGTGCTATATCGTTTACTTATGGTATGGATTGCCCTCAGATGGTTCTTGTCCATAGCTGTGTCAAATTCCCACTGATCATAGAATCATAGAATTGGATGATGGGACAATTTACAGGAAAACCCTATATTTGATGGTAAAAACAATGGTTTCCTGTAAATTTTCCCTTAAACCAATCCAGTGATAGAATATGTCGGGGGTTTTCTGTTGTAAACTGCTGGGTATACCATGGTATACCAACACTGTTCACCCAGAATGACTCATGCAGATTCATGCAGGGCCTTCTACCCCAAGTCTTGACAATGCCAAGGCGCCCAGCGAAGTGGAACTTTGGACATTGGCTCTTGCTCTGCCTGTCCAGGCTCATGGTCTTGTGGCACATCATATGGGACAAAAAACCTCAAAGGTCCATGAAGAAACCCTTACTCGAGAGGTCTTGCTAACTACATATAGAGATTGCGCAAAACCATGAAACGCGATATAGCGAACTAAAGCAATAACTTTGGTTCATGACCGCCTTTGTGACCCTTAGTTTGGTCTTTTCTCATATGAAGTCTTTCGGGCAATAGATGCCAGGAAATATATATGGGATTTGACAAAGAAATTCTGGGAAATAGCATGTTAATCCCATGAAAAATGCATTTTTTCGGCCAAATACCATGTTAATCCCATGTTAAATTTGTTAACGACATGGGAATTTAGCACAAAATGGGGGGCCCCAAAACCATGGGTTTCAATACCAAAATTGTCTAATTTCGAATGATTTGGGGTACCTCTATGACTTAGGAAACCTCCGCTTAGGATTTTAGGGAATCAATATATCAATGGGAAAACCAGAGTAAAAATTCAGTCGGAAAACCGGGCCGCTGCCGAGGGCATTGCTTACGTTTCTGGGAAATGTGTGCAATCGTATAGCGGGAGAATGTGATATATAGATATTGTTAGGTTAGCAATATATTGATTATGTAGATCATTTCTGGTTGGTGGTTTGGAACATTTTTTATGTTCCATTTCATATATGCTATAATCCTTCCCATTGACGAACTCCATGATTTTTCAGAGGGGTAGGTCAACCACCAACCAGATTATGTAGATCGCTTATTTGAGAAGATAGTTGAACTGTTCAGGTTAAGCGGTGTACTTCGGATTGCTGAGGAAGATGATCATGGTTTGACGAGCCACCGGGCTGCTGCACTGTAATACTTGGTGGCTCATCCCACGGCTCGTAAGTGGGTTATAACCCCACTTATAAATGGGATAAGTAGGGTTAATCCACTTATAACTGGGGTTATAACCTACTTACTAAGTGGGATGAGCCACCAAGTACAGGACATTTGTAGCTTGCATGTTTCTCGTTTGCATGCCACAAGTGTTTGAAGAGGGCCACAAGGTGGTGCCCCCCGAGTGATGTCTGTTGGTTTATAAACCCCATGAAGTATGCGATAAACCCAAGTTAATAGAGTGATGTTCACCAACTTAAACCGTAAACCCGGGCTTTATCTTTTGGAGGGTTTGCATCTATTGATACCAGGCCCAGTCAGCACTCCACTGGGGAGACGAAAGCGAGATAGGCAGCGACAGCGATGACGAAATGACGCAAGACACTCCCATGGGACTCCCAGTTCAGCCTCGTGGGCCCTGAAGGAGCTGCACAGTCTTGACATGTGGCAGCCGTGAAAGCAGATGGAAAGTGGTATACCTGGTGTCGAATTAGCGATATGCAGATCAGAGAGGCTTGCCGCCGGCAGATCTAAATCATCGACACGGCAGTGGGGCAGGCCACGCTGTAAGACGCGTCAGTTATGTTTCAAGTTGCTTGACTAGTGCAGATGCTGAATACTGGAACAGCAGAGGATACCCTGCAAAAGGTATATTATTAGTTGTGTGATGCCATTTTTGAACATGTTGTCCAAAGAACTTTTGGCAGTATCTGGAATAAAGCTGATTTCCCGCTTGTGGCCCTTTGTCTGGCCGGAGGTAGCTGGAAGCTAGCCCTTTGTTTGGCCGGAGGTAGCTGGAAACTAGAAACAAAGGTGGCCCTGTGCCTGGCCAGAGGCAGTTGGAAACTAGAGAAACAAAGGCGGCCCTTTGCCTGGCTGGAGGTAGCCTGAAGCTAGAAACAAAGACGCCCCTTTGTGTGGCAGGAGGTAGCTGGAAGCTTGAAACATAGGCGGCCCTTTGTTTGGCCGGGGTTAGAAGCCGCAGTTAGCTAGAAAAGATTAACAAAGGCGGCCCTTTAAAGTTAAAAGAGGTGCCTTTGTTGGTCTAAAGCTGAGCTGATTAGAGACCCAATAGAAACAAAGGTGACCCTTTATTTAAACAAAGGGACTGCCTTTACTTCCTAGCCTTGTCTGCGTTTTTCCTTGTCGCGCTTACGGCCCGGGGTTTTACCGTGGTTTGGGACCTCACTCCGGCGTCACTGGAAATGACGGTTGGCACTGGAAACTGTACGCAAGCATCAAATGGCCTTAGGGTTTCGAAATATTACAATTCACCCAAACTATTACTAGTGGACGGTGATATCATTCACGATTACATGTATATTAAAATAACTTTTTAATATAGTATAATTACATAGTCGAAACCATGTTAGGGGAGGTAGCTATATAACTGCGACGCATTCACATGGGGATAGATATTGTGATATGTGCATTCCCAATCTATCACCAGATGATCCACCATGATGAAATATGTCACCATGCATAAGTATATGTATATGCGCCACAGTCAAAACATGGATACATTAATCATATTGGGCGATGCTCATAAATCCACTAATAGGTATCTGTAATGTCCCTTATCATTGGGTTTCCCATAATGGAAAGGAAGACCTTACCCGATATACCGAATTTTGTCCTTGACTATGAAGTAGCTCCATTATCCATATCATGTAGCCCATTGAATCCGTAAAGCCATGCTCGTAACATGTGCATCCCCATGAATAGACGATCTTAAACCAGTAGTGCCTGCCCTTGACGAAGCCTGTGGCGATTTCGCGGCCAGGAATGCTTGCGCGCAGCGGCAGAAGAGCCAAGGAATGATTGGTTGGTGGAGGCTGGCAATGGAACATCCCCTACAAGGTGGTCCCCCCCAGTTAAGCCGTGGTTTTCATATATCCCATTCAGTATAGGTACGTCTAATAAACCATAAACCATAAATAGATATAGTATGATATAGTTATAAACCAATTTAGATATCTATATTGGGCACCACCTTGTGCGAATGGAGGTTTGGGAAAGTCATCAACAACTCAGAGATTTTCCAGCAAACCATGTTGATTCCACGAGGGTAAGCACCAGATTAGTAATTCGGGTTCTATAAAGTTCAAAAGGTAAGATATGTCATTGGATTGCTCGGGGTTCAGGAATCATCCAGGTCCACCCCGAATTTACTCTAGTAAGTCCCTCAACCCAATTAGTGCTCAAGTATGTTGGACCCAATCTATATGGAAGCGAGGAACTTCGCCACCTCTCCGGGCACACAGACGTTCCTCCTTTTTGAAAGCGTCTGCCATGTTGAGTGATTCTTTGGGGCCTATCTTAAGGGGGATAAATGACGATGCCAAAACTCTCCCCGATGCAAAAACTCGGTGTGCAAGGGGATTCAAAAACTCCGAGCTGACCCGATTCAGAAACTCGTGACTTTGCAATCCCAATGCAGGTCGTAGATTGGAAGGGGCCATACTTACCCATAATACGCATGCTATACCACTGGCCCAAATCTTCAGAATGAATGGCATGCAAACTCATCTCGAATTACATTTTCTAAAGCACAACAAGATTGAGCTCGTGACAGAATGTTGATATGTTATAGTTGTGTCCCGGTATTGACTACTCCGGTTGGCATGTGTTTTTGGGTGCTTGAATGATGCCTCCGGCAACAGTCAGTGCTTTCCCGTTGAATTTTCACGATATGTGCAACATTGCATCGCAAATGGTCGGAAAGTGGGGGAGGCTGTGGAGGCGTGCAATTCAGTGACTACATTGCTGCCTGCATTCAGTTCTCGTTTGCTCTTCCTACTCTCGATTTTGTTCTCTACATACTGGGATTGAAAGAAGGATACCAAAATTGGGCTTTGCAAGCTATCTCACCTATAGTGGAGGCTGTGATGGCAAATGGAATCGAGGAAGACTTGTAACAGGAGGTCCCCTTGCGCACTCAGGTGGTCCCTCCTCACTCCAGCCAATGTGAGTGTCACCAGTCTTCCGGATTGGGTGTGCCAAGATGAACCTTTGTGGTTTATTCAAACAAGCTTCCTCTAAGGACCATCCACAACACAATTCTTGCACGGCAGATTGTTCTCGAAAGCCTGCCTATAATTTGGTTGTGGCTAATGGAGATGAAGGGGGCGTGAGTTCACCAAGGTTTTTTTAACCGACAACCCAGGCCTTGGGGACAAATTCGATGGCGCTATTCAGTACCTACCATACATCCCCCGAGGGGTCTTCTATTACCATCTGGTTATTTAACATAGCCATGGAAAATGGCCCATTTATAGATGGTTTAATTACCTATTAAAAATGGTGGTTTTCCATGGCTATGTTAAAAAAACAGGTGGTGCAGGGTGCTTTAGATTTTAACAGGACCTGCTGGAAACTCAAAAGATCTCAACAGCCACCACCTGGCCACCCAGAAACTTACCGGAATCTGGCATGACAAGTTTTTTTCGCCTTTCAGAGTCACGTTACTGCCACAGCCATTTGGAACGGCCCTAGCTTCAGAAGATACGGAAGCCTTGGTGCCTGCAGACACCATGTTTATCAATTTTTCTCATGTACAAAAGGTCATTCAAAGGCATGTCATTCAGCCTTCTCACCTATTGTTGTTATAGAGGCTGACCAAAAGATGAATAATCAAACCGTGCATGAAATATGTTTTGCCCCCCTGGGAAAAAAAATGTGAACATTTTGGGCCCTAGGAAGTACGACAACACAATCTAAAATGTATAATGAAAAAACGCATGCCTTTCATCATGGCCACCTCTCCCCAGAGACAAGGGAGCTGCGGTGAACTTTGCAGCTCTTGGGGTGGGTGAAAGGACTACATGGGGTTGCAAACATGCAGGTATTTACTAGCGGGTTGCCAACCCAAATTTGCTGTTTATTTTAAAATTAAGCAAAGCCAAAATGGACGCTGCGGGGGACACGTACTACTTACTACCTAAGAATGAGTTAGCCCATTCATGACCAATTCTCACAATGCAGCTAGCCAAATTATGAAATCATTATTATCAGTTATTGTTATGCACATGGGTGAATAAGACAACAACAACAACAACAACAATAACAACAACCACAACCACCCTTGTCACATCCTGTGCTTTAATGGTTGGGATGCAAAGTGCTGCCAAATACTGCCAACTTTGGCATGCTCTACCGCCAGAATTTGGCATTCCAGCAGTATTCTGGCTGTATTCTGCAGTATTCGGTAAGTTTCTGGCAGTAATTCGGTAAGTTTCTGGCAGTAGTCTGCACAGTTTCCACCCAAATGCCTACCCTAAACTTGGTGTATGTACCACAAGTTTCTTCAAGTTTCTTGGGCGGAAGGAAACACAAAGTGCCTGAATAGTTTTTTGTTCTGTGGTATACATGTCCCAAGTATTTGCGTAGCAAGGTTCTGGGTAGTGACTGTCATCCTGTCCAAATCAACACTTGCAGCATCACTGTCATGTTCCTCTTTGTCGTGGATGTTTCTCTGACTGGGTGTGCTATTGTGTAGTGTGGCGGCTGAAGCAGAAATTATGTTAACGCAAGGGGGGCACCCCCTATGACTGCTCAGCAAACCCCAATATTGATGAAATAAAGTACCCTTTTTGCTACTGCTTCTTGTTGTTTTTGTCCTTTCTACTCCTCTTTCACTTTTGTTTCTTTATGGAGCTAGTGCTGGAGTTACTCTTGGCAATCATCCTCATCATTATCATCCTCCTCCTTATCATCATCATCATCATCATCATCATCATCATCATCATCATCTCCATCAGGCCCCTGGAAGTGGAGGTGATGCAAGAAAAATACTGTCTCCATCAATGGGGTTGACCACATGATTGATATGCTTGCTTGCATGGGCTTTGAAACAGGGACAACCTCATGGCCTGAAGACCTAACAAAACAACATTGAAACAGGACAACCTACTGACCCTGGCTGCCAATGTAGCATCTGCTGGTACCCTGGGGGTGGTGTGCCTGGGCGAGCCCTCCTGCTGGGAATGGCTGGCAAGCCTCTATCTAATTATCTAACTGGGCTGTCTTGAGCCTCCAAAAGACAAGTCCAGCCTCAACTTAAAAACACAACTCCAGCAAGAAACTGGACAGCTACTGCAGCAAACTTAAAAACACCTTATAAGAAATGACCCTCGGTGATTAGAAGACCGAGGAGTCATGGGATGATCCTCCAAACGGCAGGCTTGCAGATTCCACTTCGACCCCACCATCAATGATGCTTCGTTTTTGGGGGAATTGTCCTACTTGCTGGCTCTTAGTAAGTTTATAAGGCCCTAAGTGGATTGACCCTACTTATCCCACTTGTGACAGGGATGTAACCTACTTAGTGGGATGGACCACCAAGCATTATCGCACTATTCTCCATATTATATTCCTATTAATGAATCATATCATCAAAAATCCTCAAGTGTCTCCAGTGTATATCCCATTTATATATCCTCATTGCATCTCATTCTAGCCATCCCATTTATCTCATAATATCCCACAGTATCCCAGAATATCCACAGTTGGTGGTTTGGTACATGTTTTATGAATTTTCAGAACCAGTTGGGAATGGAAAATCATCCCAACTGACGAACTCACTAACTCATTTTTCAGGATGGGGCAGGTTATACCACCAACCAGCATAAAATATTCCCCAAAAACACTATGAAAACCTAGAATCAATGGATTGGTTTAAGGGAAAACCTTAACCAGAAACCATGGTTTTTACCATCAAATATAGGGGGGGTTCCGGTTAAAATTTTCCCATCATCCAATTCTGTGATCGAACTTCTACCCCCATCAAACTCCCACCATTTCTGGCGACGTTTTCACCGACGCCAGGCGTACACCTTGATTGGCCGTGAAGATTTGGCCTTGATGGCACGACCCCCTCGTGAGGCCCGGGAAAAAGACGCAAGCCATGGAGGTGAACCTCTTGGAAACATAGAAAAATCCATCGAAAATCACCATTTGTCATGGGTAAACCATCTAGAAATGGGCCATTTTCATCCATTTTCCATAGTTATGTTAGTTTACCAAGAGGGTAATACTACTTAAGAACTACTTCTGGCAATTTTAAATGGATACCTTCTGGCAATTTAATATAAAATCGCCATAGAAATAGTGAATTGTCCCATGAATAGCATGATGATTTTCCATAGTTATGTAAATGTTTACCAGAGGGTAAATCAACGAACTAAATATGATTATCAACGGCCATGTTCAATACCTATATGGAGGTTTCCATGAATTGCACATAGTAATAAACCTAGTTATAGCCATAGTAAAAGCTGTAATAATCATACATTACGTACCATTCACCAGTTATTATCATACTGTAGCTCTGGTACACATACAAAAAACTATAGAACATCACCATTTTGAATAGGTAAATCAACGAACTAAATGTGGTATGTTCAATAGCAAACTGTTAAATAACGAACTATATCTAACCTATATGGAGGTGTCCTAAAATGAGGTACCCCAAGCTCGCTGGATGGTTTCTAATGGAAAATCTTAAAAATGAATGATTTGAGGGTAGCCACATTTTACGAAACCACCATATCTGGGAAACCAATCTTTCAGGCACCATGTCCATTCAGGGAACATATGGGAACATGAACTGAAGTTCTACAGAAATGCCCTTGTTGATTGCTTAGTCATCAGAATTATAATAGAAATTATCTACCAAAGTGGGAGACAAAGGCATTAACGGTAATGGTGCTTGATGGGATTCGAAGATTTGTTTACCATCATTGATACCTGGTTGGTGGTTTGGAACATGAAATTTATGACTTTCGATATTTTGGGTTTTATTTTTTCATTCAGTTGGGAATGTCATCATCCCAACTGACGAACTCATATTTTTCAGAGGGGTTGAAACCACCAACCAGATACGGATGTTCTGAAGATGTTATAATTCTTGGATGGTAAGGAAGTTCATTAGCCTTTAGGGGTAAACAAAGATGGTGAACCATGCTTCATGTACTTGGGGGTGCGGTTCATGTTGTAGATAAACCATACAATGTGGACCCCCCAGTTATAAATTGGTTGATAAACCCCATTAATTATAGTCAGTATCATAAACCATACTTATTGGAGTCATAAACCAACGTAACTATCTAGGGGGCCCCACATTGTAGGGTTTCTATTCCAGCTTATGGAGGTTATTAGCATGATTATACCCACCAGCATGAGCATTGCTGCACCCCTAAGTATGGAACATGCACAAGTTATGTCAACAAAGGTTAAATGCCAATCAGGCAGTGGTCCTAGAGTCAGGAAAACAACCTTTAATCAATCAGGGTCAATGGGTTACTGGTTATTGTAGCAACAAAGTTAGGGAAGTCCCCCACCGTTTATTACTCAGACGGGGACCTACCCATTTTAGTATTGCCAACACATTTTTCTTGTGTGGGGGTTCATTGATTCCTGGTGGATGATTATTCCTAACTTGGCATTACTGATACTAGCCAACTTATTGGGAATTATGATAACATATGATAACCCATAGGATTGGGAATCCATTTTCAACCAACTCGTATTTGGGTTTGTCTGAAAATAACGCACCCCAAAACCGGATTATCATCATGTTTCCTATTCAACTGGCCATAAACATCCATAACCTGGGTATCACCCATTTTCAGACACCCCCCATATTCATATGTTCCATTATTTTCCTAT
>Ga0126342_10000128_pt1:12500-54733 | contig 54733 bp, 39 predicted proteins | sample Cyp1metagenome_FD_92528 | JGI IMG/M metagenome (GOLD analysis project Ga0126342, IMG submission 92528) | Coral microbial communities from Lord Howe Island, Old Settlement Bay, Australia - Cyphastrea 1 metagenome | ecosystem: Host-associated > Invertebrates > Cnidaria > Coral ...
GGGCCCGAAACATCCAGGACTCAAATCGTCTTGTGGGGGACCATTTTTCAAGTGAGCTATTATAAAAATACCATGGTTGATTGGTTGTGAATAACAGATGATACTACCTGGTTTAATGGGGACTATGAACTAACCCATACTAGGGAAACCTATCGACCAACTAGTATTTCATGAGATTGGAAAAATGTGTATTTTCAATGGCTCAAGTGGTTTTTAGCATTCGTGAGTGGTAAAGAAGGGACCTCCCAAAACGATGGGTGATTTGGTAAAAATGAACAGGCGCACAAATGGATTTATGACCGGTACCCCCCTACATTGTGTGGCTCAATAAGACCTATTCGTCAAGGATGACAGCCAGTTGACGCTGAAGGGCTGGAATTACAAGACGCTGTACCATGAGATGGTGAAAGACTTGCATGACTCCTCACACTACTCCTTTGCCACAGTCCAACTAGCAGAAGGAGCGGGTGTCCACACGCCGCAGGCAACAAGTCAACAAAATTCAACACTTGCGACCGCAGCGCCAGAAAGTCAACCACTGGACAATGTCGAAAGATGACCGCGACCAGGCTGTTGACAAGAACAGCGCCCAGGCTCAGCCAGAGAAAGCAGTTCAAGACACGGACAATGTGAAAGGCGACCGATGCGGCCCTTGAAATTTATAAGCATGTTACCGTGTATGAACATGTTTACCAATTCCATAACTATGCTATATCCCATATTATATATTTTAATTGTAAACTGAAACTACATATCATAAAGGAACAAACTATCCCGTATCAGCCCATATCATATGCCAAGTGTTTGCGCGTTGGATACTCACAGATTTCCCCATATGAAGAAATCAGGTGCGTCTTGGCACGGTGGACCCGTTGAGTTCTTCCGAGTGGTGCGGGGCCTTTTTCTCTTGGCGGGCGCAGGGCGGGGGAATGGTCCTGCAATGCAGCATCATTAGAAATCTGCAGAATCTTTAGAAACTGGTGAGTAACCATAGTCATAGCCCAGTGATATATTCTACCAATCCAGAAGTGGTTAGGAACCATATTTCTAGCCTCGTTTTCAAAAATAACAATCTGCGGTCACCCTGGGGACGAATTTGATCGCTGAACAAAATTGGGTGAAATCCAAGGGGGAGAAACTGGTCAACAAGTGTGATGGTATTCAAATTATTATGTAATATGTTCTATTTGCTTGGTGGTTTGGAACATAAATTTTATTTTTCCATACATGGGAAATAATCACCCCAATTGTATTAATATATATATATAATTTAAATATATAATATTGATATAGTCAATATATATATATTTATAATCTATATATATATAGTCTATATATATAATGTGTTTTGTTGTGTTTTTAAGAAAACCGATTGGGGGGCTTACCAACCACAACGCTTCTCAACCTCAAAGCCTTTGCTGTTGCTGGAACTCATCAGGTACTCAGTTGACAGTTGACAGGATTAAACCCATCCCCCTAATATTAAACACCCCCCACATGGTCTCAAATATGTGTACTGGTTCGTGGTTTGGAACATGAATTTCATTTTTCCGTATATGGGGAATTTCATCATCCCAACTGACGAACTCATATTTTTCAGAGGGGTAGGTATACCACCAACCAGTGTAAGTCTCCAGAAGGGACATGCTTGAAATGGGCTCATATCAAGGGGATGGGAGAAATTGCTGCAAAGGGTTGCTGAAACCTTAACTAAGGTCGTTAAAACAATGTCATAAACCACCCCATTTCTAATGGTTTATATCACCTATATATGGTGATTCGGGGGATGGTTATTTTTGTTTTAACCACACTACAGGGATCTATTGCCGGCATTGGCCAGAATGGCGTGCCAGTTCACATGTGTTGCCATGTGGTTTCTTGGAGCCTGTTCCATGGCAAAAACGCCTACATTGCGGACGCAGATATTAAATTTACCAAAAGTGCCTAGAAAAACGGGGCCGGTATATGTTTTTTCTTTTGGGTGGTTTTTATGAAAGGAACCGGAAAGGATTGGAGGTATATAGGATAAATCTGCGGGAAGAGTACAAGTGAGGTCATGCCAAAAAGCACTGGTGCAAACATGTGGGAAGGCTTTCGAACACGTGCTTGGACCGAGGGTAACTACCAGACAGTACAATTTAGCATATGCTTAGTTGCTGGTTTTACCTGATTGCTATAGGGGAAACATCCACAGGTGTTTCTGGAAACTGATCAGTTGCAATTCTTCGCAGCTGTTTTTTTCACCAAACGCCTGGATTTGATAAGTGGATGATTTGGATGATTTTCGCAATGGGAAATCCACTATTTACAGTGTGGAGCCCCCCCAGTTATAAATTGGTTTATAAACCCCATTAACATCCATTAACTATTATAGTTAATTGCGTATCACAAACCATAGTAAAATTGGAGTTATGTTCACCAACTCAGCTACCGTAAACGGGGGCCCAACATTGCAGGGAATCTATAGAGAATCTGTTATAATATATAGATGTATATATTTGGTGGATTCCTGAAGCAATCCGAGGATACATGACCAGCAATAAATTGCACCGAATTTTCTCGGGTTTTCTCGTTTCATGAATTTATACAATGTGGGGCCCCCAAACGATACTTTAAATTGGTGCAAGAAACTCCAATTTTACTATTCTTTACTATTCTTTATGATACGAAAATAACGAACTAATACTCATGGGGTTTCTGTTAACCAACTAAGATAACTGGGAAAACCCCACATTGTAGATCTTCCCACTTGTTGTCTTCCCATCAGTTTTCGATTGTTCCTCAATCTTTTCGGGTGACACCGGTGACACATTCGCGCCATGCGCGCGGCACCGGCACCGATGGCGGCGGAGTGGCGCTTTCGCGAGCTGGAACGAAGGCTGGCAGAAGTGGAGCGAGCGACTTGGCAGAAAATCCTGGAGTTGCAGTTATGGCCATTTATCAGTTATAAGTACTAACAAAACCCCATTTACAGAATGTATAATCCCATTTATAGCCAGTTATAACTGGTAAATGGCCATAACTGTGGGGAAAACCACAGGGTGGTGCCCCGGTGCCCCAGTTCGTGAACGCTAAGTTGGTGCAAATAAGTGCAATTTCACTATGGTTAAGTTGGTGATATATCGAACTTGTTAATGGGGATTAAAACCTATTTAATGCTAGGGGGCACCACCTTGCATATCCTGGCCTGATTTAAGTTTTTTTCAAATTTCCCAATGGACAATCTGGGAATCTAGAGTCTAATGAGTCTATAGGCCTAGAAGAATTTTGATTCAATTGGACATATGTATAGCCCAGTTGGATTAATGGGTTATTAATATGGGTTGTATATATAATACAGATATTCATATACATAGATAAGTGATAAACCACTTACCATTTGGGATTCACACTTGCTGAAGTATTGGAGATACTGGTTCAACCTTGGTGAAGGGGAATTGTACACCAAGCAATGATAGGGATATAACATGGTACTCGTATATGGTGGTTTCCTCAAATGGTGGATCCCCAAAACATTGGTTTTTTAATACTCAAATGGTCTAATTTTGGATGACTTGAAACATTTAATTTAGGAAACCTCCATATCGCAGCCCCCAAAAAAGATAGACAAACGTTTCCAGGATGGTGATGATATCTGGGAATTTCAGGATCCTAAAATGGAGGTACGTAAACGTACCATATTGTTGGCCATATGAATTGTGGGGATATCCCCTGAAATTGAGAACCTGAAAATAGGCCAAAAATATATGGAATCGGTATCTCCAATCAATCGGTTCCTTCTCGATGGCCAGTGATGTAATGGGATATTAATGTAAATTAAATGTTATATTATGGAAATGGGATAATTTTAAACTAATCAACCATTAATCATCAAACTATGGGTATGAATGCCTATCAACTTATGGCTATTCATGGGATATTCTCCTCAGAAATCCAGGTGTCCGTTTCGTTCATCGACCTGAATGGGGCTGTCCGGATTCTGCTGGGATTTTCAATAGGATGTTTCAATGGAATTGGTCATGGCTTCATGGCTTTCACCTATTAATGGTTAATTATGGTTAATACCCTCTGGTAAACTAACATAGCTATTGGAAATTGCCATTTATAGTGGATTTTCCCATCAAAAATGGTGATTTTCTATAGTTATGTTAGTTTACCAGAGGGTAGTGACATTGCTCGGTTAATAATGTTAATGATAGTTAATGATGGTTAATAAATGATGGTTAATGTCACCCATTAATGGTTAATAAATGATGGTTAATGATAGTTAATGAGGTGACATTGCTTGGTGGTTTGGAACTATGGAATTTTATGACTTTCCATATTTTGGATATGTCATCATCCCTACTGACGAACTCCATGATTTTTCAAAGGGGTAGGTATACCACCAACCAGACATTGTTTATTCGTTAATGGGGATAAATTCAACAACATGTCACTGATTTGTCGATGTTTGCCTAGCTGTGGTTCCATCTTCCGGAACAGGAACCATGGTGTCCAAAAAAGAAGCTTCGCTTCAATTCAACACGAAACCATATGCCATATGATGGTTTAATGTCTTAGGAACCATCGGGTTAAACCATCAACTGGCTTCATTTCATCAACATGTTGATGGTTAAACCCCATGTTATTCTCGGAAAATACCGAGTTATACCCATTCTTTGGATAAACAACAGTTTTCGAAGCCATAACGAAGCCATGCTCATCCTCTGGTAATGAAACGTGACGATGGACAATCCTCTGTGACGATGGAGGTTTGTAGCTGGAAAATCAGACATTGGATATGTCCAATTGCTATGTTTGATTACCGCAGGCTAACCAAGCACTCACTTGCGTATAAATGGCTTATAAGTTATTGACCTTAGTTACTTATCACTAATGGAATAACTACAATGTGGGGCCGCCCAGTTGTTTTAGTTGGTTAACAGAAACCCCATGAATACTAGTTCGTTATTTGCGTATCATAAACCATAATTACCATAATTATTCTAATTATCATAACCATAGTCATTAGTACTACTAGTTATTTGCGTATCGCAAACCATAGTTGCCCTAATTATTCTAATTATCATAACCATAGTCATTAATACTACTAGTTATTTGCGTATCATAAACCATAATTACCCTAATTATTCTAATTATCATAACCATAGTCATTAATACTACTAGTTATTTGCGTATCATAAACCATAATTATTCTATAGTCAAGATTCTAGTTATTATAATTGCCATAATTACCATAATTGCCATCATTATTGCCATAATTGCCATTATAATTGCCATAATTATTTGCAGCAACTTAGCTATCGTAAGCGGGGTCCCCTTTTTGGTAGGATCATCATGAACCATTTCTGGGCAGGCCCTCGCTGACCTGAGCAATGCGGCACCGGCAGCTGTTCCAGGTGTGCGATGGTTGGCCCTCTGGTAAACTAACATAGAAAACCATGGAAAATCACCATTTTTAATAGGTAAACCATGGAAAATCACCATTTTTAATAGGTAAACCATGGAAAATCACAATCTTCAATAGGTAAGTCAACTATTTCGATTAGGGCCATGTTCACGTTCGCAAACTGTCAAATTACCAGAAGGTACCCTCTGTCATCAAAACGTGGCAAGCTAGGAACTGACCGAAGTCAATGGAAGTTTGTTGGAAAATTATGGAATATCATCGAATATTATTTGGTGGATTGTTCGCCAAAAATGTTTGATTACTGGATAAAACCATTTACCCTCTGGTAAATTAACAGTTGGACCCTGAAAATCACCAATTTATAGGGGAAACTAGTCCTCCAAACCCGTTTTCTGCCAGGGTCGTCATGTTAATTTTCCAGAGGGTAGTAACAATCAAACACTAGACAAACGACTTCATTTATTTAATGTCCATTATTGTTACTAGATTTCTAGAATTAGATTGTCATTACTCGAGGCTAACCATCGAAAAATGGGGGTTTAACGAACACCGAGAAAAGGCTTGGATTTGACCAGAAAGTGATGGGATTTTTTCGCGATGAAAATGATGGGGTTTCCAAGTTCTCCAAGGAAATTGTCAGCCAACTAAATATTGGTAAACATACAAAAAAACTATGGAAAATCACCATCTTTAATAGGCAAATCAACTATGAATGGACAATTTTCAATAGCTAACTGTTAAATTACCAAAGGGTAAATATTGGAGCACTAGTAGGACCAACTTCATGTTTGAGTATCTAATTGAATGATGTTGAATGTATTTTGTATTTCACGTAGCCCAAATACACTTGTGAAGGAAGGGACTGGCCGTCCCCCATTCTCAAAGGCATTTACATACCATTTTGTACCCATTGCTTTTGGATTCCCCATATGGCAAGGATTACCATACCGGAGATGCCATGTTTTGACCATGGCAGATACAACCAACACTTACGAAAAGGAATTTGGCATGGACAACCGACCAACACCGCCATCATTTGATGATGATGACGACGACGACGACGATGATGATGATGATGATGGCGATTCAACTTTTTGCGAACAGGTTTTCGAACAGATTCCCAACATTTACCCTCTGGTGAACTAACATAGCAATTGAAAATGGCCATTAATAGTGGATTTTCCCATTAAAAATTGTGATTTTCCATTGCTATGTTAGTTCACCAGAGGGTAAAAATTTATCGTATCCTAAAAGGTGGTGCCCTGAAGGCTATGTTGCTATGTTTGTTGGTTAAAGCTACCACCATGAACTACCGATACATCCACCACAATTCGTAGTTAGCCGAGTTATAAACCAACTTACAGTATTCAACTCAATTCCATTAAATCCCACTATATCTCATTAAATCACGATTAAATCCCCAACTAAATCACCATTATTGCTACATATTGCTACCAAACCACCAACTTAGCGATGCCAAACGCACCACCGAAGACACCGAAGAGGCTTTCCCACGATCACGAAGACAAAGAGCAAGCTCATGGACGACGTGCGCCGCCGTTTGGGAGAGTCCACAGCCGGGGGATTTAGTGGGAATAACCCCATCAACCATAAACATGTAGTAACTAAACCATAAACCACCCATTCTGGTTGGTGGTTTGGAACATGAATTTTATGAGTTTCCATATATTGGGAATAATCATCCCAACTGACTTTCATATTTTTCAGAGGGGTAGGTATACCACCAACCAGGATAAACAATGCCATAAACCATCCATTTGGGAATGGTTTATACCACCTATTTATCTATTTTTGGTGATTTGGGGGGTAAAAATATGGAATTCCTCAAATGGAGGTTTTATTGGGAAAATGAATGAAGATTTTTGATCATGACCTCCTGTCGTGATGGCATGATGGTTAGGATTGGGGGAATATTCCCGAAAAGGCCGCAAGTTTCAGCTATTTTCAAGTCGAATGTGTGCTCTCTTGGCCCGTCGGCAGGGAGGGTGCACTCTTGGGAGCAAGTGAACAGCTATTTTCAAATTGCTGAATTATTTTCATTCAGCCAGATATAATGGGAACATATGGGAATACAATGGAAATTGATCACCAAACTGATAGGATATGTAGGTTTGTCTGAACATGATGGGAAAACTTGCCCCATCGAAGTTGCGACAAAATCTGTGATTTCCAGAGAAACCTCAGCCTGTGGGTAAAGTTTTTTTCAGCCTGGGAGTCACTGATCAACCGTATCCCCTGATGTTTGATCGCCAAACTTAACCATACTTGGTGGCGAACTACCCACGGCTCGTAAGTGGGTTAGTTCACCCCAGTGATTTACATGGGATAAGGGGCGGGTTAATCCACTTCAATCATTAAGGGTGAACTAACCCACTTACGAGCCGTGGGTAGTTCGCCACCAAGTACATACTCCTATGGGAGAACCCCCACCGAATGGGGACGAACTCGTTAATCTACGATCGAGGGAGGATTTTTGCTAAGATGATCTGTAGATTTCCAAGAAATGCCGCTGGTATGTCCCATGGGTATTTCCTAAATGGTTGATATCCCATTATATGGTGTATATATATATAGGTAAATTATAACGACCTCACTGTTCTCCCTCACTGGAATCATGGTCAGTAAGGGGAATTATTCCAATATGGTCTTATTTCATGTTAGTGAATTATTAGATTTTCCCCAGATATATACCGATATACCCATCAAGAGTTCCATTATCCATTGGAAAAAAAAATTGGGCATAATGTCATTGCTTGGTGGCCCATCCCACGGCTCGTAAGTAGGTTAGTTCACCCCAGTGATTTACGATAAGTCGGGTTAATCCACATCAATCACTGGGGTGAACTAACCCACAACCACTTGCGCCGTGGGTAGTTCGCCACCAAGTAGGGATATCACATGGATTATGTATTCCATATGGATATGTATACATATCCCATAGGGTTATAATAGCATATGTGATATCACAGGGATTATGTATCCCTGTATCCCATGGCTCATTCCTATGGGAATACATTATCATATATAATATTAAAATAATGGGATTATGTATTCCATATGGATCCTATGGGTTGATATCCCATTATTTTAATATTATTTTAATATTATGCCATGAAAGAATCCATGCTTTGATGTGCAGTTTCCCCATTAAAAAGAAAAAACAGATGGTTAATAGTGGTTAATAATGGTTAATAATGGTTAATAGTGGTTAATAATGGTCAATAATGGTTAATAGTGGTTAATAATGGTAATCAATGGGAGATCTTCAGGATCCAATTGATGGAGGTACGTAAACGTAACTGTTAGTACCATGTTTCTGGCCATATTTTGTTGGGGATATTCCCTGAAATTCAGGCCTGAAAAATAGGCCTTACATATGGCCATTGAAGAAACTCGTTCCTCGGCCAGGATGATAACCGTTCCAGTGACATGAGCGTCGATGAGATGTTCGGCACAGCGCCTTGGCCATGCTATGCCTTGGTTTACCCTCTGGTAAACTAACACTGGGGTTTCCATGGGTATAACTATGGTAATAAAATTGGAATATCATGGAACGGGATATATCACCAACAATATTGATATCCTCTGGTAAACTAACACAGCTATTGAACATTTTCGAATCTATAGTTGATTTACCTACTACAGATGGTGATTGTTCAGTTCGCAAACTGTTAGTTTACCAGAGGGTATTTCATCAATATACTAATAGCAAATAAGTTCATCAATGTATATAAAGCTGTACGTGACTTATATATATATATAGTGTGACTAATATCAAAGAATGATAGTTAGCTGATAACTTAATTGTCATTCAAAACTGGAACGATATCTCGCTAGGCTTAGCTAAGTGTGTGACCATTTCACAACATGATTTAAGTGTTGGGGTGATGGTGGATATGGGGTTTCCTAAAATGGGTGGCACTATGGTGCACATGGGGTACCCCCAAATCATCTTTTTTTTTGCGGATTTTCCATTATAAAGCATCCAGCTATTGGGGTATCATCCATTTTATGGAAAGTATATTGACATATATTATATAACTATCATCTAATCAATCTATGGCTAGCTACTATAAACTATCTATATATGGCAACCCATGTACCCGCTGGTAAGCTAACATAGCTATAGAACATTGCCATTTATAGTGGATTTACCCATTAAAAATAGTGATTTTCCATAGATTTGTTAGTTTACCAGAGGGTAAACTAAACCAGCACACCTTTTGTTTGGAACCATCTTGGTCGATTCATGTGTGCTTTTTTGCCATCTCCGTCAATGGTGTCAATGTTGCGATATGTTGCTGGAAAAATGATGTCCCTGCTCTGGATGGAAGAAATAATCTATCAATCTGGGTAAATTATAACGACCTCACTGCGACCTCACTATAATCATAGTTAGTAGGGGAAATGATCCCCACATGGCCCTAATTCAGGTTCAGGTTAGTGAAATATTATAATTTACCCAGATCAATGGATTATTTTCCATTTGCCATCTTTGATTTTAAGAGTTGGCAAATGTCCTGTTTTGTTGATTTTGAACATCACTTGAAAAAGTATCTGTTGAAGATTAGTTTTATATGTTCCTCAATAGTTGGGTATTGTTTAATTAGGAGATTTACCAACCCCTGTTTTGCCTCTATTTTCTTCCTTTTGAGACAAACCATATGTGAAAACTGGTTGGTGCTTTGGAACATGAATGTTATTTTTTCCATTCAGTTGGGAATAATGATTTGCAATTGACTTTCATATTATTCAGAGGGTTAGGTATACCAGCAACCAGTATAGATAGATAGATATAACTACAAGGTGGTGCCCCCTCAGTTATAAATTGCTCTATAAACCCTAGTTAAGTGGTTATTCACCCTACTTATCCTACATTTTTCAGAGGGGTAGGTCAACTACCAGCCATTAATGGTTAATTATGGTTAATAGTGGTTAATAAATGATGGTTAATGATGGTTACTGATAGTTAATGATGGTTGAACATTTCATACCACCAACCAGATAGTTATAAGTATCATAAACCATAATTCTTGAGGTTATGAACCATCTTAGCTATAAACAATGGGGGTTATGAAACCACCAACCAGAAAATGTCTGGATCTCTTCCAGCAGCCGCACCACAAAAAAGGCCGTCTTCATGCCTTCGGGCGACGAAGTGCGTGGGGGTGTCACCACCATGGGACCCTGTGTCTCGGCGCAAGCGCAACGCGCAACAAGCGCAACGCTGGTGGTGCTTCGGAGTTACTGGTGGTAAATAATCATTCTTAATTGTGGTTAATGATGGTTAATGATGGGAATTTCAGGATCCCAAAATGGAGGTACGTTAGTACCATATTTCTGGCCATACTTTGTGGGGATATTCCCTGAAATTTAGGCCTTATATAGGCCTTTAGGTTCCTGAAATGGGCATTGACCATTGGTCATGTGAAATCAATCTGTAACTGGTTGTTTGGAACATGTTTTTTTCATTCAGTTGGGAATTTCATCATCCCAACTGACGAACTCACTCCATCATTTTTCAGAGGGGTAGGGCTCAACTACCAACCAGACTGCATGAGGTTTTAGTTTTAATGGAAACATCGTCTATAGATAGGGAATTGTCATGGATTGTTCATTGCCATGGTTGATTATCAAAGGGTATTGTTGATATTGAGGTTCTACTCACCGTTAAACCCATTGAAAAAGGGATCATGACATCCCACTATCATTATAGCCTATTACAATATCAACAGTTGCTACATTAATTTATATTACTTTATCAACAATCTGTTAGGGATATAAATCATTACATATTGTAGACAATTGTTTTGAATAATTACAATTAATAAATATAAATTATATTTGACAATAGTAATAACTATTGTAATTCTATTAGGGATATCTACATTAGCTATTCCATATCATTACAATCTGTTGGAATAGCGTTGATGTTGACAGCCGAGGTTATGAGATCCAGCAATCCATCTGGGATCCTTGGCAGCCTTGGCATTCACCAGGGCAGCTCGAACAGATCTGAGTGAGGGCTTGTCACCTCACTTGTTTCACTGGAATGATGCATGGAATGATGTATGGAATAACTATGGTAATATAATGGGATTATCATGGAATAGCATGGAATGGGATATATCACCAACAATATTGATATCCTCTGGTAATTTAACAGTTTGCTATTGAAAATGGTCCATTTATAGTTGATTTCCCTTTTAGAAACGGTGTTGTTGCATAGTTTTTTGTATGTTTACCAGAGGGTAGATAGATATGCTTACGATGTAAGATGTGATTTCCAGATGTAAGAGGTCACACTATCCCCCCCAAAAAAAACCGACCTCTTCAGCTGCATGAAATCTTATCATGGCCAGAATAGATCCAAAAAAGGCCAAGCGAATCGTAGCTGTTTGGTTCCCGGCCTGGTTTTGGGGATGCAGCATCTAACCGAAGGCCGGCTCCCCAACTCCCATCTTCAAAAGATCCCTGAGTTATGTACATATATATATATATACAATGTGGCGCCCCCCAGTTGTAAGTTGGTTTATAAACCCCATTAACTATAGTTATAAGTACCATAAACCATAGTTATTGGAGTTATAAACCAACTTAGCTATCTTGGGGGCCCCACATTGTAGCAATCCCAAATAGATAGAAAAGTTGGAAACCTGGATATATCTAGTAAATATCTACAAAAAAAGACCTCCTGGAAACACTTTTTCTATTTGGGGATGGCTGTAAGTTGTAAGGCTGTAAACCATGAGTTGCTATGGGTAGTTGAGTCACAAAAACTAGGCGGGAAGCACATCCAAACATCCCTCGAAGGGAGGTGCAAGAATCAATAAACCCAGGGCCTATTACTTGGAGGGTCATCGTTCTTAGTAAGTACAATGTGGGGCCCCCGTAAACGAAATCGATAATTATTAACCACTAATTATGGTATAATTCCTATATATCCCATTGAGGGTAGTTGGTTTATGATAGCTAAGTTGGTTTATAACTCCAATTTTACACCATGGTTTATGATACGCAAATAACTCGAGTATTCATGGGGTTTCTGTTAACCAACTAACATAACTGGCGGGCCCCACATTGTAGTTAAGAACCATGGCAAAAAAAAGAGTCCCCTCACTGGCTCCGATTTGTGGGTGTTCCTGAAAAACACTACGCAAGGAACAACAGGCACTAAAGGCACCGGTAGCCCAAAATTCAAAATGCGACGAAGGACATCTCTCAGCGGGTTCGAAGGCCTGATTTTCAGCAGTTGCTGGGGGAAAAAACTGAAGCTCTTAGCAAGTTTGTTAGTTTTAAGGGCCGTTTTGGCCAACTCTGCGCAACATGTTGTGATGTTTTTCTTCGACAAGTTCACCGCAGTTTCAGAATCTAGGCCCATTCAACCCAGCTCTAGGATTACCAGAGAGAAGCGCAAGTTTGCTTCAGTTCTTCAGGCGTATCTTGACACAACAGGCTGTCTTTTCAAAAGTTGACCATATAATGGTTATATCCCCAATCCCCCATGAAAACCTTCATTTTAGGTGATCCTCAGTCTTAATATGGCTTGTCCGAAAAATATTTGGATACCCTATCATGCCCGGAGATCCGCAATTGGATTGGAGAAAATGATGATAAACCAGCTCCTTCTTTAAGCCTCCTCCCAGTTGCTTCATCTTAGTCAGTCAAAACAATACTATATAATTATAGCCTCCGGTGATCGAACATGGCATTGGAGAATCATTTTTGGATGATTTTCCCATGAAAGCATTCACTTTTTCGGTGATGTTCAATTGCTACGTTTGATTACCGGTGGGTATCAAAAAAGCACGGCAACCAGAGCCACATAGTTAATTATGAAGTCTTCCGTGATATTGGCCACTTTATTGACCCCCCATTTTCAGACACAACCAATCACAACCATATAATTCCACATACATGATATAATCATAAATATATATATATATATTATAAATATGATTTCTGTATTGTACATAACTAATACATAAAATCTCAATATCTCTATGTTTTCCCATGTGTTTCCTCTGTTTTTCATGTGGAAACCCTCGGTTTCTGTTGGTTTTCCACGCTTAGGATGCCTGCTTGGTGGTGGGTTTGCCCATCATTAGCCACTGGGATTCCGCGATCATCGTGGTCTTGACGCTGATGTGGGCCCGGCGCGGTTGAGGCGGTTGAACCGCGAAGCCAAAGGATCATGATATATATATATACACCCTCTGGTTATTTAACATAGCCATGGAACATGCCCCATTTATAGATGTATTTTTTTCCTTTAAAACCTCGATTTTCCATGATATATAATAAATACTTAGGGACACCCCCAAAGCATCCAAATTAGACCATTTAGTATTGAAACCAATGGTTTCGGGGATCCCCTGTTGCAAGAAACCCCTCATATGATCTGAGTAAATTGTAACGACCTCACTGTTCTCCCTCACTGGAATCATGGTTAGTAAGGGGAATCATCCCCAAATGGCCGCAAGATTCAGGTTAGTGAAATATTATAATTTATCCATATATATATATATATATGTTTTTAAACCATAGTAAGTATCTGATTGGTGGTTTGGAACCTATAAGTGGCTGAATTCTATGGTTTATAGTAGATATATACAAAAAACATACAAAAAACTATGGAAACTCATTTATTTAATGGGTAAATCCACAAACTAAATGGTCATGTTCAATAACAATGTTAGTTTACCAGAGGGTATCTGATTGGTGGTTTGGAACATGAATTTTATTTTTCCATATGTTCGGACTAATAATCTCAACTGACTTTCATAATTTTCAGATGGGTTGAAACCACCAACCAGTATAGGTAGACAAGACAAGACAAGATAGATAGATAGATAGATATAACTACAAGGTGGTGCCCCCCAGGTATAAATTGGTCTATAAACTCAGTTAAGCGGTTATTCACCCTACTTATCCTACATGGCCATTTCAGGAGCCTAAATTGGAGGCACCTAATATATACACATATATACATATATATATATATAAGGCCTATGTTTCAAGCCTATGTAAGGGAATATCCGCACAAAATATGGCCTTATTATATGGTACAGTAAGTACCTCCATTTTAGGATCCTGAAATTCCCATTGAAATCATGATATATGAGGATAATCTGGGACAATAAAGAGAACACAATGGCTCTTATGGATAAATAGACCCTGAAAATCACCAGTTTTTAGTGGAAACTAATCTTCCTACCCCTATTTGGCAGGGTCTATGTTAATTTACTGGAGGCTATATGTACAATTATGTACATATCTAGTATATATATGTGTGTGTGTTTATATCTATAGGTAAATTGTGTTGCGACCTCACAGTCTTCCCGTACTGGAATGATGGTTAGGATTCGGGGTAGCTATCCTCAAATAGCCGTATTCCAGGTCAGTGAAATATTATCATTTCCCAGAAACAAATGCAATATATCAATAGTAATGAGGTATACCAATTGGTTCTAAGGATAATATGGTTTGATATATATAATTTATTAATTTATTAATTATATGTTGTATATCCATGTAATTATATATGGTGTAGATGGAGATTGATGAGGATAATGTGGGATAGTCATGGAATAATATGAAATGAGATTGGTAATCCATCGCTATATCACGAGGGTATCACGAGGGATACTTAGTAAGTGGTTGGTGGTTTGGAACCATGGAATTTTATGACTTTCCATTCAGTTGGGAATGTCATCATCCCAACTGACTTTCTCTCCATCATTTTTCAGGATGGGGTAGGTTGAAACCAACCAGCTATGGTTTATAGGTGATATATCTATAATTCTATAGTCAATGGGGATTGTAAACTAATTTATAACGCTAAGTTGGTGCAAATAAGTCCAATAACTATGGTTAAGTTTTTTTTCCACTTGGAGGATCATTCCACGGCTCTCGTGTTTGCGATTAACCCTTGGTGAAGGGATTCGTAGCCATTGGGGTTATCCCAGAGAGTGAAGTGACCCCTTTTGTTCTAACCACTTACGATTCCGATGATCCTCCCACGATGAAGGTTTGGAAGAGAACCCATCTAGAAAGAATAGAATATATATATACATATGTGTATATATATATACACATTTAAGTTTGGATCATCCAGCTAAAAAAAAAAGTTTCTGAATATCTAGATCGGTCATACTGGAAAATCCAAAGATAGGGCCACTGTGGCCATCGATGGCCCAAAATAAGGTCAACAGAGCATATCAAACCAACCATTCCATGGGAATACAACTGGATAAGGGCTTCTTGGCCAGCAAATATTGATTTAGAGATGTGCGCTATTGGCTATACTATAAAAGGCGTAATTGCTGATGGTGTGTCTTTATATAGGCCTTACACTCTATTTATCTACATGCAGTACTGGTACCTTCATTTTAGGTAAGTTGGCCCCCTCCTCGTCCCGAAATCCTACACTCGAATTCGAAGGTGACCTAGTTTGCGCCATGTCCTCGGGTAGACTCGCCGCCAGAAGAAGGGCCCGTGCTCAAAGCCGCGGTTGGCGCCATCTGTTGAGAAACATGAGAGAAAGTTATGTAAATCATTTGGATTCAGCCAACTCCTTGAAGGCAACACAAATGAACAATTGTTGCTTAATCCCTACTTGGTGGCGAACTACCCACGAATCGTAAGTAGGTTATAACCCCAGTGATTTACATGGAATAAGTAGGGTTAGTCCACTTATAACTGGGGTTATAACCCACTTACTAAGTGGGATGAGCCACCAAGTAGAATATGTCATTAGAGGGGGTCACGTTTGTGAAAGACTCACCACCAAAATCGTGGCATATTTTTAAAACAAAAAACGGCACTACAATTTCAATTGTTACGCGCAAAGGCGCAAATTGACGACGCAGTTGGTTTTGCTCACAAGAAAGGCTGCTGGCTACCATGACCCGAGAATTCTTTCAAAGAGTGTTTCCAACAATGCAACTTATTAGATGGTTGATTACACACCTCCAGACATGGACAAAGTTAGGGGATGAGGGAACTGATGCTGCGCCAGGAACATTGTTGCACAAGTTGGTTTCGTTGTACCTCGATTTTCCCAGAGACGTGGGAAGTGGAATGTTGGCTAAGGGGTCGAATATCCTCATGTGGGTTTGTCAAAGTATAGGGAACCGCCCCATCCAATGGTGTTTTCGTTTTCCAGATATTCATTTGCCATTTTTTAGCGGGTATGGTTGTCATTGTATCCGATGGAACTGTGCATCAACGTAAGGACTGCCTGCGTTCGGACGACCATCCCCTACAGACAGTGTTTTGACCACGGCATATCTAGGGAATGGGCGAATGAACAACGGTGGTGAAACCATTGCACCACTGCTTTCAATGCATACCCATGAGCCACTCATTAATAGTTGGCACATGTCCTTTATGAAAAATAGAAGTGGGATTGTAACTCCTAGTTTGGGGATGTTTCCGACCAATTTCCTTTTAAAATAAAGCTAGGATATCCTGGAACTGGACGATTAAAATTTAAAGCCCCCAAACAGCCTTTATCACGATTATTCTGTTGGAAAGCCGGCCGAGAAGAAGATGCCCAAGAGCGAGAAGCAGAAGGCTCCTGAATCGAAGGCTATGCCACGACAAAAGGCCCCTCGCCTTAGTGTGGAGGCCGACACTGCTCTCAAAAAGCTCGAGGAGGCAACTGAAAGGAAAGAAGGCGCCGTGTGGCTCGACCCAAACGATATGGCATCCCGCATCCCTCGTGAATACTGTGGTCAGGGACGCATGCGGTTTTTGTCAACGAAAATGTCCTACGTGCTGCGAGGTCATGCCCATAGCTACGGAGCCCGAAGTCCTGACATTGACCCAATGGACATGTCCATGGACTTTGACGCAGTCATGAGGACGTTGGGCCACCCTGTCACGCTCGCTGATTAGAACGAAAACTATCACGAAAACGAACTCAAAATTGAATGCCTCTGTTACCCTTCAGGGAAGTAACATGGCAATGGGAAAACCCCCATCCAGTTCGATGATATACTTTTTACAAACTATCAAATTACAGGGTATGGTTTGCAAATGGCTGATGTTCCTGGAAGAACAGTATCTCAGTCGATCATTTTTTTGATTTTCCCTTTAGCATGGCCATTGTTCCATTGTTAAGTGAACACGTTTTTGTTGATCCAGTAACTACGAGAATTTGAGGCCCCCCAATGAAGTTTCACCCCATGAATATAAATTCGTTATATCCCCCCCTATCAACCATAGAACCAAGTGAACTGTGCATCAACTTAGCTATCTATGTGAATTTCTGCACCCTCAGGTTGCCATTTTCCCTTGAAAACGGCACGAAATGGGGAATCCACCATTCTAGTCAAGACACAGATGTCACATAAAGGTGGTATATAAATATATCATCAAATAAAAAAAATGGCTATCTACCCTGTGATTCCTATTATTATCCCCACAATGTCCCAATCAGAATTTTTATGGGTGGTTATTTTCCCATCTTTATATCCCAGACATCTCCATATAGATTTCCCACTTATAGCCATAAAGGCACAAAAAGGCACCCGGCAGCGTCTCAGCTAAGCGCAGCTAAGTACATCGTGAAGCAGTACATGTCTGAGAGCATCCTGGGCCATGAGCAGTCGCTTAGCCATCGAAAGTCAAGGTGGGTGAGTTCACCCTGATTGATGTAGACCCTGCCAGGGGAAGATGAGTGAAACCACGAAAAACGGGTGATTTTCAGAGTTACTCTTTATTCATAAGAGTCTCAGAAAATTGTCCCAGATCCTCATAGTTGTTGGTGTTGGTCCATAGTTTGGTAGGTCAACCACCAACCAGCTATGGTTTATAGGTGATATATCTATAGTTCTATAGTTTATGGGGATTATAAAATATTATAAACTAATTGATAACGCTAAGTTGGTGCAAATAAGTCCAATAACTATGGTTTGTAGGTGATATATCTATAGTATTCATGGGGTTTATAAACCAATTTACAACTGGGGGGCACCACCTTGTAGGGTGAATAACCACTTAACGGAGGTGAGCTCGCCCACTTAGATGAAGCACCAAGTAGATGATAAATATCAACCTGGTGAAGTTTATAGTGTATAAAGCCCATGAACTATAAATATGTCACTAGGGCTTACGGCAGATATATCTATAGTCCATGGGGTACATGCACTCACACCCTGGGATGAACCAGCAGAAATTTTGTGATTGTTTGTGGAGACTTGTATTATCAACCATCATTAACCATCATTTACTAACCACTATTAGCCACAATTAACCATTAATGGGTGGTTTGTGGAGCCTTTTAAAATCCCCAAAAAAACATTGCCATGAAACAAACCCTGATCGGCTCGAGAGCCTGATCAAAGTTTGGAGGGTCTGAACGGCTGGAAATCAGTTTGGAATAAGAAGCTGGAAGCATATTGTATTTATTTACCTATTATAAATGGTGATTTTCCATAGTTATGTAAACGTTTACCAGAGGGCATATATGGGATAATAGTATAGATATATTTATATTTGGTTGGTGCTTTGGAACATAAGTGGCTGAATTCTATGGTTTAGGGTAGATATAACGAACTAGTTAATGAATGTTGCGTGGTGCTTTGGAATGAATTTTATGACTTTCCATTCAGTTGGGAATGTCATAATCCCAACTGACGAACTCCATGATTTTTCAGAGGGGTAGATATATCACCAACCAGATATGTATGGGATTTGTTTCATGGATATCATGAGGATATAACATGATATAACCAGCTGTGTTGTATGGCTGTGTTCAAAATTGGGCGACTGGGTACCCAACTACAATAGATATCATTGGTACCCTCTGGTAAACTAGCATAACTATGGAAAAACACCATTTTAAAGAGGCAAATCAACTATAAATGGCCATTTTCAATAGTTTTTTGTATGTTTACCAGAGGGTAGATATCATAGGTATTGTACTTTAAAACAACAAAAAGATGAAGGGGGCGGCCATGCCAAATACATAGTATATCTTCAATGGGAGATCTTCAGGATCCTAAATTGGAGGTACTTACTGTACCATATTTCTGGCCATATGAATTGTGGGGATATTCCCTGAAGTTTAGGCCTGAACAATAGGCCAAAAATTTATGGAATCGGTACCTCCAATCAATCGGTTCCTGAGTCATGGCCATAGATATATTGTGTTAAATCACCGGTTTTTCGTGGAAACCAATCTTCCTAGCCCTATCCATCCTGCAGCTGTTCCCTCAGATTCCATTGGTTGGTTTCTAAGCCCGTTGGTTGGTGATAGGTTACTTCGAGGATCATCCCATGAATAACCAGTAGCCATCCATAACCATACACATAACCCATTATTACAATGTGGGGCCCCCCCAGTTTTGTTACTTGGTTAACAGAAACCCCATTAACACGATAGTTATTTAAGTATCATACGCCGTAGTTATAAACCATAGTTATTAATCACCAATCAGTAGCCATCCACTGGCAGGGTCTTTTTTTTTCGGATGGGTAGATGAAGGGGGGCAATGCCAAAAGAAGATCCCGGGATTCCATGACCGCTCGCGGTGAAGAGAAAATCCTTTTTTTTTTTCATGAAAATACTGGTTGCACAAAAGAACGGGACACCAAAACCAGTATTATCTGGTTGGTGGTTTGGAACATGAATTTTATTTTCCATGTATTTGGAAGAATCATCCCAACTGACTAATATGTTTCTGAGGGGTTGAAACCACCAACCAGGTATTATCTTACTGGTGCGTTTTACGCAGGGAATTTTCGGGAATGATCCATAATCACTAGTAATAATCATCCCAGCAACCCCCAGCAACCCATCCATTCCCTACTAAGCATCAGTAAGTTATGGAATGATAATCCCCAAATGATAATTTAGTGGGTACGATCATATTCTTTGGATAATGAACCGAGGGTGTTTGAACACATCTTAGCTGTCATTTCTTTGCATGTGTTTTTTTCTGACTTGCGTTGCAAAAAGAAACGCAGCTACACTTTTGTGAAGCCAAACCCCATTCCACCAGGAAAAATCTGGGGCATTCTAGGTTTCGTACTATGTTTGAGAGTTCCATAGTTTCCATGTCATTTCCTCAAAATCCCTTGCAAACAATCCAGTCTATGTGGGCCTGCTAGAAGGATCTTTGCTTGATGTGGAGCGCAATGCAGCAGATTTGGCAACAGGAAGAGTGGTCTACATTGAAGGTCCTGGTGCACTTTTAGAGCGCATCGGGCCTATCCTTGCGATCCTCTTTTCGAATTGCGCCTGCTGGTCGAGGTGACTTTCTGAATGGAAAGTTTAGCACCTCCTGGAGTAGGAGTTCCTCATGTGGCAACTCCTGACCAGTATGAATTCTTGGCTAGTCAGTGGGCTATCCAGGACAGAGAAGTACGATTGTAGCGATGTTTTTTGGGCCCTGATTTGCCCACTGGCATCTTGCAACGAGGGTGTTTTTCCCTCTGAAAGAGTGTTTTTCCTTGATGAATTGTGGAACTCCACGTTTCAATTAATCACATGAGACACTCGATTTGGTGCACATATATATGTAATGTATAGACTGTATAGAGATGTGTGTGTGTGTGCAAGGCAGTTCTGCAAACAATTTACTTTTCAACTCAAACAGGCATTCGAACTTTAGCCATAATTTTGGCATTCAAAGTTTGTTTTGCTTTTAGGCCACCAGCACAAGTCAAAAATCTAGGAGTGTTTCTTCCCAAAAAGGTTTCCCCCCATTCAAAGTTTCAGACTGCATCAAGTGACATTAAGCCATGTCTCTGTTGAAACGCCCCCGAGGTTACAAGAACTGGTGCGTTTCAGGACATGGCGAGGTGTAATTCGCGTCATGTTTGGTGTCGTTTTGAGTGTCGAAAAAAAATGGTTGGTGTTTTTTCGTGTTGCAAAATTAGCCACCAGAAGAAAACATGCTCGTCACGGAATTGACCTTACTTTGGTTTTTTGTTTAGGGTACATCCCGGATAGCAAGCGGGAAGTAGCCATATTAATTGCCCAGCTATGCGTGGAAGATCATCTGGCATGGTTTAGATGTGGCAGTGTGTCAAAACCTTGTACCCCTGGTGAACATCAAAATAGCTGGTAAATGGATGTTCATCCCATTAAAAATGGTATTAATAGGTATTGATCCATACCCATGTATCCATGTAGCAAAATTGGGTTCTTCACAGAGTCCTCAAGACAGGCTTGCTCCAAGCAGTATATGACGACACCGACAATGGTGGTGCCTGCTAAGTTGACGAGAAACGCTTGGTGACTTAACTATGGTTTATGGTAGATATCTCATGATATATTTGTACTTCAGGTGGTTTGTAAATGTTTATGAATTGAATTCTACTTTGGGCACACCAGGTCACCATGATCTATGTTATTTGCAGCACCATGTGGAGGATGACTTCAAGAGAAATGGCGAAATCACCGCCCAGTTTCAATGAACTGGTTTGCAGCATTGAAAAAGAGGTGGTCAATGATTTGGCCTACTCTTCTTCAACAGATATGAAGGTTTCCTATTGGTTTCCTAATATTTAGGGGCACCCCCAAATCATCCAAATTAGACCATTTTAGTATTGAAACCCATGGTTTTGGGGATCCCCTGTTGTAAGAACACCCCCATATGATCTGGGTAAATTATAACGGCCTCACTGCGACCTCACTGGGAATGGTGGTTAGTAGGGGTGACTATCCCCAAATGACCTTATTTCAGGCTAGAGAATTTATATAATTTACCCAGATATGATGTATATAATTTCAGGAATCTACTCAGAATATGTTTGATGTTTTGCCCCTTAATCCAAAACTCAACAGACATTGCCCCCTTGTTATTTAACATAGCTATGGAAATCACAAAAAATCATTTGTTCCCATAGGTAAATCGTGTTTTTAACCATCTATAAATGGGCAATTTTCCATAGTATTCCATAGCTGTATTAAACAACCAGAGGGTCGCATCTTATATTACAGTTGGTTTGGTATATCCCCACTATATCCAACCCATGATTATCCCCATTAAATCCCCATAATAAATAGATATCCTGATATCTCATTATTCATTCACAATATGTTCAGAATGTTCCGTCATCCAATAAATTGTTGCTTGCTTTCCTATGACTTCGGGGCTTGCATGATCCATCTTTCTGACGGATATCATCCACCGAAGGACCAACATTGCCCACGATGTGAAATACGCTGACCTGGGCACAGGTGCAGATACCATGGATACATATGGATACCATGCTGCTCCCATCCGTTAGCAAAAAGAACTGGGGCAATTACTGGGATGTTACGGTATACTGGGAAAAAAAGGGCATCATGGGATATATCTCAGGATAAATTTGGGAGTTTTTTGGGGGAGATACTAAGCAACACTATTAGTTGTGCCATGGTCAGGTGCTTGCTGGATTGGACTAACCCAGATTCATTTTTCCATTAAGTTTGGATTTCCATGGCATGCAATGGATGACCATATCCCATATCCTCTGGTTATGTCAAAATAGCTATTGAAAATGGCCCATAGAAATAGTGGATTTTCCCATTAATAGCATGGTGATTTTCTATAGCTATTTTGACATAACCAGAGGGTATATCATGTTTTGACCACCGCACATATGGGTACATGTTTTGATTTTTCCCATGACGGCCAGCCCTTGAACCACATGTCACATACCCGGCCTGGTTATGTCAAAATAGCGAACTGGAAAGATCCACCATTTTTAATGGGAAAATCCACTATTTCTATGGCCATTTTCAATAGCTATTTTGACATAACCAGAGGGTATCACAGACCCTTTTTTCAAAAGTAGTGGAGGCTATTTTAATACTACTGGAACGGTTTGGAGGATTCAAACTCTGGGTGAGAAAAATTGAGAAACTAGCCTCGTAACATAAGGTTACGATGGGCCACTTATAGATGGCAGATGATTTACCAGAGGCTATTCAATATCAGCCAGGGGCCCAAGGTTGACTTATAACTTGATTAACTATGGTTTATGGTAGATATAACTATAGTATTCATGGGGTTTATAAACCAACAAACATCACTGGGAGGCACCATCCTGTAGGGACTCTCGGATGTGTGTTTTTTGTTCTTGCAGATTTCGATTTGCCCAGCACCAGGACCAGCAGGAAATAAAAGCGGCATGGGTTTTTTGAAGAATCACCAACCTGGATATCAATTGTACAGTTATGGCCCATTTACCAGTTATAACTGGCTAGAAATGGGATTATACATTCTATAAATGGGGTTATAAGTACTTATAACTGATAAATGGCCATAACTGTAGATCCCATTTTTGAGCAAACACCTGTGCTATTGCAATAAGGTTAACACATAACTGTTGATCGCAAGGCTAAACTGTTGAGTTATCGGATGGTTCAGACAGATTAAACATGATTAGACCATATTAGACCTCATTTGGGTTGTGAACCCAACATTTTTGGATAGTTTAAATAATTAAAGCATCTGTACTGGTGTTTACCATGACAATCTGTACAGTGTTTGTTGTGCTGAAACTTTCCGAAATTGTTGTTTTGGCTGCTTCGCCCGTCTCAGATCGCCTTGGAGTTGCTATTCATTAAACCCACCGAACACCACGTATTTTTTTGTTCATTCATGTTTTCAGGCATTTTTAAGGTAAGTTAAATCATTCCTTCTAAAACCTACGCAAACCATCAATTTCCATCTAAAACCCACTCAAAACATCAATGTCCATAAAGCCATCCAGTTCCATCTAATACCTACTGAAACCATCTAAAACCTACTGAGACCATCGAAAACCTACTGAAACCATCTCAAACCTACTGAAACCATCTATATAAAACCTACTGAAACCATCTAAAACCTTCAATTTCCTCATGTTTTTTAACCTTTTTTCAGGGTCATTTCGCTTTGGTGCCGCCGACCGACCTTTTCGCCGCGCAGGTCGCTCGTTGGCGCGACAGGTCTGCGGCTTGGATGAGCAACTGCCGTGGGCTTCCACGCAGTTCACAGCACCTTGGTGTGTGGCAATTTGTTATGGGATTACTTGGTGGCTCATCCCACGGCTCGTAAGTAGGTTATAACCCCAGTTATAAATGGGATAAGTAGGGTTATTCCACATCAATCACTGGGATTATAACCTACTTACTAAGTGGGATGAGCCACCAAGTAGGGATTAGATAATGAATCATGAAACAACATGGGGGTTAAAGGATGTTAAAGGTATGTAGAACGTGACGAAGTAGGAGTGATGGAGATGGGAGATGAAGATTCATGGGGATTAATGATGATTAATTGGGAACATAAATGTCCTTTTTCCCACTGGTTGGTTGATTAATAGAGGGGTTTGTGTACCCCTTTAACAACAGCTAAATGATAGATGGTACACCAACTGGCCTCGATTTTGACCAAAAGGACATTATTGGTGTGTGGTCGATTTTTCTGGTGAACATGCAGGAAAAATCTGAATCATTGAGGTGAATTTTTGGGGAATTATCCCATTTGAATCCATTTGATGTGAATTTTCTGGCAGTATCAACCACCAATGAAAATTCATGAACATTTTGAATCATTGAGGTTAATGGTAGATTTGTTCTAGTGATTTTTCTGGTGATGAAAGAATCTGATGTTTTTCTATTAAAATTCTGTCCATTATTGAAGTTAATGCTGATTTCTCCCATTTGATCTGGATTTCGTGGGCATATTTTTACCACCAATGATCAGTAGTTGGAACAACACCATGGGGGGATGACATGGACATGGCGGACCAATGTTGGAAAAAAACTTGGGGTCAAACCATCAATTATTTTTTAAACGATAAAACCAACTTTGGGGTATCATCAAACGATAAATGGATCTATATAATAGGATTAACCCATGGAAGAATGTCTGATTGGTGGTTTCAATCATTTTTTATTGTCCATAATATATGGGATAATCCTTCCCATTGACTTTCATATCCCTCAAGATGGTTAAAATCAACCAGTAGTGGTGATATACCGCTTGTCTATGTCTGTGACTATGACGGGGATATATGGTTCAAAGTCTAGGATCTTTTTCCGCGCGAATTGGGGATTGAATGAGCAGATACAAGGGATATACCCTCTGGTAAACGTTAACACAGCTATGGAAAATGGCTATTTATAGTGAGTTGTCCCATTAAAAATGGTGATGTTCCATACTAGTAGTTATGTTAGTTGATGGAGGTTGTCAACGAGGCTCGCTGTGTTGCACTCATATTGCAAAGCCACGGTCACTCGCACTCCGACGCTGATACACAGCAACAATGAACTGTGGCAGTTGTTTGATTTTGTCAAAGAATTGTGCGAGAGTGAGATTGAACTGCATGCCGGTCTTGGCAGATTTCTCTCCTCGCTCAAAAATCCGCTGCCAACTTCAGCCTACATATGTCTGGGTGATGATGCTGTGTTCAATTTGCTCCTCAGATATGTTCAGGCGACCCATGTTCTGCACACTGGGGGGCTTGGTGCTGCGCGCTCCGGCGGACGAGTCCTGACCAGTCCTGCACACCATCTTCTGAGCGGCGTTCTGAGCGCTTTGGGCCTTTGGGTCTGTTACTGTAGCTTTTTGTTTTGATGCTGGGGTGCACCTTGAGGGGCTGCTTTGGCTGGTCCTAAGGACGCCTTAAGTTGCCAATCTCCTTTACCAATGCATCCCTTTTTTTTTGTCTCTGGGGTTGGCTCCCAGCTTCTGTGCTTCTCCCACCTTTTTTTTTTCCTGGTCCCTGCTTAGCACTCGGTACCTCTCCTGAAGGGAGCGGCGCCTTGCCGGTTTTTTTTTGGTGGCATGCCAGCTGGGTCAGCGGCCCTTGTTTTCCTTCTGAGCCGTTACTGATCGCTCACCAGTGGGTCACTTTCTCAGAATCTCACTGTTATGTTAGTTTACCAGAGGGTAGTTTATTGGATACAAGGGAGGTATGCTATGACTCACAGATAGCCACCTTGGGTTATTTTTGTAAGGGAGGAACACAGAAGATTGGTAACTAAACTGGTGAGGGAAAATCGGTATGTAAATCATCAATAAGCAACACACTTGATCCCTTACTTAAACTTGCATTCAAAAAACGTACTGCATTATGCACATTTTTCTCCACAAATGATTTGTACACTAAGCAACTTTCAGGCAATTTTTCAGGTGTGACTTCAAGATTCGCCAAAGCGCTTCATTTTTGGTGGATAAGTTGAGGTATCCTCTCAGCAGATAGTCTGAACCTGCCTCGGGGGATCATCAACTTTTTACAAAGAGAGTAGCCACCAACAAGTTAGAAAAGTGGGTATAGGATTATACTGTATCTATCTATCACTACTTTGACAGTACTTCCTAGATGAACACTACATTTTTTACCAACTTCTATAGTGTCGGAGATTCCCATACACAACATGTTCGATATATATATATATATATTCATATATGCATATATATATTCATATACAATCTGGTTCAATGATGCCGTGACCGTCCGAAGCCTGGAATCATGACGTAAGATAGGTTTTGACCATCCCGAGATGGCCGTTAAAATCTCGGTGACATCTTTGAATTGGCCTAGAATGTGGCGCCCCCCCAGGTATAAATTCCGGTTGGTGCCTTGGAACCACCCATTAATTGGTTAAGTATGGTTAATAGTGGTTAATAAATGATGGTTAATGATAGTTAATGAGATACTGGTTGGTGCCTTGGAACCATGGAATTTTAATGACTTTCCATTCAGTTGGGAATGTCATCAATGTCATCATCCCAAGTGACGAACTCCATGATTTTTCAGAGGGGTAGGTATACCACCAACCAGAATTGGTTTTTAAACCCCATGAACTATAGTTATTAAGTATCATAAACCGTAGTTATTGGATGTTATAAATAACCAACTTAGCGATTTCGTGGCCACATGGGGCCCCACATTGTAGATCTTCTACACATAATATTGGTGATTGATGGGAACACTTGGGGATTGGAATATGACAATATAGTGGTATGTAATGGATATATTATGGGATATACCCTCTGGTAAACTAACATAACTAAGGACAATCACCATTTTCAATGCGTAAATCCTCTCTAAATGGCCACTATAATGGATACATTATGGGATATAATGGATCCTTTGGATAAGGTCACTGTGTCCTCACTGAAATGATAGGTGAATGTTTTTCGGGGAATCATCCCCAGCCGCAAGTTTCAGGCCTCTAAAATACTAAACCATAAACCAGCCATTAATGGTTAATGATGGTTAATAGTGAATAATAAATGATGGTTAATGATGGTTACTGATAGTCAATGATGGTTTATGTGGAAAAACCAGTTCCATAAACCATTTTCTGATGGGTGGTTTGGAACATGAATTTTACTTTCCCCAATAGCTGGGGATGATGATCCAATCTGACTTTCATATTTTCCAGAGGGATTGACACCACCAACTAGTATAATTTACCCGGGTGTATACACATAATATTGGTCTACAAAAGTTTTATGGATCCCAGTCAGTAAGTGGCTAGTATTTTCCGACACCAAGGCAGTGGACAACCTGCAGAACTATGCAAAGACCGGAACGCTGCCGCTCGGACCAGGATCAGGGCCTTTGACACATTTTTGGGATGACTTTATCAAACATGGTGGATGTCACCAATTAATACAAATCATGTGTTTAAAGTAGCAACAAAAACGGATCACTCAAGGGAGAATGACCAGCCCTTTGCAGGGACTTCACTGCCCAAGCACCATAGATGAAGGATTCCGAGGGGAAGTGCTCCAAGTTGACGTGTTTTAAGTTTTGGAATGCCAATAGATTGGCCAAGAGTATCTCAATCAGGTGAATTTGGTTCCAATCATCAATTACCCTCTGGTAAATTAACATAGACCCTGGCAGATAGGGGTTGGAAGACTAGTTTCCATTAAAAATTGGTGATTTTCAGGGTCTATGTTTATTTACCAGAGGGTAAATGGCTTTGCAACAGTTGCAAACAGGATCAAATATCTACCACAATTTTTTTGTTGCCATATGAAAGCTCAAAGCGTGGAGACATCACAGACAATTTCAGGGCCGTTGAATAAATTTTACCCTCTGGTTATGGCTAACATAGCTATTGAAAATGACCATTTATAGATGGTTTACCTATTAAAAATGGTGATTTTCCATAGTTATGTTAGTTTACCAGAGGGTAAACCCAAACAATTAGAGCATCCCCGTTCTGACTTACTAGAGATGGGTGGATCATGATGCAATTCCCGATGTTTTCCCAGAATTGCATGATTGGAGAATGTACAGGAAACATCTATATTTGTAACTTAAAAAAATGGCTTCCTGCAGCTGTTCCCTCAGATCCATCCATTGGTTGGTTTCTAACTCCATGAGGGTGATAAGTTAGCTACTTGGAGAATCATCCCATTAAGAACCAGTCAGTAGCCATCCATAACCATACAGAAAACCCATTATTACAATGTGGCTCCCACCCAGTTTTGTTAGTTGGTTTTTAGAAACCCGATGAATACTATAGTTATAAGTATCATAAACCATTTATTGGAGTTATAAACCGATTTGGTTATCTAGGGGGGCCCCACATTGTATGGGATAACCCAGTGAGGGGACTTACGTTCACCAGTGTGCTGACCAGTTACAATTTGTGGCCTGATCTTCCAAATAAGTGATCAACCATCTATTCAAGGTATAACCATGATCACCTGTGGTTAATACATGCTAATACTGTGGTTAATTGGGATAACTATGGTGTTACTAATTAGTGTTCCAGACCAGTTAGTTTGTGGTGATTACAATAACCATCGTGTTCCAAGGCTTCATCAAATTTTACGTGCCGAACTATGGAGCACCACCCTGCAACGAAAATGTAGCTTCCCAGAATTTCCAAGTCATGGAGGTTTCTGAAGTCATGGGGGATCCCGGATCTCCCATCGTTCAGTTTGGGGATTTCCCACGGGTAGCCATCGAAAGCTGATCCAATTTCGCTTCAGGTTGGCCCTGCTGGCCATCGGCTGCTGGTTGGCGACCACTCTGCGGGAGCGGGCAGAAATTCCGTGGGAGAGTCCTCACATGGAGAAATCACCATGTTTAAGAGGTCAACTAACACTGGTTGGTGGTTTGGAATATGTTTCCATATATTGGGAATAATCATAACTGACTTCATATTTTTCAAAGGGGTTGAAACCACCAACCAGAAGAGTTTGCGAACTGGAAAATGACCATGTTTCAAAGTTTAATAAGAAAATCAACGAACTAAATGGACTATGTTCAATAGCAAACTGTAACAATTACCAGATGGTAAAACTTGGAGAAACATGACGCAAGGTTCATGCCTGAAACATAGAGGTTTGACCAAACCCTGGCGTACTGAACCTAGAGAATGATGAATCGATATGGGATACAAAGCAAGACTCGTGGCTGGTTGGTGGTTTGGAACATGTTTTTCCACCCATTATTGGTTAATTATGTTTAATAGCGCTTCATAAATGATGGTTAATGATAGTTAATGAGATACTGGTTGGTGGTTTGGAACATTTTTTTGATTTTACATATATTGGGAATGTCATCATCCCAACTGACGAACTCACTCCATCATTTTTCAGAGGGATAGGTCAACCACCGAGACTGGTGGGATACCCTGTGGTTTTTCCCATTGATAGCATGGTGGATCGTTCCAGAGTTTTTTGTGAACGTTTACCAGGCCGGGTAACGGTCATTTTTTTGGTTAACCATCCCCGGAGTTTCTGCATTCGTGGGATGATCCAACGGCATCAAGTCATAGCTCAAGGTTTGGACCTCATGGCCAGGTCTCCCAAAATTCTGTGCTTCGTCTCAAGCTGCCGGCAACTCTGGTTTGGTACCTGTCGACCTCAATCAATTATTGAATCCCCAATCTTGTTCTGCTCAAAACATGGTCAAACGCCAAATCTGTTGATCATCATTTTGAAAAAATGTTGAAAGCTGCCATTTTGGTTGCGGTACAACGGTAAACTCCGCTTCTGGTAAACTCCGCTTTTTGAGTAGTGTTGTCTTTGCCTTGACAGGAGGGTGTTACATTGACATACTGATCAGTTCAAAGTTCAATTGTTTGCAGGGTATGATAAGATTGGCCGGGAATACTACCACATATTGCCACAGAGGGATTTCATGGATTCCAAAAAAGATGCAGGCAAGAATAGATCATAAATCCCTATGTTGATCGGGATTATGCCAAAAAGCATCAACAATAACCATCATCTTCTCATGCTCACCATCCAAAATGGAATTTGCTGGTATCCCGGTATACCCGGTAGTTCTATCCCTGGCGATGGTTTGTTGAATTCTATTGAAGTTTCCATGTGTGTTGACAGAAAAAACCAGATGAATCCACCGTTTTCTCCTGATATATCTCCATTTTTTTTAGATCGTATACAATCAATGGGAATTTCAGGATCCTAAAATGGAGGTACTGTACCATAATATAAGGCCATATTTTGTGGTGATATTCACTTAAATATGCCTTATATAGGCCTTATATATGGTAGGTACCTCCAATTTAGGTTCCTGAAATGGCCATTGATAATATATCTCCATTTGTTTTAGATCGTACACAATCTCATGTACATGTACATCTATATCATATCTATATCTCTCCATTTTCCCATGAAAACCACACATCCCATTTTCCACCATTAGACCCCTTTAATCACATATACATCTATCCAATGTTATCCCAATAGATCCAGTGTTTTCGCATTCAAAACCATATCTGGTTGGTGGCCTGGAACATTTTTTATTTTTCCATATATTGGGAATATATAATCATCATCCCAACTGACGAACTCCATCATTTTTCAGAGGGATAGGTCAACCACCAACCCGGTGGGATAATGGTAATTCTATAAACCATCCCCAATAATAATCCCAACTGACGAACTCCATCATTTTTCAGGTGGGTAGGTCAACCACCAACCAGATAGTTATTTGCGTATCATAAACCATGGTTATTGGAGTTATGAACCAACTTAGCTATACAAAAAGGGGGTTATGAAACCACCAACCCGATATACCCTCTGGTAATTTAACATAGCCATGGAAAATCACCATTTTTCATGGGAAAATCCACTATAACTGGCCATTTTCAATAGCTATGTTAGTTCACCAGAGGGTAATCCCCTTGTTTTTGGTTCCGCCTTTCCACCAGGAAGTGTTCAACATCTCTGGTTTCGTGGCAGCCTTACGAGGCTATGAAGCAGGCCGCCCAAAGTTGGGGGGGCCTCACGGCCGAAAACGCTCGATGCGGCAGCTTCCAGGGTTTTAAACACAGAACTTCCAATATTTTTCACTATTGTTAGTAGTATTCACAGTTTTTTATATTGGAAGTTATGTGTGTTTAAAACCCTGGAAGTAGTATTATTTAACTGTGAATATTATGAAACTATTAATTATTGTTTTATTATTGTTAGTAGTAGTTTTTTTTATATCATTAGTAGTATTCATTTTCAGGATTATTTTTATTACAGTACGTATTTCATATAGTGGTTGCCCACTTACCAACTCAGATTCACCCCCCCAAGTAGTAGCCTTTGATTGGTTGTTTTTTTGACGATAAAAATGTATGTCGTTGTTCCAAGGTTAGCGAAATGATGCAGTATATCATTTGTCCCAAAGCTAAATGTTGCAGGGCAAAACATGGTACTTGAAAGCATTAGGTGTTGTTTCTTTGGATGCTGAAGCAGAGCTGCCACACCAGTTTTGCACCTACTTGATGGTCTGACGGCAGCGTGACGGCGTGACGGTAGCGATAAATTGGCACTTCAGGTGAACGGATCACCAGATTATGGCCGAATTGTAGGTATGGTGGGGATCATAATCTAGCAATCAACTTGGTGTTTATGAATCCGGCATTGATAATGGAATGATAGGGATAGATAGGAATTGTATGATTAGTTCCAAGTTCCATTCATCTGGGTAAATTATAACGACCTCACTGTTCTCCCTCACTGGAATCATGGTTACTAAGGGAAATCATCCCAAAATGGCCTTAATTAATTCAGGTTAGTGAATTATTATAATTTACCCAGATTCATCTTTAGTTTTGCCATGAGTCAGCAATACATGAATGAAATCATGGCTTTGATGCTGTGATGGATCATCTTCCAAGCCCGGGGTAGCTGACCTGGGATCAAATTTCACCCTGAAAATTCAACGGGAATTCTCCAGGATCCAATACATGGAGGTACGTAAACGTACCATATTTCTGGCCATATTTTGGGGGTATATCCCCTTACATAGCCCTTACATAGGGCCTGACATATGGTAGGTACCTCCAATTTGGGTTCCTGGGAGGGTTTAATCATCAACCATGGGGTTTGGCCAACAAAAAAAACTCGGGAGATCAGCGACCAACATATTGGCTGACCAACTAGCGACGGGGTACTAGTTGTGTTGTTGTTTTTTTTTTTTGCGGGGTGCAAGGCAGAAGATATCCTAACCCAGGGTTTATAGGGTGCTATTTCATATGATGGGGGGATTCGATGAACTCCACATCATTTCAAGTCTTGTCGGATGTGGGGTCCCAACTTGGACCTGTTGGAGATGCAGTTGGGGTGACAAAAAGTGGTATACCTTCTGGTAAACATACAAAAGACTATGGACAATCACAATTTTTAATAGGGAAATCAACTATTTCTATGGCCATGTTCAATAGCTATGGGATTAGTTGGCTTCCATAAGATAGGATCACAACATGGTGAACTGGTGCAGGGCCTTACACGGTGCTTGTGGAAAGCGAAGAAGGAGATGAGGACAGGGCCTCCCGATTCCCTAGGGGAATGGTGGGGACCCAACTGGATCAGCTAAGAAAGTCATTGAAATTCGCCAGTAACGATAGTTAATTAAAGGTTGATTATCACATGTATATGTATATATACATATATATACACACTGGTTTAATCATATGTGGGATAGCCTCACTTTTGTGACTTCCTCAGCAGCGTTTTTGTAGCAGCTAGTCTTGGGATGAGCCTCCAAGTAAATAGTAATAGGACGATTATCATGGTGATTTTCCATGGGTATTCAATGGGACTTGAACCATAATGATTTCCACGGTTTCAAAATGGTGATTTTCCATGGCTATTCAATTTTCGTGGTGATTTTCCACGGTTTCAAAACGGGATACCCTCTGGTAAACATACAAAAAACGGAAAATCACCATGCTATCAATGGGTAAATCCACTATTTCGACTGGGCCATTTTCAATAGCTATGTAACAGTCATTACCAGAGGGTAACATGGACATAGAACCCTGGTTGGGTGTTTGGAACATGTCTTCCATATATTGGGAATGTCATCATCCCAACTGACGAACTCATATTTTCAGAGGGGTAGGTCAACCACCAACCAGATATATTATGGGATATAATGGATTGAAAACGGCCATTTAAATTTATAGTGAGTTTTCCCAATCAAATTGTGATTTTCCATAGTTATGTTAGTTTACCAGAGGGTAATCCCATAATTAATATCATATATCCATTATAGACCACTGTATTGTCATATTCCAATCCCCAGAGTTCACATCAATCACCAATATTATGTGTATAAGATCTACAATGTGGGGCCCCTGTGGCCACGAAATCGCTAAGTTGGTTATTCAAAACATCCAATAACTACGGTTTATGATACTTAATAACTATAGTTCATGGGGTTTATAAACCAATTCTGGTTGGTGGTATACCTACCCCTCTGAAAAATCATGGAGTTCGTCACTTGGGATGATGACATTGATGGCATTCCCAACTGAATGGAAAGTCATGAAAAATTCCATGGTTCCAGTCACCACCAACCAGTATCTCATTAACTATCATTAACCATCATTTATTTGGATGATAAGATCTACAATCCCTTGTTTTTGGAGGATCACAGCAAGCTTTGGAAGTGCTTTTAGAAAGAATCCCTGGCTGCCAAAGACGCTGAAAAGAAAATAAATCCCGTAAGTTGATTGGATGAAAGGCGCGGGATGAAGGCGCCCGGCGTCAGGTGGCGTGGCAGAAAGCCACCAGAGCCACCGAAGTATGACAATCCAAGGGATTTGAGAAGTTTCCCAGGATGGGAAAGAAAAATCCAGCTATGGAAAAAAAAAACGGGTAATGATGTGGCTCCGGCCGAAAAAAAAAGGCTGCCCTTTACCTGCTGGAGTCCCTGACGGAGTTATCTATCCACTTTGCCGGAACACCATGAAGTAATGATTGGAGCCGTCATTGGGATTGAGATGAATGTCTTTGCCATATATTTGCTGTGATCCGTGCATGAGCCCCTTGGTAAAATCCAGCATTTGGGAAATCGGGAACATGTGGAAATGTGGTCAACCAAAACAGCAAATCCCTGGTCGAAAATCCATGCCACAACGGATGTGAAAGCGAAGATGGCCATGTTTGATTCGTTGAATTCACCTTAAAAATCCTTTCAAAACATCAAGCAGTAGTTGGTTAGATCTGGGTAAATTGTAATGACCTCACTGTCTTCCCTCACTGGGAATGGTGGTTCGTAGGGGTGACTATCCCCTTTTATGACCGCAAGTTTCAGGTTAGTGAATTAATATAATTTACCCAGGTTAGATGGATATGATAGAACTCGTTATGTACAATAAATTGAACAGCTGCAGGTAGCCAACAAGCACGTGATATCTCTGATCTCTCTGTGCGTCTAGATCCGCGGGAACGGTTTCTTCTATGAGTATATATTCAATTTATTCCAAGCCGGGATCAAACTGAGCAAACGCGCGAACAGAACAAAATGTTGGACAGAATGTTGCAGCTGGGAGTTTAGGACCAAACCAACCAGCTTTTGAATCTCGTGTGTTGCAGTCATGGGAAGCACTTGAAAGGAGACTTGCAGGAAACAAGGACTGTATCTGAAACTCAAAGACCACAGCAGTTTGGGGAACAGTATGTTGGGGATGGTGACTCCAGTTTTCACACACTATGGAGTCCTTGCTACGCAGAAACTATGACAGTGATCGTCCATCCAAAGCCTTCATGGGAGTCTGACAGGCACTGAGCTTAGTCATGTGTAGCAACTTACCCATTGTTTGGGTGTCCTTCTCGTATATCCAATGATAGTTGTATATATTGGATTGATTGGATTGATGAGCAGTTAAGTTTCCCCGAGCTTCTTAAGTTGGTAAGCATGGAATCCCTTCCTTTGCTTTGTTATTGATGTGCATCCCCGAAATGCGATAGCCGCTGAAATCACCCAGTTCTACATTATTCAAAATCATTTGCCTATATCTACCTATTAAAACTGGTAATGTTCCATAGCTACATTAGATATATTAGATGACCAGAGGGATCCAGATAGAATAGCCGTCTGGGCGGAAGTTGGGGCTCCAGAAGTTGGGAGATGGGGCCCCGGCTGAAGTTCTTTGGTTATACATATTTGCACAAGGTGGTGCCTCCGTTCGATAGCTAAGTTGGTGAACACAACTCCAATATAACTATGGTTTATAGGTGATATGTCTATAGTTCATGTGCTTATAACAAATTTATAACTGGGGGGCACCACCTTGTACATCCACTCACCGGAACTGCACCGGCAAGTGGTAGCTGGTTTAGATATGATTCTATTTTCCACCATAGAAATGGGAGATGTTCAAGCACCAACCGGGTTCCAGGATGACATTGTGAAGGTTTATCCTCATTCAAAAATGGGGCATATTGACAAATTTTCTCCACCTAAACACCGAGATAAATTTAACGACCTCACTGCGACATCATGGGGATGCTGGTTCAAAAAAATGGTCCATGATCCTGAAATTGCCTTACTGGAAAGAGATGAGCACATATTCTAGTTACTAGGTCAAGTCTAGTTATGATGAATGATGATGAATGATGATGAATGATGATTAATGATGATGAATGATGATTAATGATGATTAATGATGATGACTAGGTCAATCTTAGATGGGTAGTTACTAATCCTAATTAGTCTTTTGGTATCAATGGGATCATCTACTACGTTCACCAGCTAAAAAAATGCTGTTTTGCAAGGTATCTAAGATTGGCCATGGTTATGTAAACCAAGATAAACATTATCAGCCTGAAATAGCAAATATATGTTTCAGGCTGAGGATGTTCTAAGACATGTGTTTTTCTCTTACAAAAATTGAAGCCCCCAAGCTAAACTAGAAAACTTGTTGATTAATTGATTGTCATTTTTGGGAATATCATAACCCTGAGGGATATCCCCATTATATCCATATGTGTGTCTCTTAAAATGTGGGCATAATTACCCGGCAAACTGGCTGTTTCAATAAGTTTAAATAGGGATAATCATGATTATCATCAACGGCTTTTTTGGGGTGCCGGGTTCAATTTCAGACGTCACGTTGCCACGCTGCCTTTTGCGGGCGCCCCATTTTCGGTCAGCCGCAGGTGAAGATCGCCACAATGAGCCGTGGCCGCCGCAACATGCTCTTCATCTTCGTCGCCTTTCCGAGGTGCCATGACATGCCCGTCATGCCCGTCATCCCGAGTTCGTCGTCATGGTATACTTGTGCTGGTTTCAGAAAAAACACATTAACCAATAATAAATCCAAGAATAATTATAAAACATATTAAAACCAATGATCATAATGATCGACAGTATTAATAAACAATGCCATGATAACACCAATGATGTCGACTCGTAAGTATTGTTTTTTTTGGGACCAATGGCCATTTTGTTCAGGTACCGATTTTAAATGGAGCTATCATTTTGTTCAGACATATGTAAGGGCTATGTAACAGTACTTCCATTTTAGGGTCATTACATGTCAATGTGACAACCCAAACAACAACCCGTAAGTTTTTTTTTTTTTTTCCGGGGCGTTGCCTTCAAATTCAAAACCTCTAAAGCCCTCAAATAAGCTCAGGGGCATGTATACTTTCTATAGTGACGCTTTGGGACATTTATTACCTGATTTTTTCCCAGGGTAGCACGCAAAATGCGATAACCATTCAGGGGGGTAAAATGGCCCTGTTAGTTCCCGCCATCAGCGGTTGGAACTCCCAGGGTAGCACTGGTTCGGAGGCGTTCCGGTGCCTTGACATTTCATTCTTCAGCACGGCCAAGTTCGAATCCGAATCCCATGGCGGGATTTCAGAATGGCGATAGTAAGCAAGAATCGATAAGAATCGATGGATCCGAAATACCCTCCGCTCCGCTTGGATGGAAAGGATTCGGTTGATATCATATGATATATATTACCATCTGGTTATTTCACATAGCCATAGAAAATCACCATTTTTAAGAACGGTAAACCATCTATTTCTATGGGCCATCTATACCATGGCTATGTTCCATTTTCCATGGCAAACTGTTAGTCATAACCAGGTTGGGTATATGATCTATGTGGTCTAGAACCTCGGTAACTCTCGCAATAGATGTGATAGCATTTAGTTTGATAAGATGTGATACCATTTCAATCTATATTACTGGGTAAATTATAACGACCTCACTGCGACCTCACTGGAATCATGGTTAATAAGGGAAATCATCCCCAAATGGCCTTAATTCAGGTTAGTGAAATATTATAATTTACCCAGATATTAGGAATGGGAGATGTTCAAGACATATCATTAACCCCATCATGGGATTTAACCATGAACAAATAGGGATTTATATAATGGGATATATCCTCCGCATTCGCTCCTTGGCGTGCTTGAAAACCAGCCATAGTTTGACGGGGATTACCCATGTTTTGATGACACCTGAGGGTAAGTGATCAGGTATCAATTCCAATTCATGAGAATCACATCCAAGTGTTGATACCCTCTGGTAAACTAACATAGCTATTGAAAATGGCCATTTATAGTGAGTTTTCTCATTAAAAATAGTGATTTTCCATAGCTATGTTAAATTACCAGAGGGTACCCGATTCATCCAAATTAAAAGTACTAAAAACCCTTGGTGCTCAATACCGTGTTTTCAACTACCCTTATCTACCCTTTATATGTTGGGGATGATCATACTCAATTATGGGAATCCCCTTCTTAGCCAGCCAGTATTTTATGGAATGATGCTGCGGGTTTTGCACACATCTTATTTGTCACTGGAAATATCATGGTTTTGGCTACCCCGATATAATTGACAAGCTAGGTGTTCATGATTTTTTGGTTCACATGATTTTTGTTCTCAACTTTACTGCTTGAAATCGAAGTGTCAAACATGTTTCTTCGTTAATTCATACTAATTCTCACTTTTCCAGAAATCTAAGGCCTTTTATGATCCCACTATAGTCCCAGTGGTTCATATTTACCAATCGTTGCCACCAACGGTGCAAGATTTCGCCATCGATGCCTTGAAATCCCATGGATTTTCCCATATTGATTACAGGTGTAGTTACCAATAGTTAGCGCCTGTAATCGATATGGGAAAAACCATGGTATTACATTACAATTACATTACAAAATTATGCTTGAATCCATTATCACTATTTTGATCTCCCATGATAAGTCAAAATATATTCATTGATAAGCCAACAATGATATAGTATCAGTTGATGTGGGTACTACGGCCAGGCGCTGTGTGTTGCCCGGAAGGTTCAAATGGCGTTTAAACACTATGTTTGAACATCATCCTTCAACATGCTCAAACACCTGCGCAGGGCCAGTGTTTGAGATTTCCCAGACGACGAACCCTAAACCCTAAAACCCTAAACCACCCTAGGCCCTAAGCCCTAAAAACCCAAACCCGAAAATCCCAAACCCGAAAACCCTAAAACCTAGGCTCTGAAAACTTTGAATCCTAAACTGGAAAACACTGCGCATACGCAGTATTTTCTGCAATCTCTATCATATATTTAACAGCACGACATTCTCAATGTTAGTGTCTGGGCAACACACGGCGTCTGTGGGTACTATTACTATTTATTATCAGTTTGGTAATATACTATGTTCCTATTAGTACTATACTATTTACTATTTACTACTACTATTATTGCTATTTACCATTACTATTACCCTCTGGTTATTTAACAGGTGGTAATAGTTTATAGAGTTATTGGTGTGGAATTCCCTATTCTAACATATAGCGTAAAAATTGTATTATATCCAGTATATATAATTAATAGGAAAATCCAATATAATAGTTACTATTACCCAGATGCTCCATTTATGGCATATTTACCTACATTTATACCCTAAAAATTGCCCAAATGTAGGCAAATATTCCATACATGGAGCATCTGGCTTACTATGATTACTATTTTCCCACTGATATCCCATGTTCCACTGAATTTCTCTCCTGTGCCACAGGTTGCTGGTGGCTTTCAGCCTCATGGACACAGGCGGCGCGCCTGTGGCGGCGCCTCTCGAAAAAGAGAACGAAGGGATAGAACGAATCACAGATTTACAGGGATTGCATAGGGATTTAATGGGATTCAATGGGTGTGTCTGAAATGCCGTCTACCCGTCAAGATCATTTTCTTCAATACATGGCAAATAAATACTGATAAACCACTGGGTTACATGGCAGATTTCAGCCAGGGACCGGCTGATGGCACCCCTATTCCCCGCCCAGCCAGGCACGCGATACTTGGCCAACACCCTCGCGTTGGAAGATTTGCAACTTGGCGAGAAACGGAACTCGAGAAACGGAACTCATCCAGTCAAAATGGCCAACAAAAGCCAATCATAAAAGGAATGTATATGATGGGGTTATCATGATGTATTTATATTTAAGATATAAATATATGACATCTAATTAAACTATACCACCAGTTTGATATGACATGTGGGTTTGTCTGAAATTGCGGATTTACACATTAGTTATGGCCAGTTTAACAGAGAAAACAATGATCACCCATGTGCTGTGGGGGTACCGATGCTCCAAGATTGATGGTTAAAAAATCAGCATGATCAATTTTCTGGGTCCATTGGTGTTTCCTTTCTTGAAGTCTTGAACCAAACAGCAACTGGTTGGTGGTTTGGAACATGTTTTTTTAATGAATTTCCATATATTGGGAATGTCATCATCCCAACTGACTAATATTTTTTCAGGGGGTAGGTCAACCACCAACCAGGCAAAAAGTTCACATCTTCTGCTAAGACCGCTAATGAAACGGTGAAGATGAGTGATTCTGTGAATTTTCGCCATGACTTGCTTAGCAAACAGATGTTTCTTTCTATTGGTTTCATGATAAGATTACAAGGTGGTGCCCCAGTTATAAATAGGTTAGAATCCCCATGAAAACTAATTCAATATCTCACCAACTTAACCATAGTGAAATTGGACTTATTTGCACCAACTTAGCTATGAAAAATCAGTTCACAATTCTAATTCTATTCAACTTCATGTTTCAATATATTTTTCCTGGTTGAATCACTTAAGCTATCATTAAAAGCCACATTTTTCCTGGTTGAATCACCATTTTCCTATGGTTTCTACCGTCAACGGGGACACCACCTTGTAGATTGGATGACCCAAACTTCTGCCGCGATCCTGTGGGATTCTCCGTAGTTTTTTTCGGTCCTGTGGGATGTCCTAGGCATGTGGGAAACGCCATTTCTCAACCTCGGATCCCGCATCAACTCCACATATACATATATATATGTCCTACTTGGTGGCTCATCCCACGAATCGTAAGTGGGTTATAACCTCAGTGATTGAAGTGGATTAATCCTACTTATCCCATTTATAACTGGGGTTATAACCCACTTACTAAGTGGGATGAGCCACCAAGTAGTTGGTGATTTGGAACGTTGATTCTATTTGTCCATATCTTGTGTTTTTTTTCGAAAAAAAAAACTAAGAATCCCAACTGACCAAATATTTTTCAGAGTGGTAGAAACCACCAATTAGACATGTATGTATATATATATATATAATATTGAAAGATATATATATGTATACATATGGATAGATATCTTCATATTGTTGGGGACTCCACATATGTGTATATATACATATATGTATACATATTTGGGTAAATTATAACGACCTCACTGTTCTCCCTCACTGGAATCATGGTTAGTAATAAAATCATCCCCAAATGACCTTAATTCAGATTAGTGAAATATTATAATTTACCCATATATCAATGTATGACCATTATATAAAATCTATTGATATAGTTATATTATAAAATATATCAATATATTCCTACAGAAATCAACAGAAGATATTTGGGATCATCGTTGATGAACTGTGGATCCCCAAAATCGGAACAGCAGAAGGTGACCACCAGGCCATGCTTGTTTACAAGAGCGTACTTTACGTTGACCGGGAACCAATCCATTTGATGGCACTCCAAAATAGGCCTCCGCGCAGATCTACATACAGACCCACATTTGATAGGCAGTAGAAACCATATAGAATCACCACATGAGCCTATATATGTCCATATAAACCCTGAATGTTGGTGTTAGCTATGTTGGTGTTCAATTTATATTTCACTGTTGTGCTTGTGGTGTATGTATGTACATATATATATAATCTGGTGGGTGGTTTGGAACATTTTTCCATTCAGTTGGGAAGAATAGTCCCAACTGACTTTCACATTTTTCAGAGGGGTTCAAACCACCAATTAGACGTATATATATATAATATTGAAACATATATATATATAAATACATATTTGGGTAAATTATAACTCATTGTTTTCCCTCGCTGGAATCATGGTATAGTTGGTATTTTCAACCCAACAGGCGAAACTGGGAGCGGGGGCGGGGACGAACCCACATGTTGTAGGGATGGCAGTGATATGATCAACCCATAGATAGGTAGATAGGTAGGTAGATAGATGGAAAGATGGAAACATAGATACATATGGATACATATGGATACAGATAGATACATATATAGATACATATAGATACAT
>Ga0126342_10000129_pt1 | contig 54630 bp, 48 predicted proteins | sample Cyp1metagenome_FD_92528 | JGI IMG/M metagenome (GOLD analysis project Ga0126342, IMG submission 92528) | Coral microbial communities from Lord Howe Island, Old Settlement Bay, Australia - Cyphastrea 1 metagenome | ecosystem: Host-associated > Invertebrates > Cnidaria > Coral ...
ATCAAGCACCTTTCAATCCATCAGTGGATTCGCTTTGCCATCCCCGATTCACAACAACCAACTTCTCCTATAGGTTTCCTATTTTTGAAACTTCCGCCACCGCCTTGTGCGGTACTACTGGTAACTATGCAAAATACATGTGTATATATATAACTATGTATAATATATAGCTATCTCAAATCTGATATTGCCAACCATGGCTGAGTGAAGAAAAGACATGTCAAGGCTTCCCAAAAATCATCAATTGAATATATAGCTATAACATGGATTATATCTACAACATTATAATGATTATTTTGTTTTGGCCATCTATAATATATTATAATGATGTATAATAACTATAATAATGTTGTAGATGTACTATTTGAGGGATCTTAGAATTATATTTATCTATCTATATATATATATATATCATGTGGTATGTATAAGTATAAATCCTAGAATTATAAGATATGCTGATATACTTGTATTTTAATGGATTTTAGCGTATTTTGGATTACTAGACATCTACGAAGGATGTGCAGCAGATAGGGAATGATGGGAAGATGATGGTACATCACTATTTAAATAATGGGATTATAACTGGCTTAGTTCATGATATATAACCAGTTACAGGATTGACAATCCTATTGATACTTTTCAGCGCCGTATCTATAACATGTATGTGAATATGTGATTAAATTTATAGATGGGGAACTTGCATCTTTTTAATGTTGTTTGTTCTTGTGTTAAGTGGAAAAATCGAAACCATCTTAAACCGTATATTTAAATTGCGCACCGGTTCCCATGCAACCCATCCTTGACTGCATAGCCATCTGCACCATAAAGCTTCTTGGGATTGAGTTTCAAGCCTGTCTTCAACACCACTTTCCTCGGTGAGTTCAGGAACCTGATCCCATCACGCTGTCAAACTCACTCGGTCAGTCGCAACGAAACCAGGAAAAACACATTGCAACTGGCATGACCTGGAAGCAGTTTTCCCGACCGAAAATGACCATGTTTAGGGTTTTTCCCCGTAAACCATACTCGATTAGAGGACAACCATTTTTCCAACCGATGTCAGAAACTGTCAATTCCCAACAAATGGTGGATGATCAAACCGCAGATCAAACATGGCGAGCCGCCGGGGAGCCCCGACCTAGCCATGCCAGCCACGTTTCATTCAGCAAGATCTTGGGATGTGGAATTTCCATTGAACTGTGGCTAATCAACTATAGATGTTTCTATAGTTGCTATAGTTACTATAGTTGCTATAGTTACTATAGTTACTATAGTTACTATAGTTACTATAGTTGCTATAGTTACTATAGTTACTATAGTTGCTATAGTTACTATAGTTACTATAGTTACTATAGTTACTATAGTTACTATAGTTACTATAGTTGCTAAGTAATCCGACTTGCGGCTATCATTCAACAATTCTATCCAGGTTCCATGTTTCATTCGCCGAACACCAGTAATCCGGCTAACTTGGTGGCCAAACTTCAGCACCTGACACGTGGAACCGCGATGAAAAATCCAAGCTGCTCCACCACAGATTTGATGAAGAGCACGCGGTGTGCTTCAGTGCCTCGTAACGCGAAGTGTCTTCAGAATCTGACAATGAACGCATAACGCCATGGAATAGTTAGAATATATAAGTGGAGTATATATACATATATATAAATAATTGTATATACATATACATGGGATAAGACTAAAAGTGCTTCTCAATCTGCTTGGTTTATGGATTCAAACACGATCAAAAACTGTGGATCCATGGCTGCTTTGTCAACAATAAGTGGAACTATGGGGCGGCGATCAATCATTAAATTTATAACCCACACAAACCGATGAACTATCTCTAAGTTGCTCGTATGTTGAGTTTTCACGGGTAGTGGTATAGTGAATCTATCCTTCTTTTTTGACAGGTTTAACAAGTCGTGTCCCCATTGTTATTGGCAATGCTTTCGTAGACTACCCTCTGGTAATTTAACAGTTTGCTATTGAAAATATACCATAGTTAAATAGTTGATTGACCTATCCAAAATGGTGATGTTCAATAGCGAACTGTAAACGTTTACCAAAAGGTATGTTTGAAAATCATGCATCCTATCATATACTATCATATTTTCAAACATACCTTTTGGTAAACTATATAACAGTAGATTTCGTAGATATATATAACAGTATATTTTGGTAAACTATATAACGAAAATAAGTATCATATACTATCATATACTATCATATACTATCATATACTATCATATACTATCATATACTATCATATACTATCATATACTATCATATACTATCATATACTATCATATACTATCGTTTCGTAGACTAGCTCTTCAAAAACTTTGCATCTCTCCCTTCGGTGGTGAAATAAGCAGGATGGGCGAAATTTGACATAGCTATGGAAGCCTCGGCAAAAAACACAGATGATAAGCCAGTCGGAAAATAGCCAGTTATATTATATCGATGATAAAACCTATGATAAACCTAGGTGTAGCTATACATGGTGAATTTTCCGCTATGTATAGCTATAAGCCGTTTAGGCTAATCGCCGAACTTCGTCAAAGTTTTCCCATGGTCAAGATACATGGGATTAAATGGAGTATAGACATCGTGCCATCAGCGGGATTCCAAACATGATGGCTACACGAACCCCCATGGGGGTGATGATCATCCTACGATTTGAAAATCATCCAACTTTTGCCTAGAGTTGGTTGGTTTAATATATCGCATAAAATATAGAACTATAGACCATCAATATCCCAATAAATCCCCAGATCAAAAGAAAAATTGGAGTTTCCATCCAATCCGCATGTTAATATCAATTCAAATCCAACATGTGACCCATTTCGACGTTCGCGTACAAGGTGAGGCCCCCGATCTGACGAAAGCTGCGACAGCTTGACGCACAGTTCACTTGGTGAACTGTTGGGTTGATGAATGGGGGATATAACTATAGCGAATGGGTTTTTAAACCTTTTTTCATATGCAACTAGTTGGGGCTGTACAAGATAGAACCAACTAGTTGGCTTTATAAACCAACAAACATAAGATCGTGGATGGCATCACCAGCACCACCGCCGAGGGGCTGATGTCATCGGGGATGGCGATGCCAGGCTCAAAGCGGTGCAGTAGCCAGTCCAAGATGTCGGCCACCAACTCGAAGTTTGGGGTTCCTGGATGACGCCACGTTGCCATGAAAAATCATGGGATATCAATCATGGGATACAGAAGCTACCACTGGATATTTCAATAGTAAACAGTAAAACATATATTAATCACTATTCGAAGTTTGGGGTTCCTCCAGGGTGATCGGATATATAGTGATAATATGCTACCACTAGTGACTTATGGGATATACAAATGTCTTGACATACGTATATTATATCTAATATATAACATTATATATATATAATCAAATATAATCAAATATGACATAATATAATGTAACCCAACATAACATAACATAATATAACATAATATAATTAATATAACATAACATAACATAATATAAGTAATATAATTAATATAGCATAACATAATAAAGCATAACATAATATAACATAACATAAGATAACATAACATAAGATAACATAACATAATCTAATGTAATATAATATAATATAATGTACTATAATATAATATAATATAATATAATATAATATATATAATATTATATATAATATTATATATATAATGTCACATAATTGTATATGTATGTTAGATATGTATAGATATGTATAGATATGTGTAGATACGGCATATGATACAACATGATACAACCAACATCCCGGTGGCACCTTCAAATCATCCAATCGTCATGGACTGGTGATTTGGGTACTGATCGTGCTAGGTAGTAATGTGGCTAAAACAATGCCATAAATCATCCATGACTGGGAATGGTAAGTCTATACCACCAAACAAAAAATGGTGATGTGGGGGATGGTTTATGAAATTGGTTTACCCACATTAATTGAGTGTGTTTTTGACACCCACACACAAATTGAACAAACCCAGCGATGGGGACTTTCGATCACCCCGATGCCAGGTTTTTTTTAATCGCCGAATCGGCTAGTATGAAATGCCCCAATAAATGAGTCCTCGAACGGAATAGATTCAACAGCAAACCAAGGATTCGTTTGGTGAGCCTTCACTTCAAGTCATAAGTTATCATATGTAAAAATATGTAAAGATATTGAAAGTTATCAAAGAAATACAGTAAACTGCCAGCCGGCAGCATCCCTCACTGATCCCAACATCTCGAACTCGGCCAAAGGGCGAAAGTTGTCCTTGGTCACGCCATGCACCCCGTAGTGCCCCCATTAATTTGACCCCAAAATGTATAGATCTGGGCATGATGAGATGAATCAAAGGGTTGAAACTGATGCTCCCGAGATTTATAGATTTTATATGATTTTATAGGTCATGCTGCTTCTCATAGCACAAGCTTCATCCCTCCACTCAAATATGTTTTGCCTGAAAGAGACAGAGAGCCCGAGCCTACCTGGTATAATGTGGGTAAAACAATAAAGCATCCCCAAGTAATCACCATTTTTATAGATGGGATAAATTTACCAATCCCCAGTCATGGTATTTGTTTATATATTATCTGGTTGGTGGTTTTAACCCCTCTGAAAAATATTAGTCAATTGGGATGATTATCCCATATATTATGGAAAATAAAAAATGTTCCAAACCACCAACCAGTTATTGTTTTACCCACATTATTCCGCTGACAAGAATGCCTCTAAAAATCTAGCAAAGAAAATCATCTGGGGTTCATCCTGCCATTCTATGGCTCCAAATTTATAGCTCCTTTATTATCCTTAAACTTAGCTATTAAATTGCCTACAAACTGGATAGTTTATAGTTTATGTGCCATACTATTATCCTGGGATTTCTCCTTAAACTTCCATCTCTGACATAGTCACCCCATTCAACAACGATTCACCAACCATGACTGGTGGTCATGATAGACATCATCCCAGTCAGAACGGAGGTTTTACCAATGCCATAAAGGTCCATTTGGGAATGGTTTATAGCTCATTAGTCATTGTATAATATCAATAATCATCAATAATAATCAATAATCATCAATAATCAATAATAATCATTAATAATCCACGATTCATAGGTAAACCGTAAACCATCTATAAATGGGCCATGATTGATGTTTTGACAATTCATCATTGGGTGAATCCCACATGAAAGTTACAAGTGCTTCCCCCAGTCTCCACACGCCCCCGTAGATCATCCAAATCCATCCTTTCCCGATGGAATATCACCATGTGTTTGAAGGATGATGTAAAAAAAAAAAAAAATGTTTTAATCACCATAAATCAGGGTTCTTTGTGTTGCCCATGTACAGTAATATGTGTTCATCCTGCAGGGTGAGTATATACATATATATTATAAGTATATATATAATTATAATATATATATATATATCCCATCATATACCATCAACATATATCATCAAGATACCATCAATAAGTTCCCGTTTTTTAGTGATTTTGTATCCAAGTCTTATGCATTTTGTTCACCCTGAGGCAGCCAAGATGCCATTGACACCAGGCGATGATACCCCAAGGACCGCATCATCTCGCAGAAATTCCGGAGCTCACGGAACGACATCCTGTCGTAAAGGACGACAGGAAAACATGTACCCTCCGGTAAACTAACATAGCTATTGAAAATGGCCATTTATAGTTGATTTTCCCATTAATAGCATGGTGATTTTCCATAGTTATGTAAACGTTTACCAGAGGGTACCAAAAAGAACATGGGATATGACTGGAAGTTTCCTAAGTCATGGAGTACCCCAATAGCTGGATGATTTATAATGATAAATCCCATTAACATGGATGATTTAGGGCTACTCCCATTTTAGGAAACCTCCATGAATTCCCGTGAAATTTCAATGATATCCCAATAAAAGTCTTGGTTTCATAGACATATCCCCATTTTGAGTAAGTCCCCATGTAGTGGGGCTTTCCCATGTACAACTGAATTATACCCTCTGGTAAACTAACATAACTATGGAAAATCACCATGTTTAATGGGAAAACTCACTATAAATGGCCATGTTCAATAGCTATGTTAAATTACCGGAGGGTAAATGAACTATACATATGGGATGATCCTCAAAGCTTTTTGATTCTTGTCATTGCTCGGAAACGAGAGATTTTCCATGAAGACCCTGGGTTTTTTTTCCATGAAAACGCGCGCTTTTCGTGGTGAAATCATGTGAAGTCCCTAGATTTACTACACATTTTTGGCAGCATCCTAAGGACGTTTCTGGTGAATTCCTTGGTTTCTATCCAGCTTTGCTGAGCGTTGGTCAGCTCTCCCACATCCTCCATGCAACTGGAATGAAGGCCATTTTGGGCATGTGAAGAGCCATTTTGGGCACGAATTCCCACTCCGGAAACCCTTCCCAGTGAGGGCCAGGTCCCTTTTGCCAAAACAAAACCCATCTTCCGTCCGGCTCCATGTCCATGCTCCCCGCCTGCGGGCGCCGCGCGATGCCGATTTTGCACCACGACCCAACTTCGGCGCGGGGCCAGCGCGGGCGTTTTGAGCCTTCTGCGAGTTTCGTAACTCGTTGCGTTTCACAGCGTAAAAACCTCGGAGGATCGCCTCGGAAAGTTTGGGTATCCCAACAAATTTGGATATACGAAGTCTGGATTCTTAGCAGTCTTAGCCCTTTCCAAAAGTGTTGGATGCTTGAAAAATCATGCACGTGGGAGTTTCAAGCACGACGTACTAAAGTTCTCAAGCGGCGATCTTCATAAGTTCCCCAGGTGGTGTGATCCAATTTGAAACGGGATTCTACCCTCTGGTAAACTAACATAGCTATAGAAAATCGCCATTCTGAATAGGTAAATCATCTATGAATGGATCATTTTCCATATATCTATGTTAGTTTACTGGAGGGTAACTATAATTGACCATACCTATCAACCAGCCCCAGACTTGATGATCCTCCAAGTATCCAGCCTTGGAATAAGATCAATTTGGTCATTCAAAATGAAGCCACCTTCGCATCCTACTCCGAGTGTTCAAATTCCCAGTCCCAAAGATGAGTTCTCAAGCCTGTGCCAAGGTTGGTACAACAACAATGAGTTGGGATGACCCTTTTCACGACGGAGATGCCCTCTTCAAGTTGGTCTGACCTCTTGAAGAGATATCTGGGGACTATCTACCCTTTGGTCGCTCATCAAACCTGGCAACAAACAACCAGCAAATCCACATAATCCAAAAAATGATCGATTGTGGGACAGTAATCCACCATTATCCACGTAATCAACCAACAAAGATCTAGCCTATCATCTTTGACAACAAGAGGCTCATTGCCCCCCCTTTTCATCGAAAAAATCAGAGAGACATCTGTTGCTTTGGTTTCACCACTGGAAATCAATGGAAATCAATGGAAAAGCCAGCAAAATAGAAAACCCAAGGGGTGAATCTTGTATCCACCATGTCTTGAAGATAAGTCAACCTATCTTCTACTTTATATTCATTAAAACCATTGGAACATGTACCCACTGCTGTGGACTGTTGCGAAATTCTGCACCACTTGGTAGATGGATTTTCCCGTGATAATTCCACTAGACCATTAAGAGTGGTTCACAGGTACCTTTCATAGTTACCAACTGGTGCAATATTTCGCAACCATCGACAGTCCTCACGATGTTCCAGCTTAGAAAGGCCACCCTCACAACTCTCCCGGCCTGGTGATGAGGTGGAGAAGGAATGGGCACGTGGACTTCGATCTGTTCCTCTCCGTGTCAGGGCGTGCCAAAAACGTGGGCCAAAGAAAGTGGCAAAAACGTGGGAAAGAGATATACAAACAAGAAAAATAGGGACATAAATGACATAAACATCGTAAACAACAAGAATTGGGATGTAAGCAAGCAAAACTGGAACATCATCAACAAGAAAGAGGATATGCGAAGCAGAAATGTGGAAGAAAGGTGGAAGAAATGTGGATATATAGATTGATTTGAGATAGAACTATAGAACCGACAAAAATGTGTCTGTAGTTGCAGGGCTCAACGACTTTTGGCTCTCAAGCAGATCACCCAGGTATAACAGCCCATGCAGTCATCAAAATGTCAGAATGTCAAGGCCTAGCGTTCGAAAGGGCCATGGCCCAATCCAACTATTGGAGTACTGCCATGCACATGTCTAGTTCCGCAAATGGGGGCCCCCATTTTATCATCCCAAACAGACATGGTGGATTTTGAATGGTAAACTAAACTGGGAAACACTCAAGCAGCACCCGGAAAAACGCCAATTCTGTAAGCAATGCCTTGTTGAATGAGACTTATGGATGTGTCTGAAAATGGAGTATATCCATAATGTGACCATCAATAGGGAAAATGATGATAAACAAGGGGGGTTTTGGTGTACCCTATCTTCAGACAAACCCATATGGTTCCCGTGTACTCTCGTTTCACCCCCAAATCATCAGCCAGCTGCTCCAATGTCATATTCACACACCTTCACACCCATGTAGCAGCCAGAATCATATGCACTACGCATCGCGACTATGGTTATATGCTTGGAGTTTCATATCAGTCTTGCTTAGAAATGCTCGGTGGGCTGGAGTGGCTTTGCCTGAAAATATGGTGTCCCCAATTCCAATGACAAAAATGATCACTATCCCCATTTTCGGATGGTCCTTCGGATGGTATTTACCTTATTTTCAGACACACTCATATGAGGATGGGTCAAAACCTAGAAATTTTCCATTTTGGGTGAATAAAGAACCATTATATTTCACGGTCTTATTATCTTTGGTTATATACCATCCATCAAATTTCCCAATAATAAGGAAAAAAATCCCGCGGGCATTCCGTCCTCTTCCACTCGGGGTGCTTCAACCTCAGACAGAAAGACGTGGCGACGTGGCGGGCTGCAGATGTAGTAAAAATGGACCGATACTTACAGAATATGTAGAAAAGACAAAAATAGGCTAGATACGATTGCCTTAGATTAGGTTGCTGTGGATGGGATTAGATTGCAATCAGATTGGGTTTCATTTTTTCGGTTTTTTATTTGGATTGGATATAGATTAGATTTGGTATATGGATAGATAGATCGGATAGGTAGATAGATCGATTGGATCGATTGGATGGACGGATCACCTTGTGCTTGAGCGACTTGAGCGATTCACTGTCCAAGGGTTCCACGATGGCACATGAAATGAATCCGTGAAAACCACGAGGCACCTTTATTCATGACAGGTATAACCATAGGAAAACCATAGGAAACTGGGATTTTTTGGTGGTATAACCATAGGAAAACCATAGGATCCTATGGAGGTTTATCCGGCCTGGTAAACGTCTACAGTTCCCTATGGAAATTCGCCATCTTTTTTTCTTCGGTAAATGGAGCCCCTAGGCTTCCAGGTTGCAAACTGTTAGTCATTACCAGAGGCTACCTATGAAAACTTCTAAAACCTGAACTGTGTTGGTAAATTAAAAACATAGGTAATTTATAGGTAATTATAGGTTTTTAATAGTAAACATAGGTGAAAACCTACTGTGTTGGTGAAAACTTGTTGTGTTTTACCCTCTGGTTATGTCAAAATAGCTATTGAAAATCACCACTTCTAATAGGTAAATCAAGTATAACTGGGCCATGTTCATCCATTTTCCATAGTTATGTAAACGTTTACCAGAGGCTAAACCTCCATTTTCCTATGGTTTTCCTATGGTTATACCACTATAATCCCAGTTTACCAGGCCGAAACACCACGATCTCTGGGGGCCGATCATCCAACATAATCCCCCAAACCAGTTGGTATCTGTTGGCTAAAAGAATTTTCGCGGGCGCAGCTAGATGGAAAACTCCTCCAGCAAATGCACATGATGTATATAGAATTGTAGATAGATAGATATGATAGATATGGAAAATGCACCACGTTGCCCTATTTGACCCTTTCCGAGCTGTTTTTCCCTATCAAATCAGCCATTTTGTGGGACCCGGCAGCTGGACGCGACGCTCGGACCTGCACCGCGGAGGAGAGGCACGCTGGAACGATCGATTGGAGGCCAAGTTGGGCATGGATAGAACTTAGATAGGTTTCGGATTGGTCTTAGGATGAATCCTTTCTTTTGGTGAATCAACTAGTTAGAAAAAAGGATGAAGTAGCGTTTTGACCGCAAAATGTTGACAAGCACCTTGTTTAAACGGTGATTCACCACTAGCAAGTGAATAACATTGGCCGCACTGGTAGCTTAAGACGCACAAGTTGGAATTTCACAAACAGAAATTTGGGTGGTCTTCTGGATGGTCTTCTTGCCGTAACCGAACAGAAATGAAGCCAGAATTCACCAACTTGGTAGTTTGTTGATCCCCTTCCAAAAGATAAGAATTACTTGGGCAAGTGGGACTTGCCAAACTTTTACCGTTTACTCATCTAAGACTCATCTATATAATCCCAAAAAGCTTCAACAAATCTGAAGATACTACTTCAGATATCTGAATGACACTCCAATCCATGCAAATCTTCAATCCTTATATCTTTAATCCTATTTAAAAAAAAAAACAACAACTTATTGACTATTGATGTTTAGAGTCCATAAGTCCATTGAAATCTCCTAAAAAATGGCTCAGGTTGTTGCGTACATCCCCATGTTCCATCCAACAAGCCCCACCTTGGGCCCATGGGTTGCCACCGGGGGCGAAGGTTGCGAAGGAGCCACGGGAGGAGCCTCCGTGGAAGCAATGGATGGGGAGTTTTTACCACTGAAACTTGGGGGAAAATGATCAACAAAAATGGTGGTTTGATCAGACTTGATCAAACTTGATTATAATATGATTTTCATAACCATTGATGAGTGTTTCATATTTGATGGTAACCATTGATCATGACATCATGTCATAACTCGTGTTTGATAACGTGTGACAGTTGATTTATGGCGAAGCATCGGATTCGTGGTGAAAATATCGAAGTAGTTTGGTCGTGGGGAAGTTGAAGGGCCCCTGCCTGTAGCCATACAAAACGGCTAAGGGGGCCAGTGAGTTGTCTTGTTGCAGTGACTTGAATACAGGTTTCCAAAACACAAGCGATATGGCTATGGGTCAAACTTAGATCTTCCTAAAATTCGAAGGTTCCCTTACAGGATGGGCCCCCCCAGTTATAAGTTGGTTTATAAACCATTATAATCCCCATTAACTATAGTTATATCTACCATAAACCATTGTTAAGCCACTTATAAACCAACTGAACGCAATCTTGGGGGCCCCATCCTGTATGGTTACTTAACATAGTTATGGAATTGTTGCCCATTTAGTTCAATGATTTATGATGATGTGCCGTTGAAAAATTGCTATTTTCCAGTTCGCAAATGGTGGTTGATACTAATAATCAACAGAATCTGCGGTCCCCTGGGCCTTGAATTTGATCCATACTATGAATAAGGGGGAGATGGCATAACTTTCAAAGGGATGGCCCCCTAATCTTCGCGGCTTCGAACGCATCTTCATGTTTGTAGGAAATCAGTGTTTTATTTTTGAAACGTCATCCTTCAACCATGGGATACTAGTACCCTGTTTTGAAACACTTTGGGGTAGTGATGGGTTGCATTCCAAGCACTTCTGTACATCTACAACATGCGTTTTCTCAGGTCTACAAATATACAGACTTGGATGAACAACCCAATCCAAAAAGATCATTCAACTAGCGACCATCGCTCAATTTTTTGAGTTACAAACTGACCCACACCGCCGTTTTTCGGTCGTAAAGAAAAACGTCAGGTTTCAAATTTCGCGGCTAAGCCTGGATGATCCACCATCTCCAACATTGACCAAAATTGATGGCTTTTGTAAACCACCAAAATCTCGGTGATTTATGGCCTGGTAAACTGGGATTATAGTGGTATAGCCATAGGAAAACCATAGGAAAATGGAGGTTTACCCTCTGGTAAACGTTAACAAAAAACTATGGAAAGATCCACCATTCAAAATAGGTAAATCAACTATTTCTATGGTTCATTTTCAATAGCTATGTTAAATTACCAGAGGGTATACCATTGTAGTCTAGTTATCATTCACTGATTGAATTCTCCCTCACTTCACCATTGTCCTGAATCACCTACAACCAATTCACATCACTATATCGCTCAATCTCTATGGTCAATTATTCGGTTCTCACTTAAGTTATAAGCGACAATGATGGTCGTTATATCCCTATTTCTTGGTTAGGTCCATCCCAAATGGTACGATCCTCCCTCTCGGAAGATCAACTTTTGTTCATCTTGGCACTAAGACCGGAATGATGAACTATCATATCTATCCTGTGCTTGGGAAACTCTATAAACGTAGCTCCTTACCACATCTTACCACTCCACATTAGTACATATTAGTAATGTGGGTAAAACAATGCCATAAACCATCCCCCAGTCATCACCACCTTTATGGCTGGTATATATAAACCATTCCCAGTCATGGGTGGTTTATGACATTGTTTTATCCACATTATCCCAAATATCCCAACTATCCCAAATAGATTATAATAAATCCTATAGGATAGATTTCTCTCACGTTGCTCAATAGGATTTTTTGTCGGATTATAATCCCATGAAAATCATGAAGTGGATAATCCCACCACATCTTACCACTCCACATTAGTACTGTACATATTAGTACTACCCTCCGGTAATTTAACATAGCTATCAAGAATGGCCATTGAAATAGTGAGTTTTCCCATTCATAGCATGGTGATTTTCCATAGTTATGTTACTTTACCAGAGGGTAGGGAATATGGATACCATTGGATACCCGTAGCTCCTTAGTTTCCTCCTAAACGCCCGAGTTCCCGCCGGTAACTCCGCCGCCTCCGGTGCAGCTGAGTTGGCCGGCGCTGCCTCTGCAGGCGCCGCCTCGGGGCGTCATTTGGGGGTTTCACTTGGTAGCTTGTAATGGGTTGAAAGGTTAAAACAAGATGAAAAATGGCTTGAAACAACCCTGAGCCATTTTACTTGCGGCTAATATGCTCACTTGTAATGGCTGGAAACAACATGAAACAAGCCTGTTGAAGGGACAAATCTAGGCAAATCATCCACATTATATGGTGGAATTCCACCAAAGAAACTGATTTTTTCACCAACAAAAATGTGGATTGAAGAAACATACAGGATGGGGCCCCCAGTCGATAGCGTTCAGTTGGTTTATAAGTGGCTGAATTCTATGGTTTATGGTAGATATAACTATAGTATTCATGGGGATTATTTCATGGGGGTATTAACTATATAGTATATAACTATAGATTATAATGGTTTATATAGTTCCAATACTATATAGCCAATACTATTTATGGTTTATAAACCAACGGTTCACGCGAGCTCGACTGGGGGCCCCATCCTGTACGCTACAGATGATGAATCTTTCCAGGGTAGACTCCGGAAAATTCACCAAGCTGCAGAGGAAAAGAACTTGTGTTTAAACAGATATATACTCAATGGGAATTTCAGGATCCTAAATTGGAGGTACCTACCATAAATAAGGCCTATTTTTCAGGCCTATGTAAGGGGATATCCCCCCAAAATATGGCCAAAAATATGGTACTAACGTACCTCCATTTTAGGATCCTGGAATTCCCATTGATATACCCTCCGGTAAACGTTTACATAGCTATTGAAGCCATGTCCCATAGAAATAGTTGATTTAGCCATCAAAAATGGTGATTTTCAATAGTTGTTTGTATGTTTACCAGAGGGCGGGGAAAAAAAACTAGAAATGGCGAAATTCCATTGACATGATCAAACAAAATCAATGATTCAGTGGAATCTTCACTGAAAAAAAAAAACAAAAACGATATCTACCCAGTTTCTACTTAGATGTGGATTCACCGACACCATTTGAGTATGTGGAATATAAGGATATATTACCCCAAAGGGTACCCTCTAGTGATTTGACATAGCTATAGAAAATCACAATTTTCAATAGGTAGACCATCTATTTCTATGGGCCAGATGGTAATGATGGCAGCATACCCAATGATGGCCTCTTTGTGCGGCCGGCGGGGCTTTGCACTCCTGCCAACATCAACGGTTGAAATTACGACGTGCGACGTGTTTGAACAACACCAAAAATGCGAGATAATGTGGTAAAGCCTAGTAACTATGAACCATCCCCAAATGGTAGGTTTATTATTGGGTTTACCACATGATCTAGAGCGTTGCTAGTTTTACAGGATTATATCCACCATTTTTGTCAGTTTCATATCCACGTGTCTTTGGTAGGTTCATCAATGGATTAGGATTATTGAGCTCCTATGCGGAAATACCCAAAATATGTGCCTGTTGTCCAATAGGTACCCCGTATTGGAACATTATCCATGTCATGTGTCGAAGTCAGGGAAGCAAGCAAAACCATGGAATATCATAGAAATTCTAGGTTTTGTACCCCAAGATATGGCTTACCACAAATAGAAATTCATCAGTTTTGTGCCTTCCAAACTCCACGTCCTACTTCTTTGAAGCCAAAATGTCCTCGCTGTGTAAATCAGGCACCAACACAAAGCCTCACATACGGATTTGCCCCTCATACATGTGGGTTTGTCTGAAAATAGGGTATATTCCCAATTATAGCCATTTAATAGGGATAATGATCATTAACCATTGGGTTTTTTTGGGTGTTCTCTATTTTCAGACACACCCATGTACAGAAAGCTGCGCGGCTTTCACCATAGAATTTTCGAAAGAAAAAATCACATGGTCATCCCATCCCTCCATTCATACATGTTCACCTCCTTTGTATGGTCTAAATTCTGGATATGTGGATTCATCCCCTACTTAATAAACCACCTTTTTTGACTCCAAAAAAAATGACTAAACATCCCCTATTTACCACATATGAAGGTTTCCTAAAATGACGATACCCCAATAGTTGGATGGGTTATTTCATGGACAATCCAAATCTAAAATGGACTTGGGGGTGCCCCTATTCTAGGAAACCTCCATATGTAGAAAAGACAAGAATAGGCTGGTTAGTACCAAATTCTTAGCTGGTGAACGTAGATAATCCCATTGATACCAAAAGACTAAAGGATCAGTTTCTACCGATCCAGTCGATTGACCTATATATATGTATACATATGGCTATGAGTCAAACCCCTCACACCTGGATGGTACCATAAAATAGATGCTTAATTCATGGATGGTTCTTCCCCCTATGGTAATATAGTGGGTATTTACCACATATGGTTACCAGAGGGTAATCCCATTAAATCCCATGAAATCCCACTAAATCTGCCAGGGTCTATGTGACTTTACCAGAGGGGGCCTCTCCGGCGGCGCTTCAGGCGCGCGCGGGCGCGCAGCCTCCGCCTGAGAAAGGCGGCAAGTTGGGGACGGAAGTCGGGGCGGCCATGGCCAAAACAAGATGGAAAGTCAAGGCAAACTCATAAAAATACGGATAAAAATGTGGTTTAATATGCTTTTGAACTACCTAAAATGGATAAACATTGTGGTTTAACGGGGTAAAAAATGGGGGATTTAGTCTGGAGTACCCAGCAAAACCTTGGTTTAATGTAGTTATTCATGGGTAATGATTTAGAAGAATATGTAAACCAACTAATATTGTGGGTTCAATGGGTATTTAGTATGAACATGTGGAATTTCGCATTAAGACCTTCGAGCACCCGAGCGGAAGCTTCGACTCTTCGAATTTTTGGGCGCATAACCGTTATAACCACCAGCAACCCAGCTTTGACGCTAAACATCAAGCCCCTATAGCCCTATTGTCTGGGTAAAATTTTGGGGGGTAGTTCTCCCTGTTTCTAGTTTCATCTACATCTCCATTGATCTTCGAAATCTGGGGATTCAAAGAGGCTCAAAATCCGTCGAGCAGCTCCCCTAATGGCTTGGAGCAAGCCCGGATATTGCTAGATACCCATTCGTGATGATGTTTTCTACCTATTGTTGGTCAAACCACCATTCTTATTGCTTATAGCCACTTATAGCAATACATAGCAATACCCAACAAGATAGAATTTGGTAAAATCTGATTTAATTGGTGATCAAATGAACCTTTTCTGCCTCTTTTTGGGATACTATAAATATCGATAAATCATGGACACCGATGGTGGTTGGATAAGAATAGGTGAGGCCCTCCAGTCGTTGGTCTAGAAACCCATGTTTGCTCGTTGAATCCCGATGTTCTTCACCATAAAACCCCGTTTTGATGGTTAAATATCTGTAAATATCTATTTTCAGCACTACAAATCACTATAAATCACTATATGATATCTCCGATGATCGCCGTTGGTCACAATTAAACTCCTATTTTGATGCTTATCACTGTATTATAATATATATATATATACATAAATATATCCATTATTATATGTATATATATATGATATTATCGCCGATGAAGATAAATTGCTATAGATATCCCTATATCATCATAAATCACTATAAATCACTATAAATCACTATAAAACAATATATATATACATATTTATATTGATGGTGATTTCTCGCTCTCTTCCCGTTGGTCACTCACGAGTTTGGGGGACCAATCAGGCAGGCCTCGTCCCTGGGTCGCTCAGGACGCTCCCGAGCCTCAGCGGTCAACTTTGGGACATCAGAGATGGAAAGCCTTGAAGTTCCTGGGTTCATATGAGCCATGGTCAATACTCACTATATGGTTGATGGTCATCCCATCCATATTAAGGATCCTTATAATGGTTATTATAAATCCCGAGTGGAACCATTGGATGACTAGCCCCTATCAATGGTTATTAACCATGAGTATTGACCATAGCTCATATGGGTTCATGATGTATAACCAACTAGTTCTACAATGTGGGGCCCCCCAAGATAGCTAAGTTGGTTTATAAATAAACCCCATGAATACTAATTATAGTTATTTTTGCGTACCATAAACCATAGTGAAATGGGAGTTTGCACCAACTTAGCTATCGAACGGGGCCCCACATTGTAGGAGTTACCAATTTTCTGTATTGGATAAGCCTGAAAAACCATGGGAAAAGTAAAAGAGAATCCTAGCCATCAGGGGAAAACATTGTAAACTTAACCTTTTTTGAATCTTCTTGGGGTTATACCCTCTGGTTATTTAACGTAGCCATGGAAAATGGCCCATTTATAGATGGTTTACCTATTAATAGCATGGTGATTTTCCATGGCGAACTGTTAAATAACCAGATGGCAACTGGAAAAAATTCGTGGTGTTTCTGGCGACTGTCATGCATGTTCAAGGGGAAAAGAAGATGGAAAAAACGGCGAAAATCAGGTTCATCTGGGCCTTTTGGAAACGCCATTCTTTCGGCCTTTCCCCATGGCCAATCATCATAGAAAGCTGTTGTTAAAGGGGTAAACCTTCATAAACCCCTCTATTTTCATCAACCAACCCATGGGAATTTATGGGAATTTGGGACATCTATGGTATGGGAATCAAAAAATCTGGTTGGTGGTTGGTTTTTCGCCACCCCTCTGAAAAATGATGGAGTTCGTCAGTTGGGATGATGACATGGCCAACTAAAGTAGTCATGGGGTTTATAGATCAACTTAGCTATGCCGAATACATAGCCAATCAGCCAGATACCCTTCAAAAAAGAAATTCTTCGCTGGTGAACGTAGATAATCCCATTGATACCAAAAGACTAAAGGATAAAAAATACCCATCCAAGATTGACCTAGAAGTCTAACACGCTGAGAATTATAAGCCATGTCCAACAATCTGTAATATTCTGGGAAAACTTCAGGTGTTTTTTGTTGCGGAGTTCTATGGAAAATGGACCATTTTGTAGATGATTTACTATTAAACAAGGTGATTTTCCATATGTCAAATGACCAGAGGGGATCCAAAATCACAAAGAAAATTGGACATTTAGCCACCCCTAGGACCTCTTGAACGACTCCTAAAGATTCCACTCTTGTGTTTCCAAGGCAAACTTGGAATCCACTGGGGACAACCCCGAAGTTCTCCAAGTGATTCAGAGCTGGGTTGCAACTTATGACTTATAAGCTCTTACTAGTGGGATATGTTTGATGATCTGGGCAAATTGTAATAACTCACTAACCTGAAAAGTCGACCATATTGAAATAATTCCCCGAATCCTAACCATTATTCCAGTGAGGGAGAACAGTGAGGTCGTTAATTTACCCAGAATGATATACCCTCTGGCAATTTAAGATCCAAGTAGCTATGAAGCCATGACCCATTTGTAGATGATTTACCTATTACAATGTGAGATGTTCCATTATCAAATTACCACCAAATCGTTAATTTTTCATGGAACCATGAAGAGTAGTTAACCAATTTTAACCATTTATCCAAATTATGTGTAGTTAATTTACTTACTACAATGTAGCAAATCGTTAAATTACCAGAGGCTGTTTGAAACCACATCTCTACTGGGAGGATCGTCCCGCCTCGGACCTGATTGATCACCATATTTATCACAGAGATACCCTCTGGTAAATTAACACAGCCATTGAAAATGGATGAAAATGGCCATAGAAATAGTTCATGTACCTATAAAAAATGATGATTTTCCATAGTTATGATATTATGAATGATTTACCCCTGGTAAATTAACAGTTCGACCCTGAAAATAACCAATTCTTAGTAAAAACTCATCTTCCAGCCCCGAAAAATGCCAGGGTCCATGTTAATTTACTGGAGTGTATATACATATATATATATATACATATGTATATGAGATAACCCCACTGAATGGGGACTTACCAACTCAGCTTATGATTGGTTATTAACAACTCACTAAGTATGATGATTCTCCAAGTACTCCAGTCCCATTCTCATTTGCAATCTTCCTACGTTACTTCCATCCTTATCATAGTCCCACTTCTGCTGCTTGTGCCAACAATTCACTACACATTTCCCAGTCCTCCACAGTTCTTGTTCCTTACCCTCTGGTAATCGGCTTGCTTAAAATCCTCTATTTCTAGACGAGGTTCAAAAAAAAATTAACAACCTATGTAGTTCGGGGAATTCCCAGCTTCCCATGTTGGATTACCAGAGGGCAACTGGACCCCTTTTTTGAACGTCGGAAGCAAACAAAAACCTCGCAGTCGCCATCGGCGGTCAGTAGCACTGGCCTCGTCAGTTAACGTCGCGCCATAGACAGTGATCCGGGAACGGGGCAGTTGACAAGTCGTAGACAGTGTTACCCTCTGGTAAACTAACATAGCTATCGAAAATCACCATTTTTGATGGGAAAATCCACTATTTCTATGGCCATTTTCAATAGCTATGTTAGTTTACCAGGGGGTAGCATACATATCCCACACCAAGAGCGATATTGGTATCTTTTTCATTTTTTGTTCCCTTTCTGACTCAAGAAAACCTATTTTTAGGCGGGTCAAACGATTCTGGTCATGAAGAAATGAACGTCAACTTTAAGTTTCTGAAGTCCTTAAAAAAAATTGGTGCATTGAGCCATGCGGCAATCGGATGGAACAAAAAAACCACAACGTCTGCCACTTCGGATCAGGATCGCGCGGCCCTTCACGCTTCACTCTGTGCACCTGGCCCCAGGTTGGACAGATCTTGCCACTGCATTTGAGGTGTCGGTGTCCCAAAAAAAGGCCCAAAATCTCCTGCCCATCCTGAAATCATTAAAAAAAAACCTTAGTGAACTATACTCACAGTTTTGCAGTTCCAGATGTTCCATATAGTTCACTAAGTGGATATATTTCACCAGAAAAAAAGGGGGCTGCATATCCCACATATCCCAACTTATGGGGCGACCTGACCGCCGCGCACCTAATCCTCATAGTTTGGCGCCTTGGCGTAGCCCACTTCCTGCCAGGTGAGAAATCCCCATATTTTTGGACCTTTTCGAGTTGAGGAATCCCCAAAAAAATGGACTAGATATGAATAGATCGTAGAGATGTACAAACTTAAACTCATCAAATCTGATATAGTTTCTGGATGGTATATACTGAAAATCATCAAATCTGGAAAATTCATGGTAAAATATGATAAAATCATCAAGACAGGCGGACCCCTGATTCATCCTCAGGAAAGGTTGACCCAGCTGCCACCCGGGCGGACCTCCCTTTTAGGTACTGCTCTCTATTTTCGGGTTCCCACATCCATGTCTTGTGATTGGAGTTGCCACCAAGGCCATATACAAGGGAACAAAACAACGCTAAAGTCTGGAGGTTTCTGGCATCATACTTTTGGTCTCACACCATACCCTCTGGTAAACTAACATAGCTGTTGAAAATCACCATTTTTAGTGGGTAAATCCACGATAAATTGCCATGTTCAATAGCTATGTTTGACATAACCAGAGGGTAATTTCATGTACTTTCGACTGTGGTCCAATATGGAGGCTTCCTAAGATGGGGGTACCTGAAAAAAATCATCCAAATCATTGAAACCTATGGTGACGACTGGGGGATCCCGAAAAATTTTTGGAAACCCCAAAAATGAGAGCATTCATCAAGAAATTGGCGATCAAGACCCAACTAAAACGTGGCTGATTTTTTATTTTTTCTTGAACAACTCACCAGAAAAATGAGAGTTTTGGGAGGTGACTGTCCCTTTCCCTTGGATTTGCTGAGGGGATGGCCCTAGATTCTCCTGTTATCGTGGGCTAACTGCGGCAAAACTAAGCTTTCTTATTACAATGCCTGCTTCAGGTTGTGAGGCTTTGAAATGGGGGTTGCTTTCCAAAGCCACTAAAAATATGGCTGCTCCATCTCGCTATACTAGTTGGTTGATAGGTTTCCCATTCGTATAAGATCCTCAAAATCCCTAATAATGTGGTAAAACTCTCTATTTCACAACCAATCACTAGGCTATTTTCTTAATGGCTCAATTGAACAGTGTTCAAAACCCGAAATTTCATCCCCTCATACTGGTTTCGGGATTCTCACGGGCCGAGAGAGGATCCCATTTTTTTACCGGACAGCTAAGCAACCCCAACTAATAACCAACCATCATGTCTTAATCATCCCTTCCCCCTAATATTAAACACCCCCTATCAACCATAGTTTGGTAGGGAATTTCCACATAAACTGGGACCATGTAGGGAGTGGCTAATATTACTGTTAATATTAGGAGGATGGGATTAATAACCGGCCATCATGTCTTTATATCAATGAAAAATCACCATTTTTCTGATGATTGAGACCGGCCCATTTTTGGCGAAATCCAGTTGATCAACTACCATCCAACCATCATTTATTAATGATATCATTTATTAATGAGATCTCCATGTCATGTGTTTAATGGTTTTAAGGCAAGCAATAAATGAGGGTTTAAATCATGTTTAAATACCATGACAATCCCCAAATCCACGTCAAATATACCAATTTATCAACTATATCATATCCTCATATGTGTGATTCTTAACCCCGCTAGAATAATCATGGTTATATCAGTTATATTCCCAATATGTTTAACCAATCAACCGGGGTCAACTGGTCGCCTCATAGATGGCATTCATGTTGTCATGCAAGCAGGAGGTGTACAGAGGATCCTCACAGGTGACAGTGCCAGTTCGGAAAATCCTTGGAAAAGATAGGGAAATGGCGAATCTGATCTGAGAATTTCGAGAAAGCCCTATGGCATCTCCTATGGCATCCTGCCAGGCTGCCAGGCTTTCGTTGAGGCGAGTTTTGCCATGACTTTCCCATGAAGAAAAAAAAGGCCCAGTAGTGGATCCCAGTGGCCATGGCTTTTTTGAGATCGAGGTCTACTCTTGGGCTTGGCTGGAGAAGCCTCCATGAGATAAGTCTCAAGATTTTTATCTGAAAATGGGGCACCCAAAAATCATGGCGAATGGGGAACATGATTTTCGAAAAACCATGATTCATGTTTTTTTGATACCCGATGTTCAGATAGATCCATATCATCCATATCAAAAAAAAAGTTTATCAAAAAGTCTAGTAACCTACAACTAGACAAAGTTTAGGATCCCACTTCAACCACACATGGTGGAATTTGCCGACTGATCTGAGAAGATATTTGACCACGTTTCCACCATGGGGATATGGCTATGTCCAAAATAGTGTATACTACCCCACTTTACATCCATTGAAATAGAGAAAGTGATGATAACAAATGAATTCTAGTACCCCAAAATGAGACAAACAGAGAAATCGATATAAATGAGAGCCATTTTGATTGGGAACTGATTCCTTTGAAGCGTGGAGGATTGATTCTTGAAATGAAATTCTCTGTGGCATCTGATGAAACCGTAATGAACTGCTTGGTGGTTGAGCCACCCCATTTAGATATGTCAATCGATCCCCAAAAATAAAAATGCGAAAGTCGGGATCATAATTCCAGGTGAAGGTTGAATAATGAAGCACTCAATGGAGGTGACCGGTGCATCAAAATGGGAAAGCTGCTGAATAATCCAGGTGCATCCTCCATATCAGGCAAGTCATCACATGTCTTCACTGTCTTTCAGAAAAGGATTCGCAGCAGATGGCTTTGCCACGCCGCAAACACGGCAGATACAAATGTCGACAAAAATGTCAATATATGTATAGATAGATGAATAAATACTAGTTCAACAAAAATATCTATTTAAATGCGAAAGACAGATCTAGAAGCCCCAGAAATGCTGTTGGCAAATGATTTGCCTCTTGGATCTCTGACAAAAAAATGTGCTGAAACCCCGTCAAACGGCCTGGATTTGGTAACGAGGAATGCTGAAGACCCACATATAAGGGCGCCTGGACGAATGGTTCAGTGGTGGGGAAAGATAAACTCTGGGCTTCCTTCAATGCCATGTGGTAATTGAACTGTATGGCAAATCATGATGTTTAGTAGGTAAATCATCTATGGTCCATTTTCCATAGCTATATGTTGAATTGCTGGAGGGTAAATTGGAGGTAGCTACCATGTTTTTGAGGTCCGCGGGTCCGCCATTTTTCTCCGGGAATCTCCGCCGTCAATTTTTGGGTCAAAAATTATCCGGAACTTCCATGAAATGGGTACCTGCATATGCCAATGAAATCCAATGAATACAGGAAACATGTGGAAACTTGCCAGCCAAATATCCCAGCACCACCCCGGAGAAGGTCATCCTCATTTGCTGGTGTTGACTCGTATCACTCGTATCTGTTAGATTCTTTTAGATACATTGGCAAAACGACGCCCAACAAAAAGGCGCAGCAGAATACATGTTATCCAACACAAGTCACCATGCGGGTTCGGCAGAAAAACCATTTGGATCACCAGCTTTCCGACCAACCAAGGGTTCAAGAGGCATATGTTGGAGCTCCAGGCTCTTGGAAAGAAGCGACATACCCACAAACCAAAATGCATCGTAAATACTCCCATGGGCCAGGTAGATTTAGAATAATTTGTACCACCCCCTGTTGTCGGCCATAACCCATTCCCGTGGACTGATATTCATGAAGGGCGGAAGAAACGGGACCCATTTGCCTGCCCCCCCAAAAGTTCGAATAAAAAAAACATCAATGCTCTCTGCGGTTCACATCCCTCGAAAATTCTACATGCCGGACTGACCTGAAGTTCTGCTTGCGGTTGGGTCGGTATCCCAAAGGATGCTTATCAGCCCAGTCGGGCTCATTGTCAATCATACACGACCTCGTTTCAGGCGGACCACATGGCAACATGGCTGGCTAAAAAGACCCCCTTTGCCCATGTTTTTTACCAGAAATGGGGTTCCATCGCGAGCTTGGCCATGGCAGATCCAAATATCATTGGAAGTGGTTGGCTGGGCGGAGCCTGTGATCAATGTTTTTCTTCAATATATTCTCTGGGGCCTTGTATCTTATGGTTTGCCCATGCCGCTCTACGCAAAGCTTACACCACAAAATGACAGCCAAGTCTATATATGGCCATCTGGCCATCGGTCAAAACTATGGTGCTTCCCAGTTATGGAACTATGGGCTTATCACCGTGATACTTCCGTTCGATATAATCTACCATTAACCATAGGAAACCTAGTGAAATAACATGAAATATACCCTCTGGTAAATTAACAGTTCGACCCTGGCAGTTCTCGGGGTTGGAAGATGAGTTTCCATTAAAACTAGGCTATGGATTCAGGGTCTATATATGTTAATTTACCAGAGGCTATACCCCAATTTAACTCTAACCGTTTTGGATCACCCAGAGGGCCGGACTTGTAGGCCGTCGTCCAGTTGCCTCGGCCCAGTAGGGCCAGTCATGGCATGACGTCATGGAGGTCACCATGGTTGTCGCTATGAAATATGCGGGGAATGGGAATCATGTGGTAAACCCAATGCTATAAACGTATAAACCATCCCCAAGTCAGAAAAAAAATCAAAAAACCATCCCCAAATGCTGGATTGTTGGCTTTACCACATTGTTACATATGTTTTTTCCAACCAAAACAAACCTGTTATTCGATACAAATCAAAGTCATCGATTGTTAGTACTTGAAACCAAATCATATAATCAACATTGGTTTCCTTAAATTTACAGTTTCTATATTACCAGCACAACAGCTGTCACCTTATGTCAATATTGGAAGCCCCCAAGAAGGGAAAAATATGTACATTTCTTACATTCCAATGTTGAATTTGGAGGAAAAAAACTCCTGAAATACCTAAATCCTCACACCCAAAAAAGTGCACGTTAGCAGCAGAAAAATACGAGTCCAAGCGGAGGACTAAAGCATGACTCAGCTGGCGGAAGTAGGGCGGCAACCCACACCCCTTGCTCTTATCAACATCACTTAAGTAAGAGTTTTACTGAAATTGGATGTTGATAAGAGAATAAGAGAAATAAGTTTCAGTATATAATTTTGCGTTTCACTTTCAAATTTAGTTTTCACAATCATGTTGAAGTATGTGTCAGTTAAACTACCCTCCGGTAATGAAACATGGCAACGGAAAGTCCTTCATTTATCAGAGGAAGTTTAATTAGAAAACTTCCGAGTTACGGACGATGGTCATGGTTAGCATTCACACCATCATGTCAACTACATCATCCTGTTAACCCATCATGTCAACCCCATCATCAAGTAGTTGGGAAGCGTAAGAGTTCGAAAGCGTGTGAATTCACGGGTGAAAACACTATCAGGTGCCAAACCCTGTGCTTTACGGGTATGGTAGCTCTATTTGCAGCATTTTGGAGCTGGAACCTTCCAGTTTGCATGATATTTGCATTTGGTTGCAACGTTTTGGAGCTGGAATTGTCTGTTTGGCATGCTATTTGCAAGTTGTTGTTGGTTGTTGGTTGTTGTCTACTAATTGTGGGTTCTTGTTTGTTTTGTTAATTATTTTTGTTGCAGTTGTAGTTTTTGTAGCTGCTGTTGTTTTTGTAGTTGTACTTACAGTTGTTGTTGCGATAAAAGTTTTTGTTGTTGTTGCTGTTACTGTAGAAGCCCGTATAGCTTTGTGGAATTAAGAAGACAGAAAACTGGCGAAACTATCGAGGCCAGAAAAGCAGAGAAGCAAACAAGAGTTTGCGTGATATTCGCCATATGTTCAGCCTTCTGCAACGTTAACTTGCATTGTGGAACCTCTAATTTTGCATGGCATCTGCGACATTTGGAAGATAAACCCTTTCATGTTGCATGGCGCATGGTATTTGCAGGATTCTGCAAATGATATTTGCAGCATGTTTGAACTTCAACCTTCCATTTTGCATGGCGTCTTTCCATTTTGGTTAATATTTGAAGCATTGTGAAACCTTAACTTGTTAACCAGCTCATTCACATCATGATCTTTACACACCAATGCAAAGAAACCAAAAAGGGCAAAAACTAAAGCACGCAACAACAAAATAAAAACAGCTGAAGGAGGGCATGGGGGAAGGCGCAGCGCCTGCCCCCAAGGAACACAGAGACAACTTCGGTTGTGTTCCGCCTTTGCCGTTGTAGTTGTTCTTGTTTCTATTGCTGTTCTTGTTGCTTCTGTTGCATGCGTTGTTCTCAGTGCTCCTTTTGTAGTTGCTGCTCTTGTTGTTTGTGCTGCTGGTGCTGTTCTTCATGTAGTTGTAGCTAGACTTGTAATCAAGCAGAACAACAAGGAAGCAAGTAGAAAAAGAAAAAGCAACGAAAGCAGAAAAAATACAAAGCAGAGAACAAAAAACAGAGAAACTAAAAACATAAAGACAGAGAAGCAAAAACAACAGAGAAGCATAGAAGCCAAAAAAAAACAAAAAATAGCAAAAAATAGCAAAAAAGTAGAGTCAATAGAGTCAGTAGAGGAATCCAAAAAGAAAAATCCCTAAACAAAAAAAAAGGTGCCCGGCGCGGCCGGTGGAGCCCAGCAAGCCACAAAAGAAGTTTTCCATCCCCAGCTGGCCATCCATTGGAATTGGAATGGAAACCCCGAAAAAAATGTCAGCCTTTCCCACATCAAGTTCTAGGTACCATTAAAATGTCCCATGAAAATATGCTGAATTATACTCCTGGTTGGTGGTGCAATAAGTGCAACAACCATTCTGAAACATGATGGAGTGAAAGTCAATGGGTTTCGGATGACATCCCAGGTCCCATATATGAAATGGAAAAAAAAACAATGTGTGAAACCACCAACCAGACTCCCATTATATCCCTACTATACCAGGTCACGCAGTCGGTGATTGAAGAAGGGCAACGAGTAGGTCCACTGCCTTTTACACGCGAACGGAACGGCCAAGTGGTTGTTTTCGGCGTGTAAATTGGCACATCAACGGGATCAATTTCACTTGGGGATGTTCTATTCAATCTAGTGATTCTCACAGCTATTTTCCCTCCATTTCGGGCCTTTCGCAGTGCCATGTTTCTTAGTACCAGATCAATGGCCATTTCAGGAACCTAAATTGGAGGTACCTACCATATATAAGGCCTATTTTTTAGGCCTTAGTTTCAGGGAATATCCCCACGAAATTTTAGAATCCTGGATTAGAATCCTGGATTTCCCTGGATTTCCCATTGACCAGAAGGTAAATATCTTGATGAAAGCTGTGATTCAGCCCCAAGAGAGAGCGGCTTGGAGGTCAGTTTTCCCGCTTGGACCATCCACCGACACGGGGGTCAAGTATTCCCCAGAGCGAAAAACTGGGGATTCGTTGAACGTTTCTGGTGGAAAACAATCATCTAACTGGTATGATTCCACTGCTAAAATCGTATATTCAGTGAATATGGTTATAGGATGTTTTAGGTCAAAATGGTCAAAATACCCTAGGGGAGCCAGGGATGATGCAATCTCAACCCTCGTCTTTGGATCTTTTAGAGAACACTCATGAAGGGATCTTACCCTGGTTCCACAACATCCCCAACAAGTGTCTCAAGCCATGGCGCTAAAAGCTCGCTGGACCCAAAAATTGTTCATCCGCATTTGCGTTTGTTGAATCTGCATTTTGGTGAAATCCACAGCTTTATGATGTTTGACTGCTCAATTCACTGCTTTTGCCATATTCAGTTCACGATTTTCGTAATCAAAGCTGCATTTCAACTTGTTCACTTCACTATGTTCTTGTTATTCATGGTTTTTCCTGGCTCGAAAGAAGCCTGGCCTGTGTCGGTCGGGCAAAGGCTTGCGGACCTCCTGCTTACGAAACATCACCTGTGCTCGCGCTGATACGAAAAGGGGAGTTGATCGAACCAAACAACTTGGTGTTGGATTGTGAAGAATATATGGATACATGGGTAGGATAATATGTGGATAACACATGAACATATTTTTCTATGCTATTCTCTTCAGTTTCATAACATGAATAATATGATATAGTAATATATAGTATGTATGTATGCCCGAAAATACGTCAGGTTTAGACCGGAAAGTTGTGTTTCACAATTGGTATTATGGATGCCCCACTATTCCCACACTGTTTCGATGTTTTTTCTTAGCCCTATGGGTTGTCCCAGTTATCCCATGTATAAATGGGGTATAACCATGGTTGCTACCCTCCACCATGTTTGATTACCAGAGAGCAACCAAAATTCTCAAGCCCAGTCGACCAGTCAACGCCACGATCATCACATGTTTGCACGGAAAACTTCACCATCCACGATTTGCATCATGGTTGGGGGATGATCCAAGAACGGAGATTTCGCCAGAGGCAAAATTCGAAATTTAACATATAGCTATTGAAAATATTGAAAATGGCTATTTATTGTGGATTTACCCATTGATAGCATGGTGATTTTCCATAGCTATGTAAACGTTTACCAGAGGGTAGGTATGAGGTTCAAGGACAAGTCAAGGTATGGATATTGGTCCAAAGAACACTCAAATTTGGATGATGTCATGCCAACAATTGTTTGGTCCGGGGATGTGGCTTATGACTCCTCCAGATTTTTGGAAAGGCGTTGAGGATGTTTGATGTTTGAGGGTGTTTCTTTTTTGTACAGGAACCCCTGGATTCGGTTCGAATATCAAAACCATATGTCAAAACTCATCATTAACATCCAGGTAACATCCATTATAACCTTTTCCATGGAAAATCTCCCCGTTATTTCTGGAGCATTTTCCCACGAAAAAAACGTCCTTTTTGATACGAGATTTCCCATCGCCACCGGAGGGTCACAACGACACTTTGGTAGGGTAGTCAGATGGGATCCCACTGAGGACCCCCAGCATCCGGGTTGCAGAAGACCCTGGGCTCCATGGATTTTATGGAAAGATTCCGTTCTTCCATGGGAAATGCTAGGGAAATCGAATCCCATCCATGAAAAAAAAAGCCCCAATTCGTGGAACTCCAAGTCATGAAGAGATCCACCCAAACCAAGTTTTCTTTGGTTTCATTAGGGAAGGAATTTGTACCGGGCAAATCCATGCTGATCCAATCGGCTACGGCGGCTTGTGGCTCATCCCACGAATCGTAAGTGGGTTAGTTCACCCTAGTAAGAAAGGTGGATGAAGCCTACTTATCCTATTTGTAAGTGGGGTTAGAATCCACTTACGATTCCTGGGATGAGCCGCCAGCCGTAGCCAGGATTTGGACACAAAGTTCCTGCTTTTCCCCAGCAAAATGGCTTGATTTCATAGCTGCAAATCTTCAAAGGCATGGTATCCAGATTCAGCCAACCCTTTGAACATGGTGACCCGGCTTTGTCATAAATGTTCAATGGGAAGTTCAGGATCCTAAATTGGAGGTACTGTACCATTTGAGGCCATATTTTGTGGGGATATTCCCTTACATAGGCCTTGCATAGGCCTTATATATGGTAGGTACCTCCAATTTAGGTTCCTGAAATGGCCGTTGAAATGTGCGTCTGTTCAAACAAAAGGATCTTATGCAACTCGGAGTGTTCCATGGTTTTCCCAACGTGAAATGTTTAGACAAAGCTCTTTCGACGGAAGTTACAACTTCATGTCTCTCAAAATGTGACCATGACTAACATAGCCATGGAAAATCACCATTTTATAGCTAGGTAAACCTTCTATAAATGGGTCATTTTCCATGGCTATGTTAAAATATCCAGAGGTTAATTCAGATATTCCCTTCAGTTATGATCTAATTATAATCTAATTATCCCTTAAATATTCCCAGATTCTCCTGATATTTCCCGAGCAATTCCCTAGTTCTCATCCAATTCCCCTCCAGCTGAGCTGAGCTGAGCTCCCAAGCCCGCGCCCCAAGATTCCAATGCAGGCTCCGAAGGCACCAATACTGATGAACCTACCGTTGAAAAAGTCGAAGGGACAGGGCTGCTGCCTTTACCCCAGATGCACGTGTGGGGGGCTATGGCGAGTTAAAGAGGTCAAATGAAGCATGGACCACCGGAGTGGCGAGTGGAGCAACCCTGAAGCTATCTCTTTATCAGCAAAAATGGTGGATTCAATGGGATTTCCCATGGTATTTTTGCTGGCTAAAACGTGGTTTCTAGCCAAATGGTAGATAGATGATCTCTCTATACTTGGTGCGGTTTATAAATCAACAAACATAACTGAGGGGGGCACCACTTTGTATAGACGGAGGGTCGTCCCAGCAAGAAGTTTCCCACTTCTTATCTCAGTTTCCTGACAAGGACCAAAAAAAACATGTGACCCCTGATATCTGGTTGGTGGTATACCTACCCCTCTGAAAAATATTAGTCAGTTGGGAGTACTATTCCCAATATATGGAAATATAAAAGCCATGTTTGAAACCACCAACCAGATATATATACTGTATATATATATAGATGGTTTGGCGGATTTCGGAACCCGCATTTTCCAGCACAGTCTTCAAACGTTCGCCTGATTCACTTCACCTTTCTGTTCATGGAGGGGAATAGAAAATATCATGTCAAACGGTTTGTCTGAAAGCTCGGATACTCCTAAATCATCCTAAATCCATCTATCAATGGTCCATTCCAGCAATGGAATTTACGGTTTTTAGGGGCCCAAATGGGCTCCAGGGCCCCGGACGCGTAGTTATAAGATGGGCCATCTGCAAACCACTTCCCTGCACAGTGACGGAAGAGTTGGAGATGGTGAATTTGATGCCCCCCCCCTGGTAAACCAACATTTAACTACGGAAAATCACCATTTTTGAATGGGTAAATCAACGAACTAAATGGCCATGTTCAATAGTTATGTTAAATTACCAGAGGGTACGCCCCTGGAAAAACATCAAGTTTGGGGGGCTTCGAGTTCATCCAAAATGAGGACTTCTGAATCTAAAATCACGGGGAATTGTTCGTCAATGGGAAGGATGACATCCCATATATTATGGAAAATAAAAGCCATGTTCCAAACCAACCAGTGACATCCCCAAACGACTGTTGGGCAGTGATCCAACTTGATGTCTTTTTTCACTGCTCACCAATCTCCATCTTTGTCGAGTTAATTGGTGTAAGCAATCTACCCCTGATGGTTCGTTACTTGAAAAAAACGTGCTGGCGAATAATCGACCTCATTTCGGTGGGTAAATACTCACATTTGGTTTCGAACTATATCCTGATTTGAGCGGGAACGCCATTATACGCACACTATATCCATACATATCCATACCATACATAATATACACATACATTATACATCATTATACATAACATGTACATCTTATGTACATCATATACGTTATTCTTGTTCCATCACTTGTCACCCACACATTACTGACATCCCTATCCCCATCATGACTGTCAGGTTCCCCAACGCAGGAAGAGCTCAAAGAAGAAGTCGTTGATGGTTGGATCCTGAGTTCAGCTCCTGAACCCCCTGTTGCAACCCCTGTTGACCCCTGGGTTGTTGATTTTTTTGTGCCAACAAACATTCTCACTATTTGGGGGGAAGCTCCCTAATTAAATCAACCTGTAGATCCTGTATTGATCTGGGGTTGACATGGTACACCCCATGAATCATGACGGGAATCGATTCCTCAAAAACGCTAAGAATCACGGGATATACCATCTGGTTATTTAACATAGCCATGGAAAATCACCATTCTTAATAGGTAAACCATCTATAAATTGGCCATTTTCCATCGCTATCAAGCCAGAAATCGACACTAGCCCACTGGGTTCCAGCTCTTGATGTTCGGTAAGACTTTTCACTCATCAAAAGCATCACATCACCTTTACCATCACCACCACCACGATCATTATCATCATCATCATCATCATCATCATCATTTCACTGGTTATAAACCCATCAAATCCCATTATATGTAATATGTATATATATATACATCTCATCATCGCAATCGTCGTAGTCACAACAATTGTAATTGCTTCATAACCCTGGTGATCCACAACGCTTCCCGTTGCTTATCCCATCCACAAGTCGGCTATGCCGGCTATACCTACCCGCCTAGTAACCCATCTCTTACCACGCGGGATGACCCTTCCACCCTTAGTTGCTGGAGTTATAAACCAACTCAGTCATCGTGTTTTTTAATCACCTTGTTTTGATATAAAATTCACAAGTTGAAATAAGTGCATCATATTTAATCATTTACCATCTGGTTATTCAACATAGCCATGGAAAATCACCATTTTATAGCTAGGTAAACCATCTAATTCTATGGACCATTTTCCATGGCCAGAGGGTATCAACTTAGCTTACTAAAACTTGGTACTTGGTTATGTAAACGTTTACCAGAGGGTAAACCTCCATTTTCCTATGGTTTTTCCTATGGTTTTCCTATGGTTATACCACTATAATCCCAGTTTACCAGGCCGGGTTACCACCAACCAATTAGCTGGCTATCTATGTGGCCATTCTCGAGGGATCCCATTTTCCGATGATCCTCTGAGCTCTGAGCCCCTGACAGTCTGAGCCTTCAACATCTGCGGGTAACGCTGACGCATCGAGAAGTGCGACCAGTTTCCCTTCCTCACGGAGAGGCCGGAATTCATCAGACCATGTTGAGTCTTTATGGTGTATATATGTATTTATGTATTTATGTGTTTATGTATATATATATATATATGAGTGTGTGTATGTGTGTATGTATATAGATATGTGTATGTATATAGATATGTGTATATATACATATATACTCAACACATGATTTTGTTTATACATATCTACATATGGAGATTACATCTTATCTAAAGATTTCATATAATATTAAGTTGTATCCATAGTATGTATATATATAATATTCTGTATTATGTTGTATTATGTTGTGTTGTATATCATGTTATACATATCATGGATGATAGTCTTGTATATCATGTTCAATCGTATTGGTTGCACATATATATGTATATATATATAGTATGTATACAGATACATATTATAAACAATATATATATGTTATACATAACGCACTGTTTACATATTAGGGCATCTGTCGGTCACTTAAAAATCCACCCCGGGTCACCACGGTCACCACTGGGCAGCCCGACGCCGAGTAGGCGGACAGATGGGTGGCACGGAGAATCCGCGAGACGAGCATGGTGGCGACCTGCTGGGCTGCCATGGGCTGCCATGGTTCCGAAAAAATGGGATCTGTTCATGGGACTTCTAAGTGGGGAAAACTATGGTTTATGGTTAGAATATCATCTATAGTTATCTATAGTTATCTATCTTATGGAGGGAAAACTATGGTTTATGGTAGATATAACCAACTAGATATAACTTATATTAATCGGGCTTATAAACCAGCTTACAACTGGGGGGCTGTTCATGGGAGTTTCATGGGAAATTCATGGGGGTTTCAAGGGATTTTATAGATGATGGAATTGTTTAAGGCGATTTTTTTCATGGTGATGAGTGGTTAATGTGATGTTCATTAGCATCAAAAGTGCTGCTTCTCAATGTTTCGACTCAAAAAAAATATGATGGAAATATGAAGGTCCCGGACAACGAAACGCCTACTTTCGGCTACTCAAAACAGGTCGATTTCCTGAAAATCTCAGTTTCCGGCCTTTGCTCAACAGACTATCACGTGCCCCACTCGGGTGCGATTTGCGCGGTGCAGCTTGCCCCGAGCTGCCGTGTTTGAGCCAAAAATGGGAAGCCATGCATTGGGTCGTCTTGGGCGTCTTGGCTCCTCCCATCCAACAAGGGGGGAACTGGAAGAACTGGAAGAATTAAAAGGAGAAAAGTGAGCACAAGATATGTTGGGATAGAATCTATCAGATTATTTTCTATCTATCCCATCTATCCCATCTATCTTATGTTATTATCCCAATATATGGTCAAATTTGGGATAGATGGAGAATAATATAAGATATGATGGAAAAGATATACAATGGGATAGATGGAAACATATCATGTGTGATACTTATATATATAATTATATTATGATATTATATTATATAATGGGATAACGCCAGGACAAAATATACAATGGTCAACTTACAACTTTCCTCCCAAATCTGGCTGTTTTCTTCACCGTTTGGAGCAAGCCAGTGCCCACGCTTTGTGCCCAAGTTGGGGGTTGCATCTGGGTCAACTCATTGCCAGAAAGGTGGCAATGTCGGCAATGTCAAAGTCCAAGACAGTTCTATGGTGTCTATTTAATTACAGTATATCATGTTAAATAACCCATGGTAATTTTAATGTTATAATTGTATATCTATAAATTGATGATATATGTTACCATCTGGTTATGACATTCACAGTTTGCCATGGAAAGATCCACCATGAAATTAAGTTCGGTAAACCATCTATCTAATCTATTTCGATTAGGGCCATGGCTTCCATGGCTATGTTAGTCATAACCAGAGGGTAACAACCCCCCAAAAAAAAAATCGAAAAAGTGCTTCCAGGCTGGTAGCTTCGATGATGTTGCCCCCACATTTTCCAGGTGGTTGAACCGTTCACCTTTTCGGCATCGGATTTCGGGGCTCCTTCTTTCACCCAAGGCTCCGGACCGCGCGTTCACTGCGGTCCCTCTCGGAGCGTTCCTTCTTTTCCTGTCTCCAGGTTGTGACAATGTGACACGTAGCGTGGATAGAACGTGATACCCTCTGGTTATGACTAACATAGCCATGGAAAGATCCACCATGAAATTAAGTTCGGTAAACCATCTATTTCTATGGACCATCTATTCCATGGCTAACTGTGAATGTCATAACCAGAGGGTAGAACTACAGTAGAACTAGCATGGAGATGTACTTCTCTAGAGATCCCTTCATGTTTTCACATGTCCCTTTTGCTCCAATCAGCTGTTTGTCCAGCCATCATAGTCAACGGGTCAAACAAAAAGGATCGCAAGAAAAACACCTGGACAGCAACAGCCATGGATCTGCCACTAAGGCGGTGGGGTGAGATAGTCGAGATCAATCCCATTACATGGTGTTTAATGGTGATTTAATGATGATTAATGATGATTAATAATAATCTGGTTGGTGGTTGAGCCCTACCCCTCTGAAAAATATCAGTCAGTTGGGATGATGACATTCCCAATGTATGGAAAAATAAAATCTATGTTCCAAACCACCAACCAGTGACGATATTTGAACATGATATACACAGCCAACATACAGGAAAAAGTATGAAATTATTAAAATGTACCATGGTCAAAACATGGGAAACATGGGGTATCGTCATCCCACCATTATTGGAAACCCTTACACTGGCCAGTGCAGTGTAGTTTCCTCTTGGTGGTGCTACGACCCCCAATTTTGGGCACATGAATCAACTTTCGACCATGGCACAGATGGCAACTGAGAGACTTTCTGCGGAATCCTAACTTTTGATCTTCGCATTTCAAATTTCAAGAGTTTGTCCAACTGCAAATCAGTTCCCGCGCCTTGTGTTCTCGCCGCTCGCCGCGTTCGCCGCGCTCCCCGCGTTCCCCGCGTTCCCCGCGCTCCCCGCGTTCGCCCTCTGCCCTGCGCCGCGGCCGTTCGGGCGAAGGACCTTGCGGAGGGCGGGGCCGGTAGTTTCCTCCAAACTCGATGACAGTTGGAATATGTTGGAATCAATTTTTGGAGCGGTGATCTTTGGATTTCATTGGAAAGGAGGTGAAACCCTTTCCTCCAAGTCACGGGAAATGATATGTCATCTTTCTGTGGTGGCCTTGGTGCTAGAAAGAGGGAGTATTGAAACCTCACTGGTCCTAGAGAATATTTTTCTTGGACAGCAGGGATGGAACTCCTGTTGCCATATGTTGAAGCATGCTGATGACAGCGCCTTACATCAAGGTGTACCACTTTGTAATCTGAGCGACAAGCAAAAAATGTGCGCACAAAGTTCCAACTCAGATTTGAAACATGACTGAAAACATGGTAACTTTAAATCCATGGGTTAATCATCATTTTCCCTACATCAATGGCCATTTCGAAGGTATACCCCATTTTCAGACAAACCCATTTTAAACACTCCAAGCCCGGCTCCAAGCCCGAACTGAGTCCCCAAACCGCTTGGGGCCTGGCTAAGAAAGGTTTTGGGGCAGTTCTTCTGGATGATGTGCTTCAGATCCTATCATGATTATCATCAGATCATCAAAAAAAACATCGTTGGAATAGTGAAATATCAAGGCATGTCTGGTGTCTTTTGCGGACAAATTGTGGCCAGTGTTTTGGGCAGTAACAGCTACGCGGGTATGGTAAGTGATTTGCATCCATTTCCCATCATTTGCCCATAATTGATGTGAAAAAATCGCTGGTTGCAAAATCCAGGTAAACTGTATGCCTGTTGCTTACATCCATGTTAGACCCATCATCTACCATTGACCATTCGATACCTTTCTATCAACCCACCAATTGCTTTTCTTCTGACATCTGGATAAATGTCAATAATTGATCAGACACTTTGATGGCTACTAGTTTCATCATCCATATTTCCCAATACTTTATTCAAAAAAAAACATGTTGGGCAAAATTCCGTATGTTTGGCCAACAAGAACAAACAGGTTAGTCTTTTCAACCCATCCCAAAAATACGATTCATATCAACCAATTATCCCAAGTCTGCTTGAAAAACAATAAATATCTGTAATCCCCAACCCATCATACCACATTTCGAAGCACAAGACATGCGAGCAGCGTCAAAAACCTGTTCCGACAAGGTATTGTTGGCTCATCCCTAGTCCATGATTGACTGATCCAGCACAACAGTATAACCACGAGTTTGGTTCTTCAAAAATTCGAAATGGATGAGCAATTCAACATGTCTGATTTATATTTAACTAAATGGATCAGAAAAATAACCATGAGTGTCAATTTCAAATGTTGATTGAGGTTTAAGGGAAAAATGTCACCGGAAAGCCCCCTATGTTTCCCATGATCTTCACGGGAAAATCCATGGTTTCCGGTGATCTCATGTCAGGTTTCTTCGCGCCTCTGGTCGCTCAGCCTCCTGGATGTTTTTCCAATGGACTTCACCGGGAGATTGATGGCTTTTGAAGCCCAAATAATCCAAAGATGGGGATGGGTCAAAACCTTGTACCCCTAGTGAACCCCAAAATAGCTGGTAAATGGATGTTCATCCCCCTAAAAATGGTATTAATAGGTATTGATCCATACCCATATGGGAAGTAAGATAATAATCCCATCCCCCATTCATATTACGCATATTAAACACCCCATTTAACGATGGTCCCAATGTGGAAATTCCCAAGAAAAAACCAGGGGTTGGTTTAGGGGGTGTTTCATATGAACGTGGGAAGGGATTAGTTATAACATTTATGGATAGTGGATATAACATTGATATAAGCTGTTTATCCAAATGATCATTAAAATTCATGGATAAGCACATGGAATATCATGAGGGATAATAGCGTATGTGGAAAATGAGGCCCATGGTCATAGCAACATCATGAATGGGGTGTCCATTTCTTATCATGGCTATGAATACTTCACAGGTGCCCACCGTAGTTATGTTTGTTGCTTACCCCATCTAACTACAAGTGTACTCAGCATCAATCTGACAGTTAACCTAGTTGTGAACAAACTTAGCTAACCAACTGAGGCACCACCTTACATCAATGGGGTGATAAGTTTGATCCATACTCATGTCCCAAGTGAGTCCGTCCGAAGTAGCTACATAAGTGGCTTCTCATGGAGATGACGCCAAAAATCACGGAGTGAGTTCGTCAGTTGGGATGATGACATTCCCAACTTGAATGGAAAAAAATAATCCATTCATGTTCCAGTCACCACCAACCAGATATATATAATCCACTGATATTCACTAGTGATATCACATATATATATATATATAATTATACATATAATTGTATATATATAATACCAGGATGATGATCCATATTCATAAACTTCATAAACCTCTATCTTTAGATGGTGAGGTCCATATTCTTCGTGAATCCATGGGGCCGGCGCCTCCGGAGGTCGACTGGGCCTCGCCGGGCGCCGGCCATCCTCTTTGGGCCACTGCTCGGCGCCTACGGTGACCCGAGACGGGGAAGTTCACCATCCATGGGAAGTTCATGGGGAAAACCATAGGAAAACCATAGGAAAACCATAGGAAAATGGAGGTTTACCCTCTGGTTATGTCAACATAGCTTTTCCCTCTGGTTATGTCAACATAGCTATGGAAAGTCACCATGCTATTAATGGGAAAATCCACTATTTCGACTGGGCCATTTTCAATAGCTTTTTGTATGTTTACCAGAGGGTATGGGATTGGGATAGATTTTGAGGATTTCATGGTGTTTATGAGATATGAATCAATTATCAATTGGAATTGGGGGAATTTCATGGATTAGGATTTGAGTAATTTCAATGGGATATGAAACCACCTTTTTGGGCGGCCACGGCACACCCTGAGCTGCCCTCACGGGAGGAGGGGCGCTTCGGCAAGTCTCGTTGAGCCTTGGTGCGGCTGGGAAGTCCAGGAACGAAACAGATGTTTTTTTCTGGGAAAAATTGGAATTTAACCATCTCTTAAGGGGATTTCATGGGATTTCAATGGGTTCTACCCCATACATACTCCAAGAAAAGTCTAACAAACTCCTAGAGCATACCCCTTGCCACCCAAAGAGGGTTTATGAAGGGATTCCTTTCATTTGGAGTGTTGGAGGGACTTGGGGTATGCTCCAGAGGTACCTTCAATTCATCCCATTTCGAAATTTACTTCCGGGATTTTCCGACCAGCCATGGAGCTGATGACCGGAGGGTATATTCCATCATCATCCCAATGATTGTCCAGGAAAAAAAAAACATAACTAATTGGTGGTATACCTACCCCCCTGAAAAATATGAGTTCGTCAGATTGGATCATCATCCCAACTATTGGGGAAAATAATCCAGCCATGTTCCAAATCACCAACCAGATATATAATCCATTGATATTCACTAGTGATATCATAAATATAAATATATATATATACAACCAGATTAAATGATGATTATATATGGCAGTGTGTCAAAACCAATAGTACCCCTTTTTTGTTCACATCAAAATAGCTGGGTTACAATAGATGTGAATCACCCCTAACAAATGGTATGTATAGGTATTGACTCATAGCCATATATATATACAACCAAATTAAATGATGATGATATATATAAATCCCCCCTGGCTAGCTCCACCTATTCACCAGGTCTTTTTGGGTCAACCTGCCACACCACTGAGTTCCTTACGTCGGGGCCGGGGCGCCTTGGGGTCTCAATGAACTGCTTGGAGGATCGTCCAAAGGACAGGATACCCGCTGATAATTTAAAAAAAAAATGATGATTCAGGAGATAGAAAAAATCATTATTTTTAGCCCTTGATAGTTATATCCTACTTTTATATTGACCATATAGCTATAGGCTATGGAAAAACTGCCCTTGAAAACAGATGATATCTGCTAAAAGTGGTGGATATTCTATGGATATTCTATGTCAAATGTTTCAATAGCACTGCATAGAAGGCGTCTGGAAAAGATCATCCTTCGCCCATTTTCACACAAACTAATCAGATTTGTTGATGGGATGACTGACTCAAGGGACGTATTCGATCACCAGGGTTGAAACATCCTTCAAGTCATGGGAAATATGGTACCTCAGTGAATGGGAAATGTTGGGAAATATCTTCATTCAATTCCTGGATGATGGAAAATTGGATTTTATTGGGATATGCTATCATGTTGTCATGTTTTTAGTAGACTGATGGTCAATGGTATGTCAATGAAAACATCTACAAATGTTCCACTATCATCCATAATCTAGATGGTACCCTGACTTAACGAGATATTACCAAGAGAGAAGAAAATTATCAATGGATTGCTCTACACTCCAAATACGCTGTTGATACATGTAGAATATTGGAGACTGGTATATTAGTGGGACATGATTGAAAATGTTCAATTTTGAGGAAAAATGTAGATAGCACATATAGATACCCTATCTAAATATGCGTGGGAATAAGATAACTTATAATAGTTTCATTTTCTTTGATTTCTGGGATACCTATGTGAATTTACAAGTGGTTTTCACCAGTTTTACCTTTCAAGATTGACCACCCACCAAAAAGAAACCGCCGGGTCACGGTGGCGGAGGTTTGTCGGTGCAGTCCGCGATGATGCTATCCAGGAACGCTTCGTCCTGGCTTTTTCGTCCGTGCGTTGAATCCCAATGATGGCCATCTAAAGATGGAAAAACAATTGCCAAATTGCAATCAAATATTTTGTTTATATGCCATCAATGCATGTTAATGGAATTATAATGGGATTACCATGTCAAAATGGCGCTTGATCATAGCTGTCAATCAGGATTTGGGTGTGTCCAAAATGATGATAGGCCCGCAATTGGCTATCCAAAAACTTGTAAAATGATGATAAGTCATAAGTTTCTGCCGTAGTGTCCCAAAGATGAACAAATCCAAAAAAATACTCAACCTGGCTCTTGGAGGTACTTAGTAGCAGTGGGACAGGACTAATTTTTGCTGGGATCTGAAATATTACATTAGTTCAAAGAGAAAAAATGTAGGAACCTTCTATTCACCACAGTTAGCCTACATCTAAATGCTGGCATGTGATGTTAATTCATACATCTTCGCCACCAAATCGCCCAAGAGATTCCTGAACCAGCTGCCCAAGTAATTACTAGATACTAGATATACTTGGGGTTACACCCTTGAAATTGACCATGAAACCCTGAACCTTGAGGAGAAATTTGACTTTTCTGAACCGGTCACCAATTTGGATTCCACTTCAAACGGTCCAGTCGCTGAACCAGAGGCCGCCTGGTCTTACAAGGCGTCCCAGGGGGCTATGGTCGACCCATTATCATTCAACTGGTCAAAGAAACCATAAAATTCCATGATACTCCCATTTTATCATATTACTATTGCTTACATATCCCATAATATTTTTTCATATTATACCAGTAGCACCGCGCAAGGCGGTGGCGGAAGTCTCAAAAATAGGAAACCTATAGGAGAAGTGAGTTGTTGCGATGCATGGATGGCAGAGCAAACCCACTGATGGACCGACAGGTGGTTGGGGGCGTGAATCTCTCTCTCTTTCTCTCCATCCCTCTCTCTCTCTCTCTCTCTCTCTCTCTCTTTCTCTCTCTCTCTTTCTTTCCCTTGTGTCATTTTTGTCCATCTATCTACCTATCCATCCATCCATCTATCTATGTATCTATCCATCCAACATCCAAAATGCAGCAATTCTCCGACTTCGACATGTGCTTCGCGCCACAACGGCGTGCACTTTTTCGACATCTCAACTTCCAACAGTGCTCCAAGCGTGGTGTGTTTTGTACGTTTTGACTTCGAAATTGCTTCGCGCCACAACGGCGTGCAATTTTTCATCTCTCATCTGGCCAGATGGCTCCGCACCCGCCGCTTTAACTAGCCTACTTTTCGACCCTCTGCAGCCACAAATCATTGGAAAAACGCCGTGAACCGCGACTTTTCTACCTTTTCGCGCACTTGCATCTTCTTTCCTCCGACTCTTTCTCTTCCCTGATCTTCTTTCTTCTTTTCTCTTCTCTGACTCTTCCCACCTGCTTTTCCATCTGTCCATATTGTCGGAAGTTTGACTTCTAAACTTCCTTCGACAATATTGGTTAAGATCATAATCCAGATTCATCCACAATCATCCACATTCATCCACCACGTCATAAATGATATTTATGTGCTGATCGCAACCTTTTCATAGATGTCATCAACTTACCCTCTGGTAATTTAACATAGCCATTGAAATAAGTTCGTTGATTTATCTATTAAATACGGTGATTTTCCAGTTCGCAAACTGTTAGTTTACCAGAGGATTTAATAACCTATAATGAATTAAATTTTGATTAGATGACCATCAACAACAATTATAAAGCAAGGAATATATTAATATATCATGCCCTAGTTTTTAAACACCATGAGTTTTCCAGAGGGACCTTCACCCCACGAAACCCCACGAAAACTCGCCTCTGGAGGCGGCGGTCGCGGTTTGTCACGGTGCTCTTTGCCCTGCGGTTTTCGCTACCGAAACTTGGAGATTTCACCGCTTGAAGCAGCAAAAATTGGGATTTTTGTCATGATTGATCCACCAAAAATGAAAGGTTCACCCGCAAGAATTGGGATTTCGGACAACTAGAGTTGCTTTATGATAGGCAATTTGATGAAGAACTAAAATGTTATAATTAGTGTTGGATTTATGGTGGATATATCGAACTAGTTGGATGCGGTAGGAAACAAAGTTATGTAACTGAGTGGGGCCCTTCATTTGGTATGTAACCAACATCTACAAGAAAAATGTCGACAACAAAAATGAAAATTCTAACCAGAAACATTGAGGATTTGATCAATATTAACAAGAATGGGGACTGACAATGATGGGTAGATAACATCAATCCGGAAAAAACAAGGGGTTTAAACCAGAAATTCCAAGGTTTATTGGTAAAATCTTCTTTTTTCTTGGTCAAAATCTAGATCCTTGTGCGTTGCTTTCTTTATCAAGCGCCCAAACAACGCACCAAAAACGCACCTCGCGATGCCGCCGTTCGCCTCAGGATGCAGGAAGGAAGGAGTTTCGCGCTGTCGTGACAGGTTTTGGTTCAAGAGAAACTATGGTAAAATTCATTGGAAATATCTGTAAACCATGTTATTTACCTGTAAAAAATGGTGAAATGATGATTTTACACCAAAAACCCTTCACTTGAGGGGGAAAAAAAGTACCTTATCATATCTTATCCTTAAAAAAAGGAAAACTTAACCCTCGAAACCCTTGTCTCAGCAATCAACATCGGTGGGGTCCTTTGGATTTTTGACTTAATTGAACGTTCATCAACACAAGGTGCAAAAACCTGCGGCAGCTTTGTTGCCTGCATACCGTGTGCAGGTTTCTACTTTTGTAGAGCATGGGTGGGTCGATAGTGCTGTACCGCAATACACGGTGCGATGGGTACCTAGTCTTTGAGTGATGCTCATGCAATAGTTGCAATGATTTTGCAACCGAAATATGCCAAAATCAACACGGATCATAAAACAATGTTTTCAACGGGAGTCTCCTATGTCCTTCGGGTGTGATGCAGGTTCAGCTTTCATATTCAATTTCGCTTGTCAGTGGCAGCTTGTCATGTTTGACTGGCATGGCACCAAAGAAAGATCCAAACTTGCCACAGTGAAAAAGTGCAACTGCTATATGTCTAATATATGTCCCATATTTTCCATAGACTAACCACTTAGTGGGTTGATCCTCCATTGTTATGGGAAAAACCATGGATTCATGCAGATTTTCCCATCAACGAATCCAGTGACTTGCGTCTGTCTGCAAATAGGGTATTCGGTACTCCCAACTCCAACGAATGATCTTCATTTTCCCTGGCCGGGAAGGGGTCGACGATCAAGTTTATGGTAAACCATTCCACCTTCTACCAGGGAATGGCCAACATAGAGCCTTCATTTTCCCTATCATTTCATAGCTTTTTGGGAATATAATGTGGTTAAAACAATGTCATAAACCACCCGATTTTTGGAATGATATATATATATATACCACCCATAAAAATTGTGATTTTGGTGATGGTTTATGGCATTGTTTTAACCACATTACTCAATTTTCAGACGTACCCAATTGATAGCCGTCGCCCATCTCTGAGACTCCCTGCGGTCCTTCTCACTTCGTTCCCGGCCCTGGCCGGAACCCAAGTGCTGTGCTGTTTCAACAGCTGCGAGTATTGGTCAACTAATGTGGTTAAAACAATGCCATAAACCATCCCCAAAATCACCATTTTTATGGGTGGTATAAACCATTAAAAATGGGCTGGTTTATGACATTGTTTTATCCACATTATTGGTTTTGACCTGTCCTGAAAATACAAAAATTGTGCCTGAGAAACAAAACACAAACGAAAGCACGGAACCAAACGTATTGGTGACATACCCTTGATACCACCACCATTGTCCCTCAAATCCCAATGTAGTAAATTTCCATGGTAAAAAAACAGTTCAACCCCAAGTTTTGTTGGTGAAGTCTCCCTTCGTTTTTGCTCAAAACTTCCCGTTTTGATGGATTGATACGGAAATCACCAAGCCCCGCCCGCCTCACGCGGCTCTTTTGGCTCTCGCCTCAGGAAAGATGGATCTCAAGTGGATCTCACAGGTTGCCTACCCGGTTCCACCAGGTCGTACACCATTTGGAAAAATTTTCCATGGCAAATCAGAAGTGGCAACAAGGACTGGCTGGTTGAGCCCTACCCCTCTGAAAAATGATGGAGTGAAAGTCAGTTGGGATGATGACATTCCCAACTGAATGGAAAAATAAAAACAATGTTCCAAACCACCAAGCAGATGTAGCATCAACACTACAGAAAAATTTACCTGGAGGATCATCCCATAGATCGTAACTGGTGAATAACCATCTTTAGTTCACCCATAGATAGGATAAACCACTGAATGGGGACTGATGATCCTCCAAGTAGCAATACCCCTTTTGTTACAAGCTGGCCACCTCCTGGTCCCACGATATGCACAATTTTCCTGGTTCAATTCCCATTTTCATTGGTCAAATCTGATCAAATCTCAATCTTTGCAGGTGAAATTATGTTAAGATTAAAATCTCCATTTCGACTGGCAAAAATCACCATGATTTCTGCTTAAACCACTATGTTTGCTGGTGAAATCTCTATTTTTGCCACGTTTTTTCTGCAGTTCCCACCCTTTCTGTTGTTTGACCCTACCAACCCCAACCACGCCCGTCCAGTCGGGTTTTCTGGGTGTCCCATTCGGAGCACGGGGTTGACCTCAGAGTGGAAAAAATTGGGGTTTTTGAGTGGAAATGGAAGTTTCCTAAAATGGGGTACCCCAATAGTTGGATGGTTTATGATCGAAAATTCAATTTTTTATAACATGATTTGCGGGTACCCCAAATGTGGGAAATTTCCAAATTAATCCCAACCAATGTTTTTTATGAAGGAAACCACTGTATTTTGTTGGTCAAAACCTCAAAGGGAATGAAAAAACATCGTGATGTTTAGTGAAGTTTAGTGAACACCTGGGAAAACTGGAAAAAAAGTGAAATGTCAATATAAAAATTACCAACGCTTGGTTAAAACTGCTGGTTTGAATAATCACTCCATTTATTTAGCGGAGTGTCATGCCATTAATTTGTTGAGTTCTGCTCAAGTTGCTGCCCAGAGCCAGGTTGTTTTAGTTCAGTAGGTTCACTATTGGGTTTAGTTCAGTACATCGAACTTATATATATATACATATATATATATACATATATATATATAGATACATATTTATATATATAGATATAGATACATATATATATATATTGTGGTCCACCCACTGCATGAAAAACATCGCCCAGGTGTACACTTCACCCGCTACTCCCATTTCATAATGCTGGACATGTTCGCACATGCGCTGAAAGTTCCAGCTTGATTGATGCAAATGCCGCAGATGACGATCCTGCCATCGGGCTTCACCCTTGGATCCTCGCAGTGACCATCAAACAGCGTCACATTCGCACCTCAGAGACCGAGACGCCAGGACTATCACCTATCACCTGCATACAATCAAGCCTCATCATTGCACCAACCCCAGCTAGAACCTAGCCTCTCTGACGATGTGCCAGAACAGCACACGAAATGCGACACCAACACTTTTCAGCCCAGGAACGGGGACCATCCTCCTTCCACGTCCACCACCTGAATCGTGCGCCGGGGAGTGTCAGGCTCTCCCATCATCAGGCCATACTCCAACACACGCAGCGCAACGCAGAAGTACAAGTCACCCTCCGTTGCCGTCACATGGCCCAAGCCCGGCAACATATCAAAGCTGGACATCGGGTACGCAGGGTCATTGGCCAACACAGTGATCCTCGACCTGGGCCCAGGCCGAGCAACTCCAGACACTGTCACCATCAATCCCTGTGCCGCTAAACTTTGGCCTCTTCATGATCCATTTGTGCAGCGGGTCAGTAAAAGCTGCATGTCCATGCTTCGGTCGCACTCCTGTATGTCCACAATCCGTCCCAAAAACGAGTGGGTGCCCCACATCCACCGCAATGCAAAAACCAACCACATACCACTCCTCCCCATCATTCTTCATATCCGTTTAGCATCATGTGTGGCACGAGACGTCCACAGGAAAAGTCACTGGAAAGCTCCTAATGTCCGATGCAACATAAATCGAGAATCAGTTGCCGGGTTTGATACTTCATAAGGCGTACAGTATTGATAATTGGGTGGCTGCAATATTGACTATGGCTTGTTCTTTTATTATTGGCCAACTCACCAACAAATCCTCAACTGATGCTACGAGCAGAAAAATACCACCGGAACCAAAAAAAACATATCGCAAAAGCTAATAGCCAAGATGCTCCAAACCACGCTTGCGTTTGCCACTGGGGAAGTTCAAGGCCAGCTCTTTGCTAGCGAGCCCTGGCATCAAACATGCTTCTGCAAGGACCCCAGAACGACGCCAAGCTGGACGAATTTCTGCTGCCTGCAAGAGGATCAAATCATCCAAGGCCACCGGGGTTGGAGGCTTCGAGCTGCACTTCACAAGCACCCGCGTCATCTCCTCGACATTTTCCTCCGTCGCTTCATTTTTGCCACACACACACACCACCATCTTGAAGATGGGGTACCGAGCTTGAATGCCAAAAGAGCATCACGACTCGGCCAACGACGTTGACTCCGTTGATTGGGGATGGGCCCAACTTCAGCACCTCACTCAAATTCATTGTCGGCAGCTGTGGAGGGACGCAGCCGGCTTAGGAGCTGCTGCTTTTCCAACATCTCAATTCAACGATGCTATAACAACACACCTTGCAGGTGATTATCCCTGAGCCCGATCCTGCCACAGAGTTTCGATATGATGCAGATACAATCAGGTCCTGGCACCCAATCCCGCTTCAACGAGATGCTGCGACCACTGCAATGTCCAGGTGGTCTCACATATACGCAATGCTTCCACTGAAACCACATTCTTCCTTTTCTCATCAGGACAAAACTGGCAACCCCACACAAATGAAAAAAGCCACACAGTGGTACAAACTGTGACAGGACACTGCCAATGATCACGGCAGCACAGGCATACCATTCGACGCTGCGGACAGCAAAATCCATCTTGCGCCGCACAATGGCACTGCGCTGCTGAAAAGCTGGCTGACCATTGGTGGCCATGCTACCGTTCTCCGGCGCAAAATCACCACCACATTAAAATCGGTGTCCTGTCCTACGCAGGAACACAAAATCGAATGCTTCATGGAGACTCACATGCCTTCCTCCAGGCCAGCCAAATCCCCTTTGCGATCTTCAGCCTCCGCCATGCGATCTTATCTTGGGCAGAAGCGCAAGCAGAAGCTGCCGTGCGTGCACCTGGAAGCTGCATTCTCACCAGCAAAACTAAGGAAGCAGCACAAGCACCCAGTACCAACTGCAACCATTTATGCTGTTTGTATGCCCTGCGGTGAACCCTCAGCAAGATCAGTAAAGATGAATAAATATAGTGAACTTGCCAAGGGGGAAAAAAAAATGTCTCAGCAAGCCAAACAAAAGGAGCTCAAATGTTGGTTAGACACAAACACGGTACAGGCCATTCTTAGGGATAGGATCCATCCAACCCGAATCATGTCTTCACGATGGATTCTGACTTGGAAAGGTGATCCACAGGAACCCAGTGGTAGAAAAAGCCAAAGCCCGGCTAGTGGTCAAGGGCTTCCAGGACCCTGACATAGGAACTCTAAACTCCGACAGTCCAACAATGACCAGAGACTCTCGGATGCTCCTGCTGCAGACTGTGTCAAGTCATCAGTGGATGGTCCAGGGCTTTGACATAACCACAGCATTCCTAAGAGGACGACCGAGAACTAGCCATGGAAGCCCCAATAGGCTTACGTGAACTCATGGGCATGTCAGAGAACCATGTATGCCTTCTAAAGGGGAACGCATGTGGAAGAGTGCTTTTCTGTGGGGAATTCCGTGGGAGACTTGAAGATGTTGGCTTTAGTGCACATCCCCTAGACAATTGCTTGTTCCTCTTGCGAAACAAAAAGGAGCACATCGAAAAAGCCTTGAATGAACTTCAAAAGACCCTACCATTTGGGACTAGGGAATATGGAAGGCTTAAGTTTTCCGGACTTGATATTGAACAACTACCAGACTATTCCATTTAAAGTAAGCCAAGGAAAGTACATCCACAAAATTGCACCAATAGATGTCCCGAAACCGAGAAGAACGGAACCCGAAAGCTTGATAATGCTCAAGAAATGCAGCAACTGCGGGGGCTCTGTGGGAGTCTTCAATACGCCGCTGTCCATTCTCGGCCGGATCTGGCTTCTCGTGTCGCCAATCTCCAAAAGGGGATCAACAAGCCAACTGTGGAGACACTTCTTGAAGGAAGCCGAGTGTTGAAAGAGGCTCAAACATATGCTGAAACTTCAGTGATCATCCGATCAATTCCCATAAAAAAATTGCTTCGCCAGCTTCGGAGGTGCCAGCTTCGCTTCGGCGAAACCACTGTCAGCACAGCAGGGACTCTTCATCATGGGAGATTGGTCATGTAGCAATGTCCACTTTAAGCGCAGAAGCCTATGCAATGTCTAGTTCCCTGGACAAGCTGACGTGGATCCGCTGCATGTGGGGATCCATTGAAGATCCCAGCTTTGCATGGTCCCGACCCGAGACTGCCCTTAAGCAGGAATTTCCTGGACTGATGACTGCTGACTGTAAATCTCTTTAAGACTTACAGTAGTGACCCAAAACGCGGTCCCTAATTGCCAGGAATGGAGAACTACAATAGAAGTCACGCTACTTAAGGAACAGTCCAAAGACCACGCGCAATGCCGATGGATCTCCACTGCCATTAATGCTTGCAGACTGTTTAACCAAGGTTATGGATGCCAACCTCATGAGAACAGCTTTGCAGTTGGGACGCTTCCGTATCTTTGATGAAGATCTAACTCTGAAACAAAATGCTAACAGGAAGTACGGGGTAACCTGGGCAAATGAAAATATGGGAACACAGTCGAATTTTGAAGATAGATGAATGTGATTTCAGAAATCTCCATTTGTCATGTTCCACCATTCGATTGTCTTGGGGACTTCCGATGCGGTAGACAACCGTCTGCGATCGTTGTGAACCTGGTGGCTCAAGGGCCCATTCCACAGGAACTTGGTGAGGAAAAGCGACTGCGGCGTCAGCCATTTGGGTGCATTGGAGTTGCGGACACCTCCTTGGAGATCAAACATCCAGTTGAGGACAACTTCATTTTGAATCTGAGAAAGACCATTCAAATACTTTCATCAATCAATTCACCTTGAGGACAAGGTCTGGCTCAGTGGGCTGCCAGTGTGAAAGGGAGGATCCTACTTCCTTTCACATACGTGTATATATATATATAATTCTATATATATATTGATAAGATAGAGAAGTACTGCATACCTTATTATCTTACTATAATTGGTAATGTAAATAGAGAAACCCTACGTGCAGAAGCCCATTCTAAGATGGGTGGTTCATCTCCCAGAAGCCCATTTCGCTGAGCTCGCTGACTGGACATCCCACCTTCAAAGCTGCACCTGCCACGCAAAAGTCGTTGATTTCTGTGGGTAACCAGAGAAAATCCCAAGAAAACCCCAAGAAAAACCGTCAAATGGAACCTTCATCCGGCCTAAGGACGACAAATAAGCAGCATTTGAAACAATCTTGACTCGGATGGGGGTTCTTTCTGTGCTAAAAAGTTCTGGTGGTCCAGCGAATTATGCCTATTTTCGGACAAATCCCAAGCCCGATGTTCGCCCAAATGTTGTCCAAATGTCAACGCTGATAAATGGCCAGGTCAACCTTAAGACCACTGTAGATCAACTGTCAACATCCTTTGAATCAGAATTTCTATTGACCTGCTGCCAGAGATGGATTTCACTCAAAGGAACTGGCCAACGACCGGAAACCAATCCAGGACACCACGGAGTTGTCCAATCTTGCGGGAGTCATGGCTTCAAAACTCCACAGATTTCGTTTGGGTATCAGGTCATGAGGAGTATCCCAGGAATTAGATGGTCAATATACGTTTATATAAACCATAGTAAGTATAGATATATCATGATATATACAGTATCACCTATATATATACATATATATGTTTATATAGTAAACATTAATCCATTCCAATCTGTGGTCCCTGGGGCTTCAATTTTGATCCATCGCCGTCCATGGCTATGAAGAAGCCGACCTCGAGGTCCATCACGGGAAGACCGCGACGCGGCGGAGCGGTGAGAGTGTCAACGCCCGCAACGGGGAGTTGGGGTTGAATCTTGCGCCCCTTTTGGGTGGGGTGAAGTTGGTGGCAAGAAAAATCTATGGCAAAATACATTCGATCAATGAATAAGCTTGCAAAAGGGCGTTGTCAGTGGCATATAGTGGCATGGTTTCTGCAATCTCACTGGGTGATGTTGTGTTGTTGCTGCTGCTCTCAGGTGGCTTTGATGTTTGGATCCTACTGAAAGCCTGCAGGTGTCAGTCCAGCAGCCAGATTGTGGGATGTTGCAACTGCAAAAGCAGTGGCAGTCGAGTAGCAAAAACCTGTGTTCAACAATGTCAATCTGCTGACTGTTCATGGTCTCTGAGGTTTTCCACCACTCCATGGATGTCCATATTTCACCATGTTCGAGATCCGAAACTCACCGTAACTCAACATGGTTCTCTGACTCATTGCGGCATGCCGCAAATCGAGGCGCCGGCGCCAAGCGCATCATCTACCCCCCGTTGGTTGAATGGGAAGCGTCCAGTAACCGGAAACCGGCAATGTGGATCCAAGGTCCGAGTTTAGCCAGTCCACGTTTTTACAGGCACAACTCGCCAGTGAGTTTATGGTCTCCGGATAGATTGGGTTACATAATTTACTGGTGCGTTTTACGCAGGGAATTTTTGGGAATGATCCATTTCATCACTAGTAATTTCATCATCCCAGCAACCCCCAGCAACCCATCCATTCCCTGCGTTTAGCACCAGTAAGATAACCAATCATCCGAATTTTACTTGGATTTTCCATCAAAACCATCCAGCCATGGGGAGAGTCCTATGGAAACCCCCATGTCCGTCATGTCCCGTGTCTGTGGTCTCTCCGTTGATGATTTTCCCATGAAATCCCATGAAATCATTGTCAAATCCAGGTTCAAAACTGGTGAAAAAATGCCAAAACTTGTGATGACCGGTAGATCCAGTCATCTTCCATGAATATTCCATGATAACCCAATATGATTCCGGTAAAATGCTGAAAAAAAACTCCCATCGATGTTGGCTATTTTCCTATACTGGTTGGTGGTTGAGCCTACCCCTCTGAAAAATGATGGAGTTCGTCAGTTGGGATGATGACATTCCCAACTGAATGGAAAGTCATAAAATTCATGTTCCAAACCACCAACCAGATCACCATAATATTCCCATTGTTGTTGGTTTATAGCCTATTAAGCACTATGAACCATCACTATTAACATGTTCCATTGGTATATGTTTCCCATTGAAATGGCCTAATATCCCATGATGTTGATCCCTGTGTCGCTTGATGATCAGGCTCCAAGCCCACCCCAAAAACCCCCAGCCGGCGGGTGCGGCACCAGAGTGAAACCTGCAGCGATGTGGGCTCTGGGCACCCCGTACTGTTATGGATGTTGATTCCTACTTAGGGCTTATAAACCAACAATAACTGGTAAAAACGGTCAATACTTAGCTAGGTTGGTTTGTAACTGATGCAACTCTTGGGTTTATGGTATGTTTTTGTCTAGGATTCATGGGGTTTATAAAGTTTATGAACCAACAAATATAACTGGGCGGCACCACCTGGTATGGAGGTTGATCCCAGGCAAACTATGAGGTACACCCAATGATAAATCATCCCATTCATCAACCATGACTGGATGTCATCACAAACATCATGCCTGTCATGGGGATATGCCCAATTTCAGAAACCTCAAACTTGGGGATGATTTATATCTCAATAAATAGTCATTATATATATTCCCTAGAATCATTAGTGATATTTAATACATAATCCTTACTAAGCCCTCTGTGAAATATTATTGGGTGTCCCATATTATGGAATTTAACGCTTTTGACTGCAACAAAAACACATGACTGCAACATGTTAGAATGTTTGATGGAAGCAACAAGAATTGGAGATGTGAGAAACAGTTACATCTACCCTCTGGTAATGACTAACATAACTATGGAAAATCACCAGAGAAATAGTGAATTTTCCCATTAAAAATGGTGATTTTCCATAGTTATGTTAGTTTACCAGAGGGTATATAAGTATACCAAACAAAAACGACAAAAATTGGAGATGTCACCAGCAAACCTGGGAGAATGGCGATGGAAAACTCGAAAATTAATCGCAATTTATGGAAGTCATGGGATCAAGCGGTGCATCCAAACTTCGTTTCTTGTTTCTGTCATACCCGGAAGGTTTTTTTGCAGAGTTTGCTATTGAAGCCATGGCCGAAATCCTTGATTTACCAAGGATGGTGATGTTCCAGTTCGCAAACTGTAAACGTTTACCAGAGGCTGGTGCACCACTCGGGAAACTGCCAAGTGTCTATTTGGAAAACGGCTTTTGGTGCGACAGCGACTCTGAGTCCATCGATTTTTTCCACTACAAAAAACACGGGGAATCTGTTGAACTAACGGCGCACCCGTAAAGGTGGTGATACCCCTTCCACTTCTGAGTCAAACTCCCAAAAAAACAACCCATACCGAGTTGAGACACGAAGTGAAAGCATGAATTCAATAAAGCAAGGGTAATCAAACATAGCAATTGAAAATGCCCTACAAATATAGAAGTCTTAATGATCTTAATGGGAAAATCAACTTCAAAGGATTTTTCCATTGCCATGTTTGATTACCAGAGGGTAGACAGCTACTAAATCATCTAAAACCGACAAAGTCATTGAGAGGTTGCCCAAGTTGGCCAATTACCCTCTGGTAAACTAACAGTTTGCTATGTGAGTTTTCCCAGTAAAAATTGTGATTTTCCATAGCTATGTTAGTTTACCAGAGGGTACAACAGTTGGAGGTGTCCACAAAAGCCAGGCCTTCTGCGTCGACATGATCGCGCGATGGAATCATCACATTGCTACTTTCAGATCGTTCGGCCGGTGACCAGGTTGACCAGTTGGCTCAAGCCCGCTGAACATGAGTCACTTGGGATGATCTGACATGGACTGGTTGGTGGTGCAATAACCATCTTGAAACATAGGAAAGTCAATGGGAAGGATGACATCCCATATATTATGGAAACTCCCATCGATGTTGGCTATTTTCCTATACTGGTTGGTGGTTGACCTACCCCCTCTGAAAAATGATGGAGTTCGTCAGTTGGGATGATGACATTCCCAATATATGGAAAAATAAAATTCATGTTCCAAACCACCAACCAGAAAATGAAGGATCAGAATGTGACACAACAAAAGTGACCAGTGGGGCTGGGGGCGTCTCAGACCTATGGGGCTGGTGTGTTTGGGCCTCTGCGCAAAGGATTCTGCGCTGACGATACATCGATACATTGTTCACGACAAATCCCCAAAGGATCCTTTCGAATGAAAGCCCATTAAACAGAGCCACCAGGAAGCAATTTCGGAAGGGCAGCACTTTCTTGGTCAGACACTGGATACTACTCCTTCACAGCCCTTCTTCAACGTGTTTGAAGGCTAGAATCGGCTCCAAAATCCCATGGTTCATGTGCAAATGATCAACCAACTCAGTCCCCAGACAGGAAACCCACTATTCTCAACTGGCGACCCATGGCGAACCCCAAAAAAATGTCTTTTTTTTGGGTCGAGTCAGCAGTAAATCCACTAATCTCTACGAAAATGTGTGGAAATCATTGGGATGAATCCGTGCTTGATACGGTATAAACATGGTGAGTTCATCCCGAGAAGTTGGGAGATTTTTCGGCCTATGATGCATATGGGCCTGTGGGTATACACCCACTTAGTTCACCGGAGCATTTCCACGTGGGCCACATAAGCGCTTTTTGGCCAGCAGCACACGGCGGCGCCAAAGTTCGGTGCACCAGATTTGCATGGAAGTGTTCCACATGCGTTCTAGGCTCCAGGACCAGAAAAATCGTGGTTCTTTGCCACGTACTCGCACTATCCCATACTTGCTGCCTTCGCCTCATGTCCCACTAGCTGCAGTTGCATTCTGCTGCCGCAGGGACACTGCTTGGGCGGCAAGCGGAGTGTCCAACTGCGAAGTGTCAGAAGGTCTGCGCATTGAAAATGTCATCCATTTTCGGAACACGAAAGATTGAAAACAGCGAGAGCTTGACAAGGCTGCCACCTTTCAGATTGAGGCTTATAGCAGCCTTGTTCCAACAGCTCTCGCAGGCCGAAGAACTTCATATGGCAGTAGCTAGTGCGCAACCGGAAATGCCGAGTTGACCGTTTTGTTTCCAGCAACAACCACCAAGATGTCCGTGTTCAAGAATCCTCGGGCGGTCACAGAAACACTCCATTGATCGTTGGATACTGGTTAAATGATATAGCAACCCCCAAATAAATGGAATGCTATGATATAAGAATCCACTATCTAGATGACATAGAAAAAATGATATAATAAATCAAAATGATATAGCTATCTCCAAGTAAATCCCTATGATGATTTACTTGTCTATCTTTCTTGGGGTGATTGTCAAAATGCAAAGCGCCGGGCAACGCTCGTCATGAGAAAACGTATAGTGACGGACATATACTTAGAACATCATTTTTTCCCAAAATTTCGGAACCTTTTCTTAGAACATCAAAACAACTACACTTAGAACATCAGAAATGTTTTAAGTACGCACTTAGAACATCAGAAAAACAGATACTTAGAACATCTCCTTTGATTTTTTGCATACTTAGAACATTAAACACACATATACTTAGAACATGTCCTGTTACTTTGGTAAATCTGCA
>Ga0126342_10000130_pt1 | contig 54527 bp, 46 predicted proteins | sample Cyp1metagenome_FD_92528 | JGI IMG/M metagenome (GOLD analysis project Ga0126342, IMG submission 92528) | Coral microbial communities from Lord Howe Island, Old Settlement Bay, Australia - Cyphastrea 1 metagenome | ecosystem: Host-associated > Invertebrates > Cnidaria > Coral ...
AAAGCTTCTTGACAAACGATACAGAGGAATTGCCTAAGGGCTTCTTTTTGGTGGCAGCGTCTTAGTGCAGACTCCGGTCTGCATATTTGGCCTGTTGCCTTCGCAATATTTGCCCCCATTTGCTGCTATCCGGGAAGATGGCTCTGTTGTGACATGGGGCAATAAATTCAATGGTGGTGATAGCTCTGCAGTCCAAGATCAGCTAAGAAATGTCCAGCAGGTTCATGCCACACGGCGTGCATTTGCGGCGATTCTTGCAGACGGTTCTGTTGTGACTTGGGGCGAGGAAAGCTATGGTGGTGATAGCTCTGCAGTCCAGGATCAGCTGAGGGCCCTTTAGGTCTACAGCAGCTTGACCAAAAACTTTCTGTGGCAGAAGAACGAGTTTTGATAGCATGCTGGACCCAAAATTCAATCGAGACCAGTTGAAAGACAGAGGCATGGACAGTTGCGTTGCAGGAGTTTTCTTCGAAATAGCAGGTTGTTTTGTTGTTGTTTTGTTCAAGCTTCATCAAACTGTTTCAATGCTGACGTTGGAACTTCGTCTAACATTGATGCCGAGACGTGGGAAAATTGCCTGCTAGTGGAGCTGTGCACCTCACAGCTCCCCCCACAATTCGGGTGAAGGTTTCTTTCTTTTTAGCGTTCGTTCCCTAAAGATGGGAGGATCATCCGGAGGATCATATCTTAATTTTTTGGCGCCGGAAGAATATCAATCAGCAAGTCGTAGCTGGGGTGAGGTCCCGAGGGCAGATGATCTTGTGGGAATTTGGCCCAGGAACAGCGGCAACAGCGGCCTTTCGAAGATGATGACGTGGAGGAGGGACTTTCCGGCCATGGCCGGGCTAGTCAAATTAAACACAGATTTAGTCAACCAACATGGTAGATGAACAACAGTGTGGGGTGAAGCAGGGTGAAGCAGTGAAAAATATAGAAAAACATCATCAACAAATATGTGGGTCAAAGCAGCAGGTATACATGTGGCGTTGACCAGCACTGTTCAAAAAGTGGTCAGCAACTGCCCACAAAAGTGTACGACTCAACTAATAACCAAGTTCACCAGGTACCTCACGTGAAAAAGAGGGTGGATTCACATCCGAATCATCCTGGTCCAAAGCGCAAACAGGCATGTCAGATTTCAGATTTGTGATGCCCTAAACATGGGAATTTTAACGACACCATGATGACCAAACATGACATTTAGCAGTGCCCTGAGTCTGGACAAACTTATACTCTCCAGTATTCTGACGAGGACGCTGAAAATTGAGAAAATGTACGCACGTAATATGTTAGTTGTTTTTCTTACTTTTGCCAGTTTTGCAAGCGTCCATGTTAGTTTGACACATGTCACAGGTCCACTAACATGGACCCTCAAACAGTTTTTTTTGAACAGTATTCAGCTAACATGGACATTCATAGCAAGATTTCTGGCTTCTTACGGCGTCCATGTTAGCTGAATACTGTTCAAAAAACCTCATCGAGTGTCCATGTTGGTGGAACTGTGTTTGTCCTAGGTACATCAGAAATAATTAAACGGGCAATTTTCGATGCCAAATTCAATTCTCTTTCTGGTTGATCGAATCCCTCTGAGTTTTGAGACCATCGAGTATCGGATTCCCAAAAGTTTTGGTGACAGTTCATCTCTCACAAGATGGGGTGACCCAGATAGCTGGCTTATGTTGGTGGTACGTTTTTTTGGCCTCCACGTCCACGTGAACGAAGGGGAGTGTATTAGTTATAATCCTATATGATCCTATATGATGTACATAGGCGTCATTTGTGCAGTTACAAGGCACCAAAGCTAGGGTTGGATGCCAAAAAAACAAGCAGACAGGAGGAACAAACAGCAACTATGGTGTGGTGAACTCGAGAACATTCGAGAACACATCACCATGAATCATCTATCCACACGTACGACGCTGTAGAATTGCACAGAATCAACCATTTCTGGTTCGTGCTAGTGAAATTCACATATTTTTGGATCCAAATCCCAGATCTAGCTGTCTCAGGGGTTTTCTTTGCCGTCATTACACACTATAGTTGAGTTTCTCTATCCCATGGACCACAATCATGACCCATATTCATCCCCACTCATGCCAATAGGATCCATACCCATTACTGACACCAATGATCACTTAATTCCTCGTTGCCCATAGCTATAGCCCACCATGCCTACTCCATTTGCTACATGCATGGTACATCTGCCTACAGTTGTGTCATGAAAAAAGGGTGGATGTTTACCATTGTATTACCAGCATTATGGAGCCTGGGGACAGCAACATGACAGTTTTTTTTTATGGCCAGCGATCTAAGTCAGGCGAGCATACCCCAGCTGTATACTCATCAGGCTTTCCAGTAAGGTTTGATCCCCAGATGTTACGCCCATTTTTCTGGGTAATGAAGCTTTTAAACAAACATTTCTTGGGTAAACCTCGTTTCTTTTGGGTCGATGATTCAAGTTTTCTTGTTCCGGTCCCAATTTTGCTTGTTGAATTCCGATGTTAAGGCGCGAACTTTGTTGTGTGATTTCTCAAACTTAGCCAAAAAGTCTAGGTCTATAGTTATATAATATATAGTATATATAATAGCCCAAAGATCGAAACCTATTTCCAGGATGGTAGTTTGATATTTCCCACATATTTCCAGGTTTCCCAGTTTTTAAATCTACTTTCGGACGCCCCGTGGCGCCCGCCTTTCCGAAGTCAGGAGATGCTCCCTGACTGGAGCATGATGGCCGGAAAAGGCGATGCAGAGGAGCGATTTCGGGTTTTTTTTGGATCGGTCCGGAGGTAGAAAAATCATGAAAAAACATCCCACACCCAATGACCCAATGGCCAAGATATGGCAACATTACATCCAAAGCCTTTTTTCGATTTACGAATTGAACCAAAAACGAAAAAGGGGACTACGAACAAACGGATTGACCAGCCCAAGTTTTTCCACAACAAAGATACCATGCCAATGGTTTCATTCAACATCTCAATTGCATTTCAGCATGCAGCTAAAAATCTAACTTGCATGGAAATGGTGGCAGATTTTGGTCAGTTTTTTGTCAACCACCAAGGGACTGCAAGATGGATGCTGGAAATGGACTCTCTGGTCCTTTTGGGTTCCAGGTATCAACCACTTTTAGACCAGATTCAAATCTGAAACCGGGCCTCCAAGGCTTCTGCCAAGTTGTGGAGATCGTAAGTTTCTGCCATAGCTTGGCCATAGTTCCTCTTGTTGTAAACCCTTAATGCCATAGTCATCATCCCCGGTTGAAATTGGGTTTACCCCGGAAATGGGATGATGATCATGACCCCCAGTCATGGAAAAACATCTGGGATGATGTTGCGTTTGCCTGTTGGAAGATGCCCAAAATGGCCATCACATCGTGAAATGAAGCGCTAAAGACCAGTGGATTTTGGGAGCTTCCCATTCTTGCAGGTTGGTTCTATCCTCATGTGTTGCTTGTCCTCTGGTCATTCGCTGCAATTGACTGGAACATCACCATTTTTAACAACGGGATTGATCGAACTCAATGTCCAGATGGCAAATCAGAAGAAGTAGGGCCGCTCCGTAAAAAGGTGGTGCTTCCGCAAGTTCTGCTTGTTGCTTTATAACCCCAACTAGTTCATACTAGTTCGATAGCTCCCCCGAGACCTGGGGATACCTGGGGAACTTCAGCCAGCTCCGCAGTATCCTGGCTTCCCTTCAGACGCTTCACAGCCATTGCCAGACTTGTGGGGATTGCCCAGCCCGGGAGACCCGCAACGGTGTCCTCGTGACTGGCTGGAAAACCCACGGTAAGTGTAGGTTTTAATGGAAGAATGATCTAGAAATGAAGGATTTTCCAGCAAGCTATGTTTACCAGAAGGTAATTGTAGAGTAATGGCAATGAAATAGTGGGATTTTGCTGGTTTTCGTCTAAAGCACTTTTGAATTTTGGGGTAGCCGCCTTTTCAACAAACATAAAGATGGGGGATTTTGGAGCAGAAATGGCCAATGGAAGATGGTCCAAGACAAACAGATGACAACAACCTCCAGCAATCTGCATCATACTCCTCTTGTCTGCTTGGGCAAGCAATTGATAGATAGATCTCCCAGCCCTTTGCAGGGTCGTTGGTCAGGATACTATATCAATGGGACCACTAAGACACTATAAAGGATCACTGATTATCAAGATAGTGCTCATAAAAGCCTTGGCAAATCCTTTGATAAAAAGCAGTTTCTTCTGGATTATGACTACCTATTTCAGTCAGGAATTGAGTCTCAAGTCTGGCAGCAAATCCTGAGGCAGCTGGTAACTTCCTTCATTTTACCCAGATTTGCCGACCTTTTTTTTCATTGGTTATGGTTAATCCACCATTTGGGGAATCTACTGCGAACATGTTTGGTTCTTTACTGCCTTCCTCAAATCCAACTTCAACAAACACATGCTTAAAAAAAGTCTACAAGATTGCCAGTTGGGCCAGCTGCTCCTATTGGAAATTGGGTGTGTCTGAAAATAGTGTACCCCATTGTACCCAATGGTTTTGCTGATCATTATCCCGTTTTTAAATGGCTATTTCATTGGGAATATACCCAACATTTTCAGACAAACCCAATAGTGTTTCCCGTTTCTCCTTAGATTCCCCTGCCCTTCCCCTCTTTTCGCCACCTTCCGCGTTCAGGTCGACTCACTTTAACGTCCTGGCGAAGGTGTTGATGGAGCAACCAGAGCTCTATGAGCGGCTGAAGGTGACGGGACGGGGTAGCCGTTGAACATTGAGCTATGAAAAATACCATGGTTATATGGTATAACTTAATTGATGTTAATTGGTAGATATTACAGGATAAAAACACCGCTATTAATTGATAATTGGTAGTTATTACAGGATAAAAACACCGCTGTTAATTGATAATTGGTAGTTATTACAGGATAAAAACACCGCTGTTAATTGATGTTAATTGGTTATTACAGGATAAAAACACCGCTATTAATTGATGTTAATTGGTAGTTATTACAGGATAAAAACACCGCTGTTAATTGATAATTGGTAGTTATTACAGAATAAAAACACCGCTGTTAATTGATGTTATTTTGTAGTTATTACAGGATAAAAACACCGCTGTTAATTGATGTTAATTGGACAGGATAAAAACACCGCTATTAATTGATGTTAATTGGTTATTACAGGTTAAAAACACCGCTATTAATTGATGTTAATTGGTTATTACAGGATAAAAACACCGCTATTAATTGATGTTAATTGGTTATTGCAGGATAAAAACACCGCGGTTAATTGATGTTAATTGGTTATTGCAGGATAAAAACACCGCGGTTAATTGATGTTAATTGGTTATTGCAGGTAGAAAACACTGTGGTTAATTGATGTTAATTGGTTATTACAGGTTAACAACACCGCGGTTAATTAATGTTAATTGGTTATTACAGGTTCAAAACACCGTGGTTAATTGATGTTATATAATTGGTTATTGCAAGTTCAAAACACCGTGGTTAATTGATGTTGATTGGTTATTACAGGTTAAAAACACCGCGGTTAATTGATGTTAATTGGTCATTACCGGTTAAAAATACCGTGCTTGATTGATGTCAATTGGTTATTACAGGGGATTGCGCTACCTGGTTGAATGAAGTTTAGTGGGGATGATGATAACCCATAGTAGGGACATATATAAACTAGCCAGTATAATGAGATGGGATAGGGGTATTTTAAATCGCTCAATTGGGATTTCATGGGAACATCAAATGGCTGTATAAGGGGTATACCGGTATACCGGTATACCTTCGAAACGGTCATTTAAGACGGAGATGATTAACAATTAACAATGAAATTTGGGGGTATCCTATTTTCAGATATTTTCAGATAACCGAAATGGGATATAACATGATATAACACCCAACTTTAAAATGGATACAATAAGATGAAAATGGGCTTTTATCATCCCCAGGGTGATCCCATAAAAATATCCCATAAAAATATCCCATAAAAATATCCCATAAGAATATCCCATGATATTTTCCATGGAATTTTCCCATTAATCATTGTCATATATTAATTTCCATGAAAATTTCATTTCATCATAAATCCCCAAACCAAAAGCACATTTGCTCATTTTCCATAGATGTTCCATATCTTTTCCACACATTTTCCCAACATTTCCCAACATTTCGCAACAAAGCGGCAGGACCTGCGCAGCAAGTACGGCACCACCGTGGCCCAGTGTGTGAAACCTGGGATCGATCACAAAGGCCCGGACGCACGGAAAATCACCATTTTTCATGGGAAAATCCACGATTTCGACTGGGCCATTTTCAATAGCTATTTTGACATAACCAGAGGGTAACTAAGTTAAAGAAGTGTGGTTTAGGGTTTATGTAGTCACAATGTAGTTATATAATCATGATATTATGTCTATAATGAGTTTTAAAGTTAGGTGTGTAGGGTGTAGGGGTGAACGATTACGAACTAGGCTATAGTTGGATTTAGCATGGTTATACCACCAAATATGGGGTTCTACTTAAATTTGCATGAAAACATGCGAAGAAACCCATGGACAAGCTGGAGACGGAACGGAGAAAATCTCAGAAAACGTGGGGAAAATCCACTGAAACCTGGATTTCAAACCCAAATTCCCGAGGACTTTGAGAAAATGATGAGACAAAGCGTAGATTGATCGCCTCACAGAATCTGTGCGTTTGAAAAAAAAACTAGGAATTGGTGGATGTTTTGGAGACGATTCTGGGGTGAGGAGGTAAACATAAGCTTAAAAAAACTACGACTTGGTAAACATCAGCTATATATATATATAAACTACTACTTGGAGGATTCTCCCCGGTTCATAAGCCTGCTATACCCTGCAGCCACCAAGAATTCCTGTGTAATTCCATAAATGTGTGAGTTATGTGGCCCCAGAAACACTAAGCAATGTCAAATAAACGAAGTGATCCTCGAAGCAAGGAACTTTCCACCATTCCCTGATTTCACCATTCAAAAACATGTGGTTTCCATCAAAACATGATAGCAGTTTCCAAAAGAAGAATTATGGAATATTTTCTGGAACATCTTGATTTCAATGGATTATTGCATTTTCATAACATTTGGAGGTTTCCTGGAATAGGGGCTACCCCAGTTCTCATCCATCTATAGATCGGATTTTCATGGCCAGGACACAAGATTATTCGTACGTTAGGCCTGATGGCTGCAGTGAGGCTTCTCAGGTTTTGGGGGGCCATGGGGTTAGGAGGGGTGGCGTCTGAAATCATGATTTTTCATATGTATATATATATATACAAATAATATCTATAGTCATATAGTCATATAGTCATACATATAATTATATATATACATAATATATAGTATATAATCATACATGTACATGAAGATGTCTAGTGATTTTTGGGTTTGTTGATCTCGTTGTGTCGATTCTTCATGACTTTTTTTTGGTGTCACCAGGTGCCTTTGGTGCCGATCCACCGGACATAGGTCGACGATCCGGCGCACCAGTATCAACCTGATAGTGGGCTTATCTTTAAATGTCGGCAACATGTTCAAATGCCAAATGCCAAAAAAAAAACTTGAGAAATTCTGAGGATGGATCAACACCTAACATTCATTCAATGGCATTAAAATACCTTCGTTTGCGGGGAATGAACTGTATTTCGACCCATTCTCGCCAGGACATCAAGGCTTTGCAATGTTTTGAACCATTCTCATATCAAATTTACAAGTGTCATCTTCTGTTCATATGTCATGCAGACCAAACTTCCCAGGTAAAGCATGCATACAAGAACCCCACTCCGTGGTCTTTTGGTTCCCAAATGGTCGTGTTTGGCATGCAATTTCTGTGCCAACGATGTTAGGAAGGTCCCTTCAATTTTGGTGTGTGGGCATATGATCATATAGTCATTCAACATTTTGCCAGAAGTTTCCAGCATATCTAAGATTAGCATTGGAAACATCATATCTATGTCTTGGGCATAGCCAGGTACAAAAAATGCGTAGCACACCTGCGCCCCTTGACAAAGGCGCCTTGCCTGGCCACTGTTAGGATGAGTCATGCTACACCATCTTCCAACCACTGTTTCGCGCAGCCGGGGGTCCCAGCTCTGAACCTTTGCGTGGGATTTTCCGGACAGAATCCAACTCACAAGTCCCTTGAGAAAAATCCCGTGAAATATCACATTAAATATATACAATATATATATATATATATGTATATTGATATACATACATATCTACACATACCTTCCCATTATGTACGATTCATTGCAGTTACGACCCAGTAACAAGTGTGACATATCCCCATGAAAAAATTCCCCCTTAACCGTGCCGGGGGCAGGTCATGGACCAGTGGCATGACATCATCCTGCAGGATGTCGCACTTTCGAAGCCCTCGGAAGCGGAGGAAGATCACCGGGGGAGATGGTGAAAAACCATGGGAAGATGGAGATGATCATATGGACAGAACAGGGGTTGGTAAATGTCCTAATTGAACATCACCCAACTACTGGGGATATAATCACCCACAGATACATGAAGGTCATGTTCAAAATCACCAAAAAGGGACATTTACCAATCCCTGCAGAAAGATATATGGATAAAAACCATGATCATAAATATGATGGGTAATAAAATCTTGAAACCCTATTATATATATTATCTATGATCATGGTTTTTATCTAATAACCCATGATTGGACGGAAAGATATACCCAATAGGATCCATGGTGCTGGTATATATGCTAACATACAGGGGGTATATTGATGGGATCCATGTTACCATATAATACATGGATCCTATGGGATATGGATAAAAGCTGAATATGGGTTAATAAACCAATGGAGCAATGGATTCAGAATATTTATGGGATAACATTGTGATATATTATCCATAACGCAGGTGATACAATTCATATAATCCACAAAATCACCCAATGGAAATGAACATATGGATATATCGATGGGGTAATAGCTGGAATGGATAACATGGACAATTGTATGGGAAGATGGATAATGTGGAGATAATGGGATATACTGTAGCTAGGATTCATGGGGGGTAAGTGGAATATGGATATGGATATAATGCATATATATATAATGTATTATTAGATATATATGGAATGGATGATATGGAAAATTATATGGGAGGATGGACGCTATGGATATAATATGGATATAAGAAAAAACATGGACGATGAACATATAACAGCTACGGGTATTATGTTGGAGATAATAATGGGATAGAACTATATATATACACATACACATATATATTGGTACATAGCGTATACCCTCTGGTAAACTAACATAACTATGGAAAATCACCATTTTTAATGGGAAAATCCACTATAAATGGCCATTTTCACTAGCTATGTTTGTTTACCACAGGGTAGATACAATGATGGAATATGGATATATGGAAAACAATGGGATGGAACATGGATCAACCACTTGGATGACAATCACAACTTAGGGTCCCATGCCCACTGGCCAAAAAAACACATGTTGCAACCACTTTTTGCGTGCCATCATACCAAAACACTTATCATTTCTACTTGAACTGATTACGTTCATGATTACATCACATTACATCAATCAACATATTACATTTTTTTCACTTGAACTGACCATGTCACAATCCTTTCTTGCTTCAAACCGTTGCAACCATCCTCCAGGCTAGACTCCCTGTGGATCCTGAGGGGAAGGTGGTCATGTCTGTTCAGGCCTGGCGAAATAACCATTGAGGTCACTGTAAGTGGATTCAACAAGTTTCGCAAACTGGCATAGGAAATGATGGCTTTTGGGCTACTCAGAAGTATCTGGGGCACCATGTTTTTTGGTCGGTTTTTTTGTTCCACAGAGAAAAGCAAAGAAAATCCAGAACTGAACGCAAGCGTTCTCTTGAAGTCATGCGCCATGAAGTTTCAGGCCATGGTTGCGGAACACCTCTACGCATTCATAATCACGTTTTTTTTTTTAAATGGGATCACCAACCATAAATAATGTCATACAATATAGCTGATATAACCAGCAGTTAATGGGATATTACTTACAAATTCAAACAAGACGCCCTATCTTCATCAGAGATTTGGCAGAAAAAGTTGGCCTACCGTCAATCAAAATCAGGGCCGGCCTTGCAGGTGGCCATCAAGCACGGTTTGCTGGAGAATCCCTGATTTTAATGATTTTCCCAGCTACAACATCACCATTTTTGCCGGGCGATTTTCCCGCCAGCCACGTTTGATGACACCGGAGGGTTTAATGTGCACTAGCCTTCCTAAAAATGTCCATCTTTTGGTGGGTTTCGTTCGTAGATCCATGCGTTTTTTTGGAACCAGTCAGTTGCTACACTGTTTTCCCAGCTGCGTGGTTCCAAAAACCAGAAAACACTGACTGTATGGCTCAAATCCATGGTTTCCTCCAAAGACTCCCTGAAACCAATCCATTTAACCTGCTAAAGGGTTTTCTTGAAGAATTGGTTAAATGAATGGGTTTACCCTCTGGTAATCTAACATAACAGTGGAAACAACCATTTTTAGCAGGCGAATCATCTACAAACGGGCCATGGCTGCCATAGCAAACTAGATAATCCGAAGGTACTGTCTCATGATTCCAATTGTGTCAGTTAAATCACTTATATAACTTATATCCCATTATTTATGGTTCGTGATCCCCATTGAATTCCATCAGAATACCATTAAATGATATACCATTTTCCATGCAAAAACTACCACCACTTCAGTGGAAAACTGGCAACGCTGGTAAATTCCATGATTTGTGGTCAACTACATCTAAACCCCATACCATGAAGTCAGCAATTTTCCATATTTTTTTGTAATTTTAGCACCGATTCCATTGGGTTCTTGTAGGAAAACCGAAGAAAATCCAGGTCCTATGCAGTCGAAATCTTCGTGGCGTTCGCATGCCGCCATCGGCTGAGAAGGAGGACCTTTCATGCGTTTTCCAGGGCGGAAAGGATGGGAAGTGATGGAAACGATGGTGACTTTAATGGTATTTAATGGGTGATGAATGGAATCCCAATGACATCCCAATGGTGATAGAGTTAATGGGATGTGAATGGGATTTCATGGGGATCACCAACCATCAATAATGAGATATGGCAAGGTCAGGTAAAGAAATGGAAACGTATATATCCGATTATCCCATATAGAACAGTCTTGTCCTTTCCAAAAGATATAGAACATGGAATGAAATGGGAAGTAGTATATCCTCTGGTAAACCAAAAGTTTGCTATGGAAAGTTGATGATTTACCTATTGAACATGGTTGTTTTTAAAGAGCAAACTTTTAGTTTGCTGCACTGCAGGGTACATATATCGACTTGATAGGACATACAAGATGTAGGAGAATGGAGGTGAATGTGTGGTTGAGAAATGTTGAGAAGACGTCTTAGTAGTGTAGTTTTCGCAATGATGGGTCTACGCAATCTGGTATCGACGATGTTAGTTGAGCCAGCAAAAGTGGATGGTCTGGTTCACTGATCAAAAGCACACAAGTTCCTCAGATGTGATTTCATATGTGCCATGGTCAAAACTTGGGTAGCCTCTGGGCTCAGGCTTCCACGTAGTGGGGTGGGGAGGTGGCCCCTTTCTAACTGATCCATGCAGTTTTCCCCACGATCATCGAGTATGTGACCCCTTTGCCTTCGGTTTGCCCCTGCCACTATCGAGTGACTTGTGTTTTGACGTTGACTGGCCTTGTGGGCTCTTTTGAGGTTCTGTTGTTCGGCCCTGTGGACGCTTCTCATCTTTTGGTGAAACATCAGTTCCGTGGCATGGGGCTGACGTCAGGTCGCTATCCACATGACATCACAAACAGTTACCTATTGAAGATATGCAATTTTCGAAGCAGCTCTGCCAAAATTGCTGTTTCTGTATGCCATTGTCTTTTTCACTCGGCAAGGAACAACCGCGCGATGTGGTTTGTCAACTGCTTTTCTTAGTGTGACATTTCCCTGGCATACGGCCAGTACATTGTAGTTAGCTGTGTGCTTTCAATTCTCGGTTCACACCCCTTCTGACACCTCGTACCCCCCTTAACCGGGAAGGGGCGTTGGTGCTGCGACTTCGCTCGCGCAGATTAATGTATCAATAGGGAATAACACACCTGATGCACCTACTATGAGAATTCCAGTGTGGGAGGGATGGCTTTTAACATCTTGTGACTATGGCTTCATGTCGGACCAACTTGAAAGATGATATTTCAAAAATCACAAAGGATGAGGTCTCATCATATCAGTGTCATGAATTGACGAGTTCCCATGTTCGAAGTGGCAACGTATCCTGAAGCCAGCTTGGGTTGAAGCAGGTCTCAAAACATTTGCTCCCACTGAAATCGATCTGCTTACTGGCTTCAAATTCTTTACCTATTTTCTATCCAGATTGAGTCAAAAAAGTATAGCAAGTTCACTCTAGGCATCTGGAAGGTTGATTTCAAAATCTGAAAAAAGCAGGTGCTTGGCCCAAGGGTCGATTTTGAGGTTGGCTCTTCTTCCAGGGTCTGTTGCGTCACCCAACAAAAAATTGCCGAACACAGAACATAAGTAGGTTACTTTAAGAAATCTGTGTCATTCTTATGAAACAATGGGTCGATATCACCCATCTTATGGCAGAATATTGTGAAAAACCGTTTTTTTTTAGACGACTTTCCCATTGAACATGGCCGCTTCCTGGAAGGATATCTTGGCTGGATTGACGATTGATGATGATTGTATATATATATAATACATGTACTATGATATCACCCGTGTATATATATATATATATGGATATGTATATGTATACTGTTATATCAGCATGCATGCACAAAGTATATGCATATATACACAATGTTTATGTACAGTATTGTTAGATAGATACATATCTTAAATATATACAATATGTATGTATGTATATATATATGACATATATTTCCCATCTTTTTCCCACGTGGGCAGCGGAGGACCGCTCAGATGCAGAACGTCTCTTGGTGAACGCCCTGATGAGCGTTCAGGAACTTCACCTGGGATCACCTTCACGGTACAGGGCAGATTTTCAATGGTGGGATTTTTCTCACATAAAGGCATTGAGAATCCATTAATATTCCATTCATATTTCATTATATATATATATACATAGAGATAGTCACCCTAGGGATTTATATTTTCAATGGATTGCTTTAAGGGAAAAATACAGGAAACTCCCATATTCCATAGGAAAAACAATGGTTGATCCGTGATATTTCATTATATGTATAATCCCATTAATGGGATATGAATGGAATAATCATTGGATCATTGGGTAATAGTTAATGGAATTCCAATGGAATATGAGTGGAATATTCATGGCATGTTGTTTAATACCCTCCGGTGTCATCAAATGTGGCGATTAAAGATCCCGAGCTAAATGGAGGTTTAGTTCGCTGCGAAAATCACGGAACTGAATGTGTGATTTTCCAGCTTCAGCAAGGAATCAGCTATCTTGTTGCGGAATGTTATGGCACCATTTGTGAGAGACGATTACCCTCTGGTAATTTAACACAACTATGGAAAATCACAATTTTTTGTAGGTAAGTCAACTATTAATTGGCCATTTTCAATAGCAAACTGTATTTTTTTTACCCTAGGAACATGACAACTGATGGATTGATCTCTCATTCTCAGACAAACCCGACTGTCGGGAGGTGCGTGTGTCAGGTGTCAGGCTCCGAATCCCGACCTTGAGGGGGAACCTGTCAGTGACAACTTGTTTTTCTTTCCGAAAAAAAACCTATCATATCATTTTCATGCACTGGTTTTCTTGTCATTATTGTCTGAAATATAGTGGATTGCATGATAGTTGTATGTCGTTCCTTCATATTTTTTCTAAAACATAAGAATATTTTATAACTCAGATCCATGATATAACAAGGATATGGGGTTTTCATGTTTCTATTACATAGCATACCAACCCCAAATCCTTCCACCCCATCCATGACGAAACACCAGGACGATCTGCTCCAGGGTGGAGATTACCATCCGTTGTGACTTGGCTATGCACCGAAGGTTATCGTTGCATTGTGATGATGGTAATATATTGTGATAATGGTATTAGCATCATCACAATCATCATCATAATATTGTGATTATATGATGTGAAATGCTGGTAATCATCATCACAATCATCATCATAGTCATCAACATAATATTGGGGATGTAATTGGGATATGATATTCTAGTTGGTGGTTTGGAACATGAATTTTATTTTCCCCAATACTTGGGATGATGATCCAATCTGACGAACTCATATTTTTTCAGAGGGGTAGGTATACTACCAACCAGATATTATATGATGTGAAATGCTATCATTGGATTGTGATGATGATGATGATAATGATGATGATGATGATGATGATGATGATGCTGATGATGATGATGATGATGCTGGTGGTGGTGGTGGTGATGGAGATGGAGATGGAACACATAACAATCAACAGAACGGGTCATCCACCCACTTTCATTGGTTTGGATGTTTGCTATTCCAAGTGTTGCAACGTTTTTCCTTTTCATTGGATTGGTTTAAGGGTAAATCTACAGGAAACCATGGTTTTTAACATTAAATATGGCGGTTTCCTGTAAAATTTCCCTTAAAGCAATCCACTGACTTTTGCCACCTAGTCGTATGGGCCGGTAAGCTTCCATAGCCAATGGATATCCACCATTCGCAATGTCAGATTGCTCCAGGGTACAATCAAACCACCAAGGGATCGATTGTATTCCCCTTCTGTGGGATGAATGGGATGAATGGCCATACCACATCAGTCCCATGTAACTTGACCATGGCAGCCATGGCACATATGTTTTGGATACCTTAAATTTCAGTCATTTTGGCCGTGAGTTGCAGTGAAAGTTTGACAAAAACAGATTTCGCGGCCTAAATGCAGCAAGATTCCCTCAGCATCAGATGCCATGGTTCACCCAAAAACGGGGGGAGGCCATGCTCCGTTTTCATATCCCTCAGATGGCTTGAAACCACCAGATGGAACCAGTCATGAATGGATGATCCTCCAAGTAACAGGCCCATCCCAATATCATATTATTGGTTATATTTATTCCATTGATACCCCCTTTATTTACATTTTCTATTTTCATCAACTCCCAATGTTCGATGGTTGAATCAGCATTTTCATTGGATAATCATATATTACATATAATCATCACAAGTTGCTTAGTTACATGTATATATATATATATGCATACTATACTTATCCCGTCTTATCCCATGATATTCCCATGAAATCCCTATTTTCAATGGTTAAATCGCCATGGAATCTACTGGTTACTCCAGGCGTGGGTCCCACAGCTACGCGCCCAAGCCGCGGGGCATGTCGTTGGAGACGGAACAGGAGTTGAAGGCGAGGCCAGTTGCCATGGCCATTTTGCTCAAAATCCCTGGATTTCTTCTGGGGATGTAACCAGCAAGTCAGTTTTTGATGTAATTGGGATGTAATGGTATTAGCATCATCACAATCATCATCACAATCATCATCATAATATTGGGGATGTCATTGGGATATGATTCTGGTTGGTGCTTTGGAACATGGCTGGATTATGACTTTCCATATGTTGGGAATGGGAAGAATAATCCCAACTGACGAACTCATATTTTTCAGAGGGGTTGAAACCACCAACCAGAATTGGCATGAGTGTTGTTGGCCCAAAATCCAAGTAGGTTTCCAATAGGCTGTTTTTGAATCATGACTTCTATTAGGGGTTCTACTGGATGGTTGAATGGGGAATATCGCAAACCATATGTAGTACCCCAAAAACTATTTATATGTTTTTCCAGCAACTGAGTCGTGTGAAATTCATGACAATCAGAGATATTCAAGCTGGATAGATGAGAATATCAATGACATAAAAAACATCCAAATCAGACAGTGATCATCCACCCAATTGGTTTTCAGTGTGCCTTCTACTCTTCTTATACCACCGTCAAGCGAAATTATGATGATCAGGTCCTTGCTGGGGATGTAGTGGCAATTGTACGAGTGCCTCCAGTAAAACGATCACAAAAACGGTGATGTAAAGGATATATATATATGGGTTTCTAGGAAAACAGGGTATCCCTGAATCTACTGCTTAATGTTCATTTTCTTACTATTTGATGGCCATTTTGGGGGATATCCTATTTATTTTCAAGCGCACCCATTTTCAAATCATGTGATTGGTGAAGTATATCAAGTATATCCCATCAAAATATCGCCTTTTTGATTCCTAGCAAAATCCATGAAAATCCCGTAAATTGATAGTTTTTAAGCACCATTGCATCCCAAGTCCCAGTCCAATCCCCAACAACATTGATGGTTAGACCGGTTAGACCACCCTAAACCCTAAACTATTCCCATAAAATCTCAGATGGTGGGACATCATGACATCATTCCCCTGGTTATTTCCACCACCTTTTTGGACCCCGAAAAAAACGGCCAGGTGGCAGGACATCTGCTGCAGGAACCACAGAGTGGTCTCCATTTGTCGGGTGGTTTGGGACGACACTGGCCCCAGGCTTGGCTGACCCAGCGGAACAGCAAAATAGCTGGGATTTATCGGGTTTGTAGGCGTTGACCCATAGCCAAATGATGATGGCCAACTAAAAACATGGGGATTTGAGATGATTTAACAAGGGAAATAGATGGGGATATGATGGAGATATAGTGAGCACATATGACCAATGATGATCTGGTTGTTTTTTTTAGTCAAACCGTACAAAAGGGATAATTTTAGATGACAAATATCCTTGGGACGGGTTAAACCACCAACCGGATGAAAATATGAGCACAAAGATGTGGGTCTGAGAAACAACAACAGGCATAAAACACATAAAACAAATGAAATATAAGCAGCATGTGCATCTAGAAGATCATCAGAGATTTGGTGTGAAGATTATCAAACGGATATGACACGGACGACCTTTGGTCGTGATTTTCGCAGAGACCATGAGTCTGCAGCCAGACTGCAGATCCAAGACGATGTAGCCAAAGTTTGCGGATACCATTTGGGTCCATTTGGTAATTTAAATTTAATGTAGCTGTGGGAAATCACCATTTGAATCAGGTAAATCGAAATCCGCCAAGCAATTCCCTGAATCTGTGATTGAACAATACCATATAATCATTCGAATTGAGGGAAAATCTACGGGAAACCATGGTCTTTAGCTCCAAATCACCATGTTCCCTATGAACATTGCCATTTAGGGATAATTTAGGACCATTTTCGGACAGCCATCACCAGCCACCTTCCAACACATTTCAGACATTAGCATCAATTAGCTGAGAATCACTCTCCGAAGGGGAAGCCACGGCAGTTTTCTATGGAAGCCCATGAGAAACGTCAAGAACATTTCCAATCATCAAAAACAAATCACAACAGCTTTCCAAAGATCTCGCCACAATTGAATCAAGACATAGGCTTCATGAAAACCCATGAAAACCCATGCAATTCATCCATCAAAAACCATGGAATCACATTAAATCCTATTAACTCCTATTAACTCCTATTAACTCCCATTAAAACTGCCATTAAATCCCATTAAACCCTATTAACTCCTATAAATTGCATATTTTTTCATAGGTTTTCCATCGTTTTTTCCACCTGAACAAATTTAACCCCGCGCCAGGCGCGGGGTGTCTTCACCAACGGCAAGGGCCTAGTGGCCTGGATCAACCAGGCGAAACCATGGCATTTTCGCCGTGATTTTATGGTGGAAAAACATGGGATTATCATGGGATTTACCCATAGGAAAATGGAGGTTTTTTCATGGGAAAACCATAGGAACACCATAGGAAAATGGATGTTTACCCTCTGGTAATTTGTTACAGTTTGCGAACTTGAAAATGGCCCAATCGAAATAGTGGAATTACCCATTGATAGCATGGTGGATCTTCCATAGTTTTTTGTATGTTTACCAGAGGGTATCAATGTTTTTTTTTGCCCAACTGTTGATCCAATCCGAAAAAACATCGGATCCTCGATTTTTTGAGATGTGTTATTTTTTTGGATTACTTAGGTGATTTTTCCCCAGATCTTGCTTGGATTGTGCTTTACAAGATTTTCGAGGTGGACGAACCAAGCATTTCTGGGATTGTAAGCGGGACAACATGATGTGTCAGTACAAGTGTAAACTTGTAGGTGTACCAGGGTAAGTTTCTTTCCAACTTGGACCCTGCTTAGGCGTTTAAGTTTGAGAATGTTTTGACTAATTCAGATCTGCCATCTACTGTACTGTACCCAAGTTATGGGGTGCAACCTATCAAACAAGAGTGTATAAATTCATCCGAAAATCGGGCCGAAGGCAACCGTTGTTGGGGACACCTTGAAACAGAACAATGGGCAGTGCAAAGGTGTGAAGCCTTGTTTTTGGGTTCAGCTGACTTAAACCCTGAAGCCCTGATTCTTGGATGATTTAGGTCATTGTGAGTATGATTGCTGGAAGACAAGTCAGAATAAGTTAGATACATAGTTGGTTTATGTTGGTTTGTGTTTCGAGATTGCTGTCCAGCCACTCGATTCAAACTTTGATACTATTTGGTCAGCAAATCAAGTTTTATTCTTTTTTTCGAAATTTTGCTAGTAGACCGAAGGTTCCAAGAATGAAGTTGCTGACTCCACTTAAACAGGGCCAGAAGAACTCTTGCTTCACCTTTATTGAATGGTGTTCTACGACCAGGCTCAATGCTGCTTGTGACCCAGTTAATGTAGAAATCTGTACCAAGCAGGAGAATCGATCCACAAGAGGTCTTGAAGCCTATGATTCTTGGTTGCTACATGCACCTTGTTGCATTTGTCGTGGAACTATCCCCTTTCTCTGGCCAAACTATCCCCTTTCTCTGGCCAAATCCGCATTGTCCATGTGACCCAACCCCCAATGTCAAGTGTCTATTTGGAGCAGCAACCAGCGCCCTTTTTTGTACAAATGGAGTTGTCCGAAAATGGGTCATCGAGTCATCTCCATGTGTTTAGCCAAATGATTTTCCCATGATTTTCCCATGAACTATGGCCATAAATTGGGTATCACCATGGTCAGCAACACCCTGGGAGGCGGATCATCTTCGCTTGGCGTATCAGAGAGAGGATGCAGCGGTCTGGCAGGTGGAAAACCCATGGGGAACGCCCTGTTTGGAAAATGATCTGCATGGGAAAAAACACATGTATGATCATCATTGATCATTTTTCATGGGGAAAATCATGGGGGAAAAACATATGTATATATATATGTATGATATCCTTAGGTGTAAACTGTGTAAACGTTGACAGGAATCTACTGAAGCTAACTTTCGCCACGTTTTCAAACCTGGCGAATCTTCAATGTACGGATCCAGCTTGGCATGTCTGGGACGTTGCTGAACGAGCCATCCTGGCCATCGAAGTATGTTTCAGCTGTAGCCATGGCCATGCAATCAGTATACAGAGTCATCCAGGAATGGTTGCATTTCAACCGATGTTTTAAATGACTTCTGACAGTGGTTGGTGGTTTCGGTCATGGTGTTTATCCACTTATTCCTCATTTACCAATATGGTAAAAATGGATATTTAGGGCCACCCTCTATCGAGGGTTGTGGCAGGTGGTTTCTTGAGTTTTACTCTCCATCCTTTTGGGTATTTGAACGAAGCCGTCCTTTTGGCATTTTCAGAGTGGCTTCAAAAAGCCGAACCCAGGCCCTGACGCATAGCTTCAATGGTAAGGCAACGCAGTGCACCAATCCAATCAGGTTGTTTGGGTGGACCCCCTCAGGTTTCCCAATTGGGATGTGCTCATCATATCCCATTGATGCTGTTTCGGAGGCACTGGAAAGCACATTGAGAGTAGAACAAGGCCTGAACAACTATCTGAAGGCGCCTGGCCGGCTGATTTTGAGCAAGGTTGGATAGATGAAGTAAAATTCTAGGGCATCAAGAGTTGAAAGGATGATAGAAATGATGGATTAATCCCGGAGTTGTACCTCATTTTCTAGTGTGGAGTCCTGAAGAAGTGATATAGAGAAAACAGCTTTGGAACCTCGTACGTTGGGTGCAAACTACCCATATCCTCCAGTAAACAAATTGAATAGTTTGCTGTGTTTGATTGATATTCCATCGTTATGTTAAATCATCACAGGGTAGATTTGTTTTATGGCTTTGGGATCTCTGGTTGGATCGAAACTTCGTACCAGTGCACCCACAACAGGCCTGTCATTCTTAGTAGCATTCATCCACAATCTATAGTCTTAGTTAGTCCATGTACTCCACAATCTTACTAACCCAGATCTATGATCTATCATCTTTCTCTACACTCATCCATCATTTTGAGCCATACTAATATGGTGATTTCTCATGGGTTCATCAACTCCAACCACTCGGGAGTTGATGGTCCCGTTACATCATCATAATATCATCACCATGATCACCACCAATAGCAGCAACAGCAGCAACAAGAATTTGCAACATAATACACACACAATCACAATCACACACACGTACATATATATATATATATATATATTACATACATATATATATATATATATATATTACATACATACACACACATATATATATATATTATATTACATATACATATATATTACATATATATATATATATATACAATATTACATACATATGTATAATTATATTACATATATATATTACACATATATATATATATCAAGATATGCATTCAACAGTTTTGCTGCACACTGAAACCTGTGTCAGACACAGACACCTCTTCTTTTCGCCTCGAGGCAAGAGGCTATCAGTTCAGCTTCACAGGCCAGCGGGGTGGCCAGATACCCATCGTTGAAGCAGGAGACATGGATGGTTCATCTGGGATAATTTGGTTAAATCCAAATGCATTACCCTCTGGTAAACATACAAAAAAAATGGAAAGATCCACCATTTTTCATGGGAAAATCCACTTTTTCAATGGTGATTTTCCAGTTCGTTATGTAAGAAATTACCAGAGGGTTTTCTTGGCACCTCAGATTTGGCCAGCAATATCCATGGCTTTCCAATTTTCACTGAGAATCTTGGGGAAAGAACCCCAAACCCAGAGGTCTTCAGCTTTCAGCATCAATTTCACGATTAAAATGCCATGAATTGGGGGTGTGGCGAAATACATCGAAATACCAATATTTTTGGACACAGCCATATGACAAGGTCCATATGATTCATATTGATTCATAATATAGTTAAAAACTATTTACATATTACCAATAGAGATATAACAAAACCATATTTTTGAAAACAACATGGCTATGTTCAACAGAACCGGATCACATCGCGACAACTGGGATCTATCCGGTGGTTCGTGTTGGGTGTCGGTTGGGAGCTATGGATAGTGGTATCACCAATGGTGTTTCCAAATGGGCTATAGATTTCCAGGCGTATTCTTGTATATTTCCGTCCATTGCAGATCGTCTTTATTGTTTCAATCCTGATTTGTTTCTCTTTTCCAAAAAAATCTGGTCTAATCAATCCTGCTGATCCAATCCTGATTCTTCATGATGAAAACTATGAAAAACTTGCAGACCATGTATCCTCTGCAAGTTGGATGGTGCCATACTAGCACTGACCAACTATGACCAACTTTTGTCGGCAAATTTGTTTGGTTCACTATGTTATCAGAGCCTTCAGTATTGCCCGACAGTTCTTGTAGGTATACTGTGTATTGTTGGAATCACAGTGTTGCTGAACTCCTGCCGTTGTGACTTGCCCATTTTCATTGACTACGTCCATGTGCTATTGCATTGGCTAGCATAGCTGTGGACAATGGCCCATAGATGATTATGATGATTTGCCTATTACGAAAGACAATGTCCATGGCTACGTTCAATTATCACAAGGTAAATTCGAATGTCTTTCCTGTATATTTTGCCTTGATCCATCCGAGTGCTGATATGGTCAGCTGTCGCGTGCTTCACCGCAAAAAACCGCTGATCCACCGCAGATGCTGTGGGATACGTGACCTTCTGCCCAGCCAACGTGGGCTCAGCCGTACAGGCAGACTCCGGTAACGGTAACGGTCACGGAGGTGAGTTCCCTTTGATTTTCACCCCATTTTTTTGGGGTTGCATCCTGGGGTAGATCCTGGGGTCAACCAGTAATCAGCTGTAGGGGATACAAGATGATACAAGTATGATAAGAATGGCGTCTGATCAAGTTTTGTTGCTGGAAATAACATGAAATAACCATCAGCCAATGAACAGCTCGACCGAGATTCAGAACGGCAGGTTGAACATGGTGGGGCGATGGATTGAAGTCGCTCCAGTCGCCAGACCTTTTGCTGGTGGATGCAATTGAACATTTGCCTTTGATTGGATTCCTGTACACTACGGTAGTAGCACTGAGCTAGGTTGGATGTTTTCTTCTCCTATTTCTTTGGATAAGATTTCCATTTTGATCAGGATTATTGAAATTTATATTTCCCCACCTGCCAGGTGAGGATCTCTAGATGCTAGCTTTTAGCAAAGGTGCAACTCCTCTTCCTCCTTCTCCTTCGCTACTCCTCCCTCACTCCCGGATAATCGCGAGCTCCAGGATGGGGGTTTGGTGAAATGGGGGTACCTTTATGGCTATGGAACCCTCCAAAATAACCAACCAATAGTATACAATTACACATCCTGCATTATAACCAATAGTATATAATATTTATCTTCAATCATATTATATAATTATATATATATACACATGAAATAGTACTATGTATATAATCATCTATAGACGGTCAATTACATACTACGACCAGATATAGAACTATTAAAATAAATATTATAAATATTATAAATATTATAAATATTATAAATATTATAACTATTATAACAATTATAACTATTGTAACTATGATTATCTGTAAGCATTATATACTATCATGTACTATTATATACTATTATTATATGAGTTGTATCTACCAACTAACCGCCCCCCAATGGCATCCTGCTTCAGATCTGCAGGCTTCAGCGCGATTGCTCCTACCACGCCTGGCGATGGAGGAGGCCAAGCTCAAGGCGGAGCTCCCGTGGGAAAACTCATAGGAAAACCATGGGAAAAAGCATGGAAGACCAACAGAAAAACCAGGAATATTGGGATTTGTTTATGAGCAAAACCAAGGAAAGTTGACGATTTTTATCCACAATTATAAAAGGACGTTTGGGATTTATAACCAACCATATCGAAATAATGATAATGGATTAATGTAGGATACCCTCAGGTAATTCAACAGCTTGCGATGGAAACCATGGCCCATGAGTTTCATGATTTGCCGTCTGAAAAAACGTTGATTGCCATAGCTCTCCTAGTTTACCAGCGGGACATATAACTTACACAGCTAACCACATGATATCCGGTGGTGAATGGAGTGAACAGTTCGGAGCCAATTGGAGCCTACCCAGATTCCCACGTGATATGGCTGGCAAACTGGGGATACGAAGCAACAAACACCCTGCAAAAAAAGGAGATAAAGTCACAAAACATGGTGATTTAGTAATCCATAGATATTGAGATACGAAGCATGGAACACCGTTGGAGATAACAATATGGATGTGTCTGAAGATTAATGCTATTCATAAATTGGTAACGTTAATAGAAAACACTGACTACATGATTGTTTTGGTACCTTAATTTCAGACATAATATGGGTGTGTAAGAAAAGTTGGTGATGTACGCTTTTGAAAAAATGACGTGAAGAAACGAAGTTGGGAAATCCAGTTCGCTGAAACCAACTCAATCCACCCAATAGTCCCTTCCCCCTAATGCTAAACATCCCCAGAAACCATGGTTGATTTACATATTTTTGGAACCATGGGATGTGTGTGCTGCATATGAACGGGGCATGGCATTATTGCTGATTCCAAACTGCTGGATTCGAAGAATTATTGAAGTATTACCACTAAATTGGCACTATTGTCATCCACAATAGTATCTATTAGGGTTTCCTAAAATGGAGGATGATGGGGGATCCCAAAATCATTCAAAATTGGCTGGTATCAACCGGGAAACCACTGGTTTGGGGTACCTTCATTTCAGGAAATTCCCAGAACAATCCTCACTCGATAAATACACCAAGAATCTGGTTGGATCACGTGAGAGTCCGCCAAACATCGCAGCATCTCATTGAATCCTCCCTAGGTTTCGCAGGTTTCAAAAACCGATTTTCTATGTACCCTCTGGCAATTGAACATGGAAAAAGGTCATGTTGAATTTTCAATCAACTGGAAGGGCAGTTTTCCACTGCGAAGTGTTCAATCACCAGAGGTTCATATTTCCCCGGTTTCAAATGGGAAGATCACCCCCAAAAAAAACCCTGCAGGCCATGTGTCGGCAGCTGGGCTTGGGCTCTCAGGATTCCCAGGGCGGCAAGAAATGGATTTACCCTCTGGTAAACATACAAAAAACTATGGAAAGATCCACCATTTTCAATGGGTAAATCCACTATTTCGACTGGGCCATTTTCAATAGCTATGGAACAAATTACCAGAGGGTAAGAGGAATCCATTGGAAGTGATAGCCTCTTTTCAGACAAGCCCAAAGTATGGGTGAACCGTGGGCAGTCTTTAGAGAAACAGTATTATATATATAATTATATACATATCTGGTTGGTGGTTTGGAACATCAATTTTATGATTTTCCATATATTGGGAATGTCGTCATCCCAACTGACGAACTCATATTTTTCAGAGGGGTAGGTATATCACCAACCAGATATATATATATATATATTATGGCTAACCTGGAAGTACCCAGTGAAGCTCCGAATGTAGTGAAATGAGCAACAAATACATGGGGTCTCCGAGACACTTTTCTGATTGGGTGCTGAATTGGATGATAGATGGGGCTATTCACCAAAAACATTTAGGCTCTAACCAGTACCCTCTGGTAATTTGTTACATAGCTATTGAAAATGGCCATAGAAATAGTTGATTTACCCATTAAAAATGGTGATTTTCCATAGCTATGTTGAATTACCAGAGGGTAAATAAGGCTAGATGGTGCTTATTAAGTAATTATGTAGTGGATTTGATCAAAAGTCTAAAATGGGATGAGTGAAACGTCAAAAATACTCTAAAATGCTCAAAAATGGATATATAGATGGACATACCAACATCCGAAAATGCGGGATTCGCCCCCCATGTACTGCCCCCCGTTTATTGCCATCAAATAATGGGCCCAGGGACAGATTCTTCAAAGCATGGGATTGAATCCGGTACCCTGCGGTAAACTAACATTTAGCTATGGAAAATCACCATTTTTTATGGGTAATTCAACATAGCTATTGAAAACTGCCATTTATAGTGGATTTACCCATTGAAAATGGCCATTTTCAATAGCTATGTTAGTTTACCAGAGGGTACCCTATCTGTAGACAGATCACACATTGATTTTCCATCATCCTTGAGATGTTTGCCGCGGTACCAGGTTTTCTATCCAGAAACCCAACGCGATCCGTCCTTCTTGGGGGAAGCTTCGGTGTTTTCGATGGAATCTTACACTGTTGACATTTGGTCGTTTACCGCAATAGCTGGATGGTTTATAATGGAAAAAAAAAACAATCTAAAATGGATGATCTGAGGGTACCCCCATTTTAGGAAACCTCCATTTGTTGACTGTATAGGAAAAGCTGTGTTGTGCCCCCAAAAAAATCGACCAGTGACAGCCATAGATTCTCTGGCTTTGGATCACAATTGGATGAGCTGCAAGCAATGACCGCACTGTGTGTTTCCACGGGTCTTCAGTTTGGACCCATTCTCAATTTTGCAAACCAAAAGTGTTGAGATATTTATTCACCAGAATTTTGATAGTTGAGATTTCCATTTTTTTTAAAATATATTCACCAGAATCATGGTGCTTTTCGTAGCATTTCTCCATATTTTTATCTAAAAAACCAGCGACCACCGACCGCATCGAGGTTTGTATCCCTCGCGCCGGAGGGAGCTGAGCGACACGGGGGAACGAAAGCCGGTGTGGGAGGCGAGAGCAACAGAAGGGGTGGGTTTAACATGGTTTGACCATAAACAACATATTAAAAACATGTGATAGAACAACTAACATGGTGACTTCACGAACTGACTGACCAGCCAACTGACAAAAAACAGAAGAAATATGTGATTTGTCCAACTAGCATGGTGACTTCACGTAACCATCAAGATTTGGTGTCTTAATTGCGACTTAAACAACACACATGGTGACTTAATTAATGGCGACAAACATGGTGACTTGATGGTGACTCAACCAACAAACATGGTGACTGAACCAACCAAACCTGCTGGTTTTTCGGTGAGATTATGGTGACTTTTTCTGGATACTCTCAGCTGCATAGTGTTTCGAACTGAATCTGACATATCTGGGGAAATCCTATAGGATTGGATCCTTTCAGGTTAGACTCCATCTCTGAAAAGGGGGTTATCCCATGAAAAAAAACAAAAACATATGGCCATTTTCATCGGGACTCGGGCGATTGGAGCTCGGAGCCAAAGCTTGAGCCAAAGACCCAGGAATTTCTTGCGACTCTTGCGGTTCTTGTCCCTACCCAGCTGAGGAATTTCTTACACGTTCTCACCAAAAAGTTACCAAAAGCGTTTGAAACGGATGGACGAATTTCATGTGACCTGTAGAGTTTCTATCCAAGTAGATCTTCCGTTTTTTTTTTTCGGAATTGGATGGAATTTCATAGAAACTCTACAGGACAATCTCCATATTTTGGGTGTAAAGACCATCGTTTCCTCAGAGGCTACCTGGCCATGCCAAAGTGCCAGGTTACGGTGGCGAAACACATGGAGATGTCACCTGAAGACATTGCTGCAGCGTTGGCCTATGGATGTCGCAAACTGGTGGATGAGGAGTGGGAGATGGGATGGAGTTGTGAAAACCTTGTGAAATCGTAGGGATTTCCTGGTAATCCATCGAAAAAAAAGGGGTTGCACATGATTTCCATAGGAGTTGGATCCTGAAAATTATCCCAAAGAAGAGATCCAAAGACATCCACTATATCTCCATGCATGGATACCCCAAGTGTTGCACACTTACTATGCAATCATATGCAATAATCATTGTGATGCTCCAAGATTGGTATGATGCTCTGCAGAATGTTTTTTTTTTTTTAATAAAAATGGGAATCAGCAGGTGCTAACCATAGAGTTCAATACAACATACCACACATGCCATAGCAATACTGGATGGGATGGGATTTCATGAATCTTCCATTTCCATTTCACCAGAAGATGAATCGGAATCGGAATCTGAAACTAATCGAACTTCCCATTGAAATCCATCCAAAACACCATAGAAAGTTCCAGTTGCTATTATACATATAATATGATATATAATATATATTATATTATATTATATTATACTATACTATATTATGTTATATTATATTATATTATATTATATTATATATTATATATATGTATATATATATGGATATACAACATATATATATATATATATATATGTATATATAATATAATAAAATATAATATAATATAATATAATATAATATATATATATATGGATATACACGGTTATTATCCCCAATATTATCTCCATTCTGATGGGTCATATTCCCGGTATTCAGGCTTATATCCCATACCGTAAAGTGCCACAAACACATCCCACAATCCCTTAGCAAAATCCCATAAAAAAAAGATATGTCAAACATATTGCCTAAAACCCGTCAACATCCACCCTAAATCTCATAAACTCCCCCAAAAATCAGGTTGGTACATGTCCTAATTTTTCACATCACCCAACAATTGTTTGGTTTGATTCTCCAACAGATGCGGCTGAAAGTGATGTTCATCCCTAAAACATGACAGTCGTACGACTGCCTGATCATTTGTCGGATACATGGGACAATCTCCCAACTCTTAGTGGGGAAAAAGTTTGTCAAATCACATGAAATCATCATTTTTCCACGCCACTTACCATTCAAAGGTGAACATATCTTGGAAAAAACAGGACATTTACATTCATATTCCACTGATATTCCATTATTTATCCCATGATTTTCCCATGAAAATCTCCATATTGAGGACATCTAAGGGTCTTACTCACATGACATACCATGCTTATCTCCATTCTTGATGGTCATTGTTACGTTAAAAAACATGAGCACTCATGGTAAACAGCATGATTTTCATTAAATCAACCATTTCAAATCATTTTCAATGGTTATATCAGTTATAGCTCATCATAGTCCCATGATATCCCCAGCAAAATCCCATTTTTTTTCGTCATTTTTCCCATCGAATCCCATAAAACCAACCACTAAACCACCATTGAATCCCCTTCGATTTCACCATTTTCACCAGGAAAAATAATCATTTCACCACCAGTAAGAGTCCCATGAAAGTCACCATTTTTGCCAGTAAATCATCTATCAAAACAACACCACGAAATCAACAATTAAAACACCATAAAAAACACCATTGAACCACCGTTAAAATCGCAATAAAAACACAACAAAATCACCATTGAAACACCATGAACTCATCCAATCATCCAGACAGGAGCTGCGCGAAAGTGACGAGGGCGCCTTCACCGAGGTTGCCACCACCGTGGCCGAACCCATGGCCGCGGAAGCGGCAGCCCAGGCTGCGGGAAAAGCATGGGAAAAGGTGGAGAAAATGGCGATTTTCATGGCATTTGAGGCATTTTTTCACGGGATTTTCGGGGAATTTCAGAGATTTTTGAGGGTTTTCAGAGATTTTACCCGGTAAAACACAGAATGAACCTTTGGGACATGTCAATTTGAAGGGTCAAAAACAAAATTTTTAGGTGAATCAACCGGCGAACATGTGGAAAAAAATTGGGTGGTGGAGATGGATTGACCAAGAGAGGATTTGATTCAAGACTTATCCTTCGGTGTCATCAAACGTGGCTGGGAAATCCCCGAACTAAATGGAGGTTGAAAGCTGGGAAAAGATGGGAAAATCATCTAGAAATGAGCATAAATGAGCATAAATTTGCCACAGTGCTTCCACTTCTGTTTCGGTCTAACTAGCCGAGCCTCAAAACGTAGATTTCGTTTGATACCACGAGCGACGATGAGGATTGGCCATCAATTCACCATACTTCCCTCACCCAAAACTGTTGGAAGACCAGCCCTTCTAGCTGCTTCTTCATCAGAGACCCACTGCAGTGACAAACTAACATGGGGCAAGGTTTACCCTCTGATTTCCAAGTAACATAGGTGGATTTTTACTGTGGATTCAGCCAAGAGAACTTGGTTGACATGAATCTAAGCAACGAATTTGGGGATGACACAATTTTAAACTAATTGAGGTTGATGAGGGAGATAATCAACAATGATATTAATCGAGGGATATGTTCACAGAATGTCGTAGTCAATTATCCTCCAGCAAACTAACATAGCTGTGGAAAATCCATTACTTGTAGATCGTTTTCATTGGGAAAACCAATCTTTTCTGGTTGGTGGTTTGGAACATTTTTTATTTTTCAATATATTGGGAATAATCATACCAACTGACTTTCATATATTTTTCAGAGGGGTAGGTCAACCACCAACCAGTGATTAGTCCACCCATGAATCATTGGAAAATCTAAGTTATCCAATGATTCTCCAGTGACTAGCCATCATCAGTAGACCTTTTACCCTCTGGTAAACATACAAAAAACTATGGAAAATCACCATTTTGAATGGGAAAACTCACTATAAATGGCCATTTTCAATAGCTATGTTAGACATAACCAGAGGGTAGCCATCATTAGTAGACCTTTTGTACGTTTCCCCCAGGGTAGAGCGAATGTCTTTTCATCTCCCAGGAGCTGACCGAGTTTCCGCGCGATGTGTGTCCGGAGCAGATGCCGGACGTGAACGAGAGGTGCCCGCGGCGGCTGGGGTATACCCAGTGGCCCTGGGGCATGATTTGATATGGCTATGAATCAATGCCTATAGCATCCTATAACATCCTATATAACATCCTAAAATAACATCCTATAAGATCCTATAACCACACAATTTGGACTGGACATCCATAGCTGCCAAGATACATCCAGATACGACCTTTTTCTGGATGTGAACTACAGCCGAGAAATCCAGGCTTTGGGGCACCAAACTCTCGTGGATGATGAATATTTAGGTGGATTCCCTATTTTTGGACACACCAAAACATATGAAGTTGGTGAACTATATATATATATATCCCATCATATCCCATCACATTCACAATATATTCCGTTTTTTCCAATCAAATAATCAGTTTAATCAGGTTTAATCCCATTTCCTGATGCTAAATACCACATCTGATAATGTACATATAATATGTGTATGTATATATATATATATATACAGACACTATTTTTGTTGATTAACAGTTTACCCCCTCGCCATTTAGCTGCTAATAACCCATGATTCTTGGTTTATAATGGGCCGGCCATTGCATCTCTGCCCTACCCCAGGCATAGTCTGGCGGCCGAAGTCTTTCGACAAGATCCCTCCATCTACAGCAGGTTGAAGGTGTTGATCGGTGGGAAAGAGCGAGTTGGGAGTTGGGGAGTCCCTTCCCCCAAGATGGTAACGTTACACCCCCATGTGAAATTTACCAATTTACCGATTTACCAAATTTACCATTGCCCTTTTAGAGCGTTCTCTCCTTAGCATCATGCCTTGCACAGTGACGGCTTAGCCCATGTGGAGGTTTCTTAAAATGGTGGTACCCTCAGTTCTCATCCAAGTCATTAGACCGTATTGAAAGCCATAGTGACTTCGGGAGACCGGGATACCCCATTTCAAGAAACCCCCCAGTAGTTAGGACCCCTGAAATAGATCCAATACTATGGTTTCTAACGTTTAATTTTTGGGGGTATGAAATACGGCAAGAACGAAACAGGGATCCAGATTCATGAGCAATATCAGGGGTAACTGAGGGAACAGATTGAGTAAATGGGGATTCTGCTAAAATCCTATACTTTTTCTTATGTCCCATATTTATATGTCCATCTTTCAAAAAAATCCCCATTATAAAACTATTATATGGAGGTTTCCTAAAGTAGGGGTACCCCTAAATCATCCATCTATAGATGGACTTTCCATTATAAAAAACCCTCCAGCTATTGGGGTACCCCCATTTATGGACACCCCCAATTGATCTTAGATATATCATATATCCCATATTCATATGTGCATCTTTATATTTATAGAGACAATGATCCCCATTATTTCTGTATATGGCAAACTATAAATCGGAAACTATGGTATCACAATACCGTTATTGTAATATATTATAGTATTAATATATGGGATTATCCCAATAAAAACCATAATAACTGGATATCATATAACTTAACTATATGTCCCATTATATGGAACATATTTTCCCCATGATTTCTGTATATGTCGACTTTAAATGTTGGTTTTCCCATGTTTTCCCTTCCCAAAGCCGCTTAAAGACGTCGATCGCGACGTCGCAGGATCTGCGCACGCCGCTGGACGTGCCCTTCGCCAGCTGTGTGAAGACCTGCTTCGACCACTGGGGCTATCGGATGATCAAAAGCGTCCCTTCGGACGGAACATGGGTGGAAAATGGGTGGAAAATACGGGGATAAACATCTATCAATGGATGGATAGTGGGAACATTAATGGGATAATATGGGATTATCCCCATTTATAGATGTTTAATGATGTTTATCCCAATATTTCATATATTTATCAATGGATGGATAGTGGGAACATATGGGATAAACGTTGACAATTTAAGTGGAAACTTGGGTGGAAAATATATGGGGATGCACGTCTGTAATTGGTTTGTATTGAGAAAATATATGGGGTTATCCCCATTGATGTTGATGATTTGAGATATTTAAATTTGTAGATGTGTATCCCAAAAAAAATCCCAACTATGGAGTGGAAAAATATGGGGATAACCATGTATAGATGATGATATTTATGGATATGGATAAATTTCTTGGGTGAAATCCTTGGAGGGTGATGAAATCGAGGGTTTTTCATAGCGATGCGATTAAATATATAGTGATTCGATCCAGAAAACCCATCAAGTCAGTGGTTTTTTCAATCCATAAGATGTTTGGCTATATAGTTTACCCACCAAAAAAAACACATGGTGGCGTTACGTGCACCTGGATTCAGGAGCATCACCAGTATGGGAGTCGTCAGCTATCCAACTGGGTTGTTTCAACGATCCCAAGGGACCAGCTGCAATTCTTCAGCGCTTCAGATAGGAATGAGTCATCAATGATATCTATGCCGTGAAAAAGTTGTATGGCTCGTTTTCCCATTAAAATTATGGGATGGTCATCCCCTAATTTGGGTTAAGGCACGCATTAGTAGCGGAATTCCCAATGATGGATGACCGTGGTTTTCACCAATGGAAAGGGGAACACGATCAACTTTCCATTCCATGAGGATACAACCAATCTCAAGAAACCAAACGGCCGGATGTTTCACCAACGACCATGGGGATTGGAGCAACTTGGGCATAACGACACCTGGGGCAGGTAGTACACTGGTGTCAACCAGGATATCTCCCAGTTAATTTTTATCTCCAAAACTTATACAACCCCCAACAAAAAGATAGTCGCACAATCCACCCAACCAAATGAGATCCTGAGCAATTATATGCAGGTTTCCTAAAATGGGTGTACCCCCAAATCATCCAAGTCAATAGAAAATTTTCGTATTGAAATCCATGGTCACTTAGGGATTTTAAGCCATTTTTTAAGCCATTTTAAGAGACCCCCATTTTAAGTTGTTGGCTCCATGACCTAGATCCAATTCCCTTACTTTCTGGTTTCAGGTTGGGTGTATCGAAAATATTTGGCAGATCTGGGGACAGATTCAGATGTCTATCTTTAGTATTTGTCCCCAGATCTTATTGTCCAAGACTCTCAGGGTATCCGTTGACATCTATTTTCACCATTGTTAACCCATTGTGAAACCATGAAATCACCATGAAATCACCATTAAATCACCATTAAATCCCATTAATCAATATTAATCATCCAAAACTATTGGGGTACCCAAGTTTGACCCGTAGCCCGGGGAACAGATGTCCAAGGTCGGTGCTGTGGCCGGGGATGAAGCCTCCTACGACACCTTTGCAGAGCTCTTCGATGGAATCGTCAGGCGAGTCGCAGGTTGGATTGGTTTAAGGGAAAATCTACAGGAAACCATGGTTTTTACCATCAGATATAGGGTTTTCCTGTAAAATTTCCCATCATCCAGTTCTATGAGTCAATGGAAGTTTTAATAATACAATAATCCCTACCATATGTAAGGCCTATTTTTCAGGGCTATGTAAGGGAATATAAACCCAACATATGGCTTTATCTGGTACTAACGTACCTCCATTTTAGGATCCTGGAGATCTCCCATTGAATAATGTTAATATTCAAAAATCCAGAATTTTTGAAGTTTTGTTTTCGTGAGGATTTTTAGAGGTTGAAGAAATTCGCCATTTTTCCAGCCTGTTTTTGAGGTTATCCCAGAATTCTTAGGGGAGACGTTTGAAACGGCCATAAGCAACGGCTGAAAGGAGATACGTTTCCATAGCGTTAAAAATCACTGGAGGGTGACTTAGAAAAGATGACCTAGCCAAGTGCACAAAGGTAGAAACATGTAGAAACCGAGGTCATCCAGAATTGCCTGAAAGGATTTAGTTAAAAAGAACAATCGATTTTTGGATATACATAACTGGATTACCAGTTATTAAATACATTTATGATGTACATCCTGGATTTTCCCTCTGGTAATTTTGGATTTAGGTGATTTTTCTGCGGATAGAAGTGGATGTACAACATTTCACCACCAATGATATTTTTTTCGACGGTGGATTCCCTGGTCAGGTTGAGACATCCTGGCAGTGATGGGGGACACAGGAGCTCCATGGTTTACTGGAAAACCCCACCGTTTATAGATGATTTGATTTTCCCAGCGAAGTAAACCGCTTTTTTTTTGGATTTGCCAGCTTACCACGTTTGATTACCGGAGGGTGTATATACAATGTGCTAGATGCTCTCTAGAACCTTGGTTTAGTATTGGATCTGTTTCAGGAAATGGCGTACCCCGAATGGCACAACGTTTCCGAAAGCCGGGATATGCATTCAGAATGACCAATTTTGGAGGGAAAAATGGAGTGCACCCATTTCAAGAACCCTACATATTTTGACATCTTTGAAAGAGACAAGAAGCTGAAGCAGAATGAGGGGATGAACATTCAGAAGTAGAAACAAAACCCGGCTATGAAGTGGGGTGAAAACCAAAACCACAGGGGTGTATCAACAAAGATGGGGATTTGACATGATTCAACCACTCCGAAGTGGGAATTGACCCATTCAATCGCTAGGCAACTTCCCTGGTCATAAGGTAGATAGTATCCGATCTGTTTAGCTGGGCTCCCACCAGCGGCAACTGGGCTTGCACCATATAGTGCAGCCTAGTTGTGGTAGCAACCCCAAATATATCCAATGTATCCAATTTGATGATACATTCAATATACTTTCCAGTGGTTGAGAGAGAGCTAAGGACTCAGAGCTACTTTCCAGTGGTTATATATCCTTAGTAAGGAGCTATGATGATCTATTTTCCGTGTAAAAATGGGGAGAGCTACTCGGAGCTACTCAGAGTTTCTCAACCACATGATAGTATACAATAGTATACACCCTATATAACTCTGAAAAAATGCGAATATCCTTAGACAAGGCTCCTGTTCAGATTCAGGAGTGATGTGGATTTCTCGAAGATGTTGGAGATTCCAAAGGACATTGCAGGCTATGAAGCATCAGCTGTTGGGATTTGAACCATGGATGCGGATTTTCCAGGAACAAAAAATTGAAAAACTTGGGATGTGACCAAGAAACACTGGGATTTATGGCAGCAAAAATAGGATCACACATGATAACACCAGCAACACTTAGGGGTTGAACCATAAAGAATTGGGATTTAGCCAAGCAATTTGGGGATCTGCCTAGGAATGAATAAAGATATATAAGATTATATAAGCAGCAACACTGAGGGTGCAACACTGGATGATTCTTGCACCTGGATCATTCATACTGTGCTTGATGGCCTCTGATATCGGTTGTAACCATGCTTGATCTATCTCCCCAGAATTTCGCTGGTCATATGCTGGTATGTTATTTCTGGCAAGATACGCGCTGTTGTGGATGAAAACACCCAAAACAAACCAAAAATTAGGTCACTGAATATCTCAATATGACAATACGATCAGTACTGTTTGTTTGGGGGCGTTCATCAGGGTTTGAACCAAATTTGAGTGCTATTCAACTCTTGCTGATTCGTGATCCAATTCCTGTTTGCCAAAAACACCATACTTTCTTAAATTTGCATAGCTACTTTGAACAGTTTTGAAATGTTTTGAATATACCAATGGAATTCCCAAGCTGTATCAACTACCTATCTCTGTTTTGGGGCAAAAACGCCACATAGGCAAACCCCACAAAAGACAGCCCCCAAATCCCGCATGTTGATCGGATTGTTTATGTCGTGATTTTCCAATCCTACTTCATATACTCCTTTAAGCGCTATAAAGCTAGTGAGGTGGCCAAATAAATATGTTGAAGCTAGATCAAAAGCAGTACTCGTTTAATAGCGTTCCTTTGTTTATACATGTAAATCTACAATACTATTTATAATCCTATTTCCATTCAATGCTATTTCATATCGTCCTATACTGTATATAACAGCCCCCCAAAAGATAGAACAGTTGAAAACCTGGAAGATATAGCAAAAACACTGGTTGGTGGTTTGGAACATTTTTCATTTTTCCACAATATATGGGTCGTCATCCTTCCCATTGACGAACTCATATTTTTCAAGATGGTTAAAACATGTTAAAACCACCAACCAGAACATCATCTTTACCATCCTGAAAACGCTCCAAAGGGGCTTTCTTAAAATGGGTCATCCCAAAACCATGGGTTTCAATGCTACAACGCTTCCAATTTGGATGATTTGGGCTTAGGTTTCCGTCTTAGGAAACCTCCATAATATATTGATGTTAGTAAAGCAATAATAAACCACCCATATTTTGTTGGTTTATAAAGTTTACACCGCCCATTTGTCGTAACATTGGGTACCCTCTGGTAATTTGTTACATAGCTATTGAAAAATCACCATTGAAATAGTGAATTTTCCCATGAAACATGGTGGATCTTTCCATAACTATGTACCCTCTGGTAATTTAACATAACTATGGAAAGATCCACCATTTTTCATGGGAAAATTCACTATAAATGGGTATTCCCTATGGTAATAAATGGGTATTCCCTATACATTGGGTTCCCTCTGGTAATTTAACATACCCATTTATAGTGAATTTTACCATAGCTATGTTAAATTACCAGAGGGTATTCCCGATCTCCTCCACCAGGCGGCCGCGTGGCCTTCGCCCGTTGCCGTGTGTCGCGCAACCTGCGCGCCACGCGCTTTCTGCCGGGCGTGCGCTCGGCCGAGGAGCGGCGTGCCGTGGAGAGTCAAGTGGCGCCTTGGAACGGACGAAAATCGGGGAAAACCTAGCGGTTGATATGGAAAAACCATTAAAAACACTATAACTAAATGGTGATTAATAGTGATTAATAGTGGTTAATAGTGACTATTTTTGTGGTTAATAGGCATTATATCATAGTTGTTAATAGTCATTCATAGTGATTAATAGTGATTCATAGTCAATAGTAGTCTGAACATCCAGTGGTTGATATGGAACATCCACGAAAAATGGAGGTTTGAGTAGGAACATCCACCATAAATGGGATGGTATAACCATTGCTTTGTATAGTAAAACTATTTAAAATGGGAAATATACCATCAACAAGAAGGATTTAATGGGATGTGCTGGTGATAATGGGAAGCTTTACTTCTTTGGAGAAGTTTCACCGAGAATTCCCATTGGAAAATGCCATAAATAATGATGGAATTCATCAGAAATTTCAATCACTATTATTGATGGTTGCAACTTACAATTACATCTCATGATATCCCACTATATCCATCCATATCCCATTGAATCCCTCTGATATTCCCATGAAATATCACCGTTGAGGTGGAAGTGTTTGGGGTAATGATATTCCGAATTATTACACCATCTCCCGTGAACGCCTGTGAAAAATCGCAGATTTTTCCATGGATTCATCCCCATAAAACTCCGGAAGTGTTTATCCTTCGAGGTGCAGCTTCTCTCGTCCATGGACATTTTGCAGGCGCTGGATGTGAAATTGAGTGGTGTGCAAGACCTTTGGTGGTTGATATGGGATCATATATACTACCATCTGGTTATTTAACGTAGCGAACTGGAGAATCACCATTTTGAAGAAAATCATCAAAGAAAATCTATAAATGGACAATTTTTCCATAGCTATGTTAACTAACCAGAGGGTACCCAGGATGATCACAATCCATGAGCTGGAAAATCCGATTCATTAACCCGGTATAAAGGATGACAGAGGGGTTTGAACACTGCTCAAACGGATATTAAATATGGTATAATTTGGAACACATGGCTACAGAAAATCGTTGGTTGCCATCCATACCCTTAAAATTGGAGAGGGCTGGGCCTCCATTTTGATCCATTCCCAAATGGCTAATCGGGCGATCTTTTTTTTTTGGTCTTACAGTGTATTTTTTTGTGTTTGTTTTTCTGTTTTTTTGTGACTTTTCCGGTTTCTTCCTTTTTTTTTTTCGGTTTCTTGGCAGTATGCTGCATCTATAAGTGAAATTCACATGAGTCATGGGTGCATCCAGAGTTTTTGGTTTCTTCTTGGATGTTGACACACAATTTTTGGCGTTTAATTGAATCATGAACCCATCAATCTTTTTGATGTGTTTATTACTCTCAACAAAATATTACGTCGAACTCCTGCTACCCTCTGGTAAACTATGGAAAATCAGAATTTAAATATGTGAATCAACTGTAAATAGGCTATTTTCATCCATTTTCCATAGCTATGTTAGTTTACCGCCTATTTAATTGACATATGCTCATTCAATAAGCCTTTAAATGACCAATATATAGTTACCCTTTCCATAGCCATTTTTCCATAGTCAGCCGTTCACCAGGGAGAATATCTTCCGCTGCATGGTTCTGACAGCTACCCAGCCAGACCTGGTGGAATGAGTCGGGAAGCCCAGTGAAGAACCATCATATCCAATCAAGCAACCAGTGCTTCACTGCACAAATTTAGATATTGTACTATGTATAATATCTATAATCATGTATGTATATATATATATCTATTCTGGTATTTTCGTATGCAAAGGGTATTTCTGTTTGTGCGAGTAATTACCATGGATATACCATGGTTTTCTACCACTCACCTTGAGCCCAGTCGCCCAGTGGTGAGCTGACTGTTTCTCAACCATCCAACAGGTGACTCTGACCGTAGAATTTTAGATCTCCATATCCAGCACGGGCCGAAGAATCACGAGGGACCAACTTGGGAATCTCAAAGATGCACTGAACTTCGTCGCTTAGCCTCCGGTAATTTAACAGCTTGCCATACATAAGCCAACCCATTTAGTTCGATGGTTCTATTGAAAGATGGTGAGTTTCCACGGCAAACACTGTGAACAATTTCCAGACCGTAACATAGCATTTCATAGCCATCATGAAATATAATCCCGCTGAAAATAACAAATTTATCCCATGCATTCACCATTTTTTATGCTTAAATTACACTTATATCTCATTAATTCTCTCTATCCCATTCTATTCCCATGATATTCCCATGGTCCATGGTCTCTCCTTTAAATCACCATAATTGGTTTAAATCATTATTGAAAACCATGGGAATATCACCATAAATCATAGTTAAGCATCACCATCACCATAATTGGTTAAACCCATTGTGATATTCCCATGGTTTTTAATGATAGTTAAGTATCACCCATAGTTAAGTACCATAGTGATATTCCCATAAGTTAACTATCACCCATAAGTACAGTACCATAGCTGGTTGGTGGTTTCTAATATATTTTTTATTTTTCCTCAATATATGGGATAATCCAGCCCACTGACTTTCATATTTTTTAAGATGCTTAAAACATGTTAAAACCACCAACCAGCCATAGTTCACCATAGTAAAACCATGGATTTCAATGGGTTTCCCCATGATTCAACGGTGATTTTCACCCCTCCCCTGAGGCGAAGCCGAAGAGGCGAGGCTCCACGAAGCTGGGCTGCTCTTTGAGGAACCAGATGCTCCGGTGCGCCCCACACCATGAAGAATAGGGGGATATAAATGGGATATAAATGGGATATATATATATATATACACACACATATTTAATATGATATAAATAAACATATATATATATATACAACTATATAATTATATATATATATCCTCCAAGACTTGGCTTTGCTGAGTCGCTGATTGTCGCTATTTTCGCAATGGAACATCCACCAACAGTCGGGAATCCATGATTCAGGGATTGTTCTTGTTGGGCCATTTTGAGCAAATTCAAAATAGCAACCCACAGCAATAAGAGCCAAAAAGTGGGAAACCTGAAAATATGGAAGCACATGAATATCTACAGTAGTTCACATCCTCGAAGTGCCTTTGGGCATCTGTTTGAGGGTTGCGATAGGCAAACAACATTAATGGTTGACAGGGTGAACTATATTGAACCATAGTAAAGGATATTATTATGAGACGGACTGATGAGGTTATAATTAGCTATAATTGAGATATTCAATTAAATGAGGATATGAGATACACACTCACATGTATATATATGATATTATATATATATATAATATATACATACAATATATGTATATATATATATTATATTATATCTCAACAATATGGGATTAGAATGGATGGGACAACTACCCAAATTCCTGACAATTCGAACAGGGTGATTTTCTAGAAATAGTTTGCCTATTTTCAGCCAAACCCATTTCGCCAATCTACACGGAATGGATTTGCCCAGCTTCGCCATGGGATTGTGGGGGTAGAAGTGTCAACAGCTTCTTTGAAGTATGGATAGATACTGCAATATGATAAATGTAATTTAGATGTATATTGGATGTATATGAGATGTTTAAAGAGGTGTTGATTCTTGGTGATTTAGCTGATCTTTCTTCGCCCCAAGTCTACCATAGGTTAGTGGAAACAATTTTGGTGCTATGATTTCCCAAGAATTCATGGGCAGTGGAATAGACGAGCTGTAGCCGGAAGAGGATGAGACAGGTGGCCAAAGTCCCATAGAAGTCTTTAGTGTCAACCCCGGATGAGACTAAACCATGGTTTATTAATTAGGGGGGTACTCCTCCAATAGTCATAATCTGATACTTAAATGGTACCCTCCCAATTAAACAGCCGTAAACGGGGTTAATATATCCAAGGTTGACATTATGGATCTTTTGGCATAGGGCATCTCACTGGTCTTAAAAGAACACGATGCAGCCAGGTTTGTTGAATATATCCCCACTTCTGTTGTTTCTTGAGTCATTTTGCTCAAATTTTCTGATCAGGGGTTTTGGTCATAGCTCATTTGTGATCCGCTTCATTCTTTTTTTTTGGCATATATCCATGTACAGTACACAACCAGAGTTTTTTGTTGTGACTTGGTATAGTCACTATCTCCATGTTCATTTCTGAAGTATCATTTATGTACACTTATACCATAATGTATCATCAGTTGATAATATTGAAGGGGTTGGTTTCTGAAGTATCAGCAAAATCTGTAACAATAATAATGATTATTATTCACCATTTCATCTCACATGGCCCAATTTTTCTTGGTGATATCTTCAGACTGCTGGAGGTATTGGTCTCTTCGGGCTACGCCCTGGATTGGTTTGGGAAGCCCAGGATGCTGCTGGCTGTTGAACAGTTTGGGAGTGTGCGAACTGGAACATCGCTGTATATATATAATAATATATATGATAATATATATAATAATATATATGATAATGTATATAATAATATATATAATAATATATATATAATATAATATAATACATATATACATATAATACATATATATATATAATACATATATCGCGTGTATATATGTATAATACATATATATATATAATACACATATATATACATACATATATATATACATGTATTTTAAGGCAAATCATATCATTTCATCATAAATCATCGAACTAAATGGGCCATTTTAATCCTAGCTATCTTAAATATCCAGAGGGTATGTGTGCGTTTGTTTTTTTGATTATTGGGTGTCCGAATGTTCAAAGTCATTTTGTCAGAAAGTTCAGTCCCGAAACAAATCCTGCTGGAAACTGCTGCTGAGTGGTTGAAACCCAACATGTACCCATCATGTTTCTTGAAAAACACGTAGACGATTCTACTGTACTAAGCATTCACAACAAAAATACACAGCATCGTTTCAAAGGAGAACGGGGTTGAATATTTGGTTGACCATCACAGTACTGTAAGTTTATAGAAACGAAGGATAATCACGGTAAGTAAAGCCTCTAAATTTCGAGTTTTCCAATGTATCAGTGGCTTCTATTCATTTCAATTTGAAGTCATACTCGTACCAATTCAATCTATAGTTGGGTTTACCCTCTGCTAATCAAACGTGGCATTTCAGGTGACTGGAAAATCCCCTAGAAATTTCTGGAACATATCCATGGAGGATTTCCCAGCAAACCATGGATTCCCGGAGGGTCCATTCAATCTTGCACCACCATGAAGCCAGGCCAGATGCACGTGGCGTGTTCGTGGACCACGATCAGAGCATCGCACTGTACATCAACGAGGCGAAAAATGGAGGAATTCCCCCGGAAAACGGCCAATCCATAGGGAAAATCAGGGGAAACTGACGATAATTCTACCATCGTCCATGGGAATATCCCCCCAGCGTATCCCATGTTTCAATGCATTTTATTCAATAAATGGGGGCGTCTGAAAATGGACCTAGCAGAATTCCGCAAGCATATCCCCAGGTGGGATCCTCATCAAGACATCCACAAGTTGAGGGATCCATTCATGTTGAATGTTGTTTATACATCTGATGGTATTTCCAATTGATATTGGGTTGCCCACGTGGTGGCTCAATTCCAACACTAAGGGCGTAATCGGCGATGAACGTTCCAAATGTTCATCAGTTTTTGGGTGCTTCAGAATCAAAAAATGTCATGCGGTAAACCCTGGCTGCCATAAACCTACCATGATTGGGAATGGTTTATACAGTTTATACAAGCCATAAAAATTGTGATTTTTGGGAATGGTTTATGGCAGCCAGGGTTTACCACATTACCTTACTGGTGCTTAGCAGGGAATGAGGGAATGATCCATAATCACTAGCAATATCTATCAATAATAATCCCAGCAACCCCCAGCAACCCATCCATTCCCTACGTAAAACGCACCAGTAAGTTACAGATCCACATCCCATCAGCGAAGCAACAAAAACATCTGCGGCAGTTGGATCACGTCCGCGTGAATGCCGTAGACAAGAGCTCGGCCAGCCGCCCGAAAGCCATGTGGGGAAGCTGAGGGAGTCATGTTTGGCCCGTTTTTTCTATGGGAAAATGGATGAAGAATGGATAAACATTGTCTGGTTGGTGGTTTCAAACATGATTTTTATTTTCCATAATATGGGATAATCCTTCCCATTGACTTTCATATTTTTCAAGATGGTTGAAACCACCAACCAGTCGTGTTTTTATGTGTTTTTTAACTATTGAACATTGGGATGTCATGGGAATAGGATGGGATAATGGGATATAACTTAGGTTTTTCTATGAGAAAATGAGAAATCATCGCTTTCCTATTTAGGATTTTTTATCAGACGGCCATTTGATTAATGAAACCGGTTGTTCATCCCTTAATGGCGATGCAACAGGAACCCTAAGGGAATATCCCCAGAAAATAGGGTCTGAAACATGGTACGTACTAACGTAGCTCCATGTATTGGATCCTGAAATTCCTGCAGGTGATCTTCTCATTGTTTTCTCCACCGTATCCCCCAAAACTGGAAAGCATTTCTCGCTGGTAAATCCCAACTTTTGACACCTCAAACAGCTGGGGTTTGTCCCAAACAGTTTTGAATACCCCCAACATGAAAAAAAAATGGGGAAATGGGATATCTTTTAAGACAAATCCATATGATTTCTTCCCCTTGTAGAAATCAACACACCAAAGGTAAGCTGATAACTGATTCTCTAATGAGGGGTGGATCTATTAATTTTGTGAGGCTCCATTTAGCGAGGTTTGTCGGTGGGATGCGATTAGCACCATGGGCCAAAGAGTTTGAAAATTACAGCTGTTACCTGCTTTTACCAGGCTTTATGCTTGAAAATTGGAGTAGAACACCTCAAACAAGTGGGATGATGTAGGTAGGTCGAATTGTTGTTAGTGACTGTTTGTTTGATTTTTGCATCATGGCCGTGAACTGCGCAGATTGCTGCATCTAGCACCACATTGCGAATTACGCTCAATTGGCAGATTCTCAGAGCTGCGAATAATTGATTCCTTCAATTGGTTTCCTCAAATCCGGACAGTTTCTTATCATTTCCATCATTTTCTTGTCATTTTCTTATCAATAAATCATTTCCAACATAGATTGACTTGGCACATGAGCCATCCTCCTACGGCTTCGTCGTTTTTTGCCCAGCCGTCGCATCCGTCGAACCGTTGGTTCCCATCGTTCCCATGGCATACGCCAAGAGCGACCTCACGAAGCTGCACCGGTCCCAGAAACGGGGCAGTTACGACAAGCAGTTGGTCCATGAGATTTTGGATCAAGGGGTGGTCGCACACGTGGTCGCTTGGCAGATGCTGACAGATGGCGGGGCTGTGTTGAGATGGGGGTCAAGGGAAAGGTTGTGTTTGTTTGGGAAACCCAGCTACGAAGCAGTCAACTCTATGGTCCTACGAGGTATAGGCATAGGGTGGTTGGATAGAATGAGGTGTGGTGTGGGATGAGGCTTTGTTTGGCCAAAGGCCAAAGTGTTGGCGATTGAGGGTCTCTCTGGGGAACAACCCAAGAAGTTTGTGAGCCATCTGCAGATGTTCGTTTTGTCCCGCTTCCATTCACGGCTCTGCTGTAGAAACTTGAGTGCCACCAAGATTCAATGCCTCAGCTTTCAAAAGCACGATCGATTTCTGCGGGTGGTTGGTGGTTTGAATTTCGATAATTATACTATGGTAATTTAACATCGATATGAAAAATGGTATAGATGATTTATGATGATTTACCTATTCAAAATGCTTGTTTTCCATAGCAAACTAGTAGATGACCGAGTATATCCCAATATTTTCAAGCCCAGTCCCATCATCCCAGCTCCGGAGGCCTACGTGGATGGAGAGGGAAATGTGAAGATCAGCCCCATGATCTACGGCCGGCAAGAAGATTTCTTGTATCTCCACGGGCACGTGAGTGCGGGCGTCTTGCGAAATGGAGACCTGGCGTCCAGTTGTTTTTTGATGCTGTTGCAGGGTAGAGTCTCATCGAGTCTCATCAAGGTAGAACTTAGCATAACTTGGCCATCACGCATTATGCTATATTATGCTATATATATAATTATGTAACAATCTATATATCAACACCTATATCATGCCACCCTTCCATAGCACCAACGCTCCAAGCTTCAAGCCGAGTCCAGGAAGCATTGACCTTTGCTTTTGCATGACCCTGGAAGACGGCTTGGTTTTGGCACGTTCAGGTGGGGAGATCGGCGATTTCGGTGGATTTTTGTTGGGGGTTGGTGTTGATGTGCCAACAGGAAAAAGGCATTATGATCATTATATGGATGTTTCCTAAGTCATGGAGGTACCCCCAAATCATCCAAGCCGTGAATGACCAAACGATTATAATTATGATATAAAATCATCAGGGTGTTGAGACCATTTGACCATTGTAAATCATAATATTATAATCCCATCTCATATGGGGTTTCCTAAGTCATGGAGGCACCCCCGAACCATCCAAACTTAGACCACTTTAGTATATATTTTGTATTGAACGCCATGGTGACTTGGGGATCCCCATTAGGAAACCCCCATATTGTGATATATTCTGAGTGGCTCAGATATCTCTACCGTACAACCAATGACAAGTGACGTCACAAGAAAGGCTGACCATCGCTTAAAATGGCTATTTTGACTGCTGGGAGGCATGCACTCGAGTGTGAACTATCGCTGTGTGATGGTTCATGGAAAAGCTGAAGAAACTTGGTCAGCAGGGCATAGCAGGGCTAGAAGTATGGGTTAAAAATTCAGCTGAGAGTTTCACCATGTTTCACCTATGGTCCATAGTTGCAGTGGTTAAGCTTCAATCTCCACAGCTCAGCCAGCAGGAAAAGTAGTGGATCCCAGTCATTTGCCATTTTCCGGGTGTTGAAGCACGGGTGAAGCCATAGATTTCGCCCCAGGAAGTCGCGGATCCCACGGAGAAGTGGTCCTCCCTGGACCTCATCGTGGACCACGCGGCGGGGCCCTCGCCGGGCTTCTCGCAGACGGTGCAGCGGCCGATGACGGAGGCGGAGGTGGCGTCCACGAGGGTCTTGCGTTTGGAGATGAAGGAGATGGATTCGGGATGGGGATGGGATGGGTACTGGAGGATTGTCAGTCATTGATGATTATTGACTATTGGATGATTATTGGATGATTATTGGATGATTATTGGATCATTGATTGGTTGGTGGTTTGGTGTAACAGTTATGGTGATTTTGCCGTGGCAAAGTGTAAGAAATCACCAGATCTGGTTGGTGGTTTGGAATATGACTGGATTATTTTCCATTTCATATATGGGATGTCATCCTTCCCATTGACGAACTCCATCATTTTTCAGGGGGGTAGGTATACCACCAACCAGTTGATGATTATTGGATGATTATTGGATGATTAGTAGTGTCTATGATATGATTGGATATAGTCTATGGTATGATGGACCTAATGGATGATGAAGGATTATCAGTCATTGATGATTATTGGATGATTAGTGACTATTATTGATGGATGGGACGATTTATGGATGGGGATGATTAGTGACCATTATTTTTGATGGAATGGTATAGTACTTTTAGTATCTTTTAGTGGTATATATATGTATGATCGGATAAAGTACTTTTAGTGACTAATGGATGATTTATGGATTAGTACTGGATGATTATATAGTGGATGATTGGGGGATTATCAGGAATTATAGTTTTTTCTTTAGAATAAGTAAGTTATTACATATTTAATTTACAAAGTGAGTTCACCACATTGACTGAAACCCACACTAGATCGGGTTTCCCACGGCCTTTTTCCATGAGATATAGACCCACATTAATATGTATTTGTCCATAATTATGATGACTATGTTGATCCCATTCATCCCATAGAAGATTGATGACCATCCAGGACCATCATCCATTAAAAACATCCATTAATCATCCATTAATCATCCATTAGTGACAATCTTCCATCATCAGTCATCATTGAAGTCATGATTGAAAGTCATCATTCATTATATACTATGATGGAATCAATGATTAATGGATCAATGATGAAAGTCTTCGGTATTAGTTTATTATGAATCAATGATGAAACTATATACCGAAAGACTTGCCACCCGGCTTTAGGACGGCTGTGTGAGCGCCAAGACGCGTGCGGAAGGTGCCAACGATGACAAGGAGGTCCACTGAGCTGCAGGGATTTCATGGGGATATGAGGAAGATCATGATGTATGATGATGTACCATCTGGTTATGTCTAACATAGCTATTGAAAATGGCCATAGAAATAGTGTATTTACCCATTGAAACTGGTGATTTTCCATAGTTTTTTGTATGTTTACCAGAGGGTACCATCTGGTTATGGCTAACAGTTTACCACGGAAAGATCTACCATGCTATTAAGAATGGTAAACCATCTATTTCGATTAGGGCCATCGACAAACCATGGCTATGTTATATAAATAACCAGATGGTACTATGATATCATGATCTTGTACTATTATGATATTATGGGGATTATCCTAGGATATTATGATATTATGATATTATGATATTAAGGTTCCCCCCATGGGGATATTATGATATTATGATGATGTACTACTTCAAAATCGAGGAGATGCCACGTGAAATGATTCAAATGGAATATGGAAATTGTAATCCACGCAGAATTCTGCGAAGTTGCTGCAGATTTTTGGCATGCAGTCATCAATAAGACATGGTTATTTCACAAACAATATATATATATATAATATATATATAATAGTTATATCACATACCCTCAGGTCATCAAACAGGGCTTGATGGAAAATCCACCATTTTCACTTGATTTTCCCAGCGAACTAAACCTCCATGGCTAGGCCACGGGGATTTGCCAGCCACGGAGCTGATACTGTTGGGCTTCGGAGCTGGACATCTCAATATTGGCTTTTCTTCCTATGCTTTACCTCATATATTTTTCCAAAGTCATATCGCAGTCGAAGCATCATACCCAAATATGTCCAACAAGATTCCCCATATTCATTGAATATTAACTTAACACATAAATGTTAAGCCTGTTAAGCATATGATGTCAATCGCTAACATTAAACAATATCTCAAGACACAAATATGTTATGATATGTTATAATATCCATATCACAAAAACTCCTTGTTTTGCCATGTCCTAAATAACCCGAATATCTCAAACCATCTCAGTCTCAGGACATCGAGAATCCCAAGCTCTGGGCCGGCATCGTCCCCATCACCCGCGTCTATGGTCCTGCGGTGAACGACCCGAGCCTACGCTTCCACGTGCTACCACCGGAGGCCGTGAGGACACCGAAACGGGTGGAACTGGGTCACAAATCCTATAGCCATGAACTGGTTTTCCTGGGTATGTCAACACATTGGATTAATTCAGAATCCAATGGTTTATCCTCATCTGTTCCTCAGATTTTCTATGTATTTTTCTCATCCAAAAATGTCACCAGCTGGGTTTTTCTTCCCTACACTTTGATCCACCGAAAGTTCCGCGACTTTTTGTGGGTAGCCTTGGTCCAGAGATACCCTGGTGATCCCTGGTTTATTGGTTAAAGGGACTCAAAAACTCCCAGTTGCTATGGGGATTCTACGAACCCAAATTTATTTCGCTAGGACAATCATCCAACTGCTGGCGGATGCCTAAGTTTTTCATCAGTCGTTGGCTCAACTTGCCATGTTTCTGTTGAATCCCAGTTGGTAGCCTTTGGCAATCAGTAATCAGTCAGTCACATGTCTTGCTGGAAATTCGATGATGGTTCCATTTACCCAATGCAAATTCTAAAAAATAGCTATATATGGAAAATCGTCATGTTTTGATAGGTAAAAACAAGTAAACCATTGATACTTGGACCATTTTCTATAGCTATTTCCTTGCCCTGGAGCTGATTACCGGAGGGTTGGCAACGCAACATCTTGGCTTCGCAGGAACTACCCCAAGCACCGTTCCGGACTTCCACATTGCGTGGAGAAGCGTTCCGGACGCTGGGCGATTTTTGTGGTGTTGTCAGTTTTTGGATGTAGATGACCTAGCACATCCCCTGATTGATGTACCATCTGGTTATGACATTCACAGTTCGCCATGGAAAATCCACCAATTTTTAATAGGTACACCATCTATAAATGGGCCATTTCCCATGGCGATGTTAACTAACCAGAGGGTATATCAGTTTTTGTCATTGAAAAAAGTATATACAGATGATGATTGTAGATGACCTCGATGATTTCCACTGTAAATGGGTGAATGACATTTTGAAGCGGATCATGTTGAAGCACGGTTACATGGTTGTCATTTTAAGCCATGGATCATCTGAGCTGAGAGGTCAACCATTGCACAAGTCATGGGAAAACCCACCAAGACAATGTGGCAAACCTACCTAGAAACCATACCCAAGGCCCAGATTTACGATTTGGATAGGACACCATATTATACAATAAATTACTTGGGGGAGCTTATCATTGGATGTATCCCATTCATAAAAGTCAAGATCATAAACTAATGCTTGTTTCATTCACATATGGGTATGGTTCAAAATTGGGTACTGCAATAATCAGATGGTAATAAACATATACAGTATACATCTCAATCTCTCCCTTCTGGGGCTTCAATTAAGGCGATCATCGTCCTTACATCGCCCTGGCCCTGACCTTTGGGGCTGGCCTGCTGGTGGGCGCGTGGATGTCGAAACGATGAGCACCAATGACATGGCACATGGCGCCTGTCCCCCCAAAAAACGGGGAAGGTGCTTGAAAAATGCCATGTTGATGGGGAAAATGATGATATACCATGAGATTTTGGAGTAGCCTATTTTCAGACCCTTCAGTGGGTATGGTCAAAAGACCTATGAACCCACAGATGGACTGGTGATGAGTGTAAAACCAACCCATCCTGTCTTTTGGGATGCCCGAACCCCCCAGGATTTGAGGGCTCCGAAACCAAACCATCAGCTGGTTTTAAAGCCACCAAGTTACACAGGCTGCTCAGCAGTTGTGCTCAGTTGGATTCTGTGTGTACAGTGTACAGATTGGTCTTGGCCAATTGTGGCCCTTCTGTCCTGACGGTTTGAACACTTTTGCTGCTGAGATGGTTTGCATGTCGGCAGGTTGAAAGAAAAACACGGTCCTGTTGGTAAGGAGGTTGGGAGATCATAGACTGATTCTGAGCATGGTTGAATCAAGTGGCATGATTCCCTACTTGGTGCAGCCATATATAAGTGGGGATCTCCTAGAAATAGCTATGTTTTTTCCGTTATTTCGTGCATTTACTATCTGGGATGTATGTTCTCCAAGTAGAACTGACAGGTTTTCAGTGATTCCTTGGGCGCCAAACAATCCTGACTTCCGGGGTGCAGGCCAGGGGTGGAAGAAATGAAGTTGGGATATGGGGCCCCTAACAACTATGGTTCTATCACATAATGGCGATAGAAGCATCAACGATGCTGATTTCATGGGATTTCATCAGGTTAGAATGGTCATTGAATGGGATTTTCAAGCCATGAAAGTCCAGTCGTCTTGTCCCCCCGAGGTTTGAGCGTGTCTTCAGGGTCCTCAATGCCATGGAGGCGAAGATACCAGGGTCCTCAATGCCATGGATGGAACATGGTAACAATCAACATTTGGGGGACCCGATTTTCAGACAAACCTCATGCTATGGACATGTTTAATGGGAACACATGGAACATGATGATCAAACATTGGAGTTTGGGGATAGTTTGGAGACGTTTGAAGGTATTTTCAGACTGCAGCACTGACAAAAGCCAATGCTTATGTGCGTTTTCATTGGGTATGAACCAATACTAGTTGTGGCAAGGTGGAATCTTCACAGTGAAGAGCCTGGAGTCAGAACTTTGATGAATCTGAATGATAGGCTGTTGGGGGGTCCTACTAGGTCTTATTTGTCACAAGTTTTGGCGGTCCATGGGTCCCAAAAAAACACCCGGAGGGATCAAATCTCCTGCCAGTGCCTCACAAAATCCCATTCGAAGGCTTCAGGTTGTCATTTGTTCGACATTTTTCTCTATAGCAACCCCCAAAAAAACGCTGTTTCAGGTGTGTTTCACACACCTTTCCGAGATATTTTTTTGATGATATTTAAAGGGACAGATCATATTTATATATATTTATCATTTTGATGTTGGGGTTGCCATTTGAAGAACATGCAGATTTGGAGCTAGAAAAAACCCCGGCCCCAAGTCTCACTGAAGGGTTGATCCAGCCACCGCCAGGCCGGTCTTGATTCTCTGGGCTCCGGCTTTGCGCAGAACCCACGACTAGGCGCAGAGGATTTTTTTCCACATGTTACAATATGTTACAGCTGATTTTTGGCAGCCAAGTTCCAAGGAAATTCCCAGAAAACCTCTGATTTTGATGAAGTTCAGGTATAGTTAAGCTGAAGATAATGGGCTTTTCAGTTTGTTTAAGGAGCATTCATGCTGGAAAAGATACAGCTGGTCCTGGTTCCGAATAGAGGAAGTGGTTTCCAACTCGTGGTTGGAAACCACCAGTTGGAAGTCAGTGGAACAATGCCCAAAATCCCTGCTGGTTGATGGCCCTATGAGGTCAATGAAGTGGTTGATGGCCCTATGGGGATTTATGATTTAATGGGCTTGTGCAAGCAAGAAATCTGGTATTCAATGATGATTTTTTTGATAGGATCATGGTTAGTTGTGACACTGCTTGGGATACCATCTGCAGTGGATAGTTAACAATTGATAGCTAGTGGGGATATCATGGAAGTATAGTGAGTATATATAACCAATGATGATCTAAATCTAGGTGGTTTCAGCCATAGTTTGTCTTTTCAAGCCGCAACATGGCCATAGTTTGTCCCAGTAGAAACCACCTTGCGCAGATGGGATTCCCTAGGGTACGGATAATGCCTCTGAAGACTTTTGCCCTGACAGTGATGTTTAGTATATTTTAGTCTCAAATAACTCAAATATCTTGAATTTTGACTCCGAAAAAAAATCCCGACTTTTTCGATATTTGAGACCTAACAACTGAACCCAACATCTAATGTCCAACAAGTATGTGGGATGATAATGTTCATCCAATTCGATTCCTATCAGATCGCTGTCAAATCTGGTGAAGTGATTCTGGGTGAAATTCATTGATCTTCGAAATCATGGCATGGCAGATATATGATTTCAACAACAGATAATTATATATATGAGATTAAGATGGATCAAAAGTTAAAAGACATGTATAAACAGCATAAACAGCTATAATACATGGGATTAGGATAGATTAAGCCACCTGAAATCAAGAAACATACATCCAATATATTAAACCGCCTTTGTAGGGTTAGGGATGCGTGACTACTACACTGGAGGGTTTCAGCTCGTCCGCAACCTGATATGTGAATAGTGACAACTCACAAGTGAACAAAACAACTGGTGAGCCACTATTACCATCTGGTTATTTGACATAGCCATGGAGAATCACCATTTTTAATAGGTAAACCATCTATAAATGGGCCATTTTCCATGGCTATGTGAAATAACCAGAGGGTAATCCCAATAATCCCATTAAATTAAAGAATGGATCAATCATTACTGGCAGTTTTTGCAACTGGTGAGTCCATTGTTTTTTTACGATAGCCACAGCAAGAGATCCCATTGAGACCGTCTTTCATATCCCTGCGAGTGGGATATGATGTTCTTCATGACCCACACAAATACCTGAGCTGCTCCTGGGTCACGGCTTACAAGCTCTTCAAACCCCTTCCAACTGGAATAATATGGCATACAGTGGGATAGACCGGTAATCAACCATGGTAATTGAACATCCCGGAGGTTCATAGCTGGGAAAATCATCTTAAATCAGGGATGTGCCAGCAAGCCATGTCGCGGGAGGGTATATTATATATTATCCCAGTGAGATCCACATTATATCCCGTAGTATCTTATATTAACTAGCCCATCTTATCCCATTCTCTGGTGTCTTATTACATATTAATCCATATTATAATTATCCAGTGGAAATATCATAATTATGACTTATGACACTCATATCATATCCCATATCGTATCCCATTGATATCATATTGATCATCTCATATGACACCATATTATCAAAATTCAATCATCCGATTAATAATCATTCATAGTAGATTATCCCAATAATTATCCCATCAATCTTTATATAATATCTTATACTATACCATATTTCATCTTAATTATCCCATTAACTATACCTTTAATATGTAATCTAAGAATTATCTAAAATTATATCCATTCATCTAAAATCCATTCATCTAAAATTATCTTATGTATTATCCTATTAATTATCCAATTAAGAACATATACCAATATACACACATATATATATACATACACATATCGATTAACTATCATCCCATACCATCTAATCTAAAAATCATCTTTAAATAAATATATATATATCCATTCATCTAAAATCCATTCATCTAAAATGATCTCATTCATCCTATCCCCATGTTTTTTTTCCCATTAAAGCAGCCACCTTGGCTCGATGGACAGCCACCAGGCTACCTTGGCTCGGATCCTGCCCTGCTGGGCAGTTGCATGATCGCCAGCGGGGAGACCTGGGAAAATCTGTGGAAAATCTGGGAACCTACGGATTTCGCTGGCCCATCCACAGTATGGGGGAAAAACATCCAGAAGTATGGGAAAATGGTCATTTATAGTGGATTTTCCCCAAAAAAAATGGTGATTTTCCATAGTTATGTTAAATTACTAGAGGGTATGGGGGAAAAACATCCAGAAGTATGGGAAAATATATGGGAAAATCATCCACAAATCGATGTACCCTCTGGTGAAAGAGCTAACTGGCAAATCCCTCAAATGGAGGTTTTGGTAGGACATAATAGCACAATCATCGAACTAAATGGGGAGTTTTCCAGCCATGGAGCTGACTATCGGAGGGTATGGCATCAGATTTCGACTGTACCTAGTGGTTTTGTGCCAAGGATGGCCCAACGAATGCCTGGGTCATTGGGACTGGCACGCTTTGATGGCATGGTCACCCAGCAAATTGAAAATTGGTCGAACTCAGATGTCATGGGAGAATGTGGTAAACCCAATATAAACCATGCCCCCAAATGTGGTATATCCCAATTTATCCCAATATAACCCATATAACCCATTACCCAATATATCCCAATATAACCCATATAACCCATTACCCAATATAAACCAATATAAACCATCAGCGAATGGTAGGTTTCTGTTGTTGACTTTTAAGATACCCCCCATCTGGTTGTTCACCGGCCAGTCTCCAGGTGTGGCCATTCAGATCCCACTGCTCAGTATGAAGCCGGAGTGCGGAAGCCCATTTTGTTTTATATAAATGTAATGAATATAGAGTTTATACATAATATAAGTGAATATCATATGTTTTTTTTGCATTAACCAACTCTAAATATAAATTAGAGGCCTTTTTTGTGATATAACCAACTTAAGGCCTTAGCTATACCATTGATATACCCTCTGGTTATGACTGTTACATAGCCATGGTAGTTCGATGGCCCATGGAAATGGATGTCGATTTTCCCAGCTAGAAACCTCCATGGCTATTTTGGGAAATTTCCATGGCGAACTGTTAGTCATAACCAGATGGTAATTGAATATCATGAATATAGCATTTATACATAATATAGTTGAATAATGTTGAATATATAATATAATATAATATAATATATAATAGTATAATATATAGATGTATTACAAAGATTGACTTATTGATGGATGACATCCTCTATTTTGAACCCCCTCAGGAGATGGTTTAACAATCCACTGCAACTTCGAATGACAGTGTGTCGTAGTCATCGAGTCATCAAAACCAAGCGGTGTAGTCATGCTTTGAGTTAATTCTGGGATATATACTATAGTTAATTCTGGGATATATACTATAGTTAATTCTGGGATATATACTATAGTTCTGGGATAAAATTCTGGGATATTATATTGATATATATATATATATATGTATATGATATTGATCAGATATGTGTACAGTGTAGACTATGTCACATGTAGCATATATGTTTGTATATGTGCTGCAGCCATTTTAGTGCTTTCAGCTACCTTCGAGCTGACTGAGTAAAAGGTGCTGATC
>Ga0126342_10000131_pt1 | contig 54493 bp, 55 predicted proteins | sample Cyp1metagenome_FD_92528 | JGI IMG/M metagenome (GOLD analysis project Ga0126342, IMG submission 92528) | Coral microbial communities from Lord Howe Island, Old Settlement Bay, Australia - Cyphastrea 1 metagenome | ecosystem: Host-associated > Invertebrates > Cnidaria > Coral ...
TGACTGATCGCATGTCAATTTCTTCAACTTCGTCTTCATGCGAATGGCCAACGTCGTCCAGGCGCGACTTTATCATCTCAGGATATGGCTTGACAATTTCAATTCTCACCCATCAGTGTGTGTGTGTGTGTGTCTGTCTGTCTCTGCCTGCCTGCCTGCCTGCCTGGCTGGCTGGCTGGCTGGCTGTCTGTCTGCATGCGTGCGTGGATGAGTGGGTGGGTGATATGGTTGCATCTTATCCAAGAAGAATAGAAACCGAACGTTAGTAGCCCCTCCCAGCCACCCAACCCCCTTCCACCCCGAAAACGTCCCCCATTCTTGAAACACAAGATAATCGGATATATATTGTGACAAACCTATTGCCTGTAACAGGGGGCACAAGCTACACCACTAAAATTTGCAGGACGAATTAATTTAGAAAGAATAAGGGATAAAAATGCAGCGGGTGCAGCACACTTTTTTCAGTTTTTTTTCAACCAGTTGCTAAATGACGCGGCCTGCAAAAAGAAAGATTTACTTTTGCAAGCAATGGCAGGGCGGGAGTAACATGCAAAATGAAACCAAATAATTTTTTAAAGCTCCTGGACCCCAAAAAAAATGCATGCAAAAAGACCCATCCGGAGCACAATTCGGAGCAGAAAAAATTGCACGCGAAAAGAAGCATCTGGAGCACGATTTGGAGCACAAGAAGTTGCACGCGAAAAAACCATCTGGAGCACAATTTGAAGCACGAAAAGTTGCGCGCGAAAAAGTTGCGCGTGAAAAGGCCCATCCGGAACACGATTTGAAGCACAAAAAGCGGCACGCGAAAACATCCCTCTGGAGCATGATTTGGAGGAGAAAAAGTTGCACCAAAAAAAACAATCTGAAGCATGGTGTGGAGCACAAAAAGTTGCACGCGAAAAGAACCGATCCGGAGCACGATTTGACAATCCGATTTGAAGCACAAAAAGTTGAAAAAACATGGCGCGATTTTTTCTGCAAAATGAAGTTGTGTTCTGTACAATTTTGAAAGATTTGAATGGAATCTAAAACACTGGGCAATATGCGCAATCAGTTCTTCAAATTGTCAATTGCCAATTATGTAGAATGGCTGCGATGAGCAAATTGGCCAGGCACTGTGAAGAAGACATTGCAAACAAATCACGAAGGACCCGAATAGCCTATTCCAAAATAAACCATCATCTTGGGGGTGATGTTTTTTGGAGAGGGTCCCAGAAACAAAACCGTTTTACCGACTGTTACAGGTACTAGGCTAGAATCAAGATTAGATTTTCATCATGACGAAACTGAGCGCGGTCGTCCGAGGGGCGCCGTGACCTGTAACATCCTGTAACTCATTTGTTTTCGTGTGTATAACCGAGTCAATTTTTGCGTGTGCGACCGAAGTCCTGACCTCCTAGTTGCTGACTCGGTCAATGTTCATAGTGTTTGCATGTAACTATGTGTAGCTACTGTATTCTTCCTGGTCGTTTGTTGTGGATCGCATTTTTTCCTGTGCAAAATTAGTTGCGTGAAGGTTTTGCGGGGCAAGGTGGATATGCAAATGCTTTGCCCTGAGGTTGTTGGACAAGGACTCAATGTTTCTCTGGCAGAAGAAGCACTTTTGGCAAGCGCGGCAGCGGGAAGGACAGGACAAGATGTCGGGTGTGGGCTGTTTTGGTCCTCCTTATCTTACGGTGAAAAACGCAGGGAAACAATATGAACATATATATGAGCATTACTCCACATAGTCGTAACGAAAACACGGCCTCGGAGCACAATCATGTCGCCGCGTCGTAGGCTTTGGGGGGAAGAACCGATTTGTTTCTGCAAACATCTGCAAACACTGTTAATTTGTTTGCTTGGTTTCTTTGGCTTCCTTGGTGTCCTTCCTTTCGCTGGTTTCCTCTCTTTCATTCACTTTCCTTTGTTTCTTTAATCGCTCTGCTTGTCTGCTTGCCTGCCTGCCTGCCTGCTAACCTTCTTCGTGTCAACAATTTGTCCAGGAAAAACGCAAGGTATATTTGCTATACACAAGTCATACTTTCTTATTACGAACGCATGTGTGAGATTTTTGGCTTATGTTCGTTAAGTGTTTTCCTTTTGATGGGGACGTTAAAAGATTGCGGAAAACCACGGCTGCGTGCGCATTTGTACCCCTCAACATCCCTCAACAGTTTTTACCAGCTTTACCCAAAACAACAACAGTATAATACAGTATATATACAGTATATAATTATTATCGATACATGTGTCAATGATCAGTGTCCGATTTTTTCAAATACTAGATGTATGCGACGTTAAGTCATGTCCGCACGGCCGTTCAACTGTTCACAAAGTCGCCAATGTAAAACGCCGCATAGACATGTTGCAACATGTTCGCGCCAACATTCTTATGTTCTTTTACAAGAAAAGTGGAAGTTAAAGAAAGGGTCACCAGTTTGCACTTGTTTCGCCAGGTTTCTTTTTGGTGGCAGGTTGGTGGCGTGGCAAACTGAGCACGCTGGTGTGAGCAATGAATCAATTTGGATCAATTTGGGTCATTGGTTTGGGTCTGGTTTGGTAGACATTGCAACCGCAGAGACATTGGAATTAGATGGAATTAGTCTGTACTTTCTAATGGCCTGACTCGTGCTGGTGGTACTTGGTAATGTAACGTTATGGACCTATGGAATATGATTGATATGCAGTCGAGGCGATTGGCTGCGAGGCACAAGGGAAAACCGGCAGACATGACAGCACATACAGCACATACCATGGACAGAGTGCTCGATACGTCAATGAACCCTATTTGTTTCGCGAATCCTCAATTTGTTTAAAACGTTTCAAGGGCAGCAACAGGAAACATGTCCTGCTGAATTCACATCGTCGCCTCACATCGCCTCCGCGGGTCATGCTTTACTTTTTCCCTGGGGTCAAACGCTAAATCTATTCACTGTGCGACAAGGAATAGCAGCCCTAGATCTACAGTCGATGTTCCATGTCCATTTTTAAATGTCACAGGCTATGCAAAATGTGCAGCGGGTTGGATGGAAGACTTCAAGGGCTACAGTATTGGTTTGATCGCACCAAGAGGGGCTGCGGGAAGAAGAAAAGAGGTTGTTCTCGCTTTCCTGTCCAGGTGATCCTTTTGCAACGCACATGCCTTCCGCGCTGAAAGCGAATACTGAGCCTCAACCAATCCGCAACTGGGATGTGGTCGTGATTTCCAAAAACCATTTGCAAAGAGGGGGCAACCTTTTGGTGCGAAAGTATGCGAAGGTCGGTCTTGTACCCGGGTGTTCAGTGGCAATATAACCTGGCATACCCATTTACGACTGGTGCTTGCAAGGACAGCTTGTATATGCTTGTATGTGCTCGAACATGTTCCAAAGAAACATATCGTTGCACATTGACAGCATCTGACAGCAGTCCGCGCGTTCCAATTTGGAGTTTCTTGCATTGCTTGCTTTGTGCTGAGTTGTGCGAGGTGGCAGGTGTGGCAGGTTGGCGGTGGAAAGCTCAAGGTCATCCAAGCTGATCCAGCTGCCTTGTGCCCTTCTCTGACCTTCTCTGGCTTTTGTTTGTGGCCAAACATTCGCGATTCGGCCAATTGAGCACTTGTGAAACTCCCTAGGCATGCTTTATCGACCGTGGCCTGTGGCGCACAAATATTGGGGTAGCTTGGCGAGGTGAAGAAAAGGATTGGTATTGTATCCAGCTGTATCCAGCTGCTGAGTATGGGAGTTCGTTGTGGCTGGGTGAAACCACTCAGAAATCGTTTTGGCTGCTTTGCTGCTAGCGAAAGACGTTGTTTTGTTCCTGGTCGAGTTTCCTGTCAGGCAACAGATCGCCAATTAGACTCTAGAATCCACACACGCATGACAACTTCGATACACCGATACACCCGCATGAATATATTTCTTCAATGTTCTTCAATGTTCTTCACACATACAGTAGGCCTTTGCCAATGCGGATTCAGGATCTTTCATGTATCTTTTGAGTCGCGGTGACATGTTATGAGCGAAGCCCGCGCAACTGGCGATTTTAGAATGCACACATTTTGCATGCCTTTCCAGGCATGCTTGAAATATCTTAAACATGTTGTACGCCATCGTACGCTCGTGCAGCAGATTGTGCCTTATTCCGCCTTGTTGCCATGCAACATGGCAGGGAGTGTAGTGCCAAACCGAAAGTTACAGTTGCAAGGGCAATGCTATGCTGGGACCAGGAGGGAAACACTGCTTCTTCAAACATCGCAGCCGCTTTGATACATCTTGCGTAGGTTTTGACCTCGTGTTCTGCACAACGCGCGGCTCTTGTTCAAACAAAAGAGATATGAGAGATTGGGGAAAAATTACCCATGGAAGTGGGCAGCGACGCGTACTCTCCGAGGTTTGCTACAACCACATGTCGCCATGTCACCCTGTTCAACTGATGGATGGATCAAGCCCTGAACGTTAGACACCCTTTTTCCTTTCTTTCTAGCACGTCTGAAATGCTGCAGGTGAGACTGAATAAAACTCCAATTTGATTTGAACCTGCGAAGAACATGCCTGGCCTAATCAGTTCCGCTTGCAAGCTTGTCGACAGGTACGGGCACATGCGCGCGAACACACAAGGACATGCGAGGCAATGTGTGCAATGTGTTATCAATATCCTGGCATCCTCGATGGATTGATACCAGTGGGGCAACAGTCTCATGAACAGTGTGTCGGCAAATGTTCTATGGCGGAATTGGCCAAAGAAGGTATGATATGGTCTGATACGTTCATTGAAGCTACATACAGGGAAGTACTATCAAAGTTGCATGCAAAGGCCTGCTTCTTCTCGCAGGGAACGCAATGTGGCATGCAGGATGGCCTGCAATGCCGCTTGGCACAGTCTTGTAACATCTCGGAAAAGTAGAAGATTTCACAAGTGTGCTTTAAGACTTTAAGGTGTCATTGTGTCCGAAAGTCATCCCAAATTGTCAAACATGACCGGCAAACCATTTGCATTCTAGCTCCGATGCGTCGGATGTGTCGACTGTTGGAATGGGCGTTCCGCTCTCCGCTGCATGCACAACCTGCACTGGCACGGCACCACGCCGCTAGTGCTTTTGGATGTCAAATCTGGGGCCAGGACAAACAGCACCAGCGCTGGAAAGCGCATCGCTCTGAAATGAAACCATACAAATTGACAAGGCAATTGATCGCTGAACAAAATACTTTCATTTTAGGAATAAATACAACCACGGCAGCGAAGAAGTGGCTTGTTGTGTCTTATTTGTTTGCAAATCATTCGTTTGCATCTGTGGGCACTCAATTGCTTGGCATTTTCCCAACATGGCTGACATTATGGAATCACAAGCTGCTTGTTGGCTGTGCTAGACGTGTTCTTTTCATGAAGAGTCTGTGTAGGGCAGCTGTGCGCGAGCAATGTCAAGTTGCGCCAAAAGTGAAGGGCGTCCAATTTGCCACGTCTGTACAGTCGCTCGATGAGCAAATCCTTTTCTTTTTGAAGGCGTTTGCAGCACGCTACTTACATTTGAGAGTGAAACTACCTGTCTCTGTACAAGTACATACAAGTACTGTACCACACCAGGGTCAGCGGGAGATTGAAGCAACGCATTTTAAATCACGATGCATGATGCCTGTGCGGATATTCTGCTGCATCGGACATGCAGTTGACATGGAAAATTAAACAATAATAGTAAAATGCATATGTTGCAAATGCCCAGCATGTCACATTGCACAAGAGTGCTGGTGAAAAGCAGCTGTCTACATGCAAAGGGTTCAGCCTTCTTCCATTCAAAGAATGCTGCAATTCTCTTATCCAACGCAGTTTGACCTTTCAAATATGACGAAACATACAATATATCAATCAATGTAGACACATTCGAACACATACACCGTTCATTACGTTCATGTATCTTCACCCTATGTCAAGGGCAACTTACTTCAAAGGATCATCCACCCTCAAAGCACGTATCATTCGCTGTTCTCACGAGCCACTTCAGGTGCACGAGACAAGGTGGGACTGGGCTTCAAACATCTACCTTCTCACGGCGTGAAAAACATTAAAACCATGTTGTTTCTGGCTACACTCCGATTCGTTGAGAGAAGACCTTGATGTTTCCTCTAGTTTGGATCCTGGCTCTGCTTAAGTATCTTAAGATATCTCAAGTAGTCAAAATCTGGGAGCTCTGCAACCCAAACACATTGCTGAGCTGAAAATTGACTCGATCCTGTGGAGGATTAGGCCACATGGCCTTTTTGCCTCTTACATTGAGGCTACTGGATTGCGCAGTTTGCCTTTGTGTAGTACTTCTGATGATAATCCTGGCACAAGGTCTGCTCTCACGACACTCATTGCAGTGATTTGCATTGCAGGTTTGTTGCCATGCTCACGTGGTTCATCCAAGTTGATGGACGAGTTGACTTGTTTGACGTGGGCTGACACCCAATTCTTTCGGGGATACTCATCACATCCGCTCCTCGGCATCATGCCAGGATTTGGCCTCATCAACGTCCACTACATGGTCCACGCCATAGTTCTGGAGAGACATAGCTGGATAGAGTTGACATGAAAGAACATCTCGAACACGCAGTTCACTCCTGCCACTTGTGCTATGCCAAAGTATGCTGCAGCATGCTGCAGCTGGAGTCCTGCAGCCTGGATTCAGCCACCTTCTTTTGTTCATCGTTGTGATACCAAACTGCTGACTTGTACCTCACACTCAGATCGACTACAATAGAGATAATAGTCTGCTTGACTGCCAGCATCCTCGCTAATGGTTACATCAAGCTAAAGGCAGTTGATGAGGATCTGAGGGGGTAAAATGGTAAAACGATGTAAAACGGGTAGTGACCAAGACAGCCAACTAGAGCTAAGATGAGCTAAGCCTGCAGCTGAGCTTTTGAACGCATCGGCTGATGGCCTCAACTCTGGCTACGCTTCAAGATCTGCAAGTATCGGCATGCACGAAAGCGAATCAAGGCACGGAGTAGTAAAATGTGGTAAAAATGTGATGTATCATGTACAATATTATGTGCAGCCACTCACTGTAGCAGTTCACTCTGCACTAGGGAGGGTTTACTCAGTACTCAGTCAAGTACTGTGACAGTAAATGTGTTGGACGTAGACTGAAATTACACAAACTCGTCTGAGCTTCAAGGCCTTTCATGAATTGGTCCAGCAGCATCTCATAGCTGATCTGGCGATGTTTCCACATTTTTTCATAAATCGAATGCAGCTCCAGCTGCACAGCTCACCTCCTCGGGATCGTATTCGATCTGAATGGCCTCAAAACGACAGAGCTTCGCTCAAAACAACTAGGCCCAGGCAATACTCAGGTTGAGTAAAAAAATACTTACTGTGTGTATGCCAGAATGGTCCAGAATGCATTCTAAACATTCTAATTAATTATAAATTATATACAATTATTATAATGCATATTATATATGCATGCTTTGCTATATGCCTATATGATCCTATGTGACTATATGAAATTACATCTAAGAATAAATATGCAATGCATATAATATATCAAGCTGTCAAGCGAGATTCGCATACGGTATCAAATGAATAATATCATATCGATGATCCAACAGCATTGTGTGCTTTCTGGGATGACTTACCATGCGGCACAACAATCAGTGTTTCAAACAGCCACAATGAAAGACGTGATGACAGTCTTTAGTCATCACTCCCTCCAGTTTCCACATCTCGCTGTGCTGACCTACAGTTGAGCCAACTTGCCTCCGTGTGGCCATCACCACCACAAACAGTTTCATAGGAAGGCTTTGGGTTTCTGCCTCCTGTGTATCCAACAGTCCTTGGCTGTGAGGATAAGTCATGGTAAGTCACCCTAGCCATGCGATGTCCGTGGTGTCCGTGGCAAGGGATCCAAATGGATCCAATGACCTGAAGATCAAATGTTCTGATTTCTTAGATCGGAACGTTTTCAGCACACCAGGAACTTTGTCAAATTGGGCCTGGAAACGAAGCGAGAAGACATCATTTGCAAATTGGACATCAACTTCAACTTGGGTCAGGCGCACTTTGCATATGCTGTTGCTAGTGTCTACCAGAGTCTACCAAGCCTGTGGGCCCCAGAATCAGCCCATAGCAAAAGTAGCTACCTTTGCAGTTGCGAAATACCAATCAGAACCAAACCTACCGCTAATCCAATCAGAACAAGCACGTTGAAATTGAATGAAATTGATGCCACTGATATTACGAAGATTAAGGAAGGACAGGCCAACCTCAGATTTCTTCGTCGGTGCTGCGGGATTGGTCTGCATTGAAATGGCAAGATTGGAAGAGTATGGTCAACAGCACTAGACTTGAAGGAAACTGGAAACCTGGTGGTGGCTTTTTGATCTTTTTGAGGTTGCCTTCTTTTGCCCAGGCTATACCAAAGGCACTGGTATATAATTGAGACCAGCTTGAAACTTGAGGGCATGACATTCTGCGCGGTTTGCACCTTCCATGCGGGTGTGTGTGTGTGTCAGTCTGTGTTCCTAACAAAGCTGTTTCCTAACAAAGCTGTCCCAGAGATAATATGAGATAATATATATAATGTGATGATGTCTGCACATGAGGGTGAGAACGACATTATGCAAATAATTCCGATAATTACATTTGACATCATACGACACAAACTGCAAATGGGATAATCACAAGAAGGGCAAGCATTCTCTTAACTTCATTCGCTGATGGCGCGTGCTTCGCTTTGCTAGACTGTTCACCCTGTGCATCACACCTCCTGCTCGCCGGCTCTGCGTGCTGAAAAGCCTACATAGCTGCGAACGACTTTCAGTAGTTTGAGTTCATAAGCTCCTACCAAGTCTACGCGACTCTGACCATTCGATAATCTTGGGATTTGCCATTTGCAAAAAAAAGTTGACATGAGATGACATAGGTCATCATAGGTCATCATGAGTCATCATAGGTCCATATTTGAAGTGAACAGTTCAAACTTTTGGCAAAACGCGTGAAAGCTTACTGCACACTTAGGCCCCTGCTCCTGGATGCCCCAGCTGTTGGCTGAACAAATGCTTCAAGTCCAGCCCCAGATTGCCTTCCATTTTGAATTTGGCACAACTGCTAGAAGCTGGTTACCCCATGTTACCCCCAAGACTGCCAAAAAGCGACAAAGATCGACGAAATTTCACAAGTCCGTCCTGAGAGTCACAGCTCCAGTGAAGGCCACAGCTGCAGCAATTGGCCGTCCCCAGGATTTGGGGCGTCGTGTTCTGTGCCTGACATAGAACGAGGGAGAACCAAATCTGTTGCACACTCAAAACCTATCACATCTTTCACATCTTTCACATCTTTCACTTTGTCTGGGTTCATCTGGGTTCCATGCATCTTCACAAAGAACGCCGAAACACAGCCCGTTCAGTTGTGGCTTGGCTTTTGAAAAAGCTACGGAAAGTAGCAGCGTGGGCAAAATAGTAAGAGGCCTGATATAAGCTATGCAATCAAACTATGCTAGACTTTTTTAGTTGGCAAAGTCGGCAGAAACAAATGTATATAACTCAACTCTTAGAGTATGGAATAAAGATACAGTTCCTTGGATACCCGATTCAATCATTTGCCCTGAGCAGTCAATTCAAACTCCGTCTCAAGATGTCTCAAGTTTTCCTCGAAAGTCGAAGGATTCGGCCCAGGGCCCAATTTGCATCTCACCTAGCATCCCTTTGGATGCATCGGCCTTGCATTGCTTGAATCTATGAAGAGTGAACCAAATCGTTACATGCCCACCTTTTCTAGTATGCATCAGCGTGATGCACGTATGTTTGTCCCATGTCGAAACTGTGCAAGTCTGTCGAGTCTAATGGGAAGGCCAATGTGTCAATCAATTCTGGCTGATTGTGGATGACTTTGATACTTTGATGACTTTGATGACTTAATGTTTGATTACATGTTGAAATGGCCGAAGTCCATTGGTTTGAAACTGTCCAACCGCTGTTGGACACTTCTCCATGTAAGTGCATACAGTGCGGCTTGTTGCCAGCAACAGCGCAATAGCAAAAAAACAGGAACCAACATGCGAGGCGTCCTTTCGGTTTTGCCATTGCCTCGGTGAAACCTGACTTCCAGTGTTCAAAGTGTTCTTCCAAGCATAATTCGAAATGGGAGTGGCCTTGCCTGGGAGGTCCCTTGGCAGCCTCAGTTTTATTGGCCCCAATTTATCTTAGAATATCTTACATTAAAATTATTGAAAGGACCTTTCCATGTTTTTTTTTCTGCGGCTCTGGAAGCCTTTGCAAAATCATCAATCCTGGCAAAGAGTGAACACAGCCTGCAGTACAGTATGGGCTAATTCATCACCACCTGGTACTTCGCTGTAGACCATCTCTGTGCCTCAACACATCTCAACACATCTCAACACATCTCAACACATCTCAACACATCTCAACACATCTCCACACATCTCAACACATCTCAACACATCTTCACAGCTGGCAATCGAATCCTGGAAGTCATGGTTACATTGGACATGATGTTAGATGTAGATAAACCCTTCACCAACTGTATGTCAGACCGATTTTATGGAGGATGAATGAGGATGATGTTGTGCAAGCCTCTGCATTCGATTCGCGTAATATCAACTGCTGGGTAGGTCGATCCACTTGAAAAGTCTTTCTCACGGCAGCAGCTCCCTTTCCAAAACATACATAACGCACGAAGGCTCATGCAGCAAGCCCGCCTCAGCGTACTGTTACTGGGTTCCCACCGGCATCACTGGCATGCCGATGTTGACGCGGAGAGTTCCTACCTCGTCAATGACACCTTGGTACCTGCAGGTAGCATCAACATGTGCAAGGGGCACTTTTGCAAGGATGCTGCTATGGCTCGTCTCTGTGTTTTTCTTTCATTTTGTTTCGATATTTTTCAGGTAGCCAAAGAACATTCTCCATCATATGAATTGGCCTTGATCCATGTCCATATCGGTACACTCAGGAGGGACAGCCTTGTAGTTGTCTATTAGTATATTAGTATATTAGTATATTAGTACATATTAGTACCTATATCTACCAATGCATTTCGCATCATTGATTCAGAGAATCTGTAAACTCATTAGACCACACCTGACCGCAAAAGAAAACACACGAGTTGGACTCTTAGATAGCAGAAGTTGGTGGTCCCATGCACCAGCTGCACCGGGGCTCACATGGACTTGCCACTATCCTGAAGAGAGAGCTGCAAATCACCCTGGACCAGTCAGGTGCATCGCGGTGGGCTTGGAGCGCCGGAAGGCAACTGTGGAATCTGTGGAATCTGTGGATCTCGTGGCGCCGTGGCGCCTCCTCCTTCTCCAGCAAGTCGTGGCCAAACACCTGGGGAATGGAAGAAAAAGGCATGTCGGCATGTCACAAAACACAACTCAAAAGATCTAAAAAGTATGTGCACATGCGTGGCAAGGCAAAGCGAAAATGATAGAGATGTGAAACAAATGACTGAAGTCAAATACCTGTCAAAAAAAATCAACAACCAATAACCAATACAGCAAGTTGAAGCTAGCAGCTATCTATAACAAGGTCATTTCGCCAAATAGCTGTAGAGTTGCCATATATATATACGTATATATAGTCCCTTGTGGCCCTTTTGCTCAAACAGTGGCTGCGGCAAGAATGGGCCAAGCGTATCAGTAATCAACACTGCGCACCTGCACTTCCTCTTGTGCACGACTTTCTCGGAAAAGGCTGAAGTCCATTTGACTCTCAACCTGGCAGACCCAAAGGGACAGGTTCTGATCAAAACGGTTTCGCCTTTGCAGCTCTCCTGTTGCTCTCTTAGATTGCACATCACCGCACGGTGCATTTGTATGGATTTGCCTTCCTCATCGACTCTTGCTGCTTGGGACCAAACTGAAAAACGTTGTTTCAAAAAAAAAAGAAACACAAACCGGACGAAGTATGGAAAAAAAACCATACAAAATAATGAAAATAATAAAACATTGTAACAATATATAACAAAATGATTGACAATTTCCAACAATCAAATACAATTAATAGATATTAATAGTAAAAACTTGTAAAAACTTGAAACATTGTGAAACTTGTTGATCTTCTCGCGGATTCCATTTCTCTGTGCCTTGATCCCCTCCAGGCACCGATGTACCACGTTGTCTTGCTTCAATGCCAGCACCTCCACGGCCTGTGGCACCTTCCAAAACTCCAACGGAACTTGAAGAAATTGGAGAAATTGGGGAAGGGATCTCAATGATCTCACCTGGTCTCACCTGGTCTCACCTGGTCTCACCTTTCCACATTTTTCCAATGACACTGCGATAACAGATTGCAGATGATTGCAGTGATTTCCCAATATGTTCCATGTGTTGCGGTGGAAACAAGTCTAGTGAGTAATCTTGTGCCAAAATGAATCTTGGCTTTGAGTATACAACCCGTTGTCCTACTACTGGCTACACATCATAGAGGCATTGACTTGCCAGCTACACATTCAGCCTCAGGGAAGACCAGGGTCATCATGAACCTCGCAACCGATGCTGGACGACAACTATCCATTGAGGACAAAGGCGATACAGGCGATACATATTGGCGTTGATCCAAGGTAATGGACAAGAAACAGTGCCTAATCTTAGACTTTTGACCCCGCGACAGCACCTTTTCTGGCTTTTGCTTTCACTCTGGCTCACATGTTTTCATGATGCAATGATGCAACCAGCAGCATAGCCAAATCCAAGCCCCGTGCTTGGCACCAAAGATGACATGCTCCAAGAAAACGAAGAACACCATCTGGGTCAGAGATGCGCAGAGAGTGGCGAGTGACAACGAAACAAAGGCTGCACCAATATTCTTTGACACACACGACACGCAAGACCAATGTGCTTTGGCACTTTGGCAAAGGGGTGAAGTTGCTCAACTGGATGAAACTCTGTCCGTAGCATTGCATCTAAAGACAATAAACTTCAATAAAGTGCTTTCTGCATTCCGCCTTCTCCGTAGCAGACCAGCCAGAGTACTGAGTTGATGTGTAGATCAGCAGCAGCACGTTTGTTAAAGCTCCCAGGACACCTGGTGCCCACTGGTGCATGGTTGAGGTAACCAAAGTGGTCTGATCACATCCCGTCACATCCCAGGGACAAGTTGATAATGTTGATACAAGTTCCATATAGTTCCATGATTTCTATTGATTTCTGACAATTTCCACGTGTTGATTTCTCTTTTTCCATGTTGTTGATCACAAGATCTCACAAGTACATCCGCACCATAGACATCAAAGGCAACTCCCCAGGGCCTTAGTCGCCACACTTCAAATTGCAACTCACAACGACAGAACGTCCCAGGCTGACGTGGCAAGCATGCTGAACATATCTGCAGTTGCGAAGCAACCATATGCCAAGAGAAAGGCTCATTGTTCCGTGCACGTTCTGGAAATGGACGCTGTCTGCTGTCCAACAAGCCTCAAAATGTGACAGTGGTCAATGCTGACTGATTGATTCCACATGCTTGGTTAATCTTGCAAAAGCTGTGCAGCCGACTCTTCATGTCTATCCAAATTTCGACGATGACAGCCAGCAACGTCTGGCACAATTGAAACGGCACACTTCAAGCACTGATGCAATATGATGCAAAGCTGCGTGTCATCTGTCATGTCTCCAAAACGGAAAGGAATGTTGCAAAAACAAGCAGGTTGTGCTGCGGTGCATACCCACGGAGAAGTTACCGCAAAGAGTGTAGCAAAGCCATGCCTCGATCAAAGCTCACAACTAGGACAGCAGGAAAGCATTCCAAATCATTCCAATATTCAATATTCTGATCATTTCTGATCTGTCTGTAGGAGGGAAAAGAAAAGACACAACAGATTGGGTCATTTGATGCTCTCAGACTGCAGTGTAGGTAGCATGTTTTTAGCGGCAACTTCTTGATCCGGTTCTCTTAGCTCACATAGCTGAGGTCCAAACGTCAAAAGCATCTCGTCAAACTGCTGGAAGTTGCGGTGCTTTTCCTGTGAAGGCCCAGTTGTATTGCTGGTGGGAACTTGTTTGAAAATCCACTAAACGGATCTAAAAACGTACCTGTGCATGGCTGTGTGCATGATACATACTATATATGCTAGGTAATAGACTATAGACACTCACTATATCTAAACGTTTAATACAATCATAAAAGGTAGTTTATGGTACGCATTGTTTGTAAGATGGTCAACACATTCAACACATCTCAGGCATTCTTGACTATTCTTAAGCCATGAATTTTGGCAATGAAAAGAACATAACACCGACATCCCTCGTTGACAACCCTGCAACACGTACCAGCATGGCATGCATTCACATGCGACATGAATGACATCACCAATGCAAGGATTCTGCAACCCTTCTGCAAAGGTTCTTCACACCTTCTTGGCTTGCTGCTCCGCTGAGGACATCTCTGCAAGCTCAAGAGTTTGGCCTCATGCGCCAGCCATATCGTAACGTGTCCTGGAATGTGAAAGAAGAAATAGAGTACATTGAGGTGTACAAGAGATAAAGCGTAGTGCATGGCAAAAGCAAATTGAAGACTATGCCCGGCAACTGGTTTGCAGCCGGCTAAGACACTTGCCATGTGACAAGCTCAGGAGACTCACGTTGTCATAGTACCTGTTTGACAAGCTGACCAAGTGCTTCTGGCACAGCCATGGTCAAAATCCATCCCATAGTCGGAATCCATCAGAATCCTTGCAATGAGTGAATATACATATATAATCATATATATATATTATTACTATATTATTATTATTATTATTAATATATTATATATATATTATATATATATAATTATATATATATAATTATATATATATTAATTAAATTTAATTACAATGGATTCATGACCATCCCCACATACTTCCCCTTTTCCCACGTCGAAGGCACTGCGCTTCTTTTGATGCATTTTGGGACTGGCAGATTCTTGGGCTGCACCGTGGTAGACTTGCACTACCAAACAAGGTCGCAGTGAGACAAAGTTTGCCCAATACCTTTCATCACCAGTCGTCCCACCTCAGCAGAACCAGAACCGGACCAGAAAACATCAAACAGGTTTATAAGTACTGAAGGTATTTCGATTTTAAAAGTACAATACAAGTACTGAAGCCCATTGCAGAAAAGCTAGTCAGCTAGTACATCGAACAAAGGCCAGTGGTAAAGAAGTGCTGACGAGCTTCTCAATGGTTTCCACCACTGTGAACTCTGGCCTTTCCTTGGCATCAGCTGGAGGATCAGCAGCCACTCTTTTCTGACCTTCCGACGTATCAGATGTATCAGAGTTCATGAACTTCTCAAAACTCGGTACACAACGGCAACGTGGCATTGCTCGTCACCTCCAGATCTATCAGCAACTGCTCCAATCTTCTCCTCTTCCTTCTCTCGTTCAACTTTTCGATCATTTTGGGCTTCCATTTCTGCATCAGGACCTGAGCTCCATGACTGCTCCTATTGTCTCTACGGCTCAACTTTTGAACCGACTTAATGTATGATACGAGTACCATGATATATGCAAGAATTTAATTATTTAAAACGGTTGTAATGTAATTTATGACTGTGGGATACTTTGGGTACGTTCTCGTAATCGACAAACTAAACTTCATCACTTGCTATCGCTTCCTCTGTGCCTAGAGGCTACAGTGTCAATGACTTTTTGGACCTATTCTGGTGAACTTAGGACTGCACGTGGCTTGGATCCAGTGAACCAAAATATGAACAAATATGAAACATGTCGAAACATGTCGAAAAACTATGAACATCAATAAACATCTAATCTTGACTGAGCAACTCGGTGGCGCACCGGCCCTGTCCTCCTTTTGATTCATGGCTTGGACCAGGACGTGAATCACACAGCCAGTGGCCACAATGTGGAGAACACATGCTGTCCAAAGGAGAATCTGCTGTAAACATGTTGAGAATCATTGAGTCATAGAGAGTTGAATTATCAAATGTTTATGCTGTTTTGACTTGTTATAAATTGACTAAGCTTGAATGCCTGTCTGTCATCATCAAAAACTCTGCGCTGTATTGCAGAATGATTATGCAATCTGCATTCTAAGCAAAGCTGCAGGAAATGCTGGGGTGATGCATGTAAAGCACACGGCAGACTCTAGCATTGATCAAACAAATTGCGCACATGGTCCGGAACCACAAGCGAACTTTCGGGTAGTAGTGCTCAAACCTGAAACATTTCAAGGATCAACGGTTGAAATCATTTGGTGAATGAATACACTCAAGCAGCCAAAGCCAAAACAGCAATATGTTTGTCCTGAGATTCTCACACGTTGGACACCAATAGCCGGAAGAGTACGAAGATTCTGCAAACAATTGCTGCATTGAGCTTTAGATTTCTGAAGCTGGGAGTCTCATGAACATAGAGCAAGCTGATGACAGTACAGGCTTCTACATGATTGTTATTCGGATTCGCACCCCAATTGCGACTGCATGTCCAGAAGGCATTGGTCTCCTCAGCGTCAAAGTGGATGTGCAGTCGTCTGTAGTCTGAAATCCTGAATGAGCCTTGTGGATCCCTTTGACATCTGTTGGGCATCTGTTGGCATGTTCCTATTTCGATCATGTTGACCCACAATGCTGTCATTGAGAAGGGCACTGAGGCACTCCATCGGCTCCGAGAAAAGGGTCTGATGCCTTAGAGGAAAAATGGGAGTGGAAAAGAGAAACGATAAGCAGACTTCCAGTATCTTCCAGTGCATCCCGCAAAGACCTTACGATATGCCCAAGACTTAGGAGCGGATCCAAGCAACAACTTTTGAATGACTCGACGCACATGACTTGAAAAGCTCTAGGTCTTGGACTCCTTGAAAAAGGCGACGTAGTACAGAGCAAAAAAAGAGTTCATGTACTTCAGCACGGCTCCCTGAAAACAAACATGTGCGAACAGTCCGAACCAGGATCTATATGTACAAGCACTGGCAAAACACGTGACCCATGTCTTTATAGTTTCTCCACATTTTTCTCAAAAAAGGTGCCAACAAAACTGTCTTGCGCCTTCCATAGGAATGCAGCTTCATATTCGGTCTGCGTTCTATGATTTTCCTGATCTGTCAGCAGCCGCGCCAACCTGCAGCAAAGGCTTTCCACTGTTGTACGGTCAAGATCGGTCAGGTATAGTGAAGTATAAAGGAACAGAAATGATATATATATATATAAATGTATATACGTATATAAATATTATATATATATATACATATACATCTTTGAAATTTCTCCTTGCATTTTGTCCACCCTGGAGATGTAGTTTTACAGCAAGCCCAATTCCGTGCAGGCTTGGCCATCGACACATCAAGTCCAGCATTGGAAAGTTCCACGTACGCTGCAATTGCAATCTGAAATCCCACGATGTGGTGATGCACCTGCAGTGCAGAAGACAATCAGAGTCAAAGATAGTCAAAGTAAATTGCTTGGATCACGCGCATAGTGCTAAGATGTGCTAAGCTTGTAGCCTCTGACTTGATGTTATGTCGGATGCAAAGTAGGATCAAGATGCAAAGAACCTCGCGAAGCCAATGACAATCATGTTGGTCCGGAATCCTGCTCACCCTCACTGGAGTTCAATTGCTTGGCCCCTCACACAGAAGCAGCCAGCAATGCTCATCACAGCCAAGCTGATCAAGTATCTGCGCAGAGGTGGACATGGTGGATTGTTCTGGTATGCTTTCTCACCAGCTGAGAATGAACCCTAAACTCTCTGCCCATCCCAAGTCACCAATCTTAATCCGCACTTTGCCCGAAGCGCAAAGGCACATTCAAGCAGAAGAATATGAACATGTTTGAAGCGTGCGGCCAGCACGTCGCTTGGCCCACTTTCACGATTCGCTGCAGCAGTCTTGCTGCGAGACATTTACACTTTGGACAGCTGGAGGATGCTGGAGGGGTCGCCACTGCCTCTTGAAGGTAGTGCCATCACGGAGGTGGGCACTCAGAACTCAGAATGGACACTATGGCTTTCCACATGCATTCGCGGACGTTGGGTATTCAAAACCCAACATTCGAATATCCTTGTTAGATTGTTTGTCAAGATTTGTCGAGAGCTTCGATTTCTGTGTTCCTGGACTGCGCACCTCCGAACCCTCGATGACATTTGTGCGCAACTAGGCCGCGCAACATGTTGGTCCACAGGCCCAGGAAGATCCAAAAAGCAAGCTGGACAAAGGCTTCGCATTTTGCAAAGCACTTCTTCAGGCTTTGAAATGGACAGAACTGGACAGAAAAATCATCAATTACAGAATATCAATTTGCATTTCATCGAAGACTGGAAAACATCTCAGCAGCTCAGCTATTTTGTGAGGATGGCCACAAGCTGTGGGCCTGTCATCCGATGCACATTAGCATGGCGTCAGAGGCACATTCTTCATGAAAGGATATGAAAGGCATCTATCAGAGACATGTTCGCAAACATTGCAAAGAAAAAATGCCACTTGCCTTTGCATAGAACACAGCGCGGCCTCTCATTGGTGACCTCAAAGCAGCATCTCACAACGAAACAGCTTGGGATCTTCTGCAAAATCCACCAAACATATCCAAACATATCCAAACATATCCAAACATCACATCTCCATAGAGCCTATTTCAAAACTGAAAGCATGCAGCTCCCTTACCCTACTTCCTCTAAATCATCTAACAGTATCATCAAAAGAACGGCTACATAGAACTTGGAAGGCCTGGGTGGTGGAGTCACACTCCTGCCAGGGCGTTTGAATCTGTGCGTAGAAAGAGAAAGAATAACATCCTCTTGGACTACAAGAAATGACAAGTAGTAAATGATGAACCGTCATCAAGTCATCAAGTAACCTGAAAGAATAGTGTCCTTGGCAGTGCCGCCGGTGCAATGTATGAGTATCTCCCCGCAAATGGGGACACCTCAAAAGTCCATGGATGAATGGATGACACAGATTACAGAATGAGGCCCCAAGGTGAACTGTCGAGCTGCTGCATACAATACATGAGGCCCATGTGGCTAGGATTAAGACACTTCGCAGCCTTGATGGGCTTTCGCAACGGGGGTGGCTTGGCCTCATCTGTATGGAGAATTGCCATGCTTGCTGACAGCAGATTATGCATTTTTCTGCGAATTCCCGGCGACAACTGCTGAATCCGGCAATGCACTTCCCCTGCTCTTACTGACCCCAATTTGACAAATTCACTGCCATACGAACTCATAATTTGACGCAAATGTTGACAATTTTTGTCCGAGCTTTTTTCCACCTGTCAAACGGCACTTTCTGCTTTCACAGTATCTACTCCTTGTCTTAGTTTTCGCATTGATTCCCCATCGTACATGTCCATTCATTTCTTGGCCATCAAGTGCCTCTCGACATCTCTCCAGCGTTGGGGGTGTCCTTCGAACATCCAGCAAATTCCAGCAACGTGCTGCGACTGGTTCTCGATGTGAATCACCCAACACCCCTCACACCAGTGGCAAGATTGTAGACATCCTTGGCCGGTGGATCTCAATGGATTCCACTTCAACCAGCTGAGTGACCGGAAGTCAAGAAATGAATTGAAAGCAAATGGATTGCATGGATTCGGGTGGGTGTGGTGGGCTTAGGATTAGTCGCCCTACCAACCACTTAGAAAGGCACAAGATTCCAAACATATGAAACATGTCACTACAAAATCGCACAACATCTGTCTTTTCAACATAACCAACCCACAAAATTTAAAGAGAGACCCTGCCCTCGTTTTTTTTTCTGGGAACAACTCCAGCACCAAGAGTCTGGTATCCATTTGGGCGCAAGTGTGGAAACAGTACTTTCGCTCAGCATCACTATGCCACTGAGAAGTCTCATCTCCAAATCGCTCAAACTGAAATGAAAGAGCCTTGCATTCTCTTCCTTCCAGTCGACAGTCGAGGGCTAAAAATCACAAGAAATTGATCAGATTTTCTGCAGACATCCAAGCCAAGACGGCCTTTTCATCCACTTACTGTATGTCTAAGTTAGAAAATCGTTACAATCTATGAAAATCTGCCGTGTCTTCAGAGGGTCAATCCGCTGCATAGTTGCGGACTTGGGAATCACGCCAGCACCAAGCTGAAGCGCCCAGCGGTGAAGAACCTAGTTGGTTGGATCGGGGTCGCTTGACCAGTGATGGAGGTTATGGAACTTCTAAGATCTTCTAATCAAATCAGGCATATCAGGATCCATATCAGTATAGCGTCACTGTATAATACTGTATACTTGAGGCCCAGGGGGTGCACGAAAGCCAAGGTTCATATTACTTGGAAACGTGATAAACGTGATGGGGCTTTGATATTATGGTTATATAGGACAGATTGTGGAGAGCTCAGCACGCCCCTGGCAGGATTTGACAAGACCGCTCCAAAATGCCCCAGGAGCTTAGGGGTGAGGGAGAGGGGGGGGGGGGTTCAGGGGAAAAATCACTGTGTTGGACTCAGAGCTGCCCCTCCTTTGCTGAAGCAAGAGTAAACTCCAGCTAGCTACCGCTAGCTTTCGCGATTATCATATCCTTATCTCAAAAATCCTTCCTGTTTAACATACTCTCAGTAAACAGTGCGATGAATTCAACGCCCTGCCTGTGATGGTGATACTTGTCTGCGTTCAGCAATGGCCAGGACATGAGGATCTTGCAAAGGAGGCAGGATGCTAGGCCAGGGGTTGATCACTGAGTAGCCCATCATGACCTTGGCACATGATGCTTGGCATGGGGCCCATGGGGAATGATTCGGAAATAGGAACATGAAACCACAACACCAATCGAGTCGTTTCGTATCATTCCTTCATTCATCTGTCATCATCATTCCCTCTTGTCCATCTTCTATTGCAGCCCAAGAAGCAATTCCCTTTTCCTTCAAATAGCCCAGCAATGATCTTGACGTGTCTATTCTTTGCTCGCCAGGGCTGTAGATGGAAAACTTGTTTTGCACATAGACAGGTGGCACTGATGCGTGTGCCAGGAGAGATTCAAGATCTTCACGACCAAAATTTGACACTCCTAATGCCCGGATTCGCCCCTGGTGATACAAGTCTTCCATTGCTCGCCATGCAGCAAGTGTGATTTCTTTGGAGGGACCGGGCGAATGCAGCATGTACAAATCAATGTAATCGGTTTGCAGATCTCTCAACTGACTTGCAAAGCGGGCAAGAAGTTGGGGCGCTTGATATTCACCTGGATTGCTGAGCTTGGTAACCAGGAACACTTCTCGCCTGGGGATCTTTGAGTCCAGCATGGCTCTTCCCACCTCTGCTTCGTTTCCATACGCTTGGGCTGTATCAATATGCCGATATCCCACTCGTAATGCATGGGCGGTGGCTTCATAACATGTGGAGCCCAAGAGTTGCCATGTTCCAAAGCCCAGAACTGGCATCTCTACACCGTTGGCCAACCTCGCCAGGCGCAATAGCACGCACAAAAACGGGGCAAGAGCATGCCACAATATGCCGCAAGCGTTGGCAACATGCTGTTCGTCCGAAAATAATCCGGCTGTGAGAGCTCATTTATGCACTGCGTTCAATGGTATTCCTATTTTAAGTCGGGGCAAACAAGTCCGAAGTTATCCGAAGTCCACAAATTCCTAGAAATGGCTTGCTCAGGATGGCAGCACTGAGAAACATGGCAAAGCCCTGCCTAACTTCGACCTCTCCTGGATGAGTTTCAGGATCTGCACTGATCCGTAGGGCCCTTTGGCCAGGAAGAAAGTCGAGCCCAACAGTAGTATCATCTGGCAGCTCCATGAAGGATGGAGGCGAATTGATCATCCAGTCTTTCAATGCATCAAACAACATCCGGGCATTGCTCACTCCAACTACCATAGCTTCAGCTGTTGGCTGCTGAAAGAAAGCATCTATCTCAGAAGAGATTTGAGCTACAAGAGACACGGTACTTTTGTGCATTTGTCGTTGCTCTTCTGGGAGCAAATCCACGGCACGTCGCAGGTTATTCACGGCATATCGCCATGTAGCCATTACACCATAAGGATTGGGGCAGTTCTGTGAAGGTCCGGCATCACAGCGCCGAACTTCCGGCTGCTCAGCTGCAAAGATTGCAGCTTTGGCAAAAGGAACTCCAAACACCTCTGCTGTGCACGGAAGAAAGGCCGTTTGCACCAGGCACGCTGCAAGAAGCAACATCATTGGAGCCATGGCTCTCAAGCACCCTCTTTAAATCACAGGAGGCATACTTGCAAAAATTGGGCATGTTCAGTCAACCGAGCCAAAACTGTATGCAAGCATCGCAAGTGACCGCAAGTGCAAAAGATGCCACAAGTGCATTTCAAAACTGTCTCACCTGGCTCTTACTTACCCAGCTGATCTTGGCTGTACTTGCTCAGAGCATTATTCTGCCATATTCAGCCTGCCTCAACCACTCTTCACCCCGTTCAATTCTGCTGAACAACTGGGCGCAAAACGCTGGTGCCACCGACATGAATTGGTCACCGACCTGAGACTGCGAGTGTTTCCAAGCCCACACCCCGGACCCCGCCATAAACGGTGTCCTTTCTGGCTTCTGTATAAAGTGCACGCGAAGATGGAAGAATTGTGTGCCCTGTGAACTTCTTCTTATGTCGGGACTCGTCGAGAAAATATGCATATGGGAAAATAATGTCTACAACAAAGCAACTAAGTCTCAAGCATTTCTGGCATGTCTCATCATTGCAAGTCCAGATGTGAAAGCTGGCGCGGAATGCAGATGATTCACATCCGATCCAACCCAGGTTCTGCAACTGGTCGGGCTATTCTGCAAGAGCACTGGCTGAGGAAAAATTGGAGAATGCGTTGAATATGCTGCTGATGAACTTGGAAAGTGCGGCTTTCCGCGTGAAGGTGCAGATCTCGGGCTCGACACTTGCTGTATGCAGTCAACACCAGGCTGATGGCAACCCTTCAATTCCTGCTTGTTAGGCAATGGAAAGTCCAGAGGGGGCAATGGTCCAGCAGCTGTTCTTGGAGAAATCTCCCTCCGCTGACTATGCTGACTTGGACAACTCGTGGGCAGAGCCGTCGGACTTGGAGCGATCACTGAAACGGGATTTGGAACACCCGATTCTCTGGGGGACAAAGCTCCAGAGCCACCCCAGCGTGAAGGCTTATAGCCTACGTAGCCTGTATAGCTCTTAGTTCCCAGAGCTTCCATGCTTTGATGCTGGAGTAAACCAAGAGAACCGGTTTCAGGTGGTCTCTTATCGCTCAGATGATCTCCAAATCGCTTAGTTCCTGACCAGTTGTCTGTCTTCCAATGGGCAAACGAACCTGACGCAGTCATGTCTCTCCATGCATAATATGCAGATTGACTGTTGAATAAATGAAAGCGCCATGGTGAGAAAGCAGGAAAGCAAAGCACTCGGATTCTGCCTGAATAAATGCCAAATTTGAGACATGAATACCCAGGCCCTTCACTCTTCCTGAGTTCCCCAGCTGGAAGCTTGCGGACCCCCTTCAACCAGGCAACTGTCCTCAAATGAGCCAGACATAGCATGGCGTCACCCTACCACATGAAGTTGTGGTCCTGTCATATTTCTCGACTATTCTCAACTTGTTTACATGTTTGGCTCCCGATCCAACTTCAGCTGTCCTGAGCGGACAGTGGGCCACTGGCAAGACCTGCAATGAGCGGCTACAATAACTTACTACTGTAGGTTTGCTGGATGGGCATTCAACTGTTGTCCCTCTACAATAAAGACATGTAGGACATGCTACATGCATCAATATGTTCAAATGAAAGATCAAAAACATACGAGTAGGTTCACAATGGTCAAACAGTATCATACATATTACATATTCAAATAATTCAAATAATCTTCATGTCTATTGTGTAAAGGATGGTACAATGTGGTGCAATCAAACCACCGACAAAGAATAAAATGAGTCGCACATGGCCTCCAACCGCTGCTTCAGACGGTGGAGCAAACGCCTTCCGTCTGTGTTCGAAGCATTTCGAAGCAGTTCAGCACGACTCTCATGCTGCAGCTGAACATGTTGATGCATGTTGATGCCATATCTTGCCATATCTTGCCATGTTGACATGAAGAGAAAACAAATGAAAACAATGACAAGGATTGACAAGGCGTCTATCCACAAGTTCTCACACACTCACAAGGTGCGCCCTGATGGTGTCATTCACTTGCGGGTACTATCCATGTCGCCTGTGCGCAGCTGGCTTGAGGATTGACCAAACTCGTCCTTGAAGCAACAGAAATCAGATGAAATCAGCATCAAAAGCAAACCCACTGCAGTGATCTTGATGCTTTTCAGCGGCTTCACTTTGCTCATACAACACTCACATCCATTGGCGCAGTCCACTCCCCCATGTTTTTGTTGGGAGTACCACAACAGAAAAATCCTTTGCTGGGGCAGGAAGAATGCAGGAAGTGGGGGGGTCTACACTAATCCCATCAGATCATCATAGCAGAGTTTGACCTTGATCGCATCTTTGGCGTAATCAATCCTGTGTCATTTTTTCTGAGTCCAAAGTGGAACAAGCGTTGGAACCATGGCCATCATGGGCAATGACTGCAATAGCATAATTTTGGAAATCTTTCTTTAAGTTCCCCACGCGCTGGGCATCTCACCTTGCCAAACCAGCTGATCATACAAACCATACACTGAGTAACTTGAACTTGAATCCCGCAAGAAAACGTAAGAACAAGTCAAATAAGTCGTGAGAATTCTGTATGAATCATGATGTGAATTGACCTGTGCTTGAAATATCTTGAAATATATACGTAGGCATGTCCGATTCGATGCAGAAATGTCCAACGAAAACACACAACTGAACTGCTGTAGCATGCTGTAGCATTTCGCTTCCGGTGAGAACTTCTACGGCAGCATTTGAGGATAAAAAGGGCAAGGCAACAGGCCACGGCCAATCACACAGCACAGAGCTAGTTTGTAAATCAGCTGCAAAACCATGCAATTCCACAAAGACCAGAAGCAGTTAAATGATGTTAAATGGCGACAACAGATCAAAACAACAGTTTCCTTCCCTGGCCCACAATCTGAGTACACAAAGCTCATTGTCTGTAAAGCAACTAGCGCACAACATAAAAGTGTCATGTCAATAGTAGTGTCTGACGCGGCGACATCATGACTTTCTTCCGAAGTATCAGAATTTCATTCCTTTTCTGTGTCGAATTGGTCAACTTTCATCAAACTCTTACCCCATCTGACCCCTTCCAATCGCTTCGTGGCCTTTGCTGAAATGGGCGCTGTCCGGAGACTCCATCAAGGGCTTGGATATCAGCAGTGAATCCTGCTGTGGCCATCCTTTTAACATGGGAATGGGAAGCCGGGATGATTCAAGCTATCATAACTATCTTTCAAAGGTCTTATGTTTTTTCTGACAGAACTGGTCAAATTCATAGTTGTTTTGCTTTAGCCTTGAATGAAAGACCAGGGCTTGAGGTGAGAGCTGTAAAATGAGCCTTTGTCAACCAGCATGGTATCTAGTCCTACCATGGAAGACCATGGAAGATCATGGAGGTGCTGGTTGATGGTCCTTATAGTCCTGCAATGTCAAGAGGTCCAAAGCGCTTGGAGGCGTCGATACCTCTTTGAGCTCTGAAACGCAGCCTGAAGGTGTCGAACGGCATGTGTCATCACTGACTCCAGCAGATGTGGATTTGCTCGTCTTGCAGTACTGCACGTACGCTTGAACGAAATCATTCCAATCCACGACTTCTGTTGGTTCCCCTGCGAAGAAACTGGGAAAGTGTTCCGAGAAGAAAGCAAAAATGTCCGGAACTTGCCCGAGAGCAGCTCCAAGTTCTCCCCGTGTCCGCCGGCCAGGCTCGTCCAAGAAGAAGTTTCGAGCAAAGCAATAAGCACGTTCTTGCAGGACCCAGTCCCATTTTCCATATTTGACAGGGCTAGGTGAACGACAAAAACCAGGGCTGGTAGGACTGGGTACATCAAAACAACTCGACCGTCGTGATCGTGAAATGCTGCCTGTCTCCGGAGACGAATTTGGCCAAGTTGAGGCTGCACTCGCTGCGCTTGCCTCCCAACGGCTCTCGTGCTTGCCATCGAGTCCATCATCCTTGTGGTGCAGCTTGTCGAGATCGTCGAGCTTTTTGTCGAGTTTGTCGTGCTTGGCCAACGCTGTGCGAAGTTCTGCTACTTCCCATCGCAGCTTTTGTAGCTCCAGCCTTTCCAGTGACGTGAGCTGCGAACTTACAGGGCTAACTGGGCTCAGAGGGCTTGCATCCGGCGCCATCACGCTGCAGCTATCGATCAAGTCATCGCCTCTTCGAATAAAGCCAGAGTGGCTCCCTTCATCATCATTCCCACAGAATGAGTGAGGGTAGGAGTGAAGGTCTGACATTAGACTCTGAGAAGTTTGCTCGATCCAAAACGTGCAGCCGGAATGGACGTGCAGCCAAGAAAAGAATGAGTCTGCACATTGTATACAGAATATTACAGAATCATTACACTATATATTTGCATATATATTTTATATATATATTATATATATTATATATATATTATATATATATATTATATATTATATATATTATATATATTATATATTATATATATATTATATATATATATATTATATATATATATATATATTCTATGTGCATGTTTATTAACCCATGAATATACGACACAGCACATTCCATGGATCACCATCAACCTTATTCTCTCCGAACAGTGTTCAAGGAAAGGTCATCGCAGTGACAATGCAGCAGGGGTGTACTTGAAGCGACGCTTGGCCAAAGGATAGTATGGCTCCACCTAGCGCAATCGCAAAAAGGCTTCTGCCTTTTGAGTCAGCGCAGTCAATGCAAACACCAGAGATGTCCAGAGATGTCCAGAGTCCATCAGTCCTGGCCTGCGAAGTGACTGGGTTAATTAGTTGCTCTCCCCAGTGTTCTGGTCGGTGTGGCTCTAATTGCTCTACCTCACCAGTCTCATTGTGGGAAGCCTGTGACACCCTGCAGGTTGTGGCTTCAAAAATTTCCTATGGCCCAGACCAAATCCAAGCTGCCCCAAGAGATGGCATACTTAGCCTGTCAAGGTGAAAAGATCGCAGCCACTCTGGAAATGCCAAGCCAAGCATCTCAGAAGCTGTTCAGCAGCTGTCACAACACATACAGCGTCTTAAAATGTCTTTAAAACAATTTAAAAATGTCTTTAAAAATGTCACTGTCTTCGAAGCCTCTTGGCGGCGCCAGAAATGTGGCAGAGCCAGGCACCAAACACTCATCAGTACCTTCGCAGCTCTGTCATGTCCAATTGCACGATGGCATACGTAGTGCATACATGTGCATACGTAGTATTACGTAATTACCATCTCTTCATATCTTTTTATTATATAATTGCGCTCAACGGAGCATCTTTGGTCTGCAGTATTGCAGCATCCGAAACACTGTTTGCAGGGATAGCATGTGCTATCATCCTTGCAGGTGCTCCGATATTTCAGAAACTGTGTCATTCATTATGCCTTTTCCCTCGCACAACCTGCAGATTGTGGCGCACGCAGAAGGGGATGGCCGTGGGATTGTCTGGCGTTCGAGCCTAGGTTTGAACATGATTGAACATGATTAAACTTAAACATGATGAACCCTGATTAAACATTAAATTGAACATTGAAGACTGTGTTCGCTCCATGAACTGCAAGGAAAAAATGTAAGAAAGCCACACACCAGTCGATGAACTGCAGAAGCAGGCCTCGATGCTAGCGTTGCAGAGCAAATTTAGCCTTTCAGCCTCCCTTTCCAGAGTTTCCCCAGTTCGCTGTTGTCAAACCATGTCAAACCCATGTGAAGCCTGGCCTAGAGCTGCAAGTGGCAGAAGCCATTTCAAGTAGAAAGCCATCCACAAGAAGTAGAAGGCGATCTGTGCGGGCACAGCATTGCTAAGCGATGTCATGTTCTTTTGACAGCTGTCCTAGTTCAGTTCTTGTGATAAAGTGGTGCGTCATGAGCCAAGATCGTCTCGGCAGGCTGTGAACATCTGTGAACTTTGCCTTGTCCCCGAAATAGTCCCGCAACAGATTGGCTTGTTCTTCGTCAGGCCAAAACCACTTCCACTGGCAGGGTGGTGCTCTGGCAACGAGGAACTATGAATACATGCATCATCATGCATCTGATATCATCTGATGATGCCACAACTACAGCAAATATTGGCAGCATTCCGATTCCATAGCATTCCGGTACTCTGTGTTTCCATGTTTCATTCACTGTTTTCAGCGCACAAAGGAACATGACTAAACGGTGGGTTTCAAGTCAGCAAACACATAGCATACAGGCGTAGCGATTCTGTGAGCAGTCAAGCAATTGTAAACATGTAATTCATTCCACATTACTGCTATTGTGATGTTCTGCAATGCTGGCACTGATCTATGCATGTATGATCATGCATGTGTGTGTGAGAGCTTCGTATAGCTTCAAGCTTGCTGCCTGAAACTCCTTGATTTTGGCGATGCCAGCTTCGTCATGGATGGGGAAATATGCCTGGTGCAAGATTCCATCAAACATTGGCCTCTCGCTGGGAGTGATCGACAGTGTCCCAATGCACGTGCTGATTTCAAGACCTTCAGCTCACCCTGATGCAGAAGTCGAGATGGATTGATGCCTTGCAGCGTTGCAACGTGGAGCAGGATTGACTCCGAGCAACCAGATATATCGTTTTGATTTTGATCTTCAAGACGAGAAATGGGGAGGGCTGTATTCGCTTTTAGAAGTGCAGAAGTCAGATCTGTTTCTGGGTGAATGACACATATTACATATCATATAATTATAATTATAATTATAATTATAATTGATTTAATAAAATCATCATACAACCCGGCAGCTCAAAGCCTGCGCAATCCTTGTCTTTGGACTGGATAATGTGGTGAATCAAGTCAATCCTTGGAAAGAAGTGCAGAACCATCTCAGCATCTGTAGTCCATCAGCACGATTGTCACAATTGTGGCAAAGCGAAGGGTTGAAACCAAGGGTAGAACTTGTCTGAGATCTTGAAGATGTTGCTACCGTCCAAACTGTCCTGATTGTCCGATTAGCCCAGTGGGCTGTGTAGCTGTTGCACACGTTTGTGGCTCTGTGGATGACACCTGTACAACTCATGGATACACTACCTTCACCTTCATATAAATCTAGGAACAGTCAACACTTTGGACCCTGATGAAAGTGAAGCACCGTGTCAACACAATGTGGTGAAACTGTGCACACTGTTGGTGGTTCACTTAAAATATATTCTTCTGATTTCGCCTGTCAATTAATATATCAATAAAATTCAATATATTCAATAAAAATGTGCCTTGACTTGATGGCAACTAGACGCAAAAAAACAGAACTGGAAGTCCTCCGTGTGAGTCTCGTAGATGTGGGAGATGATGCGCCGATCATTGAATCGAAATTCTGGCCTGCCACAGCTCAATAATTTTCATTGTTGCGTGACCTCTGCTGAGTTGACCGCGGGCTCAAACAGAGTCTCAGAACAAAGTGAAGGTATAGAATCTAATGCAGGCTGTTTTGTGCAATTTGTTCATGTTGTTTGTATTAACACGTAAAAATATAAACAGTTGGGAATCAAGACGCAATTTAACACTCAACACTTTTGTCGCAAGATGCTTCAGAGGCCCATCAGCCTTCCAGGATAGTCGTGTCGGAACTCGGCGTATGCACTGAGATACTCCTGTTGGCGCTTCAAAAGTCTAGCGCTGACATGTATATTGACTTTGTTGTGACAGCATGTTTGCACTGCTCGCACAAATTTTTAACGCCTTCTTCAGCTGCAGCTTGTACCGCTTCCTGTCCACCCAAAATCACAAACATCAACTCCATTCGGCAATTTGAGGCCAAAGGGAAGGGGGCGAAAACTAGTTGGGCAAGGAGGGATGTGTATTGAGAGAGTATGTCCTTTAGTGTGTCATTTTTCGACTTCAAATAAACTACCATACGATGTTGCTGCCACTCTAACAGCAGCGTATCATGATTTTCTAGCTCGCATGCACCATAATCATTCCACAACCCTCCCCCTGACATCCTAACATACCAGGGCCAACATTACGCTGCAAATAACCCAGTCTTAGAATTTGGTAACTTAGGTGCAAAAATCCATCGAGCAAGACATACATTGGAATCTTAAGATGCGCGTCTTCCATTCCCAACGAAGACCGGGTCGCGTTTTCACGCAGACATCTTGAGGAAATGGAACGCAAGACTCCAAGTGGTTGTTCTCTCATGTCACTGCATTACATGACATTAGAACATTGGACTAGAGTCGAGTAGATTACATTACATTAGGTTACGTTACATTAGATTAGGTTATATTGCATTACATTACATTGCGTTACATCGCGCTACATTCACAGCACTCACGGTGAATAGCATCTCGTATGTGTGTGCGTGTGTAACCATCGTTGAGTTTGATGCATCCACCCTTGAGCTCCGAAGAACTGTTTGCCGTGGACTGCACCTCTCTCGGCCACGCTCGCCGCCACTACCATAGCGATCCAGGAGCACCTGCTCCTGAACCGACGCCAGCCAAGCCAGCAGGCGTAGATGGTGGACCTTCGGCATGTCCCAGATTGGCCAAGCAAATCGCCAACTCATTGTCCGGTTTGGGCGGCCGGCTATCAGCGCCTGGAAGTCCGCCCCCCCTCCAAGCCAAGTGTTCAAAAGTGGCCATTTGGAAATTACACCATGAACACTTCTGCGACTCCTCCGGCAACGTGGCTGGACTGCAAACTGAACCAAGAATAATGACTCTGCCATTTGCTGAAGTAGATTCCATTGCTGTCCGTGCTGCCTCCAAATCAATTTGTGCAAGTTCTCCTCGCATCTGCAGCGGGGGTGATTCGCCATTTGCCTAGCTTCACTTTTCCTGCAAGATGTGCCGCCAAACTTGTCTGATCTGGTGAGCCTGTGAAAATGTTTCGGCACCAGCCGGCAAAGAAAGTTGTAGATTGCCTTGCCTCCAGCTTTCCGGAAAGCTGCACCCGAGCGCGAATGCTGCCCCCAAAACCTGCATTGCTTTCTCCTGCGCCCATTGTGGCCTGTCAGCAACCAGTTTGGCATGCATCGCCAAGGCCTGTGCTTCGTCGCTGCTTTCCAGGAGCCCCACAGTGGAACTCCAAGTTTGCCATGCTGACGCCCGGTCCAGACATCTCTGGTAAACAGCATCTACAAAATTCTGTCGTCCATGTGGGCATTGCTTCCCACAAATTCGATGTGACCCTGCGTGGGCCACGCCTGCAACCACTGGAGGTGGCCATTCGATCCCTTGCAAGAATTGAGCGTAGGTTTGTTCCACCTGGGCTGTGGCTTGTGCCCGTAACGCTGCGGCACCGCTTGCGGTGTAGAGATGGAAACTGCTTTGGTCCGATAAAGCCAGTGTGCTGTTCATCTGTGGTTGGCTGCACCAGCTATATGGAGCTGCTAGCTGCTGGGTAGGAAAGCAAGTTCCTCCAAGCTGTGAGGCGCTGGCAAGGATGTGCGAAGATTCCTCCGGGAATCAAAGTTGTTGCCAATAGCTAGTTCCAAGAGACGTTTTGCCATGGGTTGTTGTTCTCGTGGAGGATAACAATTAATGAAGGCCATGTGGCGTATGTGCACTGCAGTGATGTAGGTATTAAGATGTTCTCCTGGATCTCCTGGAGGTGCTGAAGGTTGTGACTCCTCCTGTTCTGCGGGTGCCTGCTGGTCTGCCAGGATTGTAGTAGACGTTGTAATGCCTTTTGCTTGCTGGCTGCCACATCACCAGATGTCCAAAGCGTGTCCTGCAGCATAAGCACTTGTCGTCGAGCCACGTTGTTAAGGGCTCCCCACGCTCCGGGTGTTGAGCGTGACCACTTCAATGTCTGTTGCTCTGGCTCTTTTGCTTTGCTGCGGCCCAGGGTTGGGCTCTATTCCTTGCTCAACTAATCTCTGGTTTTTGCAAGATCTTTGCTGAGAGCGGAGAGGTTGTCATTGGATCTGGCATGATCTGACCCATTGGCTTCTTCAATATTGATGCTCCAATGTTTAGACCAGATTTGCTTGTTGATGTCGTCCAGCTGATGGAAAATGCACATCCTGCGTAGCTCGCACGTTTGGAAAAAGAAGAGATATGGCCCGAATGTCCTGTATTGGGTGCAGGTGACGAAAGGGCCTTGATGCCAGGATTGCTGAATGGTCGCTGGTTTCCAAGTTGGCCAATGAGGTTCAAAAGCCACAAGGTTGTGACCACTGCGCTGCAAGTCTCTTCTTTCAGCATGTATGCGTTTGTAGGTGGCGGACCTGCTGGCGTGGCGCTTTTGCAGCCTTCAGTGGGCATCCGGATTCTCCCGGTGGTTTTTGGCTTGCCGACATAGACGTGTCAATGTCTGAACGCTCAGTGTCCAGGCGTTGCCTTTTTGACAATGTTTGTACGGTTCTGTTGTTGATGGCTGGAAGGCCTTTAGGGCACCATGGAGGGCTCCAGTCCATGACATCAGCCGGCAGAGAGCTGAACGCGATGATCGGTTGCGGCTTGAATTTGACATACCGATCTGCGTCTGATTTGATGTGGTGAGGGTGCCTTTTTGTCGATAGTTGAGTTGCATTCGGTCAGTGCCGCTGGCCATGAACTTGCACAGGAGACACTGCCATGTCAGAGTGTCTGCTGTTGGGGGAGGCTGCCGCTTCGACATTCTGTTGTGGGTCTGCTTGCTTGCCGACCGATCATCGTCCAAGATGGGAAGTCTTTGTTGAGATCTTGGGTCCTTGCACTGTCTGCTTGAGAAAGTGGCTGCTTCTTTGTCAGCGTTGCTTTGTGCGTGGCTTGAGAGCCGCGTATGCTGGTTTAAGGTTGTTGCTGCCTGGTGTAGTGGCCGAGGCTGTCGCTTTGCCTGTGTTTGCCGCAGCATGTGTGCTGGTGCTACGGTAAGTGTGAATGCTGGCTGTAGGACTAGGTGACTCAGTGCAAGTGCATCCCGCTCCAGTGAGGTCAATGGTGACCTTGTCCAGTTCAATTTTTGGCTGGAACAACCATGGTTTCAGTGTTCTCTGGGTTTTGGGTGGGTGCATAGCTTTGAAGTAACGGCCATCAAACAGGATCAAGGTGAGCGGTTTCTCTTTTTGCCTGTGACCCGCCACCCCATCATCATTGAATTTGAGAGCAAAAGTAGACCTGTCCCAGCTACCGTGAGGGCTATGCCATAGCGCTCAGCAAGGCAATGCAATGAGAAGCCGTCCGCCCAGGTTCCTTGAAGCTCCATTCATCCAGTGTCTTTGCCATCTGCTTACCTGAGCGCTGATTTGCCGTGCTTGCTCTTCCACATCGGGTGCAAACCAGGCTTGCAACCTTTGTTTTGTGTCCTTGCGTGCTGAATAACGCCAAGTCTCAATTCGGCACCTTCAGCTCTGGCTGCTTCTGCCGTCAGTGTGCGACCCTCCTTGGCCGTGGCATGTGCTGCTGCACAAGCTCTGTTCATGCAGTCTCCTGTGCCTTGTAGATCTTGGATGGTCCATTGTTGGACGACCGCCTCATCTGGGTTTCCCGGAGTGCTATGGCTGGTGGTAGTGCTAGCTGGCACTGCAGCGGCTGTTGCCTCAGTGGACATAGCATCCGCTTCATGTTGAATCGATTGTGTATCAATCTGCGTGGCTTTAGTGGTGGGGCTGCGGCTGCGCGTGCGTCTTGCAGCATCCGGTGTCCTGGTATTACCTTCATTGGCGCCAGAGTTTGGTTGCTGCGATGCTGGTTGCTGGGTGCTTCGGACGTGTAGTTGTGGCCTTGCCAAGCGTGTAGGTAGTTCGCGAGCTTCGGTTTTGTGGGTGCAAGTATCAGTGAAATTGCGTCGATAGCATTGATACTGCCTTGATACTGTAGTGATAAGCATCTTTGTGTGCCATGGGGGCTGTGGCTTTGATGTTCCACTCTTTCTTGCAGCGATGCCTATGCATGCTTGCAATGTTTTCCTGTTAAGGCCTTCAAGAAAGTGATGAAGTTCTTCGTTGTGCCACTGCTCCTCTTGCGATGTATATCTATGTATTGTTGTGACTTTTGAATGCCGGCTTCCGCAGTAGTGGGCAGAAGGCCAAGTGAGTGAGGCGTGCTGGTCTTTTGGTAGTACAGACCTTGCTGCCTTTCTTTGGATGCCGCGATGCATCTGTTGTGGTTCGCTTCTGCCGTCTCGTTTTCGCTGCGTGGGAACCAGTGGGTAGTCTGCGGTTGGGAACCTTGCCTTGTATGCTCACACAGATTCCCCTGTGTCCACTTGTTTGGACAAGTGTGTTGGCTATACCCGTAGGTATGTTGAGAAAGCGAGTCAGGAGCTCTTTGTTGTTGGCTGTCTGGTGGTGCCAATTGCCACCTGCCAAAGTTGCCGCTTGACATCTTGGCTCCAGTGTAACATTTCTGCCACAATAATTCTTGGGTCAATGCTTGGAAGCGTCGGCTTTCACATTCAGCTCAACGTCCTCAACCTTGAACGTGCCTGTGTTTCCTAAAACCCAGACCCTGGTTTGAGTGGCTCCAGGCATGTTGCGAGCTTGACCTGTGAGGAGCAGGCAAGCACCTCCGGCTTCGTAGGCTTTCCATGCTGACTGGATTTGCTGAGCTTCAGCGATGCGTGATTTCGCTGATGTTGCTTTCAGTGTGTCCTTCAGCTGCTTTGATTTTGGACAGTAGCACTTGTGAATCAAGAGTTGCGCTGATGGTTGGGCCCATTCGCTTGCTATGAGGCTGGTGGTGTTCAGGAGTTGTGGGTTTTATGTTTTTTTGCTCGCCTTGGCTTTTTACCATCTGATGTGGCGGTGAGATGGATAAGTCCAAACTTCCTGGCGGCGTGGCTCCCCGTGGTCATTTGAGGTGCTGGTTGGTACCCACATAGGGTTGTAGAATGGCACTGATGGCTCCGGTCAGGCGCTTGTTTTTTGTTTTGAGAACTGCCAAGGGTTGTTCTCTGAGGCTAGGTCTAGGTCTGCTTGTAGTAGTGACAACCCTTGTTGTTGTCTGCTTTTGTCTTTTTCTGCTGTTGCCTTGCCAGTTTGGCTGAGGCTGCCAGTGGTGTAGTGCTTGTGCCTGGCTGTTGTCATCTGAGGCGTTGTTCGTGGTTTGCCTCTCGTGGTTCCAACGCTTTCGTTTTGTAGTGCTTGAACCTTGTGCTCCTCCAGCGAGTAGTAGCCTTACGGTAGAAAAGTTGCTACCGTTGTAGTTGCTGTGTCCAGTGTGCATTTCGCGAACCGAAAGGTGGTTGGCATCCGGTTCCTCATGTGCTTTGCTTTGCCACTGTGCTGCGGCGAGACGACCTTGTTGTTTGTTGCTTGGAGTTTTCACCTGTGTGGTGGTAGTCCCTCTTTGTTGGGCTTGCGCTGCTGTCGTTGGCGAGCTGCAGTAGCAAAGCCGGTTGTTGATATCCATGCAGTAGCAAAGCCGGTTGTTGATATCCAGCTTATCTTCGTGAAGAGACCATTGCAGATGTGGAAATTCCTCAAAACCGAATCTGCCTGAACCCGGTGCTCCTCCAGCAAGTAGCTGTCTTTGCAGTTGCTGGATCCAGCGTGCTTTACCTGAACCGAATGGTGGTTGACATCCGGCTGCTCATGCGCGTTGCTTCGCCACTGTGGTGTGTGACGATTTTGCTGTTCGTTTTTGGGAGTTGCCACCTGTGCGGTAGTTCCACTTTGTAAGGCTTGCGCTGCTGTCGCTACCGGTTGCAGTAGCAAAGCCGGTTGTTCATCTTCTTGAAGAAAACGTTGTAGATTGGGAAAATCCTCAAACTTGGAGCTTGGTAGGAGGCAAGGCCTGAAATCACTGTGGCTGGTAGGTGGATAGTTCTTATCAGTTTCTCCTTGTATCTCTGTCGGTGTCTAATTCTGTTGGGGTGGCCCAGCGACCAGTAGTGCAATCTTTGACTGCGCCGCTGCTGGGCCGACCTCCCGTTGCTCGAGTGAGCTGCTGCCAGTCTGGTTTTACCTGCTTGTCGTGCAGCTAGAGCTACACGCATGTGTGAAACTCTTGCATCTGAATTTCTGACTGTTTTTGTCGAACATGTCATTTTGTCTTTCTTTATTGGTTTTCTCCATCTTGCTAAACGAATTGTGGTTGCAAGTGCTGCTGCTCATTCCCAGCATCAAAGAGACCAGGAAAATTGCCACCCCAAGTAGCATCAGCAACATTGTCGGTAGGATGTTTGTAATCCCTTTCATGGACTCATGCAGAACTGTGTTTACATCTAAACGGTCAGCACCACGTGGTGTCAGCTAACTGCAAAGTATGGTCAGTTGCAACCAGTAAGCAGCATGCCTTTCACCGCCCACGACCACCGAGAACTCAAAGTCCAGGACGCGTTGTTGATGTACCCGCTATCTATATATATACATATATATATATATGATTATACATATTAATATATATATATATATATATATACGATTATATATATATATGATTATTTTTATATATATATGATATGATATGATATGATATGATATAATATGATGTGATATGATATGATATGGTATGGTATGGTATGGTATGTATATATATATGTGTGTGTGTGCGTGTGTGCGTGGGCATGCGAACGCGTGGTCACAGATGAAACCCAGCGGGGTGGACGCAGCGGGGTTTGAGCCCGGGGGGGTAGGTGGGGTCATAGTTCGACATGATTGATCATGTCCAACAGGGGGCCCAAAACCAGTTCGGCATGAAAGACCATGGAAGCTACATCCAGTCTGCCCCCAATTCATTGCTAAAGCAAATCCAACTCCAGTTAGCAAGCTACCTTTCGTGATTTGGGCTGAGCCTCGACCTTTCCAAAACTGTCCAGACTTCCCTCAAAATCCCTCAACAACTACAACATAACTATAACATGCTATTTAACACATTTATAACATGCTCTGACTCTCGTCTCAGCCATGCCATCTTGGATCATCTTGGATCATGTCACGGTGGTGCCTGGCTGCTGTATCCCTGAGCTTTTGAGCTGAAGCCCCGATCTTGACCTCACCATTTTCTGCCGGGCCAGCACATTAAGAGATGGTCAGACCGTGGGACAGCACTGGACAGAAGGATGTGGACTGATTGATGTGTGCTGAGCTTCAAACCAAGATCTGGTCCCTATCTCTGCTGTAGTAGCAGTAGAGGCTCAGCCCACAGTTCTGCAGAGTAAATTCCAGGCATGCGAAAGTGTTGGGCTTCATCAGGAATGAAACATTATGAAAGACCCAACCAAAAAATGAGGAATGGCGGAGGATTGGACTGGATTGTATTGGATTGTCAGGTATTGTCAAATGAGTCAAATGAATCTGGCTTGCCAGCATGAGCAAAGTGTTCTCAAGTGGCCTGGAGACCTTTGAGGATCGACTCTCGATGCTGCTTCCACATCTGACAGGCGATCACATAATATCAGTTCGTCCGCATGTTCGGGAAGTGACTCTGCAATCAGAGCTTAGATTCAGATCATTTCGGATCTGCTTGTAGTTCCATGACACAAAGTGCGCTGTCATTTTGAACCCATTGGCTGTGTTGTGCAGCTCCCGCTGTGCATGAACTGCCAGAAGCCAGCGCGACTCCTAGCTTGGTGTGTTGAATTAACTAACTACCGGAAAATATGGATTCCAATTCAAGCCGAACTTTGTTCAAGAGCACCAGGGTGCCCACGTGATACCTGCACCCGAATTCGGTCTAGGGTGCTTTGCAGCCTAGAATTTTAGTACATGAAATGTCCCTGTCATGATCGATTCCAGCAGGGAGTGATGGTGGATGAGTATACTCTATTCTACTCCATAGAAACAGCGCAAATTCTCTCGAAGTTGTTTTCAAAATCTAAACTTTGTTGGGACGTGTGCCCTTTTTCGGTGGAGGCTTTGCGAATCTTGAGAGCAACACATGAAAATTGTGGAGAAGTAAGGCTCAGTAAGGTGAGGTTCGGCGACCCATAACACATTTAATAGAAAGAAGAGAAGGATTGTGAAAGCAATCTTCAAGGCGTGCTGTGTCCAAAGGTGTTCCCAGATTCTCAGATCTCAGAGATTATACTCAGGCAAAAGGTGGGGACCTGCCTTGGGCAGTGCCTCTAGATGTACAATGGATTACAAGGCTATCAAGTTGGCTATCAAGCCGTTTCTTCGAGACAGATTACTCTGACTCTCTTTTCACTTTGAAAACGTGAATGCTGGAACAACAGGCGACGCAAGGGGAACGCTGATTGAAGATTCTGCAACACCGGAATATACTTGACCCCAAATGCAACTATCATTCTATATGTTCGTTCTCTGGCAATGCCAACACTCACATCGCACAGACTAGCCAGGTCAATCATTCAATTGTCAAGCTGGTCTGCTTGCAAAGCTGGAGGTCAGAGCTCTATGTCAAACTTCAGGTTCGTTGCAGAAGCATGATAGGCCTCGGATTCAACGCTTGCAACAGTCAACACAATACCGGGTTCGAACCAAGTATCACGACTTACTTGTGGCTCCCTACTATGCAACATGCCACAGCCATCAGCATCTACCCTGCAAGCTCCAAACATCACATGGGGCAATGGGTGCTGCCCAAGTAACTGCCTTTTCCGTGGGAGACTCCACCGCCTTGGAGGCATGACAAACATGACAAACAAAAGATGTGTATGCACACTGATAACAAGAATCACACGAGAAAAGCTCAGAGAGGCTTGGAACGTCATAGAAAACCTATGTGTCATATTCTATGAATATGTACTAGCAATATGTGTATATATATATCACATGATGTGATATATATACATTGTTGTTGATCAAAATTCTTTTATCCGGGAACGGCCATTCTTCGCGAATTAAAATGTTACACTTTTGCGAAATTTTCGCGAACTCCATGTTTATCTTTCGCGGAACCTATGTTAGGCAATCATGATATCCAACTTTTGCGAAACTTTCGCAAAAAAAAATGGTACTTTCGCGGACTCGAAAAAAAAAAACTTTCGCGAGGGTTTCCAACATAACATGCACGGCTTTCGCAATTAAAACTCCTTACAAGGACCTTTAGATCGACCACCACATAGATACATAATTATATATTACATATGCGTACATTGTCTTACATGATCTTAATTTGTTCCATACGTATGTTTCACAATGTGTCATTTGTGTTCTTTCCCACTCAAATGTCACGCCCAGCTTGCCAGTTTGCTGCATTGGCCTTGAGCTGAGATCCCGACATCTCTTTGGTCTGCAGGTCTGGAGCCTTTGGGCGTGGGAAGCCATGCAGAAGGACATGGCGTGGAATCTTTCAGTGTCCAACATATTGATTCATTTATTGCCATTTATTGGCGATATATTGGGCGTTGCCAGCATCAAGTTCAAACCGCCTGTGGCCTGCCACTCACTATAACAGAATAATAGGCCTTGTCCATCAGCGCCTTTGACCTCAAAAGAATTGACGGAGTTGTTGCTGCAGCATGCAATCCACTGTAGCTGGGGCAGCTGCTTCTGGAAGTTCAGGTATTGCCTCAGAAAGGATGGATTCAATGGGTATATTAATTTGGATATCAATATCATCAGTAATTATCCATGGAGTCAGAGAATGGTCATGTTGGCTTGGTGAGATTTGGTGAGGAAATTCCGCGAAATTTTGTACCTTTCACCTTAGATTCATGATCCGTTCACTCCATTCCAGTCCATTCCTACACAAACATCCGAAAAAGAAAGGCTTCGACTCGAGATTTACTGCCAGGTCGTCGCATGGACCTTAGATGGCAGGGCTTTCTCAAGCACTCGCAGGTGCATTTCTGTGTACTTTGGGCAAGTGCGGCATTCAACATGAGCTGTGCAAAAGATCAAAGATTGAGCCTGCAACACAAATCTAGGAACGGGCATCATTACATTTGCCTGGCAGTTCCAATCAACACCAGAGTCTTGTCTAAAGTATTCCAAATGGTTGAAGTATTGTTTAAGCTGGCTTCTCCATTCCGATGCCTTCAGGTACTACAATTTCTATCAACACCCTCAATAACAGACGTTTGAAGAAAATTGAAGCCCGTGTATCTCCCAGAGAAGTCTCGCTGCACTGCTACGGTTGCAACAAAGTGCAACTGGCAGTGCAACTCATTGCAACTCTAAGTTGACTGAGATGTGCAGCCGTAGCCATCGTTGCCATAGCTCAAAATATCTCAAAATGGTTCAAAATGGGTGACTATCCGAAGACAGAAGAGCTATGGCAAGCACCATGCGCTTCTAGCACTGAGTTTCCGGCCATCACCTTCGCTTCTTTCACATCAGGGACGAGTGACTTGTGACCTAAGGAGCTTCTGACTCTACTGGGACTGTTTCTGGCACCAACGAAATGCAAAGATTATCTTAATATATATATATTATATATATATATAATATATATATCTTAATATCTTCCTATACCTTCGTCCCCACAGACTGCTGGCCTGATTGAACGGTGATCAAAGCAGTCTACCACTTCCCTGCATTGCTCTACAGATTTCATTCAGTGGTCCCAAAGTTTTTTCTGTCCAAATCACCAAACTCGAGGTCATACTTGACTCCCAGCAATGAGAACGTCCAAACAGTTTGTCCCGAGATGGCTGGGGCGGCAGCTTGAAGTCTTGGACAGGAAGGACGTTAGGGTCGACGAACCAAGTACGACACCTGACTCAGCCAGCATCATGGCAGCCATGGTGTTCCAACATTGATTCAGCTCCACACCACAATCCAAGCAGTCTAAGCCCATTATGACCCGGATTCGCTCCTCATCTGGAAGCTGAAGCTTTGTGATAGCCGATTTCATGATGATCTGTGGCAATTCTTTGACAAATGATGCTCAAATGTACAGTATTAGTAAGTTCCATGGAAGCTGCACCCGGCGTCGAATGCCTCGCAAGTTGCTCCTCAAACTCGTGCTGCGCGAAGGGCGGCTGATGGTCTGCGGTCTTCGAACAGATCGCTGCATCGACAACCTATGCCATGGAGCTGTTGCCGAATTTGCTGAACTGCCATTTAATGGGGAAGATGATGATAATCCATCACAATCCTTTGGATTTAGGGGTATAGTATCTGGGAATCATGTTTTCAGACACCCTCAAATGAAGCTAGGCCAAACAGGGCCAAACCATCTGTTTCGGCCTTGCTGCATCGTCTGTATTAATATCAGTCTAAGTTGTCAGTCCAACAAGCCACCACAAGACTCATCAAGACTATATTGGTTTTCCAAAGAGTTCCTCACTGCCATCCTGATATGGAAATTTCTGTATCTCTAAATCCTCTGACGGTGCATTTCTGGGAGTAGCACGGCTCCTTCATGACTGCCTCAGCCCCCGGGGAACATGCTGGGATCATCTGGGATGGGGATTCTGATCTTAGGGACTTCTCAGCAAATCCAAGCTCTAGGGAGTCTACGCAAAGTATCTCAGAGAGAGGACCAGGCGCCTTGCGACCTAGGGGGAAAAAGACAAAGCTGTAAAAGTAGATGTAGAAGTTCAGCATAGTTCACCATAGTTCACTAACGACACTGTGCACAGCTCTCTGTCGTGAGGATTGTGAGGTCAGAAGAAAGGCACGGCCTTCATTCGGCATTTTGGCAGACCTGGGTGGAAGATGCTTCAGCTGCTGGAGATAAGAAAAAAGGTCACGATGTCACGAGCTTCCCACTCGCCATGGATGACTGGTAGCATGCTTCTGGACTTCTGCCTCGGCAAAGGTGCCCAGGTTCCTTCAGAGCACGGCAGTCACTTGACAAGATTGCATGTTGAGACAGCGACAAGCTTGATGATCTTGATGTCGGCTCCTTGATTAGGCCTCAGTGGAGTTTGGAAGTGTTTAGATGTTTAGATCATGAAGTCTGCCTCTAAAGTCTTCTTCGTATACTGATGGATACTGTATACAATGTATGCTGATTGGTGGCATTGCATCTCGTTTGACACAGACTGGCTAAGTTGTTGACCCGGCTGAATGGAGGCCGACCTGCATGAACAGCATGAACTATTCTGCTCAACATGCAAAGCCTACTCTTTGTGTACCAAGAATCAAACTAGAGAAAAACAAAGCAACAGGTTTATGGCCTGCGAAAGTCTGTACAAAGCTGCTCCTTCAGTTCGCATTTTACAGCTACTGTAACGCGGTTGGCTGATTTGTGTAGATTGGTATTGTCAGCCAAAGGGTGAAATTGGATGTCCTCCACGACAGCAGGATTGCGGAAGCACTCCAGCCTCACAGGGGAACGATGCCGGACTTTCTGAAACATCTGGAAGAAAAACGTGATATATCATGTACTATGATGCACTGTTGTAATCATATATATAATATATATATATATATTATATATATATATATCATATATTCTTATACATATTATGTATAATATAATTCTAGTATACATATTATATACTATCATATTACATTATTTCATATTACTGTATTAAGATGAGGATGCACTATATAATTGTGAGGAGACTGTGATGCGCAGGCTGGGCTCACAACATCCTCTGTAGTGACGCGTCATCACCGAACTCTTCAATGAGGTTCGTCCACCTTTGGCACGCCGCTCTCCAGCTTGAGTATCCAAGTCACAAGTAATCAAATGACCAGATCTGAACTGAATATGCAGAACTGCCTGTCTGCCCTTGTGACATCAATTCCAGCAATCCTATATTCTATTCGAACAGATCACTCAAATATCACCTGAGACTCTGGCAACAGTTTCTCCAAATCTGCAGCCTGAAGATCTGGAAGCGCCTGCCAGTCAAGGACCAAACAAGAACAAGGGGTACCAGGGTACCATCTGTCGGTCCATCTCTTCTTCCCGTCCCTGACAACGCTGATGAAATATGAGGCCTTCAGCAAGCGCCGACAATGCTTGTCTTGAAGCAAAGAGTTGGGAAGACCTCAACAAACACTAGAAACAAGGGCCAGAGGCAGGAGCCTCCGGTACAATTCCACCGTGGCTAGAACTAGAATGATCTTAGAATGCGGCGCTTCGACAAGCATCTGGGCTGGTCGCCTGGGGCTCAGCCGTGAAAAGTGTGGCTTTTCACATCCACTGAATTCATATCCAAGCACGAGATTGATAATTTCAAATCATTGTGAGCCATTGTGGACAATCAGTGATTCAACAAAGCAGCATGTTTCCACGCAATGGCCGACAATTAAGTGCACAACCGGAGAAGCGCCGCTGGGCAAGCAATCTCTCATCAGTGTCTTGTACCTGGCAAGGACAAGAGGAGACCGTGGCATCTGCAACTCACAACAGGTAGACCCCTTTTGTCAGTGCTTCTCCCGCAGCCTCCGAGTTGGAAGTCTCCGGCCAGGCCAACTGTTCCAAGAAGTGCAGACTCTCGCGACCTGAGCGAAGCTGCGAAGCGTCTCCCGAAACTTAGCCAAAAGCATCCAGAAACCGTGCGACACAAAAATTTGCGTGTAATATTTGCATCTTTCGACCAAGCACTAGCAAACCTTTCTGACCTCAAAGAAATTCAAGTGCTACATAGAGCTACCGTGAACACCTTCAAGCAGTTCTCAGTTCTCTTTGAAATATCTCTCAGTCACTGAGCAAAATACAAACTGCTGTCATGTCCTCCACCAAGCAGCCGTTTTCTGAAACTGCCTGCAAGGGTACATCCCGTATCATTGTGTGACCTTTGTGATCAGGTGCTCCTGGGTACCAACCAGGTGGTCCGAAGGTAAAATGACCAAAACTCGTTCATCCTTTTTTCAAAGAAAATCCATGAACCATTGAACATCAACATGTGCCTCCACTATGCTCCGGCCCCAGCCTACTACTATTCAAGTAAACAAGTCCTCAGTGCATCCTATGATTGCGTCCCAACTGTGGAAAATTTCCCATGAGGCTTCCAATATCTTCCAATACATTTTTCAATCATCTACTATATGTCTAATAAACGTTAATAAACTGTCAGTATTCGTCCACGGTTTTACATTTCTCTTGGAGTCTGCAGCCTGACGAGTTTCAAGCCTCTGGAGGTGTGGAGGAGCGGTTGCTCAAACTTGCAAGCTTCGCAAAGACCTCAGGTAATTGTTCACGTCACCGGTTCTGCGTGCTTTATGTGTAGGAGCAGGTGGCAGTGGGTTAAGCCCAATGCTTTGGGAAGAGTCCGCTGGAACTTTGACAGTCGCGCGTACGAAGCACTTTGTACCTCCCAGAGCAACAAAGACTCGGCAACAGCTCTAAGCGATTTGAATGGATTTGCTTCATAAAGTGGATCCTGGATCCGCATATCCACAACTGTTGATATTGTTTGATGTTTGAGGCACCAGTCGAGCCCATCCAGCAGGTGCAAGACTCTCACAAGTAGCCTGGCAGGATCCAGTCCAGACTCCAGGATTCTCATGGATGCGGAAGGTGCGGGATCTTCCGAGCTCCTGCCTCCAAGCGGATCAGGTATTCCATTAAGAGTAGGCCTCAAGTCCAGCTGCAAAGAATCCGTCAATCTGACTAGACATGATACATGTACAAGAGCCACTGCGCAATAGTGACATTCCATGACATTCCAAAGGCCGGGACAAGAGCCACTTGCTGGAAACTCCCCTGAGATCGCTGGAAACATATCTGTAAACGTCCAGTGCTCTCCACAAAAGAGATTTGCTCAGGTTTTTTCATGAAGCATGGAAGTCTATGGAAGTCTCACACACCAAAATGACAAATGGAAGACTAAGTCACTGGTCGAAGGCACTGGGATCATGCAGCACAACGCAGCACAACAGAATCACTGAGGCGTCGTCTTTCTCTTGAGGAGTCTTCCTGCTGTGGTGTCAGCAACTTGCATAGCCATCCCACTTGTTAAGTGGACAGGAACTATGGCTGGTAAGTCCCCCAGCTTGCGCATACTGGAGTTTCCAAGTAGGACACTAAGTACAAGCCAATGACACACTGAAAAAGGATGGAAAAGCTATATAGGTCCCCGGCCTCCTCATCATCTTCACACTTCTGCTCCTGCGGAGTCCAAGATCACACAATACATGTGTAGAACCGGCCATCGTTGATGCGATGGTTCCTTTTCTGGCATCCAAATGATACCATGCTTGGCTGGATGATTTTGTGAAGTCAGTCAGTACTTTGAATACCGGCCCGCAATCAAACGCCGTCACAACGGAATTTCCTAAATAAAAAATGAACACATATCATATATCAGAAGTGTTTGACAAATTGAATGTGTACAACATAATTCTTTTGATGAAATAATTCTTATAATAAGAACAGAAATGCCTCGCGAAAAAAGACACACCACAGAGATGCCTGGGGCGAACTTCTCGAGGTGCCTCTCCCAATGCACTGCCGAGATGATCAGCTACCACACGCCAAACTACACAATCATCAGCTACCTATCCGACACATTCCAAAAAACATTTCTATACATTACTATATAATATATACATCCGATACATCATGGTACTCTTTGTATCTCTATGTATCAATTTGTAGGGAAAGAACCTGCCAAGTGCCTGATAGTGCGCCAAGCGCCCGCCGAGCGGAGGCTAAGGCAGTCTGACAGAGACAGGTCAAGCGAACATGAAGTGAACTATACGGCAGCTTTGCTTCCCTGGCCCTTCAGAAGCAAAATTACAAGTGTTCCGCAGAATGTGACTCAAGGAAACAGATTTGGGATGGTTCAAGTTCATTGTGAAGAATGGTGAACCATGGTGAATCCCCATGCCAAATCTGCCAAGCAATGACTCGTCTCGCCTCTCGAAGCTCCGACTCCACTGTGGGGTTCACGGCCGCAGGAAGAGGCTTCGTGAAGAAGGCGGGTCGGAGATCCTGCACCGTCTCATGATTTGTTTTATATGGGGATAAACCATGATAAACCTACCATTTGGGGTTGATGTTTACCATTGTTTACCACACATTTATGGTAGCGGGGATGGTTTATTATTGGGTTTACCACATTACATAAGTTGGTTTTTCGCAAAGCCGGTGAACATGCATCAAGTATTGACCATCTAAGGGAATTGCAATGCGATGCAACGGGAAAACTGCATATCACCAGAGCCACTTTGGGACCATGGGTGTTCTGACATGTGCTGACAAGAATCTGGCGAAAGCAGTCAAAGCCTTCTTGGGAAACCACCCTATCATACCCTATCCGCAACTGGAAAATGCCCAGCCCTGCCCTGTATAAGGTGCAGAATCGCTCCTTCCAGGATATTGGACTTGATGCTTGCAAGATGCTTTCCAAGTCAGCCAGCACAGGATTGGGTCCAGTTGGCTCTTCCGGTGGCCAGTCCTCCACATCCGCCACAAAAAGGTCGTTGTAGAAGCTTTCGGAGGGGCCAATTGCCCGTTTCAGTTCAGTGGCGGATCTGGAAGGAAAAGGGCCATACAGCAGAGAGGCCAACATCTGCGACTGAGACAAACATCGGTTCACTTTCGACAGAAGACTCGCACCACGAGGGGCTAATTGCTGGGCTCGCGCCTCGGTGATCATGCCGTATCTCTTCACGGCAGCTCGCGTTGGGTAGAGCACCACAAAATTGTGACATCGAGAGCGTTCCCCAATGGATTTGGCTAACATCTTCAAGTTGCCATCAGAGAGTGCATTCAGCACCAGGGGGGCATGGCTATCATCGACGTTTGGGACGTCATCTTTTCGATTCTCCTTGGCTCCTTGTCCATTTTGTTTCCAAGGTTGACAATAGGTCGCTCTCATCCGATCCAGCTTTGGGGTTCTTTCATTCGAATGGATGCCCACCAGATTGAACGTGTCCGCCAAGAGAGAGCTTTTGATTTGCCAGTCCAAAGGTGATTCAGCTTGCATGCTTGGACTTAAGTTCACTTCCAAAAGCCACGGCTTCAAGTCACTATCCACCAGAACATCAAAGCCGTAGAGTTCAAAACAATTCTCTCGGTTTCCTGTGAGCTGCTTGGTTCTGCTACTGATGGCTGGCTCAACCGACAACAAGGTCTTGACGATGAGATCCATAATTCGAACCCACATGAGATTCACATCAACTCCCACGCAGCGCAAATGTTTGTTTAGGGCTGAAAGGCTCCACTTGTGGCCCACATTGTCAGCTCGCATGTCACTGTTTTCAACGAAGGTATTTGAGTTCTTGTTCACAGAGTAGTTCGTCAAGTGCCGGAAGGCATCTTGCATATGTTCTTCCTGAGTGCTGTATGGTGCCGAAGCAAAACGTGTCAAACCCTCGCGATAGATGTAGGCCTTCAAAGGATCATAAGAGGTCACCAGAACGTAGACTCGCAAATCAAATTTATATCCTTGAATCAAGAGGGGATCTTGGACGTAACGCGAGACCACCACTGTCTCATCCAGGGGCAGCTCAGACAAGTCTTGCAAAATGAAAATTCCCCTTCCACGCGATGAAGCATTGGGCTTCACAATCCAATGACATCTAGACCTTTGATAACACTTCAAGAAAGCATCAAAGTTGTCCGGTAGAACATACGTCTCGGGAACGAAATCAAAGCAACCCTTGCCGTAGTTCTTAGCCATCTGCGCAAAATGCAACCACAAACGATCTTTCCTTGTCAATTCCGTGGAGTTCGGGAAGTGATTTATCCTTTGCCAGTCCATCATGCACTGATAGACGTTGTCCCGAATGTTTGGACCTGACCACTGTATAGCATAATCGTTACACATAGTAGGGATCATCCCATTCAGCTGAAAGGTGTCACGCAAGATCGGAGCATCCGAGTTCAGTAAGAAAGCAGGAGGGCATGTGCAGCATGTAGATGATCGGCTCTTGGACCTGAATACGAAAAAATGGACACAACATGACCACAACATTGTAACATGACACAACTCTGTCGGATCTGTCATATGTCGCAATATGTCGCAATATGAATGGCTCCTGCGGTCTTTCCTTTCACTTCTCTTTACCGGTCTATGATTGCTGGTTTGCACCGAGTAGCGTTTGAGCTTTGCTGCCTGGTAAAGGAGCTGCTCGGAACCTCGGTTGATCTGCGGTGTGAACCAAATCGGTGGCAATGTGTCTTTGCGCTATGTCCGTGCTGTGGGGCAAGAGGTATTTAAACGATATCAGTACCTTATGTGACTTATGTGTATGAATGTGTGTGTGTTGCGTATATTTATCCTATGTGCCATGGTCAAAAGATGGTAGAATTATATGTAGTATGGGCGTCCATCCCATATTGGAAATCCTCACAATGTATAATATGATATAAAATGATATAAATCCTTATGAATGGATTATAGTCGATTGATGAGCATCCCCTCTTATATCTCTTATGGGTAAATATGCAATCCATCTTTTGACCATCGCATATATGTATACCATAGAGTGCACGACTTTGGTCAGCTGGGCTTCCGGCTGAATGGTCGGCCGATCAGAATACCGACTGCCCAGAGATGCTAGCACCTGCGGAAAAGATTGGAAAAGTAACAAAGATATGGGTTTGTCTGAAAATAGTGTACCCCTACACCCAATGGTTAATGATCAGTGTCCCTACTAAATGGCTATAATTGGGGGTATACCCCATTTTCAGACATACCCATATGATGGCTCGGATAAGTTTTCCTATCTCACTCTGCTCGTTTTCAATGCGTAGTGGCGTGCCATAGTGGCGTACCTCTGTTAGTCTGCTCTCAAGTTGCTGTGTCGTAGGCTCAGGAAATCCGGACCTTGCGTCCTGGCGACATCTTCAACTTCACTGCACAGTGGTATGTAAGTTGAAAGAATTCAAGCTGAGAGGACATTGATTAAAAAAAAAAACGTTGTAAATCATTATAATATATTATAATATATTATAATTATAATAGGACATGTGTTCACGAGGATATGCCCGGTCTGCAACTGCCACCCGCTTTTCAGCGTGTCAGCGTGTCTGTCGGGACCTCGTCATCAGAGGAGTAGCCTGGAACTTTCTGCCAAAGGTCTGCTGAAGGCTGCATGCTGCACCTCATGCAATAGCAGGCATCAAAAGGCATCAATAGGCAAGATGTAATTAAGATTAATTAAGTCTAAATCCTTATTGAATTGGGAGTAGCATGGAGTAGCTTGAAAGAATCCAAGGCTTCGAGATGGGGCAAACTTCCCCTTGCCATGTGGGGAGTAGCCATGTCCTGAATCTGGAGATTCCATATCGTTCCAGCCAGGACCTTTCAGATAAACGTCCAATAGTCCACTTGAATCGTTTGACTAACCATCTACATCAACTCCTCTTGTGATTTGCATGGAATGGAATGTGTGCTGAATGATGTTGAATGAAAGTGCAAGGTTGCTTCTGAGACGGCCACTTCAACACTCCAACACATGCTGAAAGCAAACGGCATCAGCTGTGCGCATTTATATATATATGTGTATATATATAAGCGTCCTTTTGTTTCCTCTTGTACTTTTCATGCAGTGGCTGTGCGGTGCTGGCTTATGCGGATGTTTCGGGAAAATTGAAGTCGGTCTGCGCTGCTGAAATGGATGTGCACTGATGAGGATGGCTTGCTTGTTATGCCGCTGAATTTTGATTTGTTGTATCTTGGATTTTGCCATGGCTCACCATGTTATCCTTGAGTGTCAAGAAACTGCCAAACATCGCAAGACAACAGTAAAGCAAAAAGAGACCAGTACAAACATATTGTGATAGGGGGTGACACTATCTGCTGAAGCGGCCAATAAGAACGTGTACATACAATGCACCCCTTTCATCATCATCTGCATGTGTAAAGCGGCACCTGCATTGTTGCCAGATCACCAGGTTCCGGCTGCTTTAGCGCCTGGCGCAGAAATACACGTTGTTTTTGTATGTGTTTGTTGTTTTAAGAAGACGTTGACGTGGGCCGGCAATAAACTGGAGAACTGACACATCCATCTGATCCTGCCCTTCCGGCAAATAGCAAGCACGTTGGGAATACCCTGATAGTGTAATACTCGTTGTCCTGCTCTTCAAACCTGAGTACAACAGAATTTTCAAGGCATGGACTCGACTGCTAGCTTCAATTTGGCGACGCCAAAAGCGTTAAGGAAAAGGAGGGAAAAGGAGGAAACCGAAGGAAATTATTGGCATGGCAGTTTTGGAGAGTAGTACTATCAAGCTGCTTGTCTGAGCAAACAGCCGCTTCTTAAGGAATAAATCACAAGGTAAGCAATCTCTCCAAAGAATGAAAAAGTGATCTCAGCATCATGCTTGACTCTTTTCGATGTTTTGCACTGAAACATCTGGCACTGCTGGCACTGCAAACTGCAAACATTTTGGAAACGGTCCAAGGCCTCTCTTCTTTTGTATTCTTTTGTCAAATATCAAGCAGCACAATACCGTACAAATCCATAATGTACAATACGGATGTGCGAAACCATGCAAGGGATTACCATGCAGACCTGATAGAGCCCTCTTGAACCACCCTCTGGGTTGTCCACGCCTGAAGAGCGAACAGCAACAGACTGCTCAAATGCATGCGCTCATGTGGCAAAAACGCAAGAGGTCATTTCTCATGAACCCTTCCAATCCCATGATGTTCGTTCCTTGTGTCCATCGGCCTCTGCCAAGAGGATTTAGGCTCTCATACTCTGCCTTTGAGTACCTGTCGTGCTTGGTTTTGAGCTGGCCAGTTCGATTCAAGTTGTTCCACTATTTGGGAGCCTTGGCCCTGCTGCCATGTTGATGAGACACCAAGACTACAAAGAGCACCGCAGTGCATTGAATCATGGTTGAACTCGGTTGAACCATGTTCTTTGGCCACCTTGCAGACATGCTTCTTGTTGTCCGCTACCAAAGTGTAAGGAGTACTTCGCTGCCTTAGAGCCGTGAGCCGAAGAACAATACCCTGAGATGCTCCAGTCACTTTGCAGTGAGGCCACGGCGTAGCGGGCAACGACGGCCACGGGGACACGTGTGGTCCTTCGAGGTGTCTGCAACAGGACATCCGAAAGGAGAAAAGTTTCAGATAACATCAGATGACTGCAAAAATCTGCAAAACTTGCAGGAAAAGCAGATCAATCGTGACTTGCACATGGATTTGATGCAGATTCATGTTGTGCTTCGGAACGTATGCAGCTACGATACAAGTTTTAACATGCTTTAACCATATTTGTTCAAGTCAGTGTTGGCTGATGGTTCACTCCTCTTTGCGCCAGAGGTCTCCCGTGGCCGAAGTGAATAGGAAGAGAATTCTTGGTTCTTAAGCCAAATGCAGTTTCAGACTGGTGTGAGCGCCTAGTTAAAGTAAGCTCATGTGAAAGACCTTAAAAATCACATGAAATCACCTCATTCACCATGAGCATAGAATCTCACGTATCGTATGATCAAAGATATAAGCGCTGGTGTCTGAAGCTGCGCGCTCGTCTCTTTCATCTTCGCAAGGGGTTGCACACAGCAAGCAGTTCCCTGGGGCTCCAAGAGGTGTCTCAAATGGACCCCTCGATGTCGATACTGAACGGCCATGCTGCTTCAGCAACAGCCCAACATGGCCCAACTATGTCATCTCACAGGACCTCAGCGCAATGGGATCATCTGCGCCAGCTTCCCGAAATTTCCCAAATAGAGCACACGGTTCTTGCCGAGTCTATTTCCCCGCCTGAGGGGAGTTTGAAATATTTTAACATTTCAGCTAAAATACAGAACCCACAGCATCTGACTTCCATGGAAGCCGTCTTCGGAAACAAGGCTTGGGGTCACCCCTCTGGCCAGTTTCGCCGCATAGAAGAAAGCAAAGCACCGCAAATCTCACCAGTTTCATCTGGTTTCTCTGTGACTCAAAGGCTTTGTCCAGTTTTAAGTCCCGGAACTGAATTGCATCCAAGAAGCAGCGCAAGCGGTAGAGCGTGGTGGCTCCTGTCGCCGACTCACAAAAATGGTTTCCCGGTTCTTCTTACATGGCTGGCACAAGCTTAAACATTGTGGTTGTTTATTGTCTTCCATTGGTTTTCCATCCTCGTCCTCCGAAACTGCGTAGGAACAGCATCAATGAAAAAACCTCTATCTCTCGCCTGAATTGGAGGCATAGCTGCCACTGGCGCATGACCCCCTGCAGGTTGCCTCAAGAAACAAAACGTGTAGCATGCCATGTCGAGGTAATATGGGTGAAAGCAAGGTAGAGGTAACATGTCTAGATGGCCCCCAACCAACGGACAACCAATATATGCCCAAGGATTTGCAATTTGGGGAATCAGTATATAGCTTAAGCACCGACAAAGTGCATAAGTGAGAAGATTGACAATCAAACAAGGAATCTTGAAACCAAGAATTCCATGGAATGCATACAAAAGCAGCCTCCATGAGTCTTCGTCCATTTTCCACCAACACCCTACACCCTACATGCCACAATCTGGGATGAAATGGACGGCGACAATAAACTAGAGAGGGAGAAAACCAAGGTTGCTGTATTTGTTTTAACTCTATTGCGCTGTGACACAGGCCGGCTCCACCCCAAGAGGGTCAGAGGAAGGAAGTATATTACACATCACATAGATGTATAACTACGTAGAATATATATATACATACGTATATTATATATAGTAAATCTTTTATATATCCATTAGAAGCTCCACTTTTGTTCAAACAAAGCCTACAAAATAACCATCACCTTGTCTTGAACATGCGTGTCCCAACAGAACCTGTTTCCTTTACATTCTTGTCAAAGTCTCTTTGCCTGTGAAGTCTCAATATGGCATTCCGCAAGACCTCTATGCATCAAAACTGGAAAAGTTGTAGTGGGCACCTTTCAGAAGCACTCTCTTCTGAGGCTATCTTTATGAAACCTCCAGACCCAAGCTTGTGATTTGACCACAAGAAACCATGGATGCTGCTGGCACTGATTGGTCCAAGCATTTGGCCCGCCCAGAAAGCTGATTGTGCCGCTGCGCATTTGTAGCCTAGTCCAGTAAGACACCGTGAAACTTGGTTTGCTTCATTGGGTTCAAGCTGGGTTCAAGCTCAAGCAGCTGATAGACGCTCACAGAGCTACAGGGCTCACAGGGTTCACAGGGTTCACAGCTCCGAAACCTCCAAGGTTTTGACTGTTTGGCACTCTTTCTTGCCAGCGACACGATTGCCGGCACCTTGGTGACAGCAATGTGACTTGCAGATCTTCGGCGTCCGAGACATGTTGTCCGAGACATGAATAGAATTGAATAGAATTGAATAGACTATATAGACTATATAGACTATATAGACTGCCTGATGAGACGTTCGATTACGTTCAAGGCACGGAGTCCTTCCACGTTTGGCCCTGGCAAAAGCTGCCAAGGGCCTCACGCAATAGTCATATGAGTCATATACATTGAACATCATTCAACATCATTGAACTGCATCTTCAGTTTGCTGTTGATGTTCTTTCCAAATCTGCAAAGGATTAGCCTGGAAACTCCACCGTGCAGCGTCACCAGAAAACCTGAGGTGACAGAAACATCAGTGAACTTAAGGGCAATGATAGGCAATGCACAAATCAGTCAACATCCCTAATGTGACAAACCATAAGGCGAATGTCTCGCATGCGAAACTGCCACAAACTTGTTGAGCAGAGGCACTCTAGAAAGAATCTTCCCATGACAAGTCCCTTCTCTCCTCGGCCATCACGCAATGCCTCAGATATGCCAAACATTTACAACTTATGTGTGGCCTCAGAAGTACACTGTATACCGTATACCTCTTCGTCAACTCAAATCGAGAGCAGCGCGTATCTTGCCATTTCCTCTCCAGATGAATCGAAAATTCTACCTGGAAGTCACAATGAATGAATTTCTTTTGCATTGCGCAATGTGCAGTTGGGAGGATATGCATCTAGTGGACATGATCAACTGCATTTTGAGGAGGAGACAGTATGCGCTCTCGACATTCTCAAAGGTGACGCCGCGGGTATATATCTGAAGAATGAAAAATAAAAAAACTCATAAAAGTACCCTAGATGGTGTGGGCCAGTGTGGACATGACAAAATATGTCAAAGTGATGCGTTGCTTTGATATGCGCATGAGTATCCAGCATTCACGACGAAGAAAATCTGGGACACCTCGGCCTGGCACATCAAGGGGCCGAGCACGTCATGTGGCACACAACACCATCCAAGCGTATTGAAATGTAACGAAGATTGTTGGATTCAATTCATAATTTCCACAGGAAGTGTGAGAAGTGTGAAGACTGGACAGTTTCACGGGAATGGCTGGAAGATCAAGTTCAATGACCTTGGCGACTGCAATGAGTTTCCCTGAGGAAAGTTTGTCACCAGCTGAGTTTATAGCTTCGTCATCACCTTCACCCTGGCAAACCGATTCCATATGGCAACTGTGGTGTCATGCGAATTCCGTCTGAGACATCTTAGATATTTCAGCAATACAAAAGGCACCTCTCCAGTGAGATTGTCGCCGCTATGCTTGAGAGCCCATCCCTGTTCATTTCCGACGAAATGTAAACAAAGCCAATCAGGGATTCGTGTCCCATCAAATTATATGACTTTTCCAGGACTCAAAAACTCATGACCGCCATGCAAAGCCCCAAGCTTCAAGTTGCCCAAAGAAGACGGCGCCAAGGACCTTTCCGCTCCGGAATAATGATAGCAGCCAGCAAAAAATGGTTTTCCATGGTTGGCGTGGATGTGTTCCTGGCAGAAGGCATGAGTGAACAATCCCAAAGATGAGAGAATACCATGCCTCGCAGTCTTTGGTCATGACTACGGCAGAAACCTTGGGTACTGCCCATGAGCGACAATGGGGACTATGAAGGGGGCACAAGAGGAGAGACTACACACAAGCAGCATCA
>Ga0126342_10000132_pt1 | contig 54480 bp, 43 predicted proteins | sample Cyp1metagenome_FD_92528 | JGI IMG/M metagenome (GOLD analysis project Ga0126342, IMG submission 92528) | Coral microbial communities from Lord Howe Island, Old Settlement Bay, Australia - Cyphastrea 1 metagenome | ecosystem: Host-associated > Invertebrates > Cnidaria > Coral ...
ATTACAGGACCATTAAGACGTGTGGTGTCCTCACGATTTTTTTGTCTTTTAGGAACCCGTGCTCCGAAGCATTGGCCATTGTGTTGTTAGTACTCCTATATATGTATATATATATTTTTATATTTCAATATATTCATAACGGCTCATCTGGGGACATACGTTCTAAGTAGAGAAACCACCAGCTAATATGGTCATCCCGTACTTAGCGGAAAAGCTTCCTGACACTGAGTAGAAAGATCCGTGGAATATATATATATATATATACATATACACATTTATTAAAGAACCATTAAGACGTGTGGTGTCCTCACAATTTTTTTGTCTTTTAGGAACCCGTGCTCCGAAGCATTGGCCATTGTGTTGTTAGTACTTATACATACATACATACATATATGTATATATCAATATATTCATGTATATAGACATCTCCATGTATCTTAACGCAACATCACACCTCCTGTATATATAATATAAATATGCAGTGTTAAGTTGTATGTATGTATACATATATATATATATATTTATTTTACATGTATAAATGATGGCGTGTTCTAAGTAGAGGTTTTTAAGTTACTTAGAACGTACGTCCCCTATTCGCCGAAAATGTTCTAAGTAGAGGGTTCGTACCCACCGAAACATTTCCAAAACGATGTTCTAAGTATTTGTCCGGCACTATATATATAATATATAGTATATTATAGTACATAGTATATATATATATAGTATCTATACATGATATTGTCAAACATGTTGGAGGTCATATGAGGTCATCAAACCTTTTGCTGCCGCGATCCTCTCGTTTGTCCAAATACTTGGACAGGAATCGATCTTGGATGTGGCATAGTGGAGCGCGACAAGCTCGGCAAACCTCCAAGGCAATGAACAACAACGCTGCCACCAACTGCGCAAGAGCCAGAAATTCCCCTTGCCCTGTTAGCAAAGGAGGGGCAAAAAGACAGATGGCGAGCAGATGAAATGACTTCCGCAGCAGATGCTTCTTCATCAAGGAAAGTTCTCCATTTTGGAGGAGTCGTCTGCTAAGCATCTCGACCACCAGAAGTCCGACGCAAAGAAGTCCGGGCCATAAGAAAAGCAACAGTCTCAAGTTTTGCTCTTCCAAGATGTACCTCGGATCATTGGTGCCGGCATAAACATGTATCTGTGCTGGAAATTGATGGTTTGGTGAATTCACTTTTCGACACTCTTAGAGCTAGAAACAACAAATCATTACTTTATTGCATTAATGTTGTATCCTAGTACTTTATTGTATTGATGTTAAAATCGATCATCATATAAATTATGTATTATTTTATAAACGTACATGAGTATGTATATATTATTACATACACTATAAATATATTGAATTACATATATAATTTAATATATATATATATATATATACATACGTATATATGTATTGTGAACAAATACCCTGTACATTAATATGTTATTTAAGAACGTATGTGCAAATAGAGACATGAATACACATGTGCTCACATGCGTGTAGGCTATGCCTTTCAGCTGCCCTGAAGTTCATGTCCATCAACACATGGGGACTTAACCATCGAACTGGCGCTGTTAATATAACCAAACAGTGGATGATTTTAAAGGTAACATCATCTACAGCAAACTATCATTATCTCTTTTATGTCTTCAAAAAAACACAACACACAGCATTCCGAGCCAACGCTATCTTTCGTTGCTTGCTGTTCCCAGCGAGATGTAGGCGAATATCACATGTTCATCATCCGAACTGGCGCTGTCCACAGTTGCAAACAGCTTATTAATTTGACACACCATCTTCTCGATAATCTCTACTGCTTACATTCCCACTTTTGCTAGTTCAATTCCCACAAACTTGTCACTCCATCGATTTATGGTTTGACCTAAATTCCAAATATGTGTTGCTCAAAACCCAACTTTACCTTTATTGAATCCCAATTCTTTGTGGCTATGGTACGTACCCCCCCAACGTACGTGTAGGTCAATCAGCCACCGCCATCCTCGGCCCAAGGTACCCCACAAACCACCAGATGGCTCCGCCGATCGCGGAACTGAGTCCCCACAGCCCAAACAGCAGCGCTGCGACCAGTGCTGCGAGCAAAGGGGCGAAGCAACCAATGTGTTCAAAGCATACCTGGTTTGCTGCGATATGTCAATGGAGACATGGAGACATGGGTCAGATCCACCATCTCAAAATAATGAAGGCCAACCTTGTAGGGGTCGCTTGCCTCGTTTTTTTTGTTGTGCATCCAATCTAGATCTATCCAGCTTAGGAGTTGCATATATGTATTTTTTTTATTCCAAACATGTATGTATATACGTATAAATAAATATATATATATATATACATACAATATATATATATATTCATATATATATATACGTATATATATATATATATATATTATATACATACACTTATATCTTATATCTAGATGCATGCGTAGATACTGTGGACATATGGTTGTATAAATAGATGACCAAGGGATAGAAATAGGTGGCTAGATGGACAGGGGGCTAGGAAAGCCACGTTGAGCATCACACATAATCGATGTCTGAATCTCAAAGCAACAAGACATACATAGAAATAAATCTGTATCAATTCACCTGAAAGCTTCGGCTTCTGGGGATAGCTATTGTAGCTATAGCCCAATCTTAGGTCCTTAGGTATCCAGGTGCAAAATCCCAGCTGCAGTCAGCACTAAGAAGACCAAGCCGATCGTTGCAAGGCTGCTCCAAAATGTGCAGATCGGTCGCCAGAACTGAAAGGCCTCCCATGTGGAATCAAGCAGCGCTGGTAATGTCCCATTGAAATCACCATAGTTGTGAAATTAATGCAGATTTCTATGTTGAAATCCACTTGCTATGCCCATGAAATCCACTTAGACTTTTGGCGCTTGCTTTTTTGCTTTTCCGATTTCTTCAAACAGGCTAACGATCCCTTTCTTGTTGCTTCATCTTTCTCTGCTGTTTCATGATTCAATCAGTAGTTGTCCAGGGGGAAATCAAAGGCCTGGCTAGCCCTTTTGTGCTGTTGATGGATCCATTTCTTTCAAGCTTCACCCGCTTGAAACAACAATTCCGGGCGTATGCTCTCATAAACAACAGCATGCAAGAAATAATTGACCAGCCCATGTCTATGGAAAAATATGATAAGTGCTCCAATCTCATTGAGAATTCTAGCAGCAAGTGACTAAAACAAACAAATCAACATGACAACCATCACAAGAATTGAGTTGAATCCGGAATTCGACAATCCTTTCAGGAAAATTCAATGTGTTACCAGTCAGAATGGGCATTTAAGCATCAAAACTGTGGCCTTAAGTTAAACCAATGAATAATGGCTATATGTACTTGTCCATACTTGCCCAACAATGCAGTATACCCAACATTGCCGCCACAGCAGTAAGGTGAAAATTCCAGGGCTGAATTTTCCAGTCCTGTGGCTGCCATGTTTTTTTGACAAACCCATACAGTCAAGCCAAATGACCATGAGAAAAAAAAGAACTACTTAGCAATGGGGGTTTCTAAACCAACCCTTGTTGGCTCATCCCATGAATCGTAAAACCATCAAACACAGTGGTTAACCATATTACTAGTTGGTCACCAAAACGTTAACTAGTTAAAGGTATATATATATATGTTATATATATAATTTAAATATATGGTATATATATAATTTAAATATACACAAGACACCAAACATCAAATCGTTAACCTGGGTACAATTTTTCATATAAACCCATTAAATCAACGAAGCGAAAGGTCTCAACGTTGCGACGATCTTTCCAGTGGCGCCTCCAGCACTCCTTTCACAAAGACCGAGGTGATGAAGCCACTCCTGCTGGGATCAGCATTGGTTGGTTCCCAGATTTTGGGAAATTCCACATTGGATTTATGTGGGATTTATATATGGGAATTGAAATTTAACTGTATATGGATTTATAATGGATTTATATTGGATTTCCATCATTGTATGGGATTTACAATATTTTATATAATGATACCGTTCCAGCTTTTTCAGCGACCATTTTTGGGGGCATCGGCGAGCATTGGTTGGTTGAGCGTCGGTCAAGTGTGATATCTGCCTGATTGGTGCTGATATCCCACTATTGGTGAAACTACCCTCTCAGCTGCGGGCTAACTGTTTCAAGTTTCAGGTATCACCTCGCTTCTCAATTGGAAATCTGGAATAAGATCTGTCTATGTCAAGTCCCTTTATGACCGGGTAGAAAGTGTTTCACCCAGTGAAAAACCACACATAATTTCAAGAACACATAAAGTTGTTTCCTTCTTCAAGAACACAACCCGAGCATCAAAAAAACATGAGGTATATTGAAGTAATACCTGACAAAACATGGAGTTGTTGCTGGGTTTATAATCTTTTCCCATCTTTTCCCAATGATTTTGATGACTGCCATGTACTGCCATGGTACAGCCCTCCGCGCTGTCCCTTGTGACCAGAACATGATCTCTGCCAAGCTGAAGCAATGCTCGTAGCTGCTGTGCTGGGCTCGCCAGTGACCAAGCCTGCTGGTCTGCTGTGACCGACCAGATTTACAGTATCCAAACTTTGCTTTTGAAAGAAATAACGCACACACATAAATATATATATACACATACATTTTTTGGTTTATTTATTTCTATTATGAGATAAGGTATCGGCTTAGGGGTGTCGCAGTGACACAAGGGACCCCCGACGCTCATTTACCTTAGCGGCGCGCCATAGCTGCCGCGGGCTTGCATTAGCTGCCGTTTGCTCGGCCTCTTGCTTCGCCTAGTGCTCTGCCTGATTGACCAACAGGCATCACCTTCTTGCTTGGTCCCGTGTCCTTTGTGATCAAGGTCGGGCTCCTTGCACCTTTTTCCTTGTGGTTGTCTTCACGCTCGGGCTGCATTGAGGTTGACTTGTCCCTCATTGACGTGACCGTGGCCCTGAACTTCAACACTGGATTTCTGCCGTATTTTTTCTGGGTTCTGCAGTGTCCCGAACACTGGATATTTACAGGGATTTTTGAACTTTGGCCACACTGACTGCGGTATTGTGTATGATCCATTTCATTTTCTTCCTGGCCCTGTTTCTATACGCGATCTACTTTGACATTTGTCACGACGAAGGACACCATTCGTCGCAACCTTCGCCGTTCTCGTGCCAAGGCGCGATTGGATTGGTATCTCTTTCAGAAAGGCTTCAAGTTGCTCACAACTGGACGACTTCAAGCCATTCATCAGGTTCTCTCAGCACATCATTCTCGCGACCCTGCGCTGCTGTCTCGCATCCATTTGGCTACAATGGCGAAGATGGAGAAGGAGTCTTGGCGTTGTGGATGGTGCTGGAGACTATGCAAACAAAGTCATCAGCGCTGCCCAGACTGTGGAGGTGTTTGGGAAGACAGAGATACCTCCTATGTCCATCAGGCACGTGGATCGAGCCAGCGGCATCGGACACAACAGTGGGACTATGCTGGTGGAGCAGCTTGGAGTCAATGGGACGATCAACGGTCCTATCAGCAACCTCAGCACCCCAAGTCCCCAAGGAGAAGTCAGAGCAGAAGCCGCAAGGGCAAGGGCAAAGGAAAGAACAAAACCAAGGCGTCGTCCTACATGGCGGAGTCACAGTTTGGACCATCAGCCCTTGGGATTCAACTTCCTGCACCTCCCTGGCAGCCCGCTCCGACCACAGCGACTACTACGTCCAGCTCAATGATGCCAGCAGCTCCCAGTGCAGGTGGCGATGCCCAGCTCCGTGGCTTTCTGAACGAGATGAAGCAGATCCCAGATATGCCAGCAGATGCGCACACCATCATCCAAAAGTATGCCAGGAAGCAACGATCTTCCACCACCAAGAGCATGCACCAATCCGTGACAGATCTGAGCGAGGCTCGAGAGGCCCTGGACCAAGCCCGACTGGCCCGACATCAACTGCACGGATCTTGGCGCACTTTCTTGGGAGAGGCTCTGGAAACATGGCAGGCCTATACCGAAGGCTTCAAGCAGCAAGAGACTGCGTTATTGGCACGTATCGAGGACGCCAAGCAGAACCTCAATGCAGCCAAGGAAGTCTTCGAAGAGTGCCGAACTACGTTGATCGACCTGTCCAAGAACGACCAGCAGTTGATCGAGAGTGCAGAAGCGGCCATGGCGACCGAGCAGGGCGACGATCCTGCTGTTGCCCGGCTTCAGATGGACCTCGACTCCATGCATGGCCATCTCAAGACCTTGAAGGGCAATGCCGATGCGATGGCAGTGGATGCTACATCCGCCAAACGGCCACGCCTGTCCGAGCCAGGGGACATGTCCAACGACAACGAAGATGGAGAGCCATCCAAGCCTGGGCCATTGGAGCCTTTTGGCACGGCCCGCAAGTGACGTCCGCATCGCAGAGTCCTTGCGCAGGCCTTGTGGCCCCGGAGGTGAGTCATGCGGCCACCTTGGCCTGGACGCATTCGATCCTGCATGACCCTTCGTTCACTACAGTATGGCAAGCTTCATTTCGTGCTCTTTGCCTGTCTTTTGACCTTGGCACCTTGCAGCCCAGAAGCCATCATGACGTTGAGCGCTCAACTTCACGCCCTGCTTTGGGGAGCAGTCGACAGGTGAAGTTCAATCCAAATGTTTCTGTAGCGCTTGGCCTTGATGATGACTGGACTCTGCGCAGTTTTGAAATTCAAGAGTCATCACTCTCCACATGGACGGACAAACCATGGAGTGGAAGGCGATTCAAGAAGCCTCTCACTCACCGGAATGCTGATGAACGTATTTTTCCATTGCAACATCTTCCTCAAGAAGGACAAACTGGTGCCCCTCCTCAAGATCCTCCTGTTGGGCCCTTTTTGCATGAAGCTCCCCAATCAATCCAAGACCTGTTTCAAGTCTTCCTAGAGGAGGATCTCATTGAAGGCGAAGAACTCAATGAGCCTGTCCCCATTCGAAGTTGGTATGTTCATCATCGCAGAGTACCTGAGTGTATTGTACCTCGATTTCATGAACTACAAGGTCATTGGCGTTTTTGGGCTGCAGATATCCTTTCGCAATGGGATGATCAAATCTCTCGTGATGACGATGTTGCTCTTGCGCTTGTCTTCCCCAATCCACCTCGTGATCAAGCAGTGATGTTTGACTTGTTGGTGATTCAAGGGCTTGATCTTCCTCGACGTGCTTGTCTTGCAACTGTCATTCGCTTGAACGACCCTCAACAGCGAGCTGAGCGATCCCTTGCAATATCCTTGCCTCACCTGGTCAGTGCAAAATACATTGCTGCTCGGGCACATCTTGTACAAGATTGTCATGTGCATGATTGTACTGTACGGCATGGAAGAACATACTTGACATGGAATGATGTGCCTGCACACGATGCTCGTGATGGTCAGAGCTTTATCATTCGAAGGCTACCTGATGACCCTGGCCTTGGTGCTTCGACACATCCAGCTGCCTCATCCTCTGGACCTGTCGCGTCACGACCGGCTGACGGTGGTTCTCCTGATGAAAGTCTTCACGCAGATGTCAATCGGGATTTGGATTTGGACTATGATTCCAATGTTTCCATGGCATCTACACCAAACCGACAATCTGTTTTTGTGTATCGACTTGCGGCACCAACGACGTTTGGACATGCAGACTGGTCTTCGCACAACTCAATGATTGCCTCCCTTGCACGTATTGCAGAAGTACCTCTTGACCAAGTTGTCACTGCGCATCATTTACAATGCCAACTACCTGACCAACCGCCGCATGTTGCTGCTGTGATCCTTCAACACGTACAAGACATTCAGCCGGCCTCAACTGAATGCCTTATAGTGATTGATCTAGAACTTCATGCGCATCCTCGTATTGGTGCTCCTCCTGTGCCTCCACACAGCACGAGACAGGTTCATCGTGTGTACCCTCTCCTGCGACGAGCCAACATTCTCCAATTGGCGCGCGTTGATGCCTATTGTGAGTGGGTCCACAACAGCTGTCTGGTGTTTCACAACGACCGGGGGTGGCCTATTTTGGAGCTTGCACCTCGTTTCATCCAGCATGGAGCACATTTCAAAGTGATGGTACCACCCCCACCTGATGGTCATGGTGACACTGCCCATGCTGTTCGGGTGGCGCGTGAAGCTGCTGACCTCTTTGACTTTCCGATGGCCAGTCAAGTCATTCCGGGCTTGTTGCTTGCTGACAATCATGCCTCTGCACAAGCGCCAGCTGCTGCACCTGCAGATGATGTTCATGTACGAACCTGCAGAAATGGTGAAGATCAGGAGTTTGACGATTTTCCTGTGTCAGAAGCATCACAACGACCTGCTGCTCCTCTTCGACCTGACGTTGATTGGAGCAATGAATGGATGTCTCAGCTTGCACATGTTTTTCGTCTGCATGGTATGGAAGAGGTTCTTGATGGCCCCGCTTACCTCTACCTGCAAACGTGGTACATTCATCATGATCGACATTTGTGGTGCCGCCATCCTCGACCTGTACGCCTTACCAATGAGGCAATTGGATGGTCCTTTGATCTGCGGCAAACCTTGATTGATCTTCTTGACCCTCACATTGCCGTGACAATCCGAATGGTTCAACCCACGCCGCCACAATCACCACTTCAATCGTACTCTGCTCACCTGATTCTTGAACAAGCTCGACCACCTGGGCGCAGTGCTGTTGTTGTCTCGGCTCTATTCGAGTCTCTACAAGGCAATGCTTTGATGCAGTTTGCCAAGTCAATGCCCCGACATGTCACTGCGAACGACGTCATTCAAGAAAGTGAGCTTGTGCCTCATTGCAGTGTTCGACCTTGTTCTGTTTGGGTTGGTCCTCGTCAAGTGAATGTCGCAGTTGCGACTGCTGTTGATTCTGGCACTGGGCTGCGAATTCATCTTCGACCCCTGCCATATGAACCATCTCAACTGGCACAACCACCGTATCAAGCTGATGGGATGCACGCTGAACCATCTCTACTGACGACTCCTTTGATGCGTGCTGATGGGACCCACTTCATTGAGGATGAGCCTCCTGACAACACCATTGATTTCCTTCAACGTCGTGTTCTGGCACTTCAACGCAATTTACGGACTGTTCTAGCGGTGTCCTCCGGTGCGGCTATCCAACCTGGTGTTGTTGAGGGCCCCGTTGATGGACCTGCTGTGAAACATCCTTTACAATTGGAGTCGCTCATTCCTCACCATTCTACTGTGATCAAGGCTCCATGCCACAAAGTTGCCTTTTTTGCCAACCACCTCTTGACCATTGACATTGGTGCGATTCAACCTTTTGCAAGTGTTGTCAAGTGGCATGATCCGACTTTGGTGGCGCGTGCTTCTTGCCCGGATTGGAACTATGAAGCGCCCCTTCGAATCTGGTTCTATACTGACGGAGCTTCAAGCCTGAAAATTGATTCTCAACAACGCTGCGCTTCAGCCTCTGCAGTGCTCATCATTGAGACAGCTGTTGGCTTGAAGTTTGGTGGCTTTCGGACTTGCACAGTCCCAGCACCTGCCACTGCACCTTTTGCCGAACATGTTGCGTTACAGTTGGCTTCTCTTTGGTGTATTCAACTTCATGAGTGGTGCAGGTGGGCATTTGGGCTGAATGGCATTCAAACTACGTTTGTTTTTGACTGCCTTGCTGCGGGCCACGCCGCTCATGGCTCATGGTGTTGCACTCAACATGCTGCCTTGCATCACCGAACCCGAGCGCTGCAACATTGGATTGAGAGCCGCTACTCCTGTACTCCTGCGTTCATCCATGTTCATAGTCATCGCGGCGACCCTTGGAATGAAGCAGCTGATGCGATCTGTTGGGCCACGCTTCATGATTGGATTCCTGGAGTTTCTTTTGATGAGCTTTGTCATCAACAGCTTGTCCCATTTGATGATGTGGTTCCATGGCTTTGGTATTGGCAGCGCTCTCTTCAAGGTGCCGTTGGGTATCCTGATGTCTGTGATGGATTTTTCAACTTCTCATTTCAACATGTTGATGCACCTTTTCTTGACTCCTCCGCGCATTCATTTTGTCAAGTCCAGCAAGATGATTCTGCCGCATCACAACAAACTGCAACACTGACACTGCGTGCTGCTACGGCGAATGTGCTCACGTTGTATTCGAACCAAGCTGCCCATGGACATTACATTTCTGCACGGCATGAAGCTTTGATGCATGAATTTCATCGTCATGGTGCACACTTAGTTGGAGTTCAAGAAACACGATCAAGGCTAACTGGCCACCACGCTGCAGAACACTATCATGTCATTGCAGTTCCTGCGCTTGCCAATGGTCATGGAGGTTTACAGCTTTGGATTGCAAAAGTCATTGAAGTTGGCTCAACGCAGCTCCTTGTTCGTGATTCTCATCTTCATGTCCTCCAACAATCAGTGCGTCATCTGATTGTGCGGATTTCTGTGGATGGTCTCAAACTTGTTGCTATTGTTGGACATGTTCCATGCATGCCTGATGTCTCTGCTGCAGCTGCATGGTGGAAACAGATTTTGCAAGGGCTTCCGCCAGCTTACCAGCACTGGCCACGGATCATGATGGTCGATGCCAATGCTCGTGTTGGCTCGCTGACGTCAGCAGCAATTGGACCGCACCAAGCGAGCACTGAAAATGAGCACGGTGAGATGATGCATCAGTGGATGATTGACAATGGGATGTTTGCACCACAGACGTTCGATTGCCATCACATCGGCTCTGCCTCGACATTTGCTCATGCCAAAGGTCCTGAAGGACGCATTGACTTCGTTCTGGTTGATGAAGCGCTGCGCCATCCTTCTATTCAATCCTTTGTCACTGACATAGATCTGGCTACACAGAGACCTGATCATTTTGCAGTTGCTGTCGACATCCCTATTACTATGTGGCATCGCTCTCGGCGTATTCGTCGACAACCAGATGTGGCGGCTGTAAATACTGCTGGTGCTCCTCCACAGCAAATCCCATGGAATCTTGACGTGCACTCCCATGCTGCTCTTTTGCACCAATGGCTGCGTGGGTGGCAACCAAAACGACCACATCTTCCACGAAAAAAGCACTTGACACCTGACACCTGGAATCTTGTGCAGACAAAGGCATTTCATTGGAAACGATCACGACAAATCCGTGCCACTTTACACACCGCCACCTTGCGTGCGATTTTTGATGCCTGGCGTACTTGTGACGTTCCTCTGGGTGACCATGATGCTTCGTCTCAATGGCAGACCAGCCAGATGGATCTTGCTTGGCATCTTGATCAACATCGACGTATGGGTGTCATTGTTACTGATGCTGTCCGTCGTGATGACATTGCCTTCTTTGAATCCTTTGCTCAACGGCACAATGATGAAGCATTGCCAACCTTGTGGAAAACGCTCAAGCCTTTGCTCCCACGTGCTTGCTGCTGCGAGAAGACGCAACAACTTGAGGTGCATTGGCCCTGCAACCCACGACATTGTGCAACACTTTGACGCCCTTGAGGCAGGAGAACCTGCTCTATATCCTGATCTACTTCAACAATGTCACGAATCCCAACAACAAGCACTTGATGAAGCTCCTTTGGTTGTGGCTCTCACAGACTTGCCCAATCGAGTCGACCTTGAACAACTTTGCTGCCGTGGCAAACGAGGCCGAGCGCCTGGACTTGATCTGGTGACCACCGAAACTCTTCGTGCGTGTTTGTTGCCTGCCTCTGACACCTTCCATGTTCTGGTTATGAAGGCCTTCCTACAAGGATCCGAGCCTCTTCGATGGAAAGGCGGAAGGATGCATGTCATCCCGAAGAAGACCAACGTGATGCGAGCAGATGCAATGAGGGGCATCATGGTCCTCACATCCTGTGGTAAACTTTATCACGCGCTTCTCCGACGCATGTTGCTTGCTTGGACTACTTCGCTGAGGTTGCCGGCACAGAAGGGAGGCTTTTGTGGCCAGCAAACTAGTTTCGCAACCCATCTATTGCGTACCTACTGCAACCTGATCACCCAGGCCAAGATGTCCTATGGAGTTCTCTTCTTTGATGTCCGAGCAGCATTTCACAGCATGCTTCGTGAACATGCCTTTGGAGGAACTGGACTCCCCACCCGGCTTTGCAGTGTGCTTGATGCTGCTGGCCTCAATGTTCAACAACTTTGCCAGGACATCCAAGTCCATTGCCAGCGCTTTGAAGAACATCCGAATCCATGCCTTCAACGAGCAGTTCGTGATGCACATTGCTTCACCTGGTACATGGTTCAGGGAGACCCTGAATGTCATCCGACCCATCGAGGATCGCGCCCTGGCAGCCCTTTGGCAGACATTGCTTACAACATCACTATGCTGAATGTGCTTCGGGATATTCTTCCGTTGCTCCATGAGCAGGTCTCGCTCTGCGCTGCCACGGCACAATTGCCCATTTTCTCGCCCTTGGTGACATGGGTAGATGACTTGGCAATTCCTGTCCCTGCCATCCGTGCACAAGATTTGGATGCCCAGATCGTTGCTGTGTTGACATGCGTCAAACAAGTGATGGCTTCATATGGGTTGCAATTGAACATGCAGGCTGGCAAAACGGAGCTGGTGTGCCAATATCATGGAGCAGATGCAATCGCATGTCGACACAAACGGTTCATTGAACACGCTGGCCGGCTTGAACTTCCTGATGGCAGTCTTCTTCATGTTGTTGGTCAGTATCAGCATTTAGGCACTGCCTTCAGCCAATCGCTTTCTCTCAAAGCTGAACTTGATGGTCGCATTGGCAAAGCTGCAGCGGCATTTCGGCAACTTTCTCGTGCTGTATTCAACAACAGGCGATTGACTTCCAAGGTCAGGTTGCAGCTTCTTGAGTCCTTGGTTCTTTCAATCGTGTTCTACGGCTCTGGAACTTGGCCCTTGCTGAATCATCGCCAGTATACGACGTTGGCGCATGTCATTGTGAAGTGGCAGAGGCAGATCACCTTGGATGGATTTTGGAAGGATAATCCTACTCCTGATGCTGACCTTCAGGCCAAATGGCAACTTCCTGTGCTTTCAGCACGGCTTGCAAAACACAGGCTTTTGTATGCCTTTCAGATGGCTGCCAATGCTCCCCAAGATCTTGTGACCTGCCTTACTGCTGAAGATGCACTCCCCAGTGGTTCTCCTTGGTGTGTTGCTCTTCGCCATGCTATTTCTTGGATGCGATTGCATGATCCTGATGGTATTGCTACGGCAGATGTGAGTTCACCAGAGTCTCTTCTCCAATGGCTTCACGATCACCGCGCTGATGGACCACCCTTAGTGCGACGTCTTGCTCAACATGCTCTTCAGCAAGACTTTGTGATGTTTGAGTTCAAACAGAAGACTCGGCAGATTGTGGAGGCTTGTCGTTCTCATGGAGTTCAGCTTGACCAGACACCAGAGGTTCCACTCACTGCGCATCATGTGGATTTTTCATGTCATGTGTGCGGGCAAGGATTTTATTCTGTGCAAGGGCTGCAAGCCCATCTCTGGCGCAAACATCATCTCTTTTCTGAAGAACGCAAATATGTCTACGACACCACGTGTCGTGCGTGCAATCGCTGCTTCTGGACTACCCAACGCTTGCAACAGCACCTTCGGTGGAGTCGACGGCATTCAGATGCATGTTTTGCCGTGTTGAAGCGCTATTTTCAGCCTTTATCTGCACCTGAAGCTTCTGAGCCCCGGCTTTCATCAAAGGCATTTCGAGACTGCCCGCTTGCACTGTTGAGGGGCCCATGCCTGATGTCATGGACACTGTTTGGAGTCAGCAGCAAGCTGAGTGCCGGAGGGCCCTCACCGCCGAATGGACTCGTTTGGGCTTCCCAGATGCTTTGGATGCGAATGTCAAGGAACAGGTGTTTGCACAATGCTCCTCCACTACGTTGCACTGGATCCGTGACACTCATTTAGATGAGATTTCCATCGACCACCTCATGCATGTTTGGTTAGCAACTTTGACGGAGTCCGAGAACTCTGACTCTTCTGATTTGCTGATGAATGCAGTGACTTGGGCATTTCTCATTTGGGGTCAAACCATTCTCGCGGACATCATTGAGCAGACGGAAGACCCAGATTACCAGATTTGCATGGATCAAGCGTTTCATGAGGTCTCGAAGCTCTTTGATATGTCTGATCTGTTGGCCAAGTTTGACAAGCTGGATCGTGCTCGGGAGCCCATTGACATTGTGCCCATTGCACCAGTCACCGTGGCTGACTCTCGAAGTTCAGCTGTTTTGGAGCCCTTCTCTGTGACCTACTTTGAGCAGCCGGCGCTCTTAAAACAGCTCGTACCACCGGTGATTGACTGGCCTGGTGCACAAGCAGTTCCTGTTGTCATTGGCCTTGCCGAGAAGCCGACCTTATTTGTCCTCCACATGTTCTCTGGACGTCGACGCCCATTTGACTGTCACTACTGGATTGAGACCCTTGCTCCCCAGTTGTTGCCTGAGTTCAATGTGATTTCGTTATCCATGGACACAGCCATTGATGCACAGTTGGGAAACATGATGACTGGCCCCAGTTTTAGTCATGCCACAACTCTTGCCCACGCTCGAGTATTTGGTCTTGGACTAACTGGACCACCTTGTGAGACATGGTCTGCAGCTAGGCATTTGCAGTGTGATGCTTTGGGTGCTCATGGTCCTCGACCTCTTCGTTCGTGCTTGGACGCTTGGGGACTTGCCGGGCTCAGCGTACGGGAGTTGTTGCAACTTTGTGCTGGCTCGCACTTGATGTTGCACAGCCTGCTGCTGGAAATCCTCATCAGTTTGAGCGGAGGTGGCAGCATCATGGAGCATCCTGCGCTCCCTGATGACGAAAGCTTTGCTTCGATATGGCGAACCGTGCACCATCGTTGCATTGTCATGCGCGCCTACCTGGCCCAGATGATCTACATTGAGCAGTGGAGGTTTGGAGCCCAGTCGGTCAAGCCGACTATCTTACGCGGATTGGGACTGCCAAAGCTGGCTCGGCACATTCATTCTTGCCGTGTTCCTGGCTTACCAAGACCCACCAAAGTCCTTTCCGGATTTGACAGAACAGCCAAACAATTTCGTACCTCAGCTGCGAAGGAATACCCACCGCAGCTTTGCGAGGCATTAATTCGATCCGCCTTTTTGAGCCTGAAGATGCGAGTTCAGCGCTCTGGCGTGCATCATGTTCCTTGGGACAACTTAGATGCTGGTGCCCGTGAGTGGGTCCAGGCACTAGCAACTTGTAGTTGCACCTCATTTGCGGCGTCGTATTTGCCCGATTACCAGCCAGCTCTGTAAAGTGTACAATTGGCTGGTCTGCGATCGATGTTGCATCTCATTTGCATGTCCGCACAGTCGTTGACTTCTGCGATGTGAATGAAAAAAACTATTATGAGATTAGTAGTGAGATTAGACTATTGAACCATTTTTTGTTTCAAATGGTTTCAATCAACAAGGATGGGATAAAACGTAACGGGGCCACCACCCCGGTGACACGGCACCTACCAACCGACAGCTTACGCCATGGCACTGGTGCACCACCAGAAACGCCACTGAGGGCCAGAATGAGAGGCCAAGCCCAGCGCAGGCCGAAACAGCCAGTGCTGTGACCGCCAGGGGCGGAAGCAGCAGATTTCCCAAACTCTGAGCAGACGCTAACCTGTGAAGCCATGGAATTTGCTCATTAGAACTTCATAAGCAAAACTATTGAACATTACTTCTACACGACTAACCAACCGACCTGAAGCCCGTTTTGCAACTCACATCAACTTGCTTTGGCCACGGAATGACAACGTCAACATGACCATCTGACACGGTGACAAATCATGACAAATGTGGCCTGGACCCACCAAGAAACACCCATAGCATAGAGTTGGCCGCGTCACCAGCATGGATCATGGCCTCCTCTTGATATGCGCAAGCCAAGATAGGCCCCAGGAGCGTAGCGAAGACAACCTGCTTGTTGCAGCTATGGGTCATGAATGTCCCCCCAAATGCCCCCGAAACCCGTGTCATGATTATCACCCATATCAATATTTGATAAACATAGGCATGACTGAGCTTAGCACAGGCCAATACTGCCCTCCCATGTTTTGAAGAGACTACCTGGAGTAACATCCCACTGTTGACCGTGGAAAAAACAACTGATCGCAAGATGTCACAAGTCCCTGGTTCATGTGCTATTCCATTTATATCTGGATATTAAAGTGCATATCATAACATATAGCATATCACATATAACATATAACATATCATACCATATTGTAACATATTAAAACATATTACACCATATTATGATTAACATATTACATCATATTAAACCATATGATGAAACATATGATATAACATCTGATATATCATATGTTATAACATATGATATAACATATTATAACATATTATAACATATTATAACATATTAAACCATATTATAACATATTATAAACATAGTGAGACATGTCATAAGATGTTGTATATCATATCAATACACTATAAACAATTATAACATATTATAACACGTTAAAACATATTCTAACATGTTATAACACATTATAAATAACAAACTATAACACACTACAACATATTATAACCATTAACCTATTATAACATAACATATTATATGCAACGTATTCTAACACATCGGAACAAATTATAATAAATCATAACGTATTGCAACATATTGTAACACACATTATATCTGGGTGAATTATAATACTTCACTAACCTGAATCAAGGCCATATTGAGATGATTCCCCTTACTAACCATCATTCCCAGTGAGGTCGCATTGAGGTCGTTATAATTTACCCACATATTACACTATACACTCTGATTGTTTAGCATAGCCATGGAAAATAACCCATTTATATATATAATTATATAGATGATAAACATGATGATTTACCTATTAAAATGATGATTTCCCATAGCTACGTGAAATAACCAGATGGTCACCGCCAAGCGTCTCCACCTCCTCGCTCCGCCTTCCTGCCTTTTCTCAGCGCCGCCGCCAGCGCCGCCAGCGCCAGCGGTGCCAGGGCCGCGGCGCGGTGGCCCAAGGCCAGGAGCAGAGGGAGCACCAGGAGATCTTCCATCAAGATGGCCATGGTGGATGGTTACCCGGGAACTAACATCATCTAAGATGGCCATAGATGTGGAAATGAACAGCACCTATGAAAATAGATGCGTATTACTACAAGAATGGTGATTCTCCACATCTATGTTGGTTTACAGGAGGGTATCATTCTCATTCGCATTGTTTTCATCTGTTTCTGACATGACCAATCTTTCAGACAAACATAGAAAAACAACCTGCAAGAAATCATAATAAGCTGGCAGGCATAATGATTACAGGAGGGTTATCATATGTCATATGTTATCATGCTGTTCAGCAAGGATGCGCTCTGGCGGTTGAGCTCTGTCGGTCAGTTTGGACAAATCATCAAGAAGAGGATGGAAAATAACAAACACAACAAACATCTGCCACCACCAAGCAGCATTGTCACTGCATGTCAACTCCATGTTCTGGATGTGGTTCTGGAAATCTGGTAACTTGATGCAAATTGCTTCTCCAAACTGACGCTAACTAATTCGAAGACAGTTTCACTGCAAGCCATCATTGAAACCCTTTGAGATTGCTATAACTTGGCCGACTTGGCCGAAGGTGTGGATTCAAGCTACCATTGCGTGCTGCTTTGGGCGAGCAAGGGTTGCACCACACGGCGACGGTACTTTCTGTGCGGATATGTCTTGGAATGGCGCTTTTAGGGCTTGCGCACGGTTACACACCCATTCTACCTCATCTTCGTTAATTAAAACCAAAATCTTGTGCTCAAAACTCTATTTTTGTCGGTATAGATACAGTAAGTTCAAACACGTTAAAATTCTACTGTATTCTTCGGTTGACATCACACGATTCGCTGGTCACAGGCTAATGTGGTAAACTCAATCATAAACCATACCCAATAAATTCCCAGAAATGTGATTGAAACCAATCCCACACTTGGAGGTCTGTGGCACGTGGTCTACCACATTACTGTGAGTATCTCGATATTATTGGTTGTAACACATTGACGAAATCCACATGATTGGCTTTACCACAGGTCCTGAAAGACACCGTATTCCAAAGTTGCTAAATTTGAATGCCAACCATTCAGCAATCTCAACATCAAATGAAATGTTCATGTCAAGCTCCAACTGATATAATTCATCATTAATTCACAAACCAAATCATAGGGTGAATATGGGTGAATATCATTGATATCACCCCCCAGTTCTTTGGTGTTTCACCATGAGTCACGTAACCGCTCAAAACCACTACCAAGGAACCACCTTCACCACAGTGGGTTCGCGGCGGTTGAAGATCAAGCGAACAGGCCTCGATAAGGTGGTACCCTCTGGTAACACTTTGCTGTTGAAAATGGTTCATGAATCCGTGAAATAGATAAACATATGAAAACATATAAAAACTAGCAACATGGTGATGTTCCCAAAGATGTTAGCTATGTTAAATTAGCAGGTAGTAAATGAGCTCATAAAGCATCATGGGGATGATGTCATCGACCAGAAGTTCAGCCGCAAAATTGCGGAATGTCATCCATGTCATTATCATTTCTTAATTAAATAATAAAAAATCATATACCATATATCTAAAAAAATATAACTAGATGTATTGTATATGATAATGGTTTATCATTATCATCCATGTCTATTTATATATAGTTCTGTCTATTCAACTTATTTATATAGATCTAGACCACGAGAACTGGGCGAGTTGGAAACCATGAAAACGGGGAGTTGGAACTCAAAACTAGAAACATCGTCAACAAATTCTGCTGTTCGGGTTCGTTTCTATGACTCTTGGATATGTTTTGTATGAAGATCACAATGAAATGAACCCAGAAATCTGGTATCATCAAACCTTATGGTTGAAACATTGGAGCTGATCATGCCATACAACCCTGGACCTGTGTGTTTTCATCCCCAACAATAAGAAGTCAAGGAGTTTCTTCAAGAAGCACAGCCAACCTCAGATGTCTCATGAGAACATCAACCTTTAGAAGGAACTGCCAAACACATACTTAGCAGTGATGATATACATAACCACTAGATAGATAGATAGATAGATAGATAAAAACATATAGATAGATTAGAATAGATTAGAGTAGATTAGATTAGATTAGGTTAGATCGATAGATAGACAGATAGATAGAGAGATAGAGAGATAGAGAGATAGATAGAAAGATAGAAAGATAGAAATATAGAAAGATAGAAAGATAGAAAGATAGAAAGATAGAAATATAGATAGATAGATAGACAGATAGATAGATAGATAGATAGATAAATATATAGATAGATAGATAGATAGATAGATAGATAGATAGATAGATGGATAGGTAGATAGATAGATAGACAAATAGATAAATATATAGATAGATAGATGGCTTAAAATAGATTAGATTAGATTAGGTTAGATTAGATTAGGTTAGATCGATAAATAGACAGATAGATGGATAGACAAACAGATAGATAGATATATAGATAGACAAATAGATAGATTGAAAGATGGATCGATTGATAAATGGATAGATGGGTAGATGGAAAATGGATAGATGGACAAATGGACAGATGGATAGATGGATGAATGGATAGATGGATAGATGGACAAACGGATAGATGGATAGATCGATAGATGGATAGATGGAACAATGGATAGATGGATAGGTGGAACCATGGATAGGTGGAGATGGACAGATGGACAAATGGATAGATGGACAGATGGATAGATGGATAAATGGATAGATAGACAAATGGATAGATGGATAGATGGACAGATGGACAGCTGGAAAGATGGACAGATGGACAAATGGATAGATGGATGAATGGATAGATGGATAGATGGGTGAATGGATAGATGGATAGATGGACAAACGGATAGATGGATAGATCGATAGATGGACAGATGGACAGATGGACAGATGGATAGATGGATAGATACAGTAGATATGATATGTATAACTAGATAAGCGGTTTACCCAAAAATCTCCCAGCAGCGACTGGGCACCCAAGCCCTGCCAGCTTTGGGATTGGAGGTGCCAGGCCCTGTGGCTCCGATGGATTGGACCAACTGGACCAGCCTGGTGTGGCAGCGGCAGCCTGGGGGTGGCAGGGGGATTGGGTTTGAGTACATTCATATTATTATTGTATATATATATATATGTATATATGTTAATATATGAATGTGCTATGGCTGCTATATCTAATGTCCGAACATGTACTCAATATATCCATACATTCAATTGGATATATCCAATATTGAATTATTGCATTATTGTAATATGTGAATGTGCTATGTATTAATATACATGTATATATATATATTAAAATTATATGGACATGAATGCATATATAAGTGATATGGGCATATACAATAGAACTAATACATAGGATATTATAGGAGATACTTCAAATTTTCCAGGCGGAAATGGGGATGGCCCCCTGGGAACACCGGACGCATGCCATCAGACACGCGCACACGCCATTCCAAGGCATGGCTCGGTCCTTGGTGGGCTGGACATCCGATGACACTTGACAGGTTGTCTTGCCAAGATAAGTATCATTTCACGTTAAATGTTTCAGTTGTACAATTGACACTTCACAAAAAATAGAGTTGTAAAAATGTCAGGCATATTATTGTGAACTGACAAGTATTAGTCAATTGGGCTCATCATACAAGTACCAGCCACAAGATGGTCTCTCACAGTTCAAATGATTTGTATCAAATATGATATCTAATTAAACAAACTATGTATATATATATATATATACAGTATATATAATAAAACTAGGGTTCATGGTAGATATATCTATGGTCAATGGGGTTCATATCGGATGATAAACCAATTTACAACTCGGGGGTGCACCAAACTTTCGACCGAACTTTTTCGTCAATTGATGAAGTTTTGACCCAGCAAGGGGTCTGTTTTCATGGGGGTACCACCTTCGAGGTAGTTTCATGGTGTTTCATTAACATGGGCAACTACCCTCTGGTAAACTAACATAGCTATGGAAAGTCACCATTTTTAATGGGAAAATCCACTATTTCTATGGTCATTTTCAATAGCTATGTTAGTCATTACCAGACGGTAACATGGGCAACTAGATGAGAAAGTGGTACCACTTTCCCATGATGTCACTGTCTTTAGAGACTTAGTTTCCTCAATTTTCAGGCCCCAAGACACGGCACCAAACCGGAACTGTTTCGCTGAGCGCCCAGCGGATCCTGAACGGTACATCCCTGGTCTTCGTGCCACCTTAGTCTCCCATTTTTGGGGATGGCAATTGGATTTCCACATTTAAAAAGAAAAGAGCACTTTTATTGTGTTCTTGGTTGTATGCAGATCATACTCATTTTGTACTATTGACATACCTAGGACTAAACTTCAAAACGATACCGCAAGGCGTCGATTCACTTTTTTGTAGCAGTCTGAGTCTGAAACCAAGCGAGCTCCTCTCTGTCCCTTCAAACTGGCTGCCACCGTCATGAGCCTGGGAGGGACAGCCATCGGCATTGCTAACATTCAATTTCTGAAGAACATATATGTAAATATACATAATAGACAAAATCAACGGTAAACACGGGTAAATGATGATGTAAATGATTCTGCACATGGGCTAAGTAAATGATTGTTAGGTACATATGTATGTATGTATATATATATATATATATATACATTATCTTGTTTGATCCACACCTATGGCTGAACGAAGCAGGTCATCATATTATCCGGTCAGTGGTTCAACTCATCCAAAGATTCACCTCTGAACGTCTCTGAAAAATTGCAGGGGAGCCTAAAACTGTTCACTCTAGCATTGTAACTGCATTCCGAACGAGACTGATAAAAAAAAAATTCGAGTAGCAAATTCCCAAGAAATAATGTTCCTGTTTTTTTCTTTTATTTTCGCACATGGCATCTGTTGAGTCCTGTAGAGGGGGTTGTCCTCAAACATGGGGTACCACTAGAATGCAATGGTTCACGGTTGTTATTCTTATTTTTCCACATTTCTCCACTGCATGACCAGATATTCAGGAGAAAAAATATATATATATATAAATATATATATATACACGTATACAATATAATGATATACATACATACACATTGTAACCATATATATATATGCAACTACTCCATCATTGGACAAAGTCATGAAATTTCCGCGATTTCACTCAGCAAGGCACTGGACTCAGGGACGAGGTGTACTGCCTGGTCGCGTCAAGCGGTGTTATTTTCCTGAGAACTTCGCCAGCGAAATTAGATGTCCTTTGGTAAAAATAGAGAGCTCGGTTTGGTGTACCATTTATCATCAAACAAACCTGTTGTTAAAGGGGTTTCTTCGAACCCGTCTAAAAAATCAACCAACCAATGGGAAAAGGACATCTATGATTCCATAATTCTATCAATGGAGATGCTGAATTTAGATCTAGTGAATCTAGTACTGGCTGATATAGATATCACGAATAAACAACCGCTAGTATGTGCATTTGGATCCATATAGTCCCTAGCAAATCACACACACACAAATCCACAAACGGACACTCCACGCATGCTTCAAAACCATGTGCCAGATACGACACCCCCAGGACAAATCCATTGAAAGCACTCGCTTTCATTTGCTACAACCCAAATGTTCAGTACTGACAGGTGTCTATTTGCCAGTAACGTAACGGTAATGAAAATATTCACTCCCATGATAAAAAAATATACGAGTAACCTCACATGTCAAATATGTATGTTCATCTCTTTCTCTCTCTCTCTATATATATAATATTATGTGTATATAGTATATATATATATAAGAGATCTGATGAGATCTGTATTATTTGTCATTATCACTCGATATATCTATATACATAGACGGTATGCATTGACCTAATACATAGCAACACCCAATTGACGGTAGATATGTATCTTCCCACCTTCGAAAGATTAACAAATTGCTGCCAAGCGGCCAACTCGCTTCATGGTCCTCGAATCAAAGACATGGGAGCTGGAGATGGGACAGCAGATGGGACAGCGCGTATATCATCATCATGAAATATTGAATTTTCAAAAACTGAGATCAACCGACCCATTTTACTGAGGTCTTTTTGAACTGTCTTATATGTACATTGACATATATATATATATACATACACACGTACATATGTACATATGTGCCATGGTCAAAAAATGTATAGCGGCATTGTCACCCCATCATTGTTTGGGATCCTTATAATCTGTATATAAAGATAACCGTCTATAAATTGATTGACCCAACACAAGTATCTCATTTATAGTAAGTGTTGACCATGGCTCATATGGTGATGGGTAATGTTCCCTTAGTGAACATTTCAGCTGCTATAGCTGGATGCTCATGGCCAGAATTCTGGTAGCACTGGTGACCTGAAGACATATGAGCACAACACCATTTCAAAGCTCTCATAAGCTTACTAAGCAATGAAAAACTGTAAAATGATTTAATCATTCAGCTTAATAATCACAACTTTTCACACCTGATTAAACGTGAATAGTTTTTTATGTCTTTTTTTAAAGAACGCAATGATAATCATTACACTAAGCACTCACTCAAGCTCGGCATTTCATCGATGGAAATCAAATCGACCCAGTTTTTTTTTGGACGATGACCAGGACTGGTGAGATCATCTGGATGGAAAAAGCAGTCCGATGTTTCAAGCAAAGGATCAATGGTGCTATAAACAATTACAAACAGTAATCTTATACTGGTTGGTGGTTTCAACCCCTCTTAAAATTATGAGTTTGTCAGTTGGGATGATTATTCCCATTATATGGAAAAATAAAATGCGTGTTCCAAACCACCAAGCAGTATCCCATGGTCATTTCTGAGGTGGCCAGTGCCCAGCCAACGCGGCCAACGCGTGCACCGAGCCACACGCGATGCTGGGTCCCAAAACTCCTGTGCCAAGCTTTGACTGTCCGGAGCTTAGCCTCTGGTAACAGTTTGCTATTGAAAATGGCCCATAGAAATAGTTGATTTACCATGATTTAGCTATTAAAAATAGTGATTTTCCATATAGTTATGTTAGTTTACCAGAGGTTAGCTAAGTCATTGCCAAGTCTGTCGCAAATGCGGATTTTGATGCCCCATTGTTATGTTCATTGGGTTTTCATCAACCCCATGAAACCAGTATCACTTAAGCCATGGTTATTGGAGTCATTATCCGACTTAGCTATCTTTTTCTTGGTACCCCACTTTGTAGGATCTTCATGGGATTCCAACTTCGGCCTCGATTGCAAATTTGCAGCAATCGTGTCACCGTGTAATCAGCCATGACGTTTTATGCAAGAGCATGGTCCTTGTTTGAACAATCTGAAGTAACACATCTGCAATCAAGTCCAGCCTTCATTGCAAGGAATCACTTCCATGAAGAACATGCATCATTTTTCCATTGGTCATCCATGAGTTCGAACCAGCATTACTGCAAGGTGGTGCACCTCCAATTGTAAGTTGCTTTATAATCCCTCATTATCTAGTTACATATTAAATATTACTGTATCATAACCCCAAACGTAAAATTGGAGATATTTCAACCAACTTAGCGATTTCAAACTGGGGCACGACAATGTGCCCCCCCGTTATAAGTTGGTTTATACTACATACCGTAGTTTATAAAGCCCAAACAAACGATAGTCTTATATAATCTTACATACATTTTAATATACCATTTATATACCATATATATATATATAGAATCATATAGCATAGCATCATATACCACAGTTTTTGGAGTTTCTTCATGTTTTTTTCAACCCACTTACCCTCTGGTAATTTAACATAGCTATCGAAAATGGCCCATAGAAATAGTTGATTTACCTACTAAAGTTAAAGATGGTGATTTTTCTGATTTTCCATAGCTTTTTGTATGTTTACCAGGCCGGGTAGCTATCGTTTGGCCCCCAAAAAATGGCACCTCGCCTCTTGCTTCTGGTGGTAGTGACCTTGGGGATCCCATGGGTTGCTGATGTCGGGATGTCATGGCATATTATAATCGTATACCCATTGGGTGTTTCATGGATTAAGGGATTAGAAAAATGATTTTCATATGTTAATAACTAATCATACAACAACTTATAACTCTTATAACATATAACATTTATTTCCCCATTAGATTGATTACCAGATGGCTTTTATTTGCACAAAGGAAGCGTTCGTGGTTTCTTCCCTTCGGGTTTCGATGGCATCCATATCCCAGCACCTTGGTCTGCATGGATACACACACATTGATGGTTTGCTGCTCTCCTCTACTCGTTCTACACTTGGAACCAGAAGCTTCTACAAACACCTTCCACATCACCTGTCTGAATTTCACTGCAGCAAGGCCACTGGGCAAATGGTGGTTTGAAAAAAATCATGGGGGAACCAACGTAGGAAAAATGTGGTGATTGTATGGTGAGTATATGATGCTTATATGGTGACTATATGGTGAATACATGGGGATTTCTTTAACTCATGAGGGATCTCCAAGTCATCATGGTTCTTTCAATCCTAAGATGGTCATCGAGTCATCCATGACGACTGGAGACCTGCAAATCATGGACTGTAGATGTTTGAACCAAATGGATATGGCTATGGGTCAAACCTTTTGGACAAAAGATCTACCATCTGGTTATGACTAACATAGCCATGAAAAATCACCATTTTGAATAGGTAAACCTAGGTAAACCTCTATAAATGCTCCATTTCCCATGTTAAAAAACCAGAGGTATAAGCACTGTACCAACGCAGAGTGTTTTTGGCCGCCAGGTGTCACCGATCTCACCGATCTCGGCCGCCCAACGCCACAAAATGGGCTGCCATTCGGTTCCCGCCAGCTTCCGTTGGAAATGTGCGACACGAGAGGCTTCCCTGCGCGTTTGATGACATGAAACGAGCATCTTTTGGGGCATAGGAGCTGGACATTTGGAACCGATCGGACTTTCCCGAGAATTTCGGTGAACATGGTTTGGATTTTAACTTGACGCCTATCCTTGAGGGGAGACGGAACCCAACTGATTTCTGGAATTGCGAATGCCAGGTGTTGGTATGATAATAAGAAACCCTTCAGGAAACGCCTTGACTGTACTCAACGCTTCCTGCAACAGCTTACTAGTGGACTGTGTCAGCTTTCTCACTGACCGTAAGCTCGGGTGGCCACCTGTCGATTACTGCGACCTATCTGGCAACAAGGCAACATCACACCTATGCAATCCCCCAAAGCGACGTCCTCAAAACTGGTAGATACATATCAAATTTGGATAAATTTGGCAACTCTCGGCAAGATTGAAAATAGGGTAGGTACCCCGGTCCAGTGACTGGCTGAACACCTCAGCATTCCTATCATATAATTTGGCCGAAATTGTGGGTATGGCCCCATGTTCAGACACACCCAAATCATCCCAAATCCATTAATCATTATTAAAATCATTGGTTAAATTGTGAATAATACCTATTATAGATACTTAAATATGCTTAAATCACCGTTTTTGATGCTTCCATCTCCGTTGATCCTCCAAAAAGCACAGGTCCCTTGGGCTTTTGGCTTTCATCTCTCCCGGCGCACCCAGAGACCAAAAGCTCGGCGGGATCTTCAGGCTCCACTGGCTCCATCTGCATCCACAAAATGGTGACTTCACCAAGACAACTAAGGATTGAACATGATTCAACCACCAAGAAATATCAGTTTAACATAGTTTAACCAACACAACTGGCGAGTTTATGCGAGTTTCATGTTTTCAAACGGAAAGCAACCTGGAAATATATGGAAATAAGATGGAATATGGCATTATCACCACAAAATGCTGATGATGCATGCAGCTCTACTGGGGATCAGATCCAATCAGCCATTCCCACCCCTCTTCTGCAAAACTTCCTGAGCAGGGCAGCAGTTCACCCCGCTGAGTCGCAACCCAAGGGGAACACCCAAGAATATCAAGCCACAACTCATTCGCACTTGAAGATGCAACATCTTCAGTCAAGGATCATCCCAAATTGTCATAAATTGTCAACACTAGCATTGCCTAAAACAGGCCCATCTAGGTTTCCCATGAAGACTGCTGGTGTGGCTTTCCCAAACTGAGAATAGCACATCCATCTCACAGGGGCTAACGGATGTCTCAAGTTTGGTGAAACAGCACCTTGCAATGGTTATTCAACTTGATCTGTCCATTTCTTGGGTGATGTTCAAATGAGACGTTTGACCACCCTGATTTAACTACTCCTCCACGTCGCATGAAATTGGATGGTTTATGACTACTACTTATATATAAAGCTACTCAATTTTGAAGGCCCATTGTCACTCCATTTTGTGCCAACTCCCTGCAGACCCCAGCACCACCTCAAGCTTGCGTTTGATGTCATCATGCACCGGAGGCCTCAGGGCATGGCAATCCCCATGGCTTCGGCTGTTGGGATGTTGTGAAGATTGGGGTCTGAGGAACCAGAGATAAGTGAGACAACTAGTGGTAGCTTAGGTCACGGAACATCCAAGTAGAATTTCAATTTGGGATGCTGTTCCATCCTCTATGCTGCAAGATTTAGGAGAGTGCTCAAAAGCCATAGGATTTCCCATTTCATATATTTCATGGTTTGTGATCATCCCCAATTATAAGTGTGTGTATATATATATATATTATATTATATTATATATATGGGCTATGGTACAAACACCATAGAATCATCCATCAACAAGCAAATGGTTGCGAAGGGGTGGACTACTTGGGGCTGATCCGCGATATCAATGGGTGCCGGTGACAAACGTGTCAATGGGTGCCGGTGACAAACGTGGAACCTTGTACTGAACGTGGTTCCCGTTCTTTGATTTGCGGTTGTAACAGGCAAAGGGAGCAATACACTCTGTGAACAGCTATCAACTGCAGCTGCTATCTATTGTTATCCAGCCATTCTTACAGTGTTTCACATGCAACTGCTGTGCCACATTACATCTAAGCCTTGAAACTAATGGGCTATGTGGCATCATTATCCCAAGTCGGGATGGATATGGAAAAACATATCTGAAACCATCAAGCAAGTTCACTGATTAGGCGATGTATGGAACACATACAGGATGTATATATATATATACGTATACATATGTACAGTACAGTAGATAATACACATGCATGTGCACATATGTGCATGCATGTGTATATATGTATATATAGTTACATACACATTATATCGCTCAGTTGGTTCATGACTCCAATAACTATGGTATATGATGGCATTTGGTATATACAACCATGGTTAATGGGCTTTATAAACAAACTTATAACTGGGGGGACATTGTAGGCTTACACTCTTGCACATCTATGTATACATATGGGTATCCATATATGTATATGTTTATATCACATCTACCCCATTCAAACGGCAGATCCTCCAAAGCTTCTCTCGGCTTCAGGCAGCTCGATCCAGCCGGTAACGGCGTGCAACTGCCAGGTGAGCAACTGCCACGATGATCCAATAGGTGTATCGATGTATTACCCCCTGGTAAACTACCATAACTATTGAAAATGGCCATGGAAATAGTGGATTTACCCGAAATGGTGATTTTCAATAGTAATGTAACCAATTACCAGAGGGTAAATTTAAGGAATATATCAGGATGACATTCAGTTATTTATTTCTATTCCAATATATTTATTGTTTATGATGTAATTCCAGTATTTACTAACTGGGATGATGAAATAACTCATTCTCCAAAGGGAAATTACCAATAAAACATTCAAATTTATTGTATATATATATATTCACATATTATTTGCAGTATTTACTATATATCCCTATGGATCCAAGTACCTTAGGAAGTATTTGCGCTATGATTTTGGGGGTTAAGCACCTTCTCAGGAAGTGTTTGAATCCATGAAGTATATATATATATATATATCATACATATTATACAGAAACTACAAATATTTCTGAAGTGTCTGGGAGCCATCCGCAACCCACCACGCCTTCGCAGCCTTGGGCGTACCACTCGCACCGTCCAAGGTGTCGGTGGACTCGGACTCGGACAACAGACCTGGAAACGGCTAAATCATAGGAATACCCTGACGGTCGAAGACTTTTTTAACATGGTCTTTGGCAAAGACTATTTCTGGCTAATACTGAAATTTTAAATGAGGCTCCTGGGCAGTTTAACTGTGCTATACTTTTGACATGGGTTGCATTGCAATTTAGTGTTGAAAGCTAAAACTGGGCAATTTCCACAGGCAAATACTTTTTTAGAACGTTGTCACGTTGTTATGGTCAAACCACCTGCATAGATAAAATCATTTGTAGGTCTATTGGCGTCAAATTTATATCTTAGATGATGGATAGTGTCAAATCAATTGGTCTAACCATCCCTGCTGCTACGCTACGGCAGGTTGATATGCACTTGTCATGCCCCCTACCCCATTCCACTTTGTGTTGCTAGACAAAAGGTGATGTAAGCCAAATTTATGCAGTCGCCTTTTGGCTGAAACGGTGGAGAAATGCAACCATAGCATGCCATAGCAACATGTTTTACAAATTGCGCGTGGTTCCGCGTGGAACGACTATTTTATAGCATGGTTCTGGCGTGGTTCCAGCGTATTTTCTCCTTGGAGAATAAGTATTATTGTATTTTGGCAGAACAACCAAACTAGATGTCTGGGCACCAACAAGGCCATTTGTGACCCAAACATTCCACTATTTTCCAAAAGGCAGCCTGAAGTTACAGGATTCTCTAGAAAGAAGACACTGGACAAACAACAATCGTAGTGGCGACTCACGTGGTTTTCATGTCCTGAATCGCTACTGACACAAGAGCCACTGCCTTTAAGGCTGAAAAAGTCCTTCAAAGTGAGTTTCACCGCACGTTGCAGCACGGGGGGCAGAATGTCTGTTTAAAAATGTTACAACTAGTAATTATATATGTAACTATTATATGGCCGTGGGAAATGCAGGTGACACGCGTGACAAGCGTGACGAAGGTGATGCGCGTGACAAGTGCCAAAGAATCGTCTTACATGGGGAAACTATTGTTTAAATAGTCTTTAGATTTCTTGGGTATAGATGTGTAGTATGTATATATATATATACTACGTATTATATGATGATATGATGATATATATATATATATATATGATATATATATATATACCTAGATCTTCCTCCAGGTTCCCTTTTTGGACCTCTTTGGCAGAAATTGCCTTTGTAAATTTAGAGGTTATTCTTCACATCTGTTGAATATTAGCGGCGTTTCATGGTTTTCAAGCATTTGGCATGTGTGTGACCAGCAAACCGGGGTCCATCACAACACTGCTGACAGGTGCCCTGGCTCACTTGACATGTGGGCAGTTTTTCCACAAGATCCCACAAGTAAAGATTTCAGTTGAACCTTTCAATAGATTTGGATCATGGTATGCCCATTTGCTGGACATTCATGCAGAAAAAGGGAGTTCATCTCACTGATGTTGACCAAGTTGGGTTTGGTGCTTCCCCCATCCATGGCCACCTGCGGCTGTGTGCGCTCTCTTTGTCCTTTGGGGGCGCAACTGCTTCTGCATTCGTTGGCCCTTTGGCACTTCCAAGGCTGGGGCAAAAACTGTTCAAGTTCAACAGGGTTCTCAATGTTTTCACCGCACACAAAACTGTTTTAACTATATAGCTTCATGATACTTCATACATATATTGGTTGGATATGCAATGGTGCAAAAAAAATTAGCTTTAGGGGCGAAGTATTCAAGCATCAAACAATTTCATGGGGGTTCTTCCATCCCTTGAGGACCCTTGGTGCCACTTTCAGCACCTGGCGCTAGTACCCCTGGCAAGTTTCAGCAATGCAGCTGCTCAAGGTCACCTCGTAATAAAGGTTTGATCACCATGATTGGATGGGTTCACCATTTGGCTCCAGATGATCTGTCTCTCAGTGCTTCTGACTTCCATGAGAAAATTCCGGCAATTCAGAAATATCACTGTGTCAATGAACACTGGCCCAGGGAAAAAATCAAAGTGATTTTGGGAATAAACTATTAAACTAGTATATGAGTGCATGTAAATACATGCAACAAGTCCGTGCTGAATTGAATCTAGTTGCTGCTGCAATGTCGTCGCCTCCTCCCAGTGATTCCAAAACCCATGCTCATGATGATGGCTTAGCTAGAGCTTGGGAAGGGGATTTCAATGTGAGGGAACGTATGCGCTTCGGTGCTGGCAAGCTGCTGGTCTGGCCAAAAGGCAAAGCTAATGCTGAGCTCATTGGCCAAACATCGATGCAGGCGTTGTCCATGAATTGCAATGTCCTGACGATCATGGCAGCTTGGTGGTGTCCAACGCAGACCACCCCTAAGACTCCATCGATCACAGTTGTGAAAGCACAGGTGGGGTTGAGAAAAAGGTTACCCATTGAAAGCCCAATAGCCGAACAAAACTTTTAACAATGGTTTTGAATCATTTGCATGACATGCAGCTTATATTGAACATATGTGAAGAATAGCATCTAAATTTACAAAGGTTATTTCTGTCAAAGAGGTCACAAAAAGGAACCTGGAGGAAGATCAATGCAGTAACTTTTAAAGTAGTAACACATATTTTGCACATGGTACTGCACATATATACACATTCTATATTGCATATATTCAACGCACACCACACTAGAAACAAAATCAAAAAACAAAATACAATACAAATTAAGGAATTGTATGATTAACACACTGCCCCATCCAGGTTGCAGCATTGCGTCGCTTATGTGCAATTCCCCAAGACCTTTCTCAGCTTCAATGTGATGCGTGGGGTGTGAAGAAGTTGTTTGCTTATGGATGCCGCCGAGCTGGATTTGACAAATCTCTGTCCAAGAGCCCCAAGCGGAGAGAATCTCAACTCAAGAGAGTGTTCCAAGTAGTTGTCAGTTTGTCCTGTCTAAGACTAATCCCATCCTCGTGGATATACAAGCTGTTTATTTTCAATTTTCATGGAAGCTCCTTACTGTTCCCAAATCAAAATGCTTTGCTGCCCCGTGGGCAGGAGATTGGCGTCAATGACTTCTATGTGGAGATCTTCAAGTACTGGACCCTGAAGAAGCCTCGCAAGGCGCTTTCAACCACACCTGCTGCTACGTCTACGTCGTCTGCGTCCTCTACGTCTGGTGTTGAAGTGGTGGACTTGGCTGATTCAGGGGATGAGTCTGGTGATTTGAGTGTCATCATGGAGGTCAGGGACAAAAGTGACCCTTATACCACCATCTTCGAGGACTCTGATCAGGACTGCGCAGAGGCGGCTGCTCTCTCTGATGAGATCAGGGACTATGCAACATCCACTATGGCTATCCTGAATGATGCCATCAGTGATGCCATGGATGAAGAAGCTGCTGATGAGATTCGCCTCAGTCCTGAGTACCCTGGTGAAGATCCCTACCCCGCGGTGGAGGAGCCTGTGACTGTGAATCCCAAAGAACCTGTTCCTGATCCTGACATGGGTGGACCTGTGACTGCTTCAAGTTCTATGGCAACCCCTGCTGATCAACCTGGAGTACCACCACCTGCGGCACCTACACGGGAGAACAAGACCTTCACGGACACGCAGGGTGTCATGACCATAAAGGATGTGGAGCAAAAGATCTTGTACCTCAAGTGCCTGGGCTTTAAATGGGTTAAACTTCAAATGGTTTTGTGTTAGTTTTCGTTTTGGAATTCAAAAGCTTGGTTGCTGGGTTTGGTAGGGGAAAGGTTTCGTTGTCCTGTTTACTAGGTAGTTTTCCCAACTCCCGTTTGTTTGAGGCAACTCCTTGCCCAGAAGAAACAGATGGAGCAGCAGCCTGCTTCAGATGTTGCGGACACTCTTCCATTTGATCCAGTTCCAGTGGCAGCAGCCTTGATGACAGGAAGTTCACCGGATGCTGTCTCAAGCAGTGACTCTCAGGATTCGATCGGTACGCCCAGTGGGATTTGTCGCTGTCTTGCTGGAGACTTTTCCAATGCAAAGCGAGGCCGGGGATGACCTTAACAAAAAATGTTGTTTTGTGAATTCACATGAACATGTTTTGCATACTTTGTTTGATTTTGTTTGAATACTGATATGCTCAATTTCTGTTTCTGATAGCATCTATGGTTGGCCAAGAAAGGTGGATAAGTTATTTATCTTTCCATCGATCTATATATCTTGATGCCATTCATCATATATTATATATAATTTTGATATCTCTAAATCTATAATTTATATATCTTAATTTATATAATCTCCATACATTTCAGTCTATCCCTATATTGATATATGTTTTGTTTTTAATGTTTATATCAGATGTACTTATCTGTTGTATAGATCTATAGAAAGATCCTCAATCATTCATCGAAATATATCTGTATCTGCATACCTAGATCTAAATCCATCTATACAAGAAATTTATCTATATGGATGTTTTTACATATATATATATATACATCACCCCTACAGGTGAAACTCCGTCAAAGACAGCTGCTGGAGCTGTTGAAGGTGAAGCTGTGGAACTTGCTACGCCTGATCCTTTACAAAAACCTCTTGTGGCTGACCCAGGCAATCAGCAGGATGACCCACCCAGCACAACATCCCAGAAGAGATCACCGATGCTCATTGTGCCCAAGAACTGGGATGTCCTAATCCAGCAGCGCATGGTTGACATTTTCACAATGGCCAAGACAGGTGCTCCTGAGCCCCCGCGATCTGATCCTGAAGGTCAACGACCTGAAGGCCCACGACCTGATTGCCCACCTGATCCTGAAGGCCGAGAACCTGAAGGACCACAACCTGAAGGCCCACGACCTGATTGCCCACCTGAACCTGAAGGACCACGACCTGAAGGCCCACATCAAAATGGCACCGTTGAGAAAATGGAGATTGATGATGAGCCTCCAGTGGTTCTCAGAACTGAACAGTGGAAACTGAAGCCTGCAGGGAGAGGTCGAGGGCGGGGAAAAGGACGTGGTGGCCGCCGTGGCCGTGGTAAGGCTTGCACTGGTGAAATCATGGTGGAGTCTAGCGCTGATGAAGCTGATGAAGGAGATGTGGAAAGCAAGGCTGCAGCAGCTGCAGTTCCAACTGTGGATGAGGATGTGGGGAAGAAGCCTCGTCGACAGCCCAAGGCAAAGTCAAAACCAAAGGCAAAGGCAAAGTCATCCTCCAGCAGGAAAAGATCTTCCACTGCAGAGGAATCGTCTGAGATCCAAGCTTCAGGGGACAATGTCAATCAGGAGAGATTTTTTGTTGAACTTGTTGATTTTTTTTACTGTACCTGCCACACACACTCATGTATATATACACCTTATATATGCACGTCACCATTATACCTATATAGGAATATTTTGAATAAATTTTACATATCATATGCACCAACTGTTTTAACATTTTATAGGTAAACGTTGTATATATGGACATGTGCATATACAATGTATTTTGTTTTCAGTATATTGGCCCTTCAATGTTTCCAGAAAGTTACAATTAAGATACAAAGGGTTTCCCACGGGGTTCTCATTGGTTTTCATTGGCAGGATTTGCCGCAGCCTCCCACTGAGCCTGAACCTTCTACTGGTGGGGCGGGTGAGCCTGCTGAACCTTCTGAACCTGGTCCTGGAGGTGAGAATGCCAAGGTGCCACGCAAGCGAGCAAAGGCAGGTCAGGGGGCCGCTGGCATTTCCTTTGCTCGAAGGACGTGTCCTAAGACTTGTCCCGCGAGGGAGCGTTGGAGGGCTGCCAAAGCTGTCTTTGAGGAGAAGATTGCGCCTTGCCTGCTTGAGCTTGGCTTTCGCAAGGGGCTCTATGAGGCCAGGGTCAAAAAAAATGGAGTCAGGGTGGGGGTGGGTCAAGCAGGTTCTTGAAAAGTATTGTTGATATCTTTATATTTTGTTCTCTGGAGTTTGCAAAGGTAGTTCCTTAGTTTCTGAATTGTTGTTGTTCCCATCTGTTTGTTCTTTAGCTTGTATTTGCAGGTGCATTGGTGGACCTGGTGCATGGAGAATTTGCATGAACACGACAAGGTCCAGCAGGTCACTCGAGACATGGAGACTGAGGACAATGAGGTCACTCGCAGCAATCAGTTTCATGATGCCTTCGTTGCTGCTGCCCGTGTGGAAGCTGGCAACTTCATCCAGGAGAACGGCCTTTGCATGGATGAAGACTGACTGCCGGTTGTGCACCGGCCTCAGGATGTTGCAATTAACGGAACATATCTGGTTTGGAGAGATAGATCTTTTTGGGTAGCTAGGTTGAATTGAACTTTTCAACATAGCGGGGTTTTGGTGGATAGCTCAGCTAGCTGTTCACATTACATGCTTCTCGAGCGCTGCGTCTTTGAAGCAACGCATGAGTTGAGTTGCGCTTACTCATTAGATTTGTTCTGTCCGGTGGAAAGTGTTGTTTTGACACTTTACCAAATTCATCTTTCAGAGCATTGCAGCTTGGTGCAGTCAGGGGAAACATCGCCTTTGGATGTGCATCCACATGTGCCCTGAAGTATTGGTTGATTTAATCTGTGCAAATTGACGCATTTCAGAATTACAAACAAACTAGGATTTCAAACTTGAAGTCGTGAAGTCTTAGGGATCCCAGTTCCAGTCCTTCGCTGGGTCACGCTGAGCCAGGTGGTTGGATCTCGATGCCTCGGCGCCAGATGACAAATCTGGCAAAGTTCGGCGTGGTGCAGCCCCAGCCGAGTTTGGCCGACTTGTGTTGAATGGGGTGTGCCTGCATGGGTGTTTGCCTCACACTAATGACATGTGAAACCATGTAGCGTGCAAATTGTATTTGGATTCCATATATGGTCAACACATTGTGATCGTTGAAATCTTTCGTTTTTGATGTTTGTAAAATCATGAAATATATAGATCCATTCTGATGTCAATATGCAGATTGATTGCATGCTTTTGGTGATGATGATAGATTTTAAACAAACAACATATATATATATATATGTTTTACCTATACAATTCCAAAATGATTGGCCGTGCAATTGCACTGAAGAAAACATGCATATTGAATCATAAGCTGTTCTAGTTTTAGATAAATTAATGCAACCATTTCCTCTGCTATCCACAGTGGTATGGCTAATGACGAAGTTGCGAGAGATGCCGGAGAAATGTCATCACTACAATCATGATTTTGATTTGCTGGCATTCGAAGTGGCATCTCAGATGAACAATGTTTCAACCCAGGAATTGGCTAGGTAAAACCCCAGTTCAGCATATCTGTTCTGCATATGTCATGCTGTCTCCCTCTCCCGCATAGCTGTTCTGGTTCTATCTGCCATGTTTCCATAATCATCCATGGCAATTATAAACCCCGAGCCAATGCAGAAGTACAGATAGATCATCAAAAAAAACATGTCCCAAGTGGTCTCATGAGAAACATCATGGTCACATAATTGCTTTATCTATTGGCTATTTCTGCCATGAATGCATCCCAATTTGATTTGCTGGTGAAGCGAATGATTGCTATGGACACACCGAAGGCATCCCTGCTGCATATCAGTGTCATACAACTCATGTCTCTGGGAATCTATCCATGGTGATTGGGTTTATCAGTGGTACAGTTCTAGGTTCCATGTTATATAACAAGATTGATTGGGCCAATTATATGACCCCTCACTGGCCCATTCACCCCATCATGATCGGTATTGCCATGGCTCAGGTAGTTGTCCTTCTTATACTCCTGGTCTGGTGGCTGGAGATTCCTCGGTGCCAACAGTCGGAATATCAGGTGGTGGAATTCTACAGTGGTGTTGGGAGGATAGCTGAACTAGCCGCAAAGGTGGGTTTTGTAGCAGCAGCTGTTGATAAAGACTATGGGATGGACTATGCTAAGAAGAACACGAAGCGAAGCCCCATGGATATCAACTCGAATGCAGGGCTCATGTCCCTTGGTTACTGTTCATTCTATTCGGTGGGAATGGTTCATGATGCGACCCATTCAAGGTTTATGCACAAAGTTTTGGAATTCAACGGTACAAATCACATACTTAATGGATATGAAAAACATCTCACAGATAATAGCTATACTGCATGTATGCATGCATGTATATACTGTATAAATAAAGAAGATCAGAATTTGATGGATTTATATATAATATATATATATATATCCATTAAAGCAAAACATTCTTAGTGTTTTGTATATACCTACTGTTTGGACATGTCTTCAAACCAAGGAGTACCCAAGGTGGAACCACCCTGTATGGTATTGTTTTCCGTGGCCCCGGAACCAAGACTGGCCATTCACATCCTGCTATTTGGAGAATGGGAACAGATATGTGCATTCTATGCAATAGTGTGCAGCTCGTGGGTCCCTGTCAACCGTGGCAGCACTGGCCGGAGCATCATGACTCCTCTTGGATGTGAAGACTATCCCAATGTACGGGCATCCAACAAAATGACTTCCAGGATGGTTTCAGTGGTTGGGGTTTCAGTAGGATCTGTGCAAGTAGGTGGTCAAGTACATATCCAATCCCTGATGACCAGTATACTAGTATATTGATCTTTACTGATTCAGATTCACAATATATTTATGAGCTTTCCTTTTGGATGATACGGTTCATGGTCATACATGTATAGTTGGAGTTTGAATCTGATCTATATATATATATACAAAATGGACTGCTGTGTGGGTTACTCGGGTTCATATCAGGTTTGCACCTCTTATCAAAACATGTGAACTATAAAACAACGTCTTATAAAATGTATTTCGTAAATCATTTTTGAATGCTTCAATGGATGGGTCAAACATTCCACTATTGGAAGGGTCAACTGTTCTTTTCCTCCATATGTGGTTACCCAAATACAGTGGATTTTATGATCCCATTCTGTCATATGACGCGCTGACCTTGCATATTCGAAATCTGTGGTTCTTCCTGTCATAGGTTTGCTGCCTGATTCCGACGGGATATACCTTACCCTGCCAAAAAAACAGATATCATATTTCTTGTGCCCTAGAACGTTGTTGATTGTTAGACTTGGCAATTCTGAATTTCGGAAGTGGACCATGGATGTAGAAATCACTTCTGGAAAAAACAACACAGTCCTGCTGCAGGACAGTTATCCTAATTTGGATCACTGTGCTCATGGGTGGCACCTACTTCATGGAGAACCCGCAGAACTCGCTGGTGGCGTTGCATCTAAGATACATATGGATGCTGGGCCAGCTCCGTAAGATCGATGTTTTTGTTCCTTGCATCAAGCATGGCGAATGTTCAAAAATAATCCCAAATTCACCACCCAAAATGAGGAGTCCATGAATGTTTGGTTCATGGGCTGTATCGGTAGATGGGGGAACTCATCCGGTAACTTTGATATACGTATAAGATGTATATATACAGGATAGCATAGGCATGCAATTTATTTGGTAGGCAGTCTTTTCAATTTTCAACCAACATCTGAGACTTACAAGATTGCATTCTGGATGCGAAAATATTCCTCACTTTCCTGGAAAAGAACATGGGTTTGGAGCAGCACTCCACTGATCCGTGCGCTCGACTTGGGACCTTTGACAGAACAGGAGCGATTTACATCCCGTCCAACAACTACTCGATATAAGGATGCAAAGGGTAAGACCAGATTCAAGGGCAATACAAATCTCAAGCGTAGCCAGTACCTCGATTGCATATCATGACATGACTCCCCCTTGGGTTTTAAGTTGGATGCCCATGTCCTTTTTTAACTTAGGGTCAACTGTACCAGCTGTCTTCCAGGCAATACACCTACAAGTTCGCCGGGAAACTTATCAGACTGGTTGGGGAAGTCCGGAAGCAGAAGGTTCACCTGCCAATTGAGGCCAGCATGCCCAAGGTTGAATATACTTACAAATGATATAATATATATATATGTATGTGGTGTGATCAGAATCATGAATAACACGGTTGGTTATGGGGCATTGGGTAGACCAATCGTGTTACTTATATTGTAGCTTCATACTTGTATGCACATACTATATATATAATACATGTGCGAATAACATATGTGCATGCATGCATGCACATGATAAATATGTAACACCGAAACACACTTGTAGACCAACTGATGCCGAAGTCATGTGCATGGTACATGATTCCAAAGTTCATAACTGCATTTGGCTGATTGGTTTCATAGTGGTCCAGCCTGTTAATCGGTATGTACAGGTATCTTCGGATTCTATCTTCAACCTTTTCGAGAAGATGAAGTGGGATCAGCAATCTATTGCATGGGAACAAGAGGCTGATTTACGGAAGGTTCTCCAGTACGCCCGGGGAAGTAAGCTCCTACGAGTCCCTGAAGGTTGGAAAGAGATCATTCCAAAAGAAATTTGAAAACCAGTGCATGGGTATGATACCCCCAAAACATTGTTATGTTTTGGCTGTGAAATTAAAAAGCATCGTCTGGAAACCATCCACGGTGCTGCCTGTTTCGGCTTGGCTTGCACGGCGCAAAGCTGTGGATTCCTCGGCAGTTTGCGTTGAAACAGGGGTACCAGCTCATTGCCATCATCAGCCAGTATGTTTGTTGTGATTGGGTTCTTATAATTGATGATGATCAAAACCAAAGATTGTGGAAATCCACATTGGCAGAATATTGTTTACCATTAATCTCTATAGATTTATATATATATACACCTTCATCACCAACTGTGGGTCATCCTACGTGGTTGGGTGAGAAGCCATGGACGGGGTTTTGCAAGAGGACGACAGTGATTTGGTTTACAAAGTTAATAGGAGAGATGTGGGGGTAAATGAGTTATTTGTGATCTTAGTATCCAACAGGATGATGACTACTTTGATAGTTTTGGTGAAATTACAGTAATTCATCTCACATAATAACCTCATCCTGATATTCTGGATCCTTATCAAATTGTCATGCTCCACATATGTGAACCTAATTGGAATGATGGTGATGGTGGTGAATTTTCTGTAGGTTCATCATAGTACGTGAATCTGTTACCCCAATACCATATTATGAATTTCCCAGATGCATGTGTTACTGCATTCAGAAACTAATCTTCAAAACCAAGTGTTATATATCGATCTGAACCCATGAGCCCATTAATTTGGTTGGGTTTATCATGGATGGACTGTCTTAGTTAAATTCAAAAAATATCATGTATGATAATTCTTATATCAATTAATTGGTCATGTTAATTATCATAACCGGGTATTTGATCTATGATAATGTTGAAAATTATAATTAGTTAAGCCAAAAATATCATGCATGATATTTGTGATTAATATATATTTATCAAAAAATATCATGCATGATATTTGTGATTAATGTATATTTATCAAAAAATATCATGCATGATATTTTTGTTTGTTTAATTATAATTAGTCAAAAAATATCATGCATGATATTGGTGATTAATTAATTATAATTAGTCAAAACAACATATCATGCATGATATTTGTGATTAATATATATTTATCAAAAAATATCATGCATGATAATTTAGATAAAGTTATGTTGAAATCATCAAAAATCAGAGGCGGAATCGCCCGGGAACGCGGCGGAATCACCCGGGAAAGAGGCGGAATCGCCCGGGCATCGTTTTCCAATCCCTCAAAATTATGAAATTATCATACATGATACTTTTCCCATGAAATTATCATACATGATGATTTGATGGGATCCATGGTTCATGTGACAATTGTTGGATATCCCGCTGTTTGCATTGATCAAGTCTGTGGTTCTTTCCACTGGTTCTCCCCCAGCTTTGGATGGTGCGCCACCTTGAGTCTCGGGTGTTCTCCAGTGAGACTTTGGTGGCTGGAGTTGATATGGTTGAGATGGGCGCTGGACTACCTAGCCCTCCTTCTGACACCTTTGAGTTGATGCAGGAGCTAGCATCGTTGGAGGCGCATATAACCATGTTAATTCAGTCATCACGGGAAGGGATATATATATATAAATATCTGGAATAAACATTGAGCATAGCAAGACCCCATCCAGCACAGTTGGATTGTGTTATTTCAGGTATGCTATCTAAAAAAATCTTATGATCCATCTATGAAGTAACACATCTTGGCTCTGGCAGGCCATGAAAGCCCAGATGGAAGCTGAAGTCAAAGCTGTTCCTACACCTCTCCGATCTGACCAGACCAGTACTGTTGCTGAACCTGATGCTGATACCATCCCCGGTGACATTTCGGTTGGTCAACCATCCCAGCCATCATCAGTTGATGGGTGTCCACAACCCCTGTCACCTTCAGCTGTGGTTGACAAGGCACCTGCACCTGTGGTTGAACAGGTAGATGTTGAGCAGCCACCGGCACCTGCGGATGAAGTGGTAAACCCACCTATGGTTGACCAGCCACTTGTCCCTGTGGATTCCCAGTCATCGGGTTCGCCTTTGGATGAACCTGATCATCCAATTGATCCGTATACGGTTGACCCAGTTTCTTGGTTGCTCTTGTTGCTTTGGGTGCCTGGGGAAACCATCCTTTCTGAACGATCATCATGCAAGCAGTGTTGAAATGATCTGACCCTGCACGACCAATCACCCTGTTGTCATTTTCAATCCACCAATTGTGTTTCTTCCCTAGGGTGAATCATTACCTGTAACACCATTCTGTTGTCTGTACCCATTGTCACGGTATGTGTTGAGAAAAATAATCATCACGGGGTTTGATTTTGATCATAAGCTGATGATGATCATGATGATGTTGGCAATTATGCTGATGATATAGTAGCTATCACGACGATCACAATTGCCCCGGTAATCATACAAACAGCGCTGGCAATCATGATGATTAGGATCATTACAAATTGAAACTCATCGGTCATTATGATGCATGGTATATATACATAATATATTATATATATGCTAATTCTAAAGATCAACTTTTGTGATGCTTATGATGGTTGTAATGGTGATCCCTTTTACATTATTCAAGTCATCAACTATAGACATGATTAGTTAGAAAAAGGGTCTTGAAGACACTAGTAGCTGATATGGGATTATACTTATGATGATGATTTGTTCCCGGCGTGCCTTAACAGCATCGCTTCTCAGGACTTCTTTGGGTCAACTAGCCTGATCGGGAAGTCAGTCAATGACATTGGGGAAGGAGGAAAGACACTACATGAACACATGTCCAAACAAATTCATTATACATTTTATTGTGGGAGCTACATATGGTCCTTAATAGAAGTTATATATACATGCATGCACGTATACTTTTTTGTGCTAAACTCACTAATGCATTGACCAAGGACATCGATGAGCCTGTTGCTCATGAAGATCCCTATGGCCGTGCAGGGCTTGCTGAGCATACTGGGGCTACAGGGGAAGAGACGCAGGAGGATTGAGAAAGGGTTACAGTCCAACATGTTTTTTTAAAAATGCATGTTTTTGTGTATATGTGAGAACTGACCTATACTGACGTAACATTTCACAGATGACAATTAGTTGCATGTGCGCATGCATACTTTTTGGTTTGGGATTCTCTACTTGGTTTGAGAGGAGACTGCTTCTTCTGACTACCTCGCGGCGTTGATGTCGATGATGCTGGTTTCGGACGATGATGCTGCTGATGCAAATACTCCGAATGTGAAGGACACATCATTTTATGCCTATAAAAATAAACATTGAAAACACGCACCCCGACAGAACACATGATCAATTAGCTCTAAATATCGATTTGCTTATACTGTGACACTGCAGGATGCTTCTGTGCCCTGCAGTTCTGACCTGAAGACTTCCTCCCACATCATGAACCCCCCCGAGAATGAGAAGAGCCCTGCCCAGTCCAGCAAGACTATGAGTAACCGGGAGAGCCTCCAAAAAAATGATCGGAATACGACCCCAGTAGCTTGGTTGTATTTGTTCACTTGTGGATTGTTTTTTGCAATCTGGATCATATCATAGATCTTAAGAACCTTGTGTCTGTTGAGGCCAAATCGCGAGGTGAAAGTGCGAGTGATAAAGTTCTTCGCCGCATCATGCAGCCCCGTTGTGATGGGACGTATCTTGTGCCACAAGAGGTCTTGGAAGCATACCGGGATCTCACCGATGGAGGGAGGGAACGTGTGCAGAAGATGTGGGCGCAATCATCAAATGACAAGGAGATGTTTTTACTTTTTTCACATTAGATTCGGGTAAGTTTTGATGAACCGATGTTTGTTAAATGTATCTAATGATCATTACAGTTCTATTCAGTGTTGACCATCTGTTGCTCTGTCTAGGACACCTTCATCAAGAGCTGCAAGCGCAAAGTTCAATCTATCCATGAGCAGGATTTATGGTTGGACGGAAACTTCATGAGTGAGAAGGACATGCAGGACGACAACATATCTGCGTACTTCTACTGCAACAATGTCATGCGTTGTTTATTTTTCTTTTCTTCACTATATGTTTTGGCTATGATACTTCTGATGTATGCTTCTCAGCAAAATAAATGCAACAATATCAATTACTACATGCAAGTTTTGTTGACCATATATGTGTACAAGGGTTCCAATTGGGGTTCACGCACTTTCCAAGGGAACGCATCAAAGCCATCAAAGAGACGTGTGCCAAGACCAAAGGTTGGATTCGGCGCCTTGGAGATGGTACAGTACAGCCTGTCTGTATGTGGGGACAGCAGGGATCATATAGGGGAAAGCTGAGTTTAGAGATGTATAGATATTGATTGAGATCGACATAGGCAAACCGAGCTACATTTACACATTTCCTATATCTAGGATGATATATATGTCTCTTAGATGCAAAAGCATAGAGAGAGATCGATATGGATGCACATAGCTACGATGAACATAAAAGATATAGATCGACATTGTTGGAGATACATAAGTGTGGATCGAAACATATGAAGAAAGATGGGATACAAGAGAATGACAAATGGCATCTATATTATATTTGCTATTGTTTCCGTATATATACAATATCTATATATATATATACATTTTGTTCATTTTCGCTATCTGAGGCGTGACCGCTATGAGAAGCACGTCAAAGTCTATTGGGTTGAGAAGGGTTTGCAAGGCCGAATGCTGTTGCTTGACTGCAACTATGGATGACTTTTGTTTCTTCCATATGTGTCAACTGGGAAATTCGGAAACAATTAACCATCACACGCAAACTCAAAACACCAAGGAAGCGAAGGCGACAGGTTCTTGAGGAAGAGGAGGACTTGAACGAGTCTGACTATCAAGATGCCTTGAAAAAAGACACTTTCTTGCCCCAAATGCAAGACATGGAAGAAGATGACACAGGCTTGATTACATTACTTTCCGAACTCAATCATGTTGGCACCAGTTACAATCCATACCCTCACTACACCCCCTGCCTTCAGATCCAACCGTGGTAATTGAAGCTGATGGCCAAGATGGTGCCAAAGCTATCCTCAAGAAGATGACGTGGCCCCTCATGGATGATGATGCTCTTCCCAGCAGCTATACCACCCGGGTTTTAACATGCGTGAGTAAGTGGCGAGTCAAAATGCAAACTTTGGTCGAAGCTTTTGAATCTGACCCTGATGAGACAGAAAATACAAAACAGAATCTTAGCTTGATCATAAAACTTTATGCTTTACATGTTAGATGATATATATATATATAGATCTACAGGATTTATTTTTTGATATCAAATTGATGTGAAAGGAATCTGAATCTTGGTTCACTAAGGGTCAGTTCAAAGGCCCAACAGATTGATGTTGAGCTGATGAAGTTCACCGACAAGATCACTGGCATCAACACTCAGGGGATCTGCAACGGTTTCAAGAGTGAGTGCCTTCCTTACTTGATGTTTGAATTATTTATGATCAGATTGTTTTTCAAAGTAACTGAAATTTGACCTGGATCAAATCCCTTGACCTTGCTCTCCAACCTCTTCATCACTCCCTTACTTGCCCAGCCACTTCAGGGATCAAGATGACTTAAGTGACAGCTATGATGAAGCCCGAACCAAGTGCCTTGGTATGATCTGGTGGTCCCGTGGTGTCTGTATGAGCCTGATCGGAACCTAGAACTTAGATAAGATGGTGCAGCTTCACTTCGGTTGGGAGGGTGACATGGACATGCATCATGTGTATGTTTGCGGCAAGATAGGTGAACTATCACAGTTCTGAAGCATTCCAACTAGTTTAAATTATTGTTTGGATCACTGACCGATATACTTATATACAATGTAGATCGACTTTTGAATCTTTAGTGATAAAACACTTGACACCTATGTTTGATCTCATTGAAGCCAAGTGCACTCCATTTGGATCCAAAAGTTCTCAACCAAAGAGGTCTTCCAACCGCCTGGGTCTGTGCCACTAGCTGCTTGTGGTTCAACATGTTCCTGGGTCATGGGGAATCAAACCATCAAAGAACATGAATGTAATAACTATATGTTTCAAATTTGTTTGCAACATGAACGTTGTAAATTAGGGGTGCAGACATCATATCAATTCCCAATGGATCTAACAATTGACACTGAGACACTTGTCTTATAATGCAATCGCATGGAAAAATGTAAGCTTTACTTCATGCTAAGAAGGCTGACCGAAACAGTTAAACTATGTAGAACGGGCGCAATGGAGGAAGGCGACTTTCTCATTGAGTTACTCACATATGAGTGCCCATATACTGGCAAAAAACGGCTTGCTGGAAACGGTCCGCTGGAGAACCTTGACTGTCTTCTACCTGAGAAAAGGACCCTTTTGTTTGGATTGTTTTTGAAGAAAAGTCTAAAGTTTACACTGGGTTGGGCATCCATCATCTGTTGCCCAAATATGCTGGGATTGAGGAGCAATATCAAGTTTAATTCTGACCCTGATAATCTTGATCTGCCCATGCATATTATATATATATATATATAAATATATATTTGTAAAATATACAATATATATATATATATATATATACATACAAGTATATATATATATATATATATATTCATGTGGATCAATAATCATCTCAATTTACACAGTACCTTTTAGATCAGTCCCTTCATGGCCAGGACCAAAACCCATGCAGCCCAAGTTCCAACACTGCATGGCAACAAGCTGGCTGTTTGCCAAGTGATCAGCAGGGCTCATCCAGGAAGGGCTCCTGTGCACAGTGGAGTGCAACCATCAGTGGATCAGCGTGCATGACCGTTTTGTTTTTTTATACAGTGGCCCCCATTTTTCATAGTAGCCTGAATCCACTGAGAAAAGCCTGTTGGTTGATATTGTTTAACGTTGCATGGCCACAACGGTGAGTAAACTACTCAACCATGCACACTATGCAAACTGAGGTGGCTAGCATGTTGATTCACATCGCTGAGAACTTTGATGGAACGAACATTCCATGGGACCAGTTGAAGGAGTGTCATGTTCACAATCGATTGCCCCGATTCTCATCGCCCAGTCCCACTTGTGGAAAAATTCTGCTGCATTCGAAGCAGCAGGTTAATGCCTTCAGAGAAATGATGGGCATTTCAATATGTGTGTTTAAGATTGGCATCAGTGTCAATCCGGCTCAGAGATTCATCAGCTATCTCGACGTCAATTTTCAGGTGATGTGGGTAATTTACCAAGGTCCTGACATAGGACTGGTCCATATGCTGGAAGCAGCATTAATTGATGAGTTTCACCCAGTTTCCGGTTGCAGGAATGCAGCCCACTCTGGAGGGGAAGGAGGTCTCAACGAAAGATGCCATTTGGGACCTCCATATTTTGTTTATATCACTGGGGGGAAGGCTGACCAACTTAAGCGTGTTGGCTAAGTGAGATTGCAATCTTGTGCTGTACAGGTATGCAACGGCGAGATGTCAGCGTTGACAAAGAGTTCAACTATTTTGTCTTTGGGGTCAGTTAGTATCCGGTACATTGACCATATATATGGTATCCTGCCTGCCATTGCCCCTTCCATATCCGAGCCCACAAGTTTCCTGCTCGCCTTTGCAACATCTGAGGTGCGCCGAAGCTCTCAGCCTGTTCACGCGAGCCCAGCCACTTGACGAGGAATTTGGTATCCGAACCAGGGTGGGTTGGTGAGGTTGATCCTGTTTGGATCTGATGATTTGTATTGAGAAACATGCCATACCATGCATTATATATTTATATACGTGGTATATATGTGTATATGCAACTATAGGTCTATCTTACTGATTGTTAAATATGCTAACCTCACATTATATGCATGCATGCACATCTATGCAATCAGTTTTGCTCACATTTTTACATGTGATTTTGTTGTCCATATATGGTAACAACCAACTGAACAATCAGGATGGCACACGTCAGGTCCATATGACAGTGCACTATCATTGTCATCATCCATGATCTAAGGCCATTCCTCAGCCACCTGAAGGCCAAGCTCCGCAAGATGGAGAAAGATGCTGAGAAGGAGGAGATGCCGCGTACACCAGCACCCAAGAAAGCGGTGAAGGCTGAGGTGAGGTCTAGGAAAGCCAAATAGATAGAATCCTGTGGTCGCTCTAATGACCTTTTTCGGGGAAATGCTGAGGCTAGAGCCTTGCATGACAGCTGCTCTCATGGCACACCATTTTTCTGGTTTTGAAAAAACATTGGATCACAACTTCCCAGCCATCTTGAATCTATTATAATGTAGTTTGAACCTGTCATGCGTGCTCCTTGGTATGGGGAAGGCAATGTAAAATTGTTGCCAACTGGGTGATGAACATCCGGTCTTTTCAGATCTTCGATGCTGAACTGTGAAAATTCAAGTCTCCGGTGGTGATGACCATCAAATCCCGGCCTGCGCCAGCTGAGCTGCATTGGAGCTCTGGCTTGAAGAGAAAACATCCTTGCATGGCTGTTGTTGTGAGTGGTGGCGTTGGGTCAGTAAATCTCGTAACACTGGATGCATCAGTCACCACCAACCCATGACCAGGAACCCTTCTTTTCATTTCCTTACATCCCTAAATTGTAGATCTCAACTATCAAAAGCCAGGTGCAGAACCTGCAGAACCTGGACCTTTGCTGACTCATGTCGTTGACATGATTGCCAATGGTGACTCTTGGCTTTCAATGGACAATGGTGGATGAATATCAGTGCTGGTATTTATATATATATATATATATACGGTAAAAACATCAAAAGTAATACATATATTAAATTAATCTGTATACATAATTAATATATATATATATACCTTCCTTACTGATCATGAAGAAAGTCCACTTGATCAAAAACTGTGTCAAGTTCATCTTTTCAACCTGACTGTTTCAAAGATTGAAGTGAATGGTGGACCCATGTACCTCTTGACCACGGCCCGCCCATGAGGCTCCTGCGAAAGCTTTGGTGGATCAAGGCCAAGCTTTGCGAGCGGAGTTGGGCACCTGCGATGTTGGACGGGTGCTTCATGATTCCACTCAGAGTGTCTTGCATGGTCATGAGACCAATTCCTCCCGGCAATTCAAAAGGGCTGTGGCTAGATTCGGCATGGCTATGATCCTCATCTGAAATAAGACAATTGATTCAGTTGTTAAATCCTGTTTTAATGCCAGATTGATTCATCACTTGGATCGTCCCTTCAGATGAACACTGCAATCACACACAACCACATGGCTAGTATATGTTCAGCATGATGCATGTATGAAACATATGATCTTTAAAGATTCATCATTTGTACATGCAAAAAATATATGCATGTTGAAAGATCCTTTGATATAGAACTGCATGTACAAATAGATTATCGATGTAGATCGATCAATCATCCACATTTGATCCGTGAGAGTGCACTTCTTCCGAGGAGAATCCCAACATCCTACCACTTGGTTGAAGGGGAAGGCTTTGTTGTCAACATGCCTTACCTCAAGCCGAGTTCAGTCTTACAGTATCTTCTTCGAACTGAGCCGTGGATTTTGCTGGGGGGTTTATCTCCAGGAGCTGAGGCCCAACAATTGTTGAACACTTTTTGGACGGCTTACAAAAAGGATCATCCAACCCATGCAATCTACACGCAGGGTGAAAATCTCAAATTTGTGATCCCTATCACATTGCATGGTGATGGGGGTCGCACGGCGAAAAAACAACCACTGGAGATTGTGAGCATCCATCCAATCTTGGGCCTAGATACAAAAGAAAAAGCTTTCAAATGCAGCTGTGACTGTCCAACATGGTTTTCTGGAACCAACCTGGATGACCCTTGCTGTATCAGATTGAATTCGAAACACAATTCTTATTTGACCCATTTTCTACTGTGTGCTTTTCCGAGCAAGAAGTACAAGAAGCTGCCGAACCTTCTTCGTGAAATGCTGGATGTCATCGCGCAAGACCTTGCAGCTGTGTGCAAGGATGGTCTTTCATTGGACGGTGTTGAATACAAGTTTGCTGTTTTGGGCATGCTGGGTGACATGGAATACCATTGCAAGATTGGTGTGCTTACGAGATCCTATCACAACATTGGACACAGAAATATGATCAAGGTTTGCCACGAATGTCACGCAGGTGATCCGCAATTTCCTTTTGAAGATTTTACCACTGGAGCACGCTGGAAAACATCTATGTATGTTGATGTTCCATGGGCTGCACCCCCTCCTTTTCATCATATTTTGTATGATGGTAGCTGGATGTCAGGAAGGGCTGCATCGTTCTTTAAACGGGATCCTTTCCACATTTTTCGCCTGGGGGTGGCAAGGAACATGCTTGGATCTAGCATTGTACTTTTGGCTGGTGATGGATTCTTCGACTATGGTGAGGAAAGTCGCTCAATCGAAAAACGACTGGAACGGGCTTGGGCCAATTTTTCCTTGTGGTGTATCACTCAGGGGGAAAGATGTTCTGCAATACGTTCGTTCTCCCGTGACAAACTGCACTACCCAAATGCTACTAGTCACCCTTGGGTGGGGTGCAAGGGAAGTGATACTATCGTCATCATGAAGTGGCTTGATTGGTTTGTGAAATTGCAGTTGATCTCCAATCCGGAGTCTGAAGCTTTACAAAAGATTTCAAAAGCTTGCTGCCATGGTTTGAGATTTCAATGCATTTATCGGCATGGTGTGTTTTGTCGCCCTCATTGCCGTGATCAAATAGTGATGTCGTGCAAGAAATTTTGTGGTGCCTACGCTGAGCTTGCTCATCTTTCTTATGTACAGGGCCGCACACTCTTTGCAATGGTGCCAAAGGCACATGCTTTTGATCATATAGGACATAGCTTGGTGCTGTCTAGGGAAGCCGGTTGCGATGTGTGTGTGAACCCTGGCTTGTGGGATTGCAGCATGTCTGAAGACTTCATTGGACATGTGGCCAGGCAAAGCCGGAGAGTGTCATATAAGCATGTGGTTGAGAACACACTCTTGATGTACAAAATAAAGACCAAGAGCGTCATAAAAAAAATCAAAAAACAAAGGCTACGATCCTGAACTGTGAAATTGAAAAGATGTTTCAGTGAAATTTCTTTCAGAAAGAAAACCTTAGTGATGTGTCAATACCAGGATCACAGCTTTAGAATGGTGTGATTTCAGCCCGAACGCAGCTGTCTAAAAAGAAAGGTTTGCGTCTTTGAGGCCCTGGCTCTCACCAAAACCATGCGAAGTACCATGGGCTGGAGAATGATGGATGCAGTTGATGTTCAAGAATATGTTGAACAATCATTCAAACACTCATGCTGGTCACTGATGTGGTTTCACCTCATGACCTTCAATTCTGAACTTGGCATGCGCGCTTTAATCTCAAAAATGATTGGACTAATCCATTCATTCATCTGATGAAACAATTGATCATCACGGATCACCAGCTTGTATTGATCAACATGGAAGGCCCGGCGGGGAGGTCAGCCAGGATGGTCTGGATGGCTTTGGATCCTTTCATTGATACATGCATGTACAGTATATATATATATATATACAGTACTCATTCTATAGTTAATAACATACAACTTGATCACATACCACAGGGTGAACAGAGGCAATTGTGTAAATCAGCGGCTATTCTTGAGATTAGAGGTTGGAACTTTAGCCTCTAGCATTAGAGGCTGAAAAAAAGCACCACCGGATGATAGAGGTATGTATTGTATATATATATATACATACACACTGTATATAATTATGTACTTGCACATATGATTCACATTAACACACAACATATATCATCATATCATCATATTCTCATTTTGATGCAGTAATTTAACTATGAGACTGTTTCGCAACAGCAAAACTGGCCACTGGCGGTGCGCCTGGCCCAGTCTGATAGATCTAACGACAAGATCCAACATATTCTTCAACATGTAGTTACAAGTCGTATCTTAACATATCTTAACAACAAACAACAACATGTATTGGGATATTTTGCATATCAAATGTAAATTTAATATGTATAATCACGGGCTTTCCTGCCTCAGGGAGCCTCATGAACGACAGTGTGACCGTCCACAACAGCACGCCTCGCACGTGCCGTTGGCTCTTCTTTTGATTCGAGAGGATCCTGTCCAGGGAGAGCTTGGTGTACTTACCGACATAAATGAGATTTAACCATGGAAAAACATGGGGTACGAGGATGTACAAGGGGGGCATCATGGGATTTTTGGTGGAATGTAACAAGTCTGGTTGGTTTAAGGGAACATCGAGAGGAAACCATAGGTTTTCGCCTTCAAATTTGGGGAGTTTCCTGCAGATATTCCATGAAACCCAATCCAATGATATGATGGAATCAGCCCCAAACAGCCTATGTGTGATTCGTGTCTTAAAATATCCCTGTGACCTACCTTCTGTGGACTTTTCTTGCATGATCTTGCATGGAAGATGACAACATTCGCAGCGTCAAATGTTTGTTTTGGCACTGCACAGAGAACGGATCTTCCAGACATAGCTGCCGTTTCTCATCTGCACTCCGCGCCCCACCTGTACGAAAACTGATGCTTTTCCGATCCTCGCCATGCCTCAACCCATCGTGAATCACAGGTCTGATTTTTGCAAATGTCTGATTCACTTTTTGACCAATAGATCTATAGATATCTATAGCCTATAACATGCTTCTACTACTCTGTAGTTTCTCATTGACCATGACATCATGACAAAACATGTCCATCAATCTGCATGTCTATCATGCTCCAAAATCTGCTCCGTGCCATGCAGCCATTGCTTTCCCCACGGAGCTCAGAGCCCGACATTCCAGTGGAGATAGCCAGCCAAACGAGAAGCACCTGGCTCCAGCGCTTCGGCCCTGAATTTTCCAGGGCCCAACGGCCCAACTGGATCCGCACACTGGGGGGCTGTGCAAGTGGGAGAAGATATGAATAAATGGGTCCATGCAAACATATCCCACATCTTCTCAGAGACTGGCTAGAGCATATCTGAGTGAAGGGCATTGTTCCCATGATATTCTTCCATTCTGTTTGGTGAGCGTGGTGGATGGATCAGGTCCAACAAACACGTAACTCCCTGCTGGGCGGTACCAAGTCAACCAACTGGAAAATCAAAATGAAGCTCACAAGGAAATTATCTGCACATACTGAACTGGTTGGTGGTATACCTACCCCTCTGAAAAATATGAGTTCGTCAGTTGGGATGATGAAATTCCCAACTATTTCTGGAAAGTCATAAAATTCCATGGTTCCAGTCACCACCAACCAGTGAATGATGCTAAATGTTCTATTTCATTCGGGGGATGATGCCTTTCTGTCGTTGTAAGGGGGTATGGAGATCACCCCAGCCCAGCTGTACCCCCTGGGCTCACGTTCTGGCACTGCCATGTAGACTTCCACGGCTCGCGGCTGCGCGATCATCGTACGGACCTCGTACACCAGCCATTTAAGCAGTCCATGCCCCTTTGGTTTGGATTCCTGGATATCCAGGTCACCCAAGAGTGACCATGTTTATGCAATATGTGATAGTCCAAAGAATGATGGTTGGTGAATAGACTGAGCCTATCCACCATGAGGATTTTGCAAAAATTGCACATGCCAATGCCTAAAGTTTACTACCTTGGGATATGTAAACTGTGGGTCTATGTGGGTATCATAGCAAAATTATGATCTGACCGTAGTATGAGAATTCGACCAAACATGGCGACATGAACTTGATAGTGGCTGGATAATGAGCCACCCCCAGAAACCAAAGAGCACTATTTGGGATCATCATCCCATTTTGAATGGGTGAACTACCCTCTGGAAAAACTAATATAGCTATGAAAAAACACAATTTTTAATAGGTAAATCATCTATAAATGGTCCATTTTCCATAGCTTTGCTAAATTACCAGAGGTTGTATATATATATATATATTATCTCTTGGGAACACTTGGAGCTCCAAGAACCTTTCAACATTCCCTAACCCTTAAGGTCTCCCATTCAGACCCGATTCTCATCATTCAGCATGTCAGCTATGCGTCGACACATGTCAAAACCAACATATGGCTGAAATTGGATGTTTATCATCCCCTAAAGATTCTATAAGAAATCTATAACTCTATAGATCGCCCATTTTTTCTAACTTTCGGCCGAACCTCTGGGCGCCGTTTCGGACCCACGAGATCAATGGTACCAAGCGACGGGTCCAGAAGCTGCGCTGAAATGCAAGCAGCTGTTGGTGCTGGCCAGCTCGGCCAGGCCTGTATTTTGACGTGGGGATAGATCGCCATATGAAAACATCATGGGGATATCCTATAATGGAGACTAATCTGATGGATTTTCCAGATTAAATTCTATACATGCATATATATATATATATACATATAAACGGAGATTAATCTGATGGATTTACCATGCTAAATTCTTTCTCTCTCTCTCTCTCTATGTATGTATATATATAATATAAGCAGTAATAAATAATAATAAATGGTATCTTATGGGATTTCGATGTAACATGTCACCAATAATTGTCACCAATGGGATTTAATCCATTTTAATCCCATCCCCCTATAATTAACCACCCCCCATTGCATGGTCCCAAATACGTGGTCTTATAATCTTTTATCCCCTACATCCACCATGGTTTCTGGGAGGTGTTTAATAATATGGAAGGGATTATATGACCAACAAATACCAACACTATGGTATGGGATATTTTATGGTAAATGTTCCCAACCATCTGATGTGTGTCTGCGTCTGAAAACTCATGGTTTAACCATTCAATCTGGTCATCCCCTCATTGGTCCTGGTGATTTGTGCTTAATAACCCCTCTACCGGGTTCCCGCATCCACCAAGAAAAAACCCACAAAACCCTGCGGTATTTCGTGGTGTGGGATTAAAGATTAAACAAAACATCAAAGAACTCCATTTCATTCTTAGATACCTTGCATTACCTTGCATCTTGTTGCATGAATGTTTAGTACATTACATATCTTAGTCATATCCCAATTTTCGCCATTCACATATCTTTTCGTACAAATCCAAGGTCGACCCTCAAAACCAGCTTTCCAGGCCTGCTCGATAGCGCCAGCGCAGGTGAACTGACTCGGGTTCAGGCTCACCTGAGGATGCAGCCACGGGTACCCGCATCAAATCCCTCCAGGTTGATGATGTTTTAAATTAACATAAATCAACACAGACACACACATCTATATATATATCTATCTATCTTTTTTTTTGCAGCCATACCTCGCATCGACTGAATTAGACGATTGAGCTGCGAGGCGTTGGCGCAGCAAGAGACTGAACGCTAAAACTGTCTGCTTACGGCTGCTTCATACACCCTTTGATCG
>Ga0126342_10000133_pt1 | contig 54276 bp, 46 predicted proteins | sample Cyp1metagenome_FD_92528 | JGI IMG/M metagenome (GOLD analysis project Ga0126342, IMG submission 92528) | Coral microbial communities from Lord Howe Island, Old Settlement Bay, Australia - Cyphastrea 1 metagenome | ecosystem: Host-associated > Invertebrates > Cnidaria > Coral ...
ATGCCAGATAGAATGTCAAATAGAATGTCAGAAGATATGTCAGATAGAATGCCAGAAGATTTGCCAGTAAGAAAATGTATAAATGTCATGGTGGGGATCACACGAAGTAAAGTAATTTATTTACATCGAATCGAATCCAATCCAAATCAATCTAAATCTGCTGATCTGTATCTGGAAAAAAAGACCCTAGACGAATATCGTGATATATCATATGAATTCATATGATATATCTATATTCACAAAATTTCACAAATATGTCTGTATCTATTTATCCATTTACTTCTCATCAATCCATTTGCCAAGACTCCGGCCTTGAACCCAACTAGCTGCGTAGCTCTTGGAAATCGAAGCACCTTGGGAATCCTTGGGATACCCCGACACAAACCACGTAACGTATTAATATGTCATGATATTTCCATACGGTTCAACATATTTCAACATCCTACGTAATCAAAAATAAAATACTTTTAAGGTAAACCCAATCGTAAACCAATCGATTTGTTTAAGCTTTTAGCACCCACTCCATGTCATATTCCGAATGGTGTACTATTAGATTTATCACATTTGACATACATTATCATACATTACCCCATTATCTCACCATATTCCCATTGGATTACCGTACACCCTTCCGGTTTCTCGGTGAAATCCCCATGTTTCAATGGTAAACCCCTTCAGGCGCCGTCCCCGAGATGCCTGACTTCTGCCAGTCACTGGTGACACGCCTGGAAAGCAGCGATTTGTTGCCCCACGCCATCGATCAGCTGACGGTCAACGAGCGGCTGGTCATCTAAGCGGGTGATGGATTTCAACAACAAATATGGAGATGTATATGGAGATGATTTAACCAGACAAATATTTACTCGATATGGATTGAATCATATTTGTGATATAGATTTATGGTTATGATTTAGATTTCTGGAAATCGGGATTTATGATTTAACCAGGAAAAATCGTGGAGTAATGGGGATTCCAAGCTCATGGGAAAATCATGATAGGTGAAGAATGATGGATTTAACCAATAAGAATGGAGAATTTTCATGGATAATTAGAACACAATTAATGTCTAATATACCCTCCGGTGTCATCACGGCTGGCTGGTAAATCCACACTTCAAGTTGGCACTTAAATGGGAAAATCATTGAACTAAATGGGTCATTCTCCACCACACCTCGTTTGATTACGCGAAGGTATCAATCCCAACAGAAAATATGTAGGGATGTGAATCCCAACAGATGGGGAGCTCACCAATAATGGATGTATTAAGAACAATCATCAACAATGATATTTGGGGATATGAATCCTCATTGTTATTCGATACATGCTATGCGTTTTCTCCTCGCAGAACGTTGGTGCGATCCTCTCTGCAGCGTGGCCAATGGTGCTCCCGAATAGATATAATAATTTACATAATCATACATATACGTATGTAGTGGTCCTCCTTATATTGTATCTATATCATTATGCGTGAAGATATTAAAGATAAAAATTAAACAACAGCGGATTATAATTCATGAACATGGTGAATTTAATACTCAACAAACACACTTGTGGAATTCTGCTGGTCTTAATCTATATGGGAATCAAACAGCCAACCAGGGAAGGGGGTCCAAGCTTTCCGCACACCAGACATGGCTTGAAGTTGGGTGTGTCCGAAAATGGTGAATAGCTCAAACAAAAATGGCAGTTGAGTGCCCTATTTTCAGATAAGATAAAACCAAAACATGATGCTTTCACAAACAATGAGGATTGGCTGTAGAGTAGATAGTCTAACTTACAAAGGATATGCCGGAATGACCAGGCTTAACATCATGGGATTTCACATCTGCAAAAGGAAAAACGCAGCCACGGTTTCAAACTGGTTCTATATATATATAGATAGATAGATAGATAGAGAGAGAGAGATCCGTTTTTGAAAAACAATATGCTGTCAGTTGTTCGTTTCCTATGTGTCTTAAGGTTTTCCAATCCCATGGTCCCAACTCTGTGTCCTATATAGATGGGGACCTACAAGATAAGCGAAATACTGTTCTCACCGCAGCACCTCACCTCGCACGGCAAAAGGTACGAGCCGGGCATTGGCATCGCCTTCCACGTCGACGCCCATTCGGCCTTCGAAGAGGGCATCGCTGCCGTGACCTTGGGCTCGGGCATTGTTCCTCGACACTGATTTCAACCGTTCCGAACAGTGAGGGGCGATGTTTGGGACGTTTAAACATGTCAAACGTCAAACAGATTTTTGATCGAAAATATGGCTTAAGCACATTTCGGATGATGACACCACAATTGACTCATTGTTTGTGATGGCTTGAAATCATAAACCAGCGAAGACTGGAAACACATAGCGCCTTGATGGCCAGACTAACCCCAAAAAATCCTGGTTCAGATTATGGGAATCGTCTAACATGTCCTTCCTCTAAATTGTTTTTTGGAAATGTGTGAGAATGATCTACGGTCGAATGAAGAGAAAATCTGGATGAACAGCACCATGGATTGGTAAATACTTTTGGTATTTTGGTTGATTCTGATGCTACTCCGGTTCTCAAAATGATAGTGATAGCAGCAACAAACACAAAAAGTGTTTGTAAATTGTCAACACCCACAACATTCTTAAACAACATCTCTTGGCTGTTGGTTTTCTTCCGTTTTGGAAGCTGGATATATTCCATTGAAGTTGGACATACGGTTTGAACTCTTCCAAGGGGCTTATGCTTGCATTCCGTTTTTCATGCGAGAGGAGGATTCCCTGCAGGACAAGATGATCACAACCACAAGCCACATTTTCCTGCATGATATATTGGACAATCACCTCGTTCTTTGTGATGTCAGACTTGTCGCTCATTTCCCATGAATTAGTATATAAGCAATGTAATGTAGATTTGAAACATTCTCCTTGTAGGATGGAATTACAATGGTTTAACCTAATTACCCATAATTCTTCCATGCTTTCACTGTGATGATACCCTCCTGTCTTGGTTCAAGCAACCACTCCACCATCCGTCCTAATGCTCGATGACAGTCCTGACACAGAGGTCATGGAATTTCGAAAACCTGACGCCGCAGCTGAGCTGAGCTGAACTGATGTGCAAACTGGGTCCTCACCAGAACCCGACACCAAAAATAATAGCAAAGGAAAGGACCCCAGAATATCCCAGAATGGGACACAGGATGACACAGATCGATTTTCAAATTGGGAAGTAAGATCATCCACCAGAGGGGTTGGTGAATAGTTTGATTTTTAGCGCTCCCCGCGGAGAGATGTAGCGTACTATATCCCTACTACTAGTAGTTCATCTCCGAATCTTTCCAAAAGCAGTCGGTCATCAGATAGATCCTTATTTGTGGCTGTGAAACCATCATGTTGGCTGGTTGCACATCTGTATCATAAGGAAAACAGGGTTGCATCCCAATCAAGACGGGATAAAAACATATTCTATGTTCTTTGCTGGTTATATCAATATCCCATAATATCCCCATCAAGATGTGGTAAACGCCACATGTTTGCTGGGTGAAATCCCATCTACAGCTGATTGGTTTCACCCCAGCAGAGGCTTCGTCCGGGAAGGTGTCCATGGGCAAACACCATCGCATGGCGCCGGCCCTTCCGAGTCTCAGCACTTGGGGATAGCTGGAGGTTCCCATGCTTTCTTGATTTTTGTTTGGTAAGGCATGGAGGAGAAAGAAAATGGCCACACACACACACACACCCGCGCGCGCACATGCAGCAAAGTGATGTAGCATATGTGATTTCACCTGGCATTGTCCTGCACATTGGTTGATGGCAGCTTCAAGTACCGCACAAGTCAGCGATTCGCTATTGAAATTGTTGCTTCAACATAGCAGCCTCAAGTTTAGCATTTACAGAGCCGGTGGTTCTGTGGATATCTCACTTTGTTCGTTGACTCCAGGATTCAGGATTCCAGTGAGGTTAGGTGCATCATATATGCCGAGCCAGGGTTAGCTGAGGAGCTCTGTGGAAATCTCGAAGAATGTTTGGCTACCGCCGCGATCCCTGTGACTCAGCTTGTGGGTCAAAGGTCAAAGGTTGGAAGATGCTGGAAGATGTTGTGTCAAGAAGCTGATCACGATTCCAAGTATTTCCAAATTATATCCCGAAAAATGATCCAAAATGATATCGGAAAATATTAGAGACTAATCCTTCCAAAATGGTTCCAGAATTCTCCCAACAACATCCGCCAAATCAGCACTGGCGCCAGGCTCATCATCCGTGGCGAAGCGCGCTACGCATGGCTTCATGGGATTGCTTGGAGGAAGACCGACTGCGTGGACGAGGGCAGCTCAGTTGAGACGCCGTTTTCGAGACCCAAAGTTACGAGGAAGTAGAAATGTGCGGATGATGATGATGATGATGATGATGATTTTATGGCATTTTATGGCATTTTGTGGCATTTTGTGGCTTTTTATTTTTATGGCATTGACCTTCCTGAATCGTTTTTGGGGCATATGGGCGCAAAAATATAGGGCCCCAAAAGGAAAATGAAGATCGGGGAGAAGATGAAAATGAGTTTCCCGCTGGAAAAAGATGACGCTAGTATAAATCCTTGTTTCTTGCTAAGCTGCTAAAGTTGAGGATGTACTGGTACCAGCATGCTCATTGCTTCCATGCCTGTTTTTGTATGATTAAATATCCTCTATGTTGATGGGTCTTATCATTTCCCCGTCGAGGTGTGTTTAGATAAATCGATAGTTAGATTAGATTCGATTAGATTAGACAGACAGACAGATAGATAGATAGATAGAGGAGTAGGTACACAGGTACCCAGGTAGCCAGGTTCGATTCCTCCAAGGCAAAGTCATCCCTCGTCAGCGGCGCGTCTCCCTGACCTTTCGCATGGCGCGGCAGAACACACCGTGCAGCTGCGCATGGCCAACCATGTGCGACAGCCAGTGTCTTGGAGATGGCTTTGGATACTGGCTACCCTCCAGTGTTTACTAAGGTAGCCATGGAAAACCACGTGATGATCTAATAGGTAAATCATCGAATTAGTTGGGCCATCAACCATGGCAAACGGAAAGAAATTGCCACACTAGGATGCCATGAGGCTGATGGATTCAACATAAAAACCTGATGTGATTTGGTTCAAATGGTTCAACCATGTTCAACCACCAAAACACATGAGACGTTTATAAGCACCAAACACATGGGATTTGAATGGATTTGATATATGCTTTTCGATTTAGCCCAGACAAACCGGATGGGAGCTGCAACCAGCTGCCCAGGACTCCTGAAGCCCATGGCTTGCCCAGCCGCTTGCAGGGTTGAAATGCTGTGGGAAGAAAAAGGTGTTTGAAGATGAGGAAATCCATGGCCAATCAGATGTGACAGCCGAAAATGCATGTGCTGTCTGGTTCTTCGATGGGACAATCACTTGCAGGATGAGATGGGTCTAGATCATTGAAAACCAGGATGATTCCAAGTTGCAGCTCACATAGTTACAATTCTCCGTTTCCAGGAGCGGCAGCTGCAGAAGATTGGTGCCGAGATGAAGGCTGTAGGGATTGATGTGTTGTCAAGTTTTCTTGGGTTTCAAGATGTTTCAAGATGTTACGATGTTCAGCAAGTATTACACTCCCCACTATGAACTGATCCTTTTTTAACGTTTAAACTAGTTTAAACCATGTTAAACCACGATTTTCGACCGTTAAAAACCAATCGTGTTTGATACGTTGCGTCACTGTTTTTCCTCCAGTCCCAGGGGAAAAAAAAAACGTCGCCAGGTGAAACAGGATGAGATGTTGAGCATCTTGAAGACCGCAGCTCCGTGGGGGTTGATACCACTACCGTCAGGGGGGATACTGCTTAGTGGTTTGACGTGTTTTGAAGGGGGTGTTGATACTACCATAAAGACTATGTATTTACTATGACGTGTACATATATGATCATGATCTATATTGTTAAGATGTTCGGTCACTTTGCACATGTGAGATCATGTGAGTTTCTTTGTGCCCGGATGTTTGTAGAGAAAAAACATATATATATATAATGCAAATATCGGCAGAATTTCACACAGGCAAAGCTGGGATTTTTGTGGGGGCCAACCAGGCGGATGTCACAAGTCCCAGTGGACAAGATGATTGGAGTGCCCAGTAAAACCTAGAGTTTAAATATGTTGAACTGGAATTATATAGATGAATGATAGAGAGAGAGAGAGGGAAATTAGATGAATGAACTGCATTAACTGCACTAGGTGGTATTTTAGAAATACAATATAATATAATACTATATATGTGTGTTTGATTATGTTTGTATTTTTATGGTTGGTTATGTTGACTGCTTGGTGGCGCTGTGCAGATGCTTCATCCCACAGTCCCACAGGAACAACATCAAGAAAGCCCGCGGGGAACGAAGCACTGATTTCGAATCTCGGCGTCGAGTGATGGGAAGCCTACAGTCCCTGTAAGGTTTACTGTTGTGATTATCACAATTACTGTTGGGATTATGGTCCCCTAGAATCCAATATTATAACATGAAACATCATGGATATCATTGGGATTGCCATTGAATTCTCAATATATATTTTTTTTCTTTGCTCATGTCTTCTTGACTTGGAGGGAGCTTTTGGGGATTGATTGTCCTCCAGAAAATCGATTTCAAAACGAGACCAGTTCCCACTTTCGATCAGCACTGGCCATGACTTTCCCGTCGAAATCTAAGACACTTCCTTGATCTACGTCGAAGGCTCGGGAGGGGTAACTTCTGGGGCCTCTGAGCTGGCACGGGGCCACACATATATATCTCAATGTCATGATATTCATTCGCAATCATTACCCTCTGGTAATTTAACATAGCTATGGAAAAATCACCATTTTTAATGGGTAAATCCACTATAAATGGCAATTTTCAATAGCTATGTTAGTTTACCAGAGGGTATTCACATGTTGTTTTGGTATGTTTCTGATCCCTTTTGTGGTTGAATCCACCATTCAATAATTTGCAGTGAAGAGTAATTCAACAACCAGTCAGAGATGGCTAATTGGATCCAATTGCATCCAATTGCCCAATTGGTATTTATATATATATCATGTTATATCATGTTATATCCAATTGAGCCATTGACAATACCCTGGCTGATGGGTTAATAAAAGGGAATTGAATTATGCTACCTAACTGTTTGGGACTATGATAATCCATAGGGGCCAATTGCACTTGCTACCAGGTAGTGAGCTCCAAGAGCTCGTTGGAAATTCGCATGGCGGCAACGCCAACACTGCGCTGCCGTTGAACTCGACGGATTGGAGCTGGATGTCTTTGGATGTTTGGAGCTTGATACTATAACATATAGTAGGTATTCATTGCTGGAATTTTGAGATCTTTGTGAGTTCCAAGTTCTGAACACCAGTGAACTCAATCTGAACGCGACTGAAGTAAAATCGATATCTTAATGCGAATGAACGTCGTCGGACATGTTCAATGCGGAGCTCTCCATGGTCCCTGCTCCACTGCGCTCCACTTGTTTCGATTCGGCAACATCCCAAATCATGGGATGCCATTGAAGAAGTCATCCACCAGCAAAGTTTATGGTGGATATGGTGCTCTTGGCGCAGGGGTAAGATTGCCCCGCCAGACGGCCGTAGGGTAGTTGGTGGATGGGACAGGCTGCAACCATTTGCAACCCCTATCCAGGTATGCTTGGGGCCTCTGCTGAAGTTTTTTCCGTGCTGGGGGGAAAAACAATGTAAGGTCGGTAAATTGGGGAAGGCCTTAATTTAGTCATCTGAAAGTTATCCTGTGCTGATCTTAATTACACATGTTGCTAATTGTTTCTATATACATTTGGATTTGCTACGAACGGCCACGAATAAACAACACTGCAACCATGAGGAAGGGGAACCATTGCCATCTATTATATATATATACATATTAATAGTTATTTCCTCCTCATCCACTCTAATTTCTCCATTGATCATTCAAGTACAGACAACTGTGTCTTTGCACATGAATCCACATAACATTGCATGTTCGGTGATTACTGATGTATGATTGCCGTAAATACCCGTGTCCTTCAGTTGTTTGCAAAGGGTCGGGGATTTGTTTATATATATATATACAAATATATATATATATACATACATACATACGTAAATTAAGCATCGGGTTCTTCGGGGTTCATTCCCCAAATGGTTGGGAGATGTCTAAATGGAACATTTGGGTACAGTGCAACTTGGGGGATCTGGTGAGTTCACGCAAAGCAAATGGTTTGATGGTACTGTAATTTAAAATCATCCAAATTGCGCTTGCCGGCCTGGCCGGCCTAGATTTTCGCCATTTTTCGCCCATCCCCCTTCTCTTTGCTTCCAGTTTGGCAGATCACCCCACCAAGCCTGCGGCGTCAGAATTTGATAGCTTAGTTTAACGACCGGTGCGGACGGGCGACTGTCGGTGACCAGGGTCGAAGCAACGGAAATCGGATGAAATTGTGGAGTTTACCCGAAGAGATCTGGATTTAACCAACATGCGGATGGTAAAATCATATAGGGCTACAACATCTACAGCCAACAGGAATGCAGGATAAAGAATCAGGAATTGGGGTTCAATGAAGGAGAAATGTGAACTTGGGATGTAAGCAAAAAACATGTTGTGCGAATTAACCAGAAAATAAGGTTCAACCATGGAAATATTGAAGATGTGGGGATGTAGCTCAATCTTAATCTTGGGAAATTCACAAGCAAATTAACCTTGCTTTGTTAAGCATCAGGCTGGCATTTGTTCTTGAACAGATCAGACTAGTTCTCCATGGCCGCATCTGATCTTTCAAGCATGTTTAAACCAGATTGCTCTTACCCTAGGGTAAACTAACATAACATGACATAACTATGGACTATGGAACATCACCTTTTCTTTATATCATTTTATGGGTAAGATCATCTCTAAATCACCACGATATCGATGGAACAATTCGGACTGGAGCTTTCGGACTGGTGGAGCTGCTAACCACAAAACAGTGCTGTGATTACCCTCTGGTAATTTGCTACATAGCTATTGAAAATGGCCATAGAAATAGTGGATTTTCCCATTGAAAATGGTGATTTTCAATAGCTATGTTAAATTACCAGAGGGTAGAGCCTGGAGATTTTTCAGAAGCAATTCGAATTTGTGTCGCATTTTGTGTCGCTAATGGCTCAAAGTGTTACACTATTGTCAAAGAGCCCTTCCCGCCTTTAGATGGAACATCAATGAATCCAATTGACTTTGAACAGCCCGGGCTCTTCAGATTTCTGGCTTACTTCATTCCTGGGTGCCATGAACAAATGCGTTGCTGCTTGGCATGAGAAGTGACCAGCGGCATCATTCACTTGAGTTTTACTTGAGTTTCATTTACTGAAGAGGCGAAGGGATCCGACGAAATGTCGATCCGCTGGCTTCGCTAGTGGCTGGCTATAGAATCTTATGACTTCTGGCGACGGAAAGACTAGCGCAGCGGGGCAAGCTTGGTGTGATGGAATGCTGGTGGCAAAGAAGCGGCAAACTTATTCCATGTGTAATCTGGAAGGGCGACCTGCGTTGGGAAATGGCCAGTGTGAGATTCCATGTCTACAACAACAATGTCTAAGTCTTCAAATATGATTCTGGCTGATGGCATCAGACGGTCTAGACAAAAAATGGCAGGGTTTTGACCGGTCTGAGTCTATATACTAATTCCGTGAAGCTATACAAAAGATCACAACAGAAACCATTTGCGTTGCCCCATTGGGTTCCAGAGGCTCCAGTATTGCTATGGATTGCTCAGGAATAGCATCGCGCTGGCCAAACTGGGAGGAGCATCAACTGGAACTGGGGCAGCAGTCCTTACCTATGGGAGTAGAACATGGTGTATAGACATGATGTAGGGACATGTGCGACGGGTAGATATTCATGTCTATTATGCTTGTATGATGTTGTAGATACACCTGTCACATATTCCTCCACCAATTGGTGGACCAACTCTTCCACTTAGATTATATTACTAGTTAGTGGTTTGGAACATTTTTATTTTTTCCCATATATTGGGAATAGTAACCCCAACTGACTAATATTTTTCAGAGGGGTTGAAACCACCAACCAGATTAGATTATTGGCCAGCAGGTCATTGGCCAGCAGCGTCAGGATTTGTACTGTGCAGCGACCTGCATCGAGAGCGGCTGAAGAGCGTGTACCGGGCAGAATTGGAGAGAGAAACATGGTTATAACATAAGTTATAACATATTACAACATGTTAGTGTGCGTCGTTGGTGTTCTGGATATGGAAATGGCTTATCCTTTGGTAAACATGCAAAAAAACTGTGGAAAAGCACCATGTTTTATGGCTAAATCAACTATAAATGGGCAATTTTCAATAGTTACGTCAAAGTGCCGGAGGGTATATCCTTTGGTAGACAATGCATTTCTTCTACTTTGTGTGACCTATTTTCAGATGGTGTTTGTGCAGCAAGCCATGTTTGTTTACCAGCTGGATGGGTGTATTGAAAACGACTTCAAACGACCTCACCCCAAATTCTTTCTGAAATTGATGATTTCGGAGCAAAAGAAATCATGGCCCGAAACACAAGCGGGATTCACATTGAATGTTCCATGGGTGTTCCATGGATGTTCCATGGAAATTCCCCCGGAAATGCCACCGCATTCCATGGATCTATGGGGCCAGGCACAGAGAAATTGCCAGATCTATGGTGTGGGATCTCAGGATGGCAGCTCGCATTCCGCGATGGAACGCTGATTATACAAGTTAATTATAGGTACATGTTCTGTTATATGTGACTTATATGTTCACATATAATATATATATATAAATAGTATAATATAAATACTATGATATATATATATATATATAGTCATAGTTATATATGTGTGTGCTAAATTTATGTACGCACCTACGAAGTCATGGTCGCAGATGGTCGCAGGTATGCAGTGCTTGGACTTCCTCCAAGCGGATGCACGGCAGCTGTGCGGGCCCCTTTGTTGCCTTTTGGTGATTTATCTCGTCCTTTTGGTGACTTAATATGGCAATTTAGGGAAAGATATGATATCATGTGAGGTCTCCCTAGATAGCTAAGTTGATTAAACCCCATTAAGTATATGGTTATCATAAACCATAGTTATCGGAGCTATAAACCAACTTAGTTGACTTTGCTATCTAGGGGGGGGGGCACATTGTAAGATATGTATTTATATATGATATACAGGGGTTATAATGAGAAAATGTAGCTCTTTAGATATTTGAAAACAAAAACAAAAAATCAGATGTTTCTATCTAAAAAAATAAGGGGACAGTAAAAAGAAATTCGGATCTTAATTAATTAGGCAAGTTATACCGACTTCACTGCCTGACCAAACCTCATAAAGGATGGCTTACAATTGTGATGATTTGCCCATGTACTTTCTACACTGCACTTCGAAGACTCGCAGCAGGATCAGAATAGTTTTGTATACATTATGATACATTGTGTTTTCTTTTTTTGCAGCTGGATGGTGCGATCATACATATGATGCCTACGCATTTGTGATTGCAATTTGTCGGAGATGCATCTATATACACATTAATTGTATGTTTCTTGTGTTTTTTTTTAAGTGTTTATTTGTTTTGTATTTACTTGAGAATCAATTTGTGTTTATGCATGTTATGCCATTTGCTGGCATATAGACTCCTAGAAGCTTCCAAAATTTCCACATAGACAGGAACAAATAGTTCGAGGTAAGCCGGAAGTGACCTTTTTGCAAGAGGAACTGCCGACATTTGCCATTCAAGTACAAATGTCAGTGTTTCCGTATGGCCATTGTCTTCCTGGATCGAAATCTTATGGAAACTGGATATGTCCTACAGCTCCATTCTGCCAGCTGGGTATGGTACCTGTAGTTATTTAACCATATTGAGCATATATGTATGTTATACTGTGGAAGATCAGAATGTTTATAATTTTAGGTAAGAATAAGATAGAATAAGATAGAATAAGTACATCATCCATACATGAACAGTTTTGTTTATATCATGTTCCATGGTGATTTTTTTATGTTTAAAAAATAGAGACCAGATGATCAGCCGGCCTCAGGCATCGGCTCTATCGTCAGAAGGCCGTCGCTGGTATATGACCATACAATATCATACATGTTTAATAAAACTATACTCATTTATGTGGATAAATATATTTATATATATATTTATATATTATATTGATATGTAAATATATATATATATATTAATATTAAGATTTGTTCATAACACAGAGATGTGCGATGAATTGTGTACTGTTTGGAGTAGAATTTAGTGAATGTAAAATCATTTCTTTAGATGCTGCGAGGATGAACTGCTGGATCCTGAGGTTTACCAATAACAATCGATGTTTCCCTTCATCCAAGACCGGGGAGGTAGATGCTGTGCTGCTATCCCCGCCATGGGCTGACCAGGTGCAGGGTCCCACAGAAATGTGACCTTTTCAGAAAGTGTTCCGTTGCCATGTTTACCAGAGTTTCCCAACCACAGCTTCAACATTCAATCAGCACAGGGCATCGTCGAGCATGGCTTTTCTGTACGTCGCTTGGGGCAGGCGCGCTCCTCAAATGTCACGGGCAGAGCCAAGCATTGCAGACATGTGCGAATCCAATGGTGCTGTCGATCACAGAGTAAATCTTTTGGGGATGAAAATGTTTCTATCATTCCCAGATGCTCCATGTATTTAATGGAATATTTACCCTCTGGTTATTTAACATAGCCATGGTATAGATGGCCCATAGAAATAGATGGTTTACCGTTCTTAAACATGGGTGGATTTTCCATGGCTATGTTAGTCGTAACCAGACGGTACCGACAGGGCTTGGATGCGGCGGAGCTCCTGTCCCATGCGGTCCAAGTGGCGCCGGAAACGCCCAGGGAATGGAAGACGATGAAGCTGGCGTAGCTATGGGATGAATGAGGTTTGGAAGTGCATGACCCTCTGGTAATTTAACGTAGCTATTGAAAATGGCCATTTATAGTGAGTTTTCCCATTAAAAATGGTGATGTTCCATAGTTATGTTAGTTCACCAGAGGGTAACTTCATTCTGGTAAACTAACGTTTAACCAAACCTCATAATCTACCATAACATAGTTTATAGATGTTTGGAAGTGCATTAATCTAGCCTCTGGTAACATAGAAAAAAATATGGAAAGATCCACCATGTTTATATAATGGGTAATTATCCACTATTTCTATGGCCATTTTCAATAGCTATGTAAACGTTTACCAGAGGGTATATATAGATATTAAAATTTATATAGCCAGAAATATATTATTATAAGTTAATATCTAAGTTTCTGGGAGTTGATGTGATATTTCATATAAATTTGGCTTGCGTATGGATGTACATCTTTCATCATTTTTCTATAGATGTGTCTTCCAGGCATTTTTTATGATTACCATTGATTACCTCTGAAACTGATTCATCTCAGTGTGGTTCAAGCTTGGCACTGCACGTAGCTCGCAACCAGGCCACAAGTGGCCCTGTTCCTGCCTCGAGTGCATGGCCCTAGCCAACACTCAGGCCTTTGGGAGAGACAGAACAATTTGAATGGATAGTATGGATATACCATGATATATATATATATATATATTTAAATATTATATATAGCATACACCGAGGCAGTATAGCCTCGTATAGCCTCGTATAGCCCTGGAAGTCACAAGATTTTGCGAGCCTTTAGATTTGCTTCGAATCTTAACTTGAATCCAGCTGCGGCTGCGACCTGGGAGTGGTCTCCGTTGATATGGTTTCACCCAGTTTGAATGGATCATTTTTGCGTCAAACGTTAGGATCCTTGTTTGGCCAATCAAGCATCCTGAGATCTCATCAGTGGTATGTTGATGATTGGCGGACTACTGTTTCAAACCATGAGTCGGAATATGATTCAAAGTGATGAACATGTTTGGGCAAACATCATGATAGTTTCTGAAGGGGTACTTGAAATATTGAGCTTGGATACGGTTAGCGAAGGGATCCTACGGCCCCAACGCTTCGCCAAGGTCACCTCAGTGCAAGAAGTGACCCACCATAGGGGGGCGGGGGGAAGGATCCATAAGATGCGCTTTTGTAGCTGTGTAGCTGCGCTATGATGAGGAATTTGTTCAGCTTCCAGGATTTTTCATGGAGTTTCATGCATTTTTCATGTGCTGCTTTGGAGACCGCAAGACCAAATTACTTGGCAAGTAGCCCTGATGCTCAGGTTCAGCAAGCTGTTGTGATATCCACTGTGTTAGATGAAATGCCAAGTCTCCAGTTTCCATCTATAAATGATTTATAAACAAGCGGAAAAGAAACGCGAAAAACAAGCGAAAACAAAAGCGACAAAAAAAAGTGAAAAACAATCAAAAAATTATGAAAAATAAAAAACGAAAACATGGTTTGTGTGCTTTTGGTTTTGCTTGTTTTTGCTTTTTGTTTTGATTTTTATTTTGAGCTGTTCTGATTTTGCGCTTTTTTGCTTTTTTTTTGCTTTTTTCTAATTTAGGTTTGGATTAGGTTTTGCTTTTTTGGGGGGGGGATTTGTTTTTGCTGTTTTTAGTTCTTTTTGTTTTTTCCATCGTTTCATAGAAGTTGCCCGTAAGCCGTGTCACAATATGAATCCTTGGGCCATCCCACAGTTTCCCAAAATCGATTGTCCAAAAATAGGGTTCCCCAAAATCTAGTGCATGGCTGCATGGTCATGTGTTTTCTATAGTTTTCTCATGTTTTCCCATTCAGATGGCATTGAAGTAGGGAACTGTACTACTACCATTTTTGGACCCCACAAGCAGCGTCCCTGGTTACATGGGCTGTGTCAACCTTGCATGGGTATTTCACTATCGTAATAATGTGTTATAAAGTTCAATCTTTCGTTTGACATGGGGCCATGGGGATACTTACTAAACAGCTATTTCTTGTGCGGGTGTACCTAAGATTGGCAATCTGTAGGTTTTCATGGCCTCCTCATATGTTTTAAGCCTTGAACTTGATTGTCAAGTCCTGCAGCTTGGGATGTAGCAAAGACAACTTGCTGAGCCTTGCAGTTGACAAGAAATGGTTGTCTTCAGGGCATATCGCCTGATGATGTGAAAAACATGGCAACTAGATGCAAATAGTTGGTCGTGCTGCTTATGAATCATTTGCCAGCAATAGGGGTAATGATTCTAATTCTAATGATCCCATAGAACAGTCCCTGTAACTTCCGCCTGAGTCGGACACAATTTCTTCATCGTTCAATGAGTCGAAGAATCGCTTGGAAAAGGCTGAACTTCTGTGGGGGAAGCGACCACGAGCGTACTCAGCAGCAGTAGCTATACAGACATTTTATGTATATATATATATAATTATATATACACATATAACACATATGTATATGCATATATATATATATATTTATTTATATTAATATTTATATGTATATCTATCTATATATTTGTTTATGTACTTATTTATTTAATTTTATTTATTTAATTTATTTATGTTTCTATTGGTATACATATATAAACACAGAATTATACACCCAAACCAGCTGCATAGCTTTTGTGATTCTCACTGAAGTCGGCTGTTGTTGTTTTTTTTGCGCACACATACGCGACCATGTCGACGCCCGCCATGGCACTCTTTGAAGCCGACCCCAGGAGGAGATATAGCGGGAGAGTGGCTCGGTGCTGGTACCCTTTGGAAATCAAACATGGCAACGGACAAATCCAACATTTGTATGGTGATTTTATTTATTATAATAATCATTATCATTATGATGACATTTCAATTAATATGGTAATATTATAATAGTCACCCAACATTCATAATGTTTATAAGTGACTTTTCCCATCGAAACTTCCATATTTATATGGCATTTTCTAATGCCACGTTTGATGACCGGAGGGTATATATGTTATTTCCTACAGGCGGTGATGTATAGCCAAGCCACATCATGTGCCCTATCAAGATGCCCAGTGCGTTTGGCTTCATGGTAGCCAGCGGTCCAGTTATAACTGGGGTGAACGAACCCCCTTGCGATTCTTGTGAAGCATCAAGTAAAAGTTAGTAGCTAATCCGGATATCAGTGAGATATCCATTGGCATCTCATGATCTTGATCTCAAGATCACGATCCCTGGTAGCTATCCGCGGCTATCCAAATTACTCTCGGTATCTCTCGGTGCTGTGTGTCAGTTGGGTGGTCGCCTCGCGTCAGGTAACTCGCTTTCATCCCGACAGAGGATGGGGTTGCTTGGCAGATCTTGGTGCTGGCCTTGCTGGCCAAAAGGGGAGTTTGGGGATGAACATGGATGAAGATTATCTAGCCTGCGCCAGCTTACCAGGGTTAGATTGCAGTAACGGTTACCCTCTGGTAAACTAACATAGCTGTTGAAAATCACCATTTTTAGTGGGTAAATCAACTATAAATGGTCCATTTTCAATAGCTGTTAAATTACCAGAGGGTAGATCCATAGTTAACTTCTGACCTTGTGGCTCCAGCTGACAACTTCGACGCCATGGTTCGAATTTCATGGTGCCTGACGCGTGGACTGCTGACCCTGGCTCTCGTGCGATGCTGCTGTGGCAAGGGCGGAACTGGATCTAGTGGCAGGGGAACCTCGAGTACAGGCTGCGATGTCGCGATGTGATGTGATGAATTTCAAGCGGATGTCAAGCAATCCAGCCAACCAATCAAACATCGGTATTTTACGTCAGGTAGGTTTAAATGCCAATTTCCAGTTTCGGACATCCTAATGTGCTTCATGCTTGCATTTCTTTGGAAAATGAGTTGCTTGAAACTTTCCCTGATATTTTCGCTGATGTTTTATCATGCTTTATCCCCAGGGTGTCCATGCCCTCTCCAGGTGGCGGTGCCCGCGTCGTAGCTTCCAGGACGACCTATTCCTCCACCACCGGCTACGTGGCAGCTGCCATGATTCTATCCGGTTCGCGGCGGCGCTGGGGAACATATGGCCACGGTAATGCTGCTGGATCTGGAGATAGTGTTTGCACCCTGCTGACTGAGGTGGGATTTCTGAGGGTTTTCCAGCGGGGTTCACCAGGAACTCGGGGATTTCCCTGAGGATTTCCAGATCTTTGGAGGCACAAATCATGCCCAAAATCACCATGGATGGGGGGTAACCATCATTGCCACATGGATCCACATGGTAAGGGTTTTACCACATTAGTGATCATCTGAGTCATCTGATCATCTATCATGATAATCCACTCATAATCCATGATATTTGCCATTTCAACCAGATCCCAATTAGACCCACCGGGCCGTTCTTAATCCGCAGATATCCGCAGGATGAGATGAACGACACTTGCTCAAACCTCATGGAGAACGAGACCAACTGTTTCGATTGCATGGCTTGTGAGGTGGAAGAGTGCCACCTGGCAGGTCCTGCCAATTTGGGGCCTTGGTATTTACATGGTATTTACCATTAGGATTCCCACAAAAGGGGCATGGGACTATCAGATGCTGTGTTGAGGTTTAGCTAGAATTCAGGGAATATCAGGGAATGCAATGCTCAGCTATATATATATACATATTGTTATGTGTGTACATGTGTGTACATATCTAGATTACTAAGCTAGATCTTTTTTGCAAGGTATCCTAGCCATAGCTCGATACTTCTGGGCCAAACGAGGCGTCTGGGTTCGAAAGGTTCATGTTAGTCAACCAATTTCCAACATCTTTCAATCACCACAAGGATTCCTCGCAGGGACTTCTTTGCAGTCAGATGTGATTTAAAAATAACGCCAGCCTCAGGCGTGGGAAACATCACGAACTGTGATGAGTACCTGGCTACTGTCTACAAGGAATGTTGCGTTGAGAACTGCGATGCCATTGCAGTTGGCGCAGGTCAGAAATGTGCTTTCTCTCTCTGGACCTTGTTGGGCCTGCTCAGATGACATCGACGACCAAGTGCAGACTGGTCTTGTTTGTGTAAAACACGACAGCGTTGAAGCGTTCCGAATGGTGGTGAACATGGTTTGAACATAAATTTGATATGAGAAGCTACTGCACTTGGAGAATCCACTGTAATTGTTTGGCAGTTTTATTTTTGAGCTGCTGGCACTGCGACGGCCACTGGGCACAGGTGCTTTTTCATTTATTGAAGCAGAACTCGGCGACATTTCCACTGGCTAAAGTCTGTCTACACGCATGCTGCTAGACTCTGGTTGATATGTGCCCCATGTGAACTTCTTGATTGCAATCGGATAATGCGTAGTTTGTTCTTGTGGAAGCGTCTAAGGATTCTGATGGAACAGGCATCAACAGGCACGTATTTCCTCATAGTTCTATTGGCCAGAGGCCATTTTGCTGCTTTGTTGGCCCGGTTCTGACGTCAGCTCGGTATCAAAATTAACATGTCGGTTTTCCTTAAACTAGAACGACCTTGGCTCAGAGTTGCGGGCCGCCTCAACTAATGGATCCCTCAATGTTTGTCGATCGCATATGATATTACATGATTCCGCCCCCTGCCCCTCAAACCCGAATGGTTCCCATTTACCAGCACTTATTTAGGGTTCGAGCTGGGTCTTTGTCCATGCAAAATTTGCGTAGCAAGGCATCAACAACAATCATCCAAACCTGAAATAGCCTGAACATGCCTGAACCATTAAAAGAAACAAAAACAAATCTGTGGTTCCCAAGAAGAGCGGCGTGCTAAGGTCGCAAAGGTCAAAATTGTATTTTTCCGCTGTTTACATCCCCATTTTTCTCGGTGTAGTCCTTGTCCACATGTTGCATTTTCCTGATGCCATCATCATATGGGGTACCAAATAGTCTACGTCTTCTGATGTGGCCGCCGTCAGCACCGCAGTTCACGGAAGTTCACGCACGACGATCGGGTCGCGTACCATAGAGCCGCCCGTCCTTCCCACGTCTTAAAACGACCAGTGGAAGTTGTTGATGGGGCCCTTCATGAACAGGTTGGTGGCTTCACTTGCATAGTTGCTCCAACCTATTACAGGTTAAACAGGGTTAGATGATAGATGATCCACAAGAGGATACAAAAGGGGGAAATGGTAATTATTCTGCCTGCTCTCCCAGGCGTTGGGAGCGTAAAGGTGAACCTCACATGACCCAGCAGATGTGTAAAGCCTCCAACTGGTGATGTTCCTTGATTGGGCTTCAGTGCCACAAGAAATCGAAGGCAACGATGTCGCAAGTGCACCAGAGGTCTGATGATCTCCATTCCAATACTTCTGTCACCAGAGTCGCTTGCGTAGGCGAGGACAGTGTTGCCTTCACTCTTTCACTTGGGCGCACACCAGCTGTGCTATGCTCACTTTATCGCGTAAAAAGGGTGTGCAGATGTGTGCAGGCTAAATTGGTGGTGCAGGTCACAAGCTCCGATATATGTAATATACGATAACAATCGATAACATATAATAACATATATATGTATATATCATATATAAACATTAATGAATGCATTTCTGTAAACATAGATGTTAAGACTACATATTATATCCAGATAAGTAGTGTTCACTAAACACATCATCCAATTATATATATATATATATATTATAGTATTATATATATGTTGCAAAATGTTTACATAATATGTTTGCAATTGCTTACATATTATTATATTATCATTGTACTATGACTCGTGTGGTTAATGGCATTATTCTTGGCAGTATTATCATGTTTGTACATATGCATATGTGTATTGGGGAATGAGCAGCCGTTTGCCACCTATTCTTATGACAGAAAACAAGGTGGCCATATCTGCGTGGGGATATATAGGGAGCATGTTTGGGCGCAATGGACAAACATTTGACGGTTTTGATCTCTTGTGTTCCGTTGGTGTTTGGGTGTTCATGGGGGTGGGTGACATGGCCCAGGCTCATGCCTTTCATTTCCTGACTCCGGGCACCGTGATGCTCGCGTTGTGCTTGGTAGGATGAGTAAACATGAGTAAACTACGGCGGGAACGATCAGTGGGCAGTGCGTAATTATAGATCAGATTATATGACCTCCACAAATCTATGACGACATCACCACAAAAAAAGATGGGTGGTATTGGTTGGGTGCCAGCAGTATGGTCCACACCTGGGGCTGGCCCTCCAAACATCAAGCGCTGTGAGCCATGCCCTGGGCAAGGCTTTGTGGAGTTGAACGGCGTGGATATCATGGTGCACGTGAACGACTGCAAACCTGAGGATGTTGAAGCTTCCTCCAGCAACATAGGAATGGCATGATTTTCATGGCGGTCGAGCAAGGGACCACTCTGGGTTACGGGTTTCACAGCTCCACACTAAATCATGGGTCCCTACCAGATAGAAACTAGATGAACTTGGACTCTTCAATGATATTATCATTGGATTGGTTTACGGGACAATTTGCAGGAAACCCCCCATAGAAATAATGGTAAAAACCATGGTTTCCTGCAGATTTCTCCTTGAACCAATCCAATGATATGACCATATATTACCTGATTAAGCGGGGTTTCAACATGGTTTCCATCTTGTGACCTTGGTTTCATCACTGGGCTGTCAGACTTCCCCTCAGGAACTCTTCACAGGAGGGCAGCCGCAAGTGGGCGACACTGTAAGCTTCGAGATTGAACCGCGCAAGGCGGTGCCGGGTGGTTGCCAATTTCTGGAGGTACCATCTGGTTATGACTAACATAGCCATGGTATAGATGACCCATAGAAATAGATGGTTTACCTATTAAAAATGGTGATTTTCAATGCCTATGTTAAATAAGCAGATGGTAATGTCAAGCCCGAATTAGTAGACGCAGGTCCGTTAGTAGCTATAGATTAGTGACCATCGGGTGATCATCCTGACCATGGCTGATTAATGAAGACTGGTTGAGTACTCCGGCAATCATCGCCAAAAGGCGATAAATGGCAATTGAATGAAGCCCAGGGGTTGTTCGTCCAGGATTTACATTATAGATACTTTACCCTGTGGGAATCTAACGGGGTCTTCCTCATGTATTTCACTTTGATTTGCAACAACGATCACAAGCACCCCCCCCAGAACTCTGGTTTAGTAAGATTGTTCATGTTATGGTCTTATTCTCATCAGACAAAGGTTTGAAATAGAGATATTTGTCCAACCCTTATGACTTTGTTTAATCATGTTTAATCCCTGTTTTGGATCCATGCTGCATGTTTTGCAGGAGGTGCAAGCCACAGGATCTCACGTCGCCACGGGACATGCCCTCTTGATATCCATTCAGAAGGTGTTTTGCTGTCCCAGCCATGCGGATTTCCCAGCCAATGTGGACAATTTCCCAAGATTTCCCAAGGGAGCCAAGGGTTTTTGTTACTCGTATTTACTCGTGAATCTGGAGATATGCCACCCGAAACGGTGTTTTTTTCTTGTCCTGTTGTTCTTTAACAACAAACATGGACATGTGTGATATCAAATGATCCAGGCCCAACAAGGACCATCCAGGTGTTGACATTCAATTTCATCCACCCTTCCCTTGATGCCACGACAGGACAACCCCGAGCATATGCAAGCCAAACGAGCCACTTATTCACCTGTGGGTCGATGGATGAAAAATAACCCCGACAGCTGTGCAGCACTATAATCGAACGAGATTCGGCAATGCTTGGAGTTCACTTCCATAAGGCCTCTCAATGTAAGTATATGAATGAAGGCCACTGTGGCCACTGCATATATGAACATTATATAGATGGTTCGTTTATGTGTATCAATATGTATATATATATATATGTGTGTGTGTGGCGTACACTATCTTTTGATGAATGCTTGCACTTAGCTTTTTCAAGTGAGTGACCAAGCAGACAAGATTGGTCGGCTTGGCTCGTTGAAAATTAAATTGCAATTATTGTCAACTTGCGATGTTGGCAGCATCATCGTATAGATCAGCTGGTCTTGATTAAACTTGTTGAAATGACATCAGTATATATATACATGCATGTATATATATATATATATTATATACATACATTTATGTTGTTTATTGCAGAAGAGAAAACAACATAAATATCCATTTGAAGGCAATTGTCAAGGTAAATTGTGTATTTCTCCATGTGCCAAGTCTCCTCATAAACTCTTCATGTTTCTGTATCTAAATCTCTTTCTCTCTTTCACCGGTCTTCACATACAGATATAGATAGATCGATCGATCGATGGGATAGGATAGAATAGAATAGAATAGAATAGATACTATACATGCAATTTACATATACCTGCAAATTTTGCATAGAATTCTATAGTTCTAGCATGTTCTAGCTATAGATGTGTCCAAGCCATGATCCCCTCAGGTGATCGGCGGTACAGATGAGCGCTGCTGCAATACCAAGGGCAAAGGCCAAGTTACTCCAGTTCAAGGTGCCGGGGTCGACCTTGTTTTTCCGTGTTTTCACCCATGTCCCATCCGTAAACATATATATATATATATATTACATATTATATATTACATATTATATATTACATATTATATGTTACATGTACATATATATATATACTCATCATTATTGCATATATATATATATATGGTTACCCCAAAATCTGATGATTCATGACAATTGTCCCTGTTGAAATTGTCATTGGACACCACATGAGGGGCTCACCATGGATTCCTTGACCTGCCAGGCACTGGGCAATTCTCTGGCGTCGTCAAAGCCTTCAATGCGAAAGGCCCCGGCTCCAGGGAGTGGTTCCCATCTGCGCCTCACCTTACAGTGCTTGTTTCATATTTGCATGGCTTGTGAGGACTGAAAAAAACTTCCAGATGTCAATGAAGAGTTCTATTGGGTTTTATAGTTTTGTTTTTCTTAGTGAGTCAGCTTGTTTGTGCGTTTTCAATGATCATTTATGGTTGCGTGTTTGCGGGTGATGGACAGTATAGGCCGGTTACAGTTTTGGCATCCCCAGTATCCTTGGTGATGTTCTTCTCGCAGATTTGTTGGTGAGATGCCTTTCTAGTACCTTACATCATATATCCGATTAGTATTGATATATCAACTCTCATGGATTCCCATAATATACATACGTATGTTCATTTGTAATTTGTTTGCCCAGATGATCTCCCCATTTGTTCCTGGTGAAATCCCCATGTTTTTGATGCGGAAAAATCACCAGGCTCCAACTTCCAACCTCTCGCAGCAGGCTTTGGCTGGATCGAATTCCCTGACGGCTCACGGACCTGGGTAGAGCTGCGCGACTGCGTGGGCTCAAGGCCTGTCACAGGCGAGGTGAACACCCGAAAAATTGTAGTCGTCCTGTGGTTGTTTGGAATACGACACCAAATGAATTCAAAGGATCAAATGACACAATGATGATCAATGATGTAGAATTTAAGGATGAATTTGGTATATGGATGTATAGGGGGTAGTGCTTACTCTTCTATGCGAACATCGCAAGTGAAAAAAAGCCTCGTTCAATTGAATAGTTCTCGTGCAGGTGGCCTTGAAGCATGCCCAGATCTTACCAGGTACAGTACTCAAATCTCCTCATCAATGGATTGGTTTAAGGGAAAATCTGCAGGAAAATCTGCAGGAAACCAGCGATTTTGCAATGAAATATGGGGAGTTCCTCTAAATCTTCAACCGCATCCATCGTATCCATCGACCTCATGTTCTTGGCCAGGCGACCGGGTGCAGTTCGACTTGCAAGCGACGGGGCAGCCAGGAAGGGCACTACAAGCGGTGAATGTCACTGGAGGCACTGCACCGTTGGATCTGAAAGATGCGGTTCTCAGAAACTTGGCTCGTCTCACGCTATGGCGGATGCTGGAAAATGGCAAGTTCAATGGGTGATAAATGGTGATAAACCAGGGGATTTTCGGGTACCTAATGTCAAGACTAGGCCAGAATGAAATGGAGGCTGTAACAGGCCGATGGCCCATGATCTTGTCGGCCGCAAAACCAATGTGGAAGCCCAAGGTCAAGACTGGAGGGGGATATCACTACTTGGGTAAACTGGATAAGCGCAGGACCAGCATCACAAAAGGACATGAATTCTAAGCAGGTTGCTGGTTCTAGCTGGCTGGTGGTCCCAAATATTTCAAACGTTTGGATGTGCAGGTGATGGTCCACGGTACGTGATCATCAGGTTGGGCTCATAACATAACGGGGTTTATTCAACAAGAAACCAGGCAAATTGGCTGAGACTAATAGTTTAGCACCTGGGACAAGGATGGACAGGGCCGGTGTTTATTCTTTGAGATATTTTGAGCATAAACCCATCCACTTCACGCGGCGGTGTCAAACTTTGACCCCCCACAGACACCTGAAAGAGCCACCAAGATTCTAGATAGCATGTGTCTAATTTCTCTAATTGCAATCGGGTGTTTGTAAGATTTTGCAACTGGGTTTTCCAGTGAAAAGAATATGCAAAAGGGGTCGAACTGTTGAAAGAATGTCGGGTTGACCGGCAAATGCCAGCATATCCAATTCCCAACTGGGCCGCTTTGAGGATCGCGTGGGAACCTCCTAGTGGATAGAAATGGCTTCCTGGATGTGACTGATGATGTTTACTCCATGGTGTAATATATATATATAGAGAGAGAGAGAGAATCCTTCCAGCTGCTGCTCTACTTATGATATATTCAAATATATTCTATCTTGGGTTGCCACAACTACCAAGATCATAAAGCACAAACATTAATGGAAACCGAGTACAAAACGACCTAAACGGATCATGTCGCATCTGAACTGGCTATGGGTCAGCTGGCCAGCTGGCCGTCAGGTCGCGACATGGCCAAAGCCAAAGCCGTAGCAGCCACAGCGGCCGCAGCAGCCAAAGATACCAAAGCTGTGGGACAGCAATTGACGCTGAAGAAGAATGCCCAGGGACATTTGGCTCTTGAGACTTGAATTTGGCTTGGCTGGGCTTGGAAAAAAGATTTCCCAATATTGTATTTCTAAATTTTGAAATGTGTTGGCTCTTTGGCGATTTGGGGCTAAATTGTTGGGATTGAGAAATCGATACCTACGCGTTTTCCTAAACTTGAAGGTTATTCGGTGATGAAGCTAAAATTTGTCCCTGAGTTGAGATAGTCACATCACAGCACGTTCCATCAAATAAAATAGATACCCTCTGGAAATCAAATATGGCAATTTTCAGCATGATGAAACATGCCCTTTTTTGGATGGGTGATTTCCATTGGCTGATTGCCTTTGGGGATCCAAAGATGGTCCCTGGGAAACCCTGGGAAATGGGATGAAATGGGACTGCCATCAGCTAGCAGCAAGCAATGATGTTTGTGTAAGACACCATGGTTGGTGGTTGAACTTATCTCCGATTTTAAGCGGTGATACCGGTTGCCATTCCATCCAAAACAGTGGCCCACGGCCCACGAGAGTTTTTCCCCTGATTGGGGATGATAATGATGATGATGATAATGACTTGAACAATTACCAATGAGAAAGACAATAGACATATTCACGGCATTTGTTTAAGTAATTATTTTCATATGTTTCTATATGGTTCATCTTTGATTCATCAGTTTCCCTTTTTAAGAATAGAATAGAAAAACATCTTTCGCGACAGATGTCCTGGTGAACCTGTCACCGAGGTCGGCTGTGTCCTTCAGCTGCAGTGGGGGGCGCGATATCCCGGTATCTCACACGCATATGTGTGCATATACGACATATGCATATAAATGAAATAGTAATAACATTCATAATAGTAGTAATAATAAGAACAATGATGATGATAATGATGATAATAGCAAATTTATGAATAATTATGAATATGTATCTATATATATATGTGTGTGTATATATGAGTATGTATGTGTGTATTCTATATGTGTATGTGTGCTATCATGGTTTTTTACACGTACACACATGCACATCTATCCATCCGTCCGTGCATCCATCCGCAAGCTGAATCTGCCAGCTCCAACGCTTTTGACGCTTTTGTCGAGGTGTGTTCTCGCTGCCAAAGAAGCGGCATATCAGACATCGTGGCCACCTGGACAGCACCGAATGAATGGGTTGGGATATGTTGGGATCCCCCGAATTGTCACCAGCCAAAATGATGCCTTTTTTTGGGGGCATGATACTGATACGGGGATGTGTTGAGATAATCTGGGTCAAAGTAAATGAATTTAAATGACAGGGGGCCTCAAAAATTGCTGACCCCAAAGGGATGGACATGAGTTTGTCCAAAGATTTTTTGGATGGGTCCTGAACCAATGGTCACTAAAACGTTGGGAAAATGACGATTACTCACAATAGTTTGGGTACACTACCCTGTTTTCAGACAAACCCATATGGTCATATGATGTCACATGGATACTTTGCAAAGGGGATAAAAGGAGGATCGAAATAAAACAACAAAATGGTCAGTTCCAGGAGGAAAACCATATTCCCATTTAGCTGTTTCAGTTCAGAATTTAAAGATCTGTAGGAATGGACGTTCCAGCAGGAACACCATGAACCATTGAATCCCAGCAGGAACACCATCAACCATTGAATCCGAACTACAAGAGTAGAACAGGATCTCAACAAACGGATGCATTGTGATGATTTACTGATATATGATATGATGTATACATGTGTGTGTGTGTTGAATTTGTGCGCGCGAATAAGATGTGCTTACATGTGTTTACTATGTAAGGACCGAAGGGGTGCTGTGTTTCACCCTCGCCAGGCAACAACCACCATCACCAGCGCAGCAGTGGACCCAATGCAGCTGCAAAGACAGCTGGCCAAACGACCCGGCCCCTATAGCGGCGGCATGGGGAGCATGGGACGCTTGTATTGAAGGCCCATGTGTTCCATGTGGGTTTGTCTTGAAATGGGAAACCGGATGACATCGGTGGCTCCATTACATGCCCATGCCCTTTCAAGACTAAGAACAATTATGATTTATCATGATTTATCATGATTTATCAATGGATTTACTGTAGTATTATATTATCTGAGTTGTGTACCAACTATGGTACCATTCAAAGTTTACTTACAACAACCACGACAACCACGATATACCCGTATATTTTTTTTGTACCCCAACATTTTGGACAAACCCATGCGTCCATGGTTCAAAAGATGTGGCCTATAACTGCCACGCTTCGGGCCCGCGCGCAGGTCAAAACGCCAGCAGACGTGGGTTGGCTTTTGTTCATGGTAATCACTGGCGATAATTTATCAATAATAGCAGCAGAACTATGGTATTCCCCCTGTACTTCAGAAAAGCAAACCACCAGTCACAGCTTTGGTTATCTTTGGTTGCTCCTTTCGTTGGTTACCTTGGTTGGTTCAAATATCATAAAGTAGCAACTAATGCATCACGCACATACATATCCCATATGTATAAAGATGTGTATTATATATATATATATACGCATTGATATTCATATTTGTTCTTAACTGTTGAGGTGATCATCCGCTGCCATTTATTTTTGCTCAGCTGTGCTCGCGGTGGGCCCCCACTTGGATAAGTGCCTTGGCGAGTGGTTTCTGCGGGATGCTCGTGGGAGTAACAAATTGTAAAAATCGGGAAATTGAATTGAACAACCATTATGTGTTTTTAAGGAATATCCCAATATATCTGAACCAGCTAGTTGGGAGTATATCCCATTTTCTCCATTATGTGTGTGTTTAAAGGATATAATAGGATATACAACCAACTTACTGTAAGAAACTGGAATAATTGGAATGACTTCACCTTGTGAGTCACTGGAATGATGGCTAATGAGGGGAATCATCACAAAATGATGTAATATGATGTAATCAATTCGACCCAAGTAGATTCTCCTTAGCAACTTGGCTCAGTACCACATCATACCGCATTGATTATTTGTTGTACTGGTGGGCGAAACGGAGGTTCGCATGAGGCCGCAACATGTTCCAAGAATGGCCTGAGCATGTCAAAACTGATGATGAACGCACGGTCCATAGAACCGTTTGTTTCATATTGATGAAATGATGTGTAATGTGCAATGGGTACCCCGAAACGGTGCGAATTTGCAACTAAAAGGGTGCTCCCCAAGCAAACAGCCCAGGGGTTCACTAATGGGCAGTTGACACTATTGGGTTATCATGGCGCTTCCAATCTTAAGACTTGAGAGAGGTTCTTAGGCACAAGTTTGTACAACTTCTTGGTGGTTTCAAATGTTTACACACATTTCCCTCTTGTCCCCATCCTGGAATTGTGAACGGGAATTGGCTCATTTTTTGCGATATGTACTGGCATGGATAGATATTGGTAGTATTGGGGGAACTTTGCTGTCTATACAGGTCTTCACTGCACTAAAACTCACAGGATATATTGGAAGCTGTTTGATGCGGTATGATGCGGTCACAATCTCGGATTTGGAATGCCTTCGGGAATCCTTGTGGGCGATCCTTCGGGGTTTGCTTCAGGTTGGGAGCGCGTAAAACCTACGAAGTAAAGCCGACACGGCCCACAGCGCGACGCTACACCATGCTCGCTCAGCAGAATGGACGCAAGAGGCAACAGGCCGCGAGCGCGCTGTCATTGCTACCAGGGTTCATGGTGGATTGGATTCATTTCTCCTTCCAACTTCGAGACATCTTTTCATGCGGCATTTCTCTTTCTACTTGGGAAGGTCCCGCCTAACAGATTTGTGATGGAAGATGATGGAACCACCATAACTAAATGCGAATTCTGTTGGTTTTTTTTAGGTGTTCCAGGTCGATTTTTGGCTGATTCTTGGCATCTTGAGCCACCATAACTGATGGATCTTCACAATCTTCACCGATATGGCTCCAGCGGCTCCAGGGCAACACAATTCTGGCCCCATGCCTCAGACGTTCCAAGCTCAGAAAAAATCTGGTACAGCTCTGCCCCCAGGATTACGCCTAATGAGGGGAAAACAATGGAAATAAAAAGGGAAGACATACACATATATATATATATAATCATATGTATAAATATATGTATATATATATATATACACACTGAGATCAGTGCATTTGGGTTTGATGCTGTTTTGAAACGGCCATGCTTGGAAACATTTAGAGACACTTGATGTGAAGCCTTTGGGGATTTGGGGGGTCCTTGATAGCGACTCCAAGCGCCCAGGTCGCACCTCTGTCGCCAGCCCAGCACGCAATGCAGTGCGCAGCCGCACGATTTCAACCGCACGGCCCAGCATTGCAGAACTGAAGACGGTGGTTCGGGGGCCCAGAAGGGAAAAACTGGCAAAGGACCAAAGAGAAGATCTGTGGAGTGTCTACCTGGTTGATCCAACCTACGGGGGTTTCTCAGTTCAATCCTCCTGTGATACGGTGCCTCTGTAATTTCTTCAAGTATGTTCAGGTTCTATTCCTGGCTGGTGCCAATAATTCACTGCTGGATTCCAGGATTGGTGTTGCATAGTTTGGTTATAACGTTATGTTTGGTTTATGGGTAGTTTTCTCATCCTTCAGTTGGCCGTGTTAAGTGGCTTTGTCCCACACCACACAAAAATCCCACTAATCATCGGAACTCTTGGAGCCAGTTCCACTGATTGTTGGTGGACTCCTCACGTTGTTGGTTGCTGAGGGTATCACCAATGTACTAGATATCAACTCGTTTGTTTAGCAAGTTACATCACCTGGTTGGTGGTTTGGAACAGTTTATATTTTCCATATATTGGGAATAATAATCCCAACCGACTTTCATATTTTTCAGAGGGGTTGAAACCACGCAACAGTCATGTTTGTATGTTTTTGTGCTGGAATCTCGTTGATTTACAAACGGCCAACGGCGGTTGCCCTCATTTCTCGAGGCCATGCACATGTGTTTTCCCCAGTTACTATATTGCATATACTAATGTATATCCTTATGTAATTATTCATCTTTGCCACAGGACAGTGCGCATTTATGAGATATATAATATAGATATGTATATATATATATATGATTATTATAGATGCATGTATTTTTATACAACTATATATATATTATGCATATATATATGTATTTTTATATATATACATTATTATATTATATATATACACATTTATCTACGCATAAGCTCCCCGGATCCTCGCCAAAGGTGGTGAACCTGCAACGTCGCCATGACCGTATGGAAGGTCGTGAAGACTTCCCCACGGCTTCACTGTGAAACTACTGACTGAAGCCAACTAGTTGGTTAGTTTTATGTATTTTAATGCTGATTTGACCTTATTTGGAGATGAATCGAAGCACGTATTAGATGGATGACAAGAATCCTGCCATTATGCAATCATGATATATATCGTGATCAATTATTCACCGATTTGGGAATGATTTGGGAATGTTCGGCATATCTCTGTTTGAAAATTATCTTTGATGATGGTTTGAAACTTGAAACTGACATTTTTGTTCATAGTGCGAAGTGATTTCCTGCGTATCAGTGCTCATTGCAGGTCAGCCATGGAGGCTGAAAACGGTTGCTGCCAAGCCACTGAACCCCATTCTTGCTGCTTCAGCAATGTCAGATCCCAATATTATTGAGCCAATGGTGTTGAATCCTTGGCTTTGTTGGAGAATTCCCCAGGTTTATTATTTAGTCAAATGGCCTTTTCGTGGCTAAATTTCCACGTATGTTGGTTAAATCCCTAGTTTGCTTAACTTCACAGTTTTTCTTTGGTTGAATTCGATTTGCTGGTCAACTCACTCCCATAGTGTTTTCGTGGAATTCCTATGTCTGGTTGAAACTACAACTACAACTCCCACTATCCATATTTTATCGTGTTGTATCTCTGAACTCTATCAATTCCCTCATTTTGATCGTTTCTGCTTGTTTCACTTCCCCCCCATCCGCTGTGCAGGTTGCCGGCAGCGCTTGCTGAGTGTTTGCCCACAGCTGCCTTTCGAACGCTTCGACGCCACGGATGGGCGGCAGGTGGGGGTGGCTGGTTGGGTAGAAAAGAATCCGAAGTTGTGGGCATAAAACATGAGGAAAACCATGAACCACTGTAAATAGCGGGGGTTTTGCCTATGTTAAAACATCAGTTTGATCAAAAAAAGTTGGGAACTACTTTTTGGAAGTGAAGTTTTAACATCTCAAAAATGATTAGTTGTCGGGGTTACATCTCAATTTTCTGCCGGATGGTGCCAAAATGATCAAACGTGGATTAAGGGAATATTTACAGAAAGCCCTTTTTTTATGATTTTTAGAAGCCATGGTTTCCTTTTTAAACCGGTGCCACAATGATTGCTTTCACTGCTTTCTTGCCTTTGTGCCACACTCAGTCTATCTTTGATGCCAGAGGAAGGCAGGTCCGACCCGCACTGGCATAGAACCCTGGTGGGGGAAAACCCTGTGATTGCCGCTTAGCCCATTCCATTTTTGGGTGCCCCGTAGCCACGGCCCCAGGCGGAAATCCCTTTGGAAGAGGTCACAACTTCTTGGAATACGGTCGCTGGGATGAGATAGGAAGTGTGGATAAAATATATGACATGAAATATGTCTTTAACATTCTTTAACCTTGGAGTCAGCGAAGAGATGCGAAGAGTCTCCGGGCCCCAAAGGTCGTTCATCAGTTCATCAACCCCTGAGTAGTGGTTGTTAGTGGTTCAGAAGCCCCCAATTTCAGATCCTCACCGGCATGGGATTGCGACGCCAATTTTTTGGGGCCATGGCAACTTCTAGGGTACTGGACATTTATCATTTATCATTTGGCCTGGTTGCCTTTCTCCCAGTGGGTTTCTACCTGAAAACGTTCCTCATCTGGCGTCCAGCAGCGTGCAGAACTAAGGCACGGAACGTGGAGTTTCAGAAGCAGCGAGCGATTAGGAGCTGCTGGTTGTGGCTGGAATCTTTAGGGACGACCTCATCAGAAATCTCTGGGAACAACAAAAGCCTTCCATGGAAATCTCTGGGAATATAGCCCACTGAAGTTGAAAATGATTTGGAAAGCAGAAAAGAAGTGAATTAATTAAAGACTTTTGCTTGGTTGAGAACATATTCAAGTTTTATGTGGTGAAACCTTGGACATTGCCTTAAATCAGATTGTGGACCAATAGTTTGAATCAATGGTTTTGAGAATGATGGTAAGTAAGGGGAGCTCGCAAAATATGGGTGTGTTTGGTATTGTGAATTCTCATGAAGCCAGATTGATGAAGCCGCTCGGTAAGCCGCAAAAGAGGAGTTATAGTATGCCAGGGAAAACCAGTTATCCACAGTCACCCTGGTGCTTACAGTATCTGGCGGGTGATTTTCAACAACAAATTTGGGATGATCCACACCGACCATTGTTTTTGGGATGGGTTGAAGTCACCAGCCACGGCCGCAGAATATCCCCCATGGCACAAGATGATTGTTGCATGATTTTCCTGCTGAAGAGTATGAAATCTGCTGATGAGTTTTCCAGTCCGTGGTATCAGGTTATCAATTTTTTTGATTATCTTGACAAGCTTATCAACAAAGTCCAAGTGTGTTTGGTTGTTTTCCCCCATTCAACCCCACTGAAATCCATTGCAGCCCAAGAAAAATACCAGAAGCCCGTATCCCGTTGGGATGCCACAGGAAGGGATGGAATGATTTGGAGACCTACCAGGTACTGCTGGGAATGGGAATTTGCCTACGAAACCTCAATAATGTGGGAACAAAAAGAGTATCAAAGAACAAGCCACCCCCATCAACTGTTGGAGGTCTATTAAATATATTTAAATATATATATATATAGAGAGAGAGAGAGATTATACATATATATATATATGTATAGGTTATCCCAAGTAGGGGCATGCCCAAGAACAAACCAGACATTTGGGACATGGATCTTTCATCTGCTGATGTTCAGGCTATCACCTTGCTCCATCGAGTACCACAAAATCCAAGCCTTTTTGGCTCAAATCAACGCTAGTAGGTTAGATAGCTATCGGAGGCGTTTTCCAGCGCACGCGACGCACGCGTTTCGCTTGCCGGGAATGAGTATGCATACCACTCAGGAATGGGCACAGAGTGCTCATCATAACATGTAGCTTGGCAGGATGTATATCCTATGATTCTTCGCCAGATGATGTTTGTTCATGCTTATTTGGGGTATGCTATGTTCTGCTGCAACAGTAACTGGGATCCAAATTGGTGTAGAATGGGACAACACCAGTATTTTTGTGGCACTGCTCAGGTGTTCTTCGCAACTTTTATACACATTCGCCCCTAAGATTGCACTGTTGGCTCCCAGGACATCACCTTACATCTGTGGCTGTTTCCAGTGGAACACATGGTTTCCCGATCGGAGGTACCAAGCCCAAAGGACGCACAGAAAAGCCATGACTCAACAAGATCACTCCAGCCGAGCACATGAGGAGGTCATGTCGGACGCTGGGCTGGATGAACATGTTTTTTTTCGCTGGGTGGTTCATATTTAGGAGGTCACAAAGCAGACACAAAATGCGGATTTCGGAATGATGTGAATGGTTGACAATGATTTCTACTAGTGGATTTCTCCTGTAATTAATGGTTATATTATGTTATATTATGTTATATTATGTTATATTATGTTATATTATGTTATATGAGGTTCCATAGTATAACATATATATATGCATATTTATAACAGCATATAACCATTCATTAACTAATGGATTTTTTTATTGTTCCGAGGTTCCTAGATGTGATGGGGGACCATGCTACAACCGTCCGCGTGTTTTTGTTGTTGCCCCCAGTGCGTGGAGGCCGTTGCGGAGCGTGAGATTCGTTGATGGTGAAACGTTTGCACCCAAGCTCCCTGCCGAAGTATCTTAATATAGGTATCTATATATATATATAGGTATCAGGTATCTAAAGTATACTATAGGTTATTTGTGTAATTATCTACTATACCTATAGGTGATATGTTTGTAATTATCTACTATAGGTATCTATAGGTAAACTTTAATTGTCCTAATTATTAGCTAATAAATGCTAATGATAAGATGCTACAAGCTACGTGGCTCCAACCGCGGGATCCTGCGGATCATAATTTTGGTCCACTTTTTGGGAAACATGTTGGAAATTGGCTGCTAATCTCTTAGGATCCGAAATAGGAGCTCCCAGTCACTGGAAAACCAAGGATAACATGAGCATGTACAACGAGCTCCATAGCTCCCTCGACCAGAAGGTGAAGACTTCACAGCGCTTGGTGGAGAAGTTGTCGCATCGCGCGCAATCTGTGGAGAACTCCTTGCAACACACCAGGTGCAAGCAATGGATGGGATGGCTACACCCAAATGGCCAGGGTCAAAATCCTGCAATTGCGGACTTTACGGTGGATGCTCATCCCATGTAGTGACTGATCATCATTCATGACCTCATTTCTTTTCGTGCTTATCACAATTATGGAACCGTTGTTACAAATGCATCCTTTCATTGTTTGCTACTGTCTGTGTCCGAGATGCTCCTACTTCATTGGCGAAATTCTGTTTTTGTTGGCTTATGAGTTGTAACCTTTGTTGTTGCCCAAGTTCCACCATGTTAAAACCAAGGACTTTGCCCACATCCCAGCTCCAAAACTTCCAAAACCTGTCCTTCTCATGCTTCCATCGCAGCTAGTGTGAGATTGCAAGCAAACAACGCCCCAATGGTATGTAGTGGTTTATGAAATTGTGCCCACCCCGACTGGGTGATGTATTTCATAGCCCCCTTTTACTGTCTGAATTATTGATTGTAATATCCCATGAAACCCCATTCAATCACCACATTAGATTATACCCCAACAAACAGCCCTTGAAATCCCCTTGAAACCAGCTGGAACCCCCCCAATTATGACTGGGTTTCAAACGTTGCCAGGCAAACGTTACAGAAGTTGCAGGATGCCCTGGTCTCGAAGGATCCACCCTTGGCCTTGTGCACCTGGCGCCTGGAGCAGCGCGAGAAACGGCCCCTGCGGGAACAGGTGCGCGACACTGTGGAGGTTTGCCTGGAGGCTGGGGGGGATGGCCATGGCAGAAACAGATCTTTGCAGAGTTTCCCTTTTGGGGATGGGGGAAGAATGCAAAGTTGTCATATAAAATAATATATATACAAGTATACATATATATATATACATACATATACACATATTTATTTTTGGAAGTAGGAGTGATTTTTTTTTGTTTGCACAAGCTATCGTGGGGACATCCATTGCAGCAATCAATACTGCAGGCACTTTTTAGCGACCATTCTATGTATGTATGGAATGTGCAGTGGTCAATCAGCTAGTTCAAAAGTTGGGGAGGCTTAGATATGGGGTTGATATTTTGGACATAGATGTGAGGGGTGGGAAGCCTTTGAGAGCATGGCACGGGCGCAAAACCCGTGCTTTAATAATGAGCTGTGTGGGACTAAGGTTCATCATTCTTTATGCATTTCGACATCATCCATGAGATCACCTGTGGTTGTAATTGTCTTTCCATCCTTATAGTTTTGGTGGAAAAGGGCCCCAGGTTGCTGGCTGAACTACTTTATTTTTGGGGATACCCCGTGTTTGATGAAGTTTGTTGGTTGCCCAACGTCCTTTTCCTACTAGTTGAAGCCACCAACCAGTCATTTATCCCAGAGCCACAGCATGCGCGAGGTAGAGAAGGCTAGTCTGATGGACGCACAAAGAAGATTGAAGGAGTGCATCAAGAAGACTCAGGCAGTTGGGAGCCTTGCGTGCTTTTTGTGAAGGTGTTCTGGGCATTTGCAGCCCCAAGGAATGGCCCAAACGGGATGCAACGGTATACAACTAAAGCTGGAGATGAGAACAGCACCGAAGAATTGCCATGCACCGGACGGCCACCTTGAGAATGAAGTGGACAATGGGATGGCTGAACCAAGTGTACCCCTTGGGCCAAATGACAATCTGGTTCATCCTCCTTGGTCCAAGCCCAAGAGGTACCCATGGCGGACCCCAAGTAGATGGTGGTTTTGTCAAAAGGGTTCCATTTTCATCAATTTTCTGTTTATTCATGTTTATTCAAGCTACAGATTGTGTTGTGCGATTCTAGTGTGTCAGCCATTTGCAGGCCACCATCAACGCTTTGGATCAAAAATTGGAGGAACTTCGTCATGACATCCAGCAGAAAACGCCTCTCAGCTTGACATGGGAGGGGAAGGGATGCTTGGTACAGGCCACCTGGAACATGAATGCAGGAATGGAAGGGCATGCATGATGATATATTTACTCATAGGATCTCATAGGGACAGAGACCACGACACCTAACTGCCGCTTGGCTGATCTCAGTCTGATTCATGAGGGTTGTGTGCCCCTTTGATCTAAATAATTCTGAATATATCTATGCGTTCACTCCATCGATATGAACTAATCTTGTTTATAATACTTTCTGTATAATTCATTTACAGTATATGCTCATCTCAGCATCTCATCTCTCCCTCCAATCCCCTGAGGCAAGCCTTATCCGTGGATGAGTTATGTCTCCGCACCACCTCTCGAAGTTTGGAGACCGTGGCGGATCGCAGCAGCTATCTACGCAGCTGCCTGCGGCCCAGCAGTCGTAACCTACCGCCCAGCAGCCCGCGGCGACGGCCCGGCGGGGCGCAATCGGCGCGCCACGAGGTCGCGGCACAGGAGTCCTTCCGCCACTGGGCTGAAACTGCTCGGTGGAAACGGGGATGGGTTGGTTTTCTGTCAACTTCAGCCGTATTTGTTGGAGACGATCTCAATCCCTTTTTTTTGTTGGGTGATGTTCAAGTAGGACATTTACCAACCCCTCTGTGAAGTTGGAAAAGTGGATAGGACATGAGTAGGAGACGGCGGAACATATATTTGATCTATCTAGTTTGATCTATTTAGTCATTTGTTTATTGATATAGACAGGTTCACTGTTGGTAGAGAGTATTGACATGGGCATGTTATAATATGTGCATGGTGACCTTGACACTCGAATCTGCTTCTATCTATTCTATCTATAAACTAAATATCTAAAATTATCTAAGTATGTTTTAAGATATACCAGTAGGTAATGATATCAATACAGGAACATTTCTTAGCACTATACCTTTGGTCATGTCTTCTTACCAGCACACCATCCAAGTGCAGCTTCCCAAGACCGACAGGGCATCATCAGCCCAAGCCACAAGCCATGAAAAAAAAAACAAATTACCTGCCATGATCAGCATCATCCCCATGAACGAGACGGATGGGTATAGCAAGCTAGTAGTTTATGAGTAATTATGGGTCAAGTATGGTCAAGTACTCAATGACATCGCTATCAACCATATCATTTCCAAATGACCGGGTCGTTTTTTGTACTTTCGAGGGAGGAAGAAACACGGTTCGAGTAATTTTGAAAATCTGACCCATCGGCACCTCGGCACAGGTAACGAGGTGCTTCGACAGAAGGAGGCCTTGAGACTGAACCAGTCAGCCATTCATCGCGAGGAGTGCTGGGAGTTGGGCAGTTCATGTTGATTCACCATTGAAATGTTCATGTTCATTGCTCAAAATACCATTTCTTCTTGCTTCAAATCTCTCTCTTATGTGTCAGCATTCATTCCCCATGGTATCTCAAAAATTGGTAACTCAGAATTCCTCGTTGTGAAATCCCCATTTTCTCTTGGTTCGAGCCCCGTCAAACTCCATCAAACTCGTGAAAATGGATGAAATGTCACAGATGTTTCACATAAATCACCATCTTCGATTCATGACACGTCATAAAGTCATGCGAAATCCCCGATTTTCCCCATTTTTCATGGCGGTGTTCCCATTGTTTCAGCCCCTTTTTGTCGGGTACCGGGTACCGCCAGGAGGCCGCCAAGGAGCTCCGGGAAGAGGCACATAAGCTGATCCAGCGCATGCAGCGACAGACGGAGGATGCCACGAAGAAAAGCGACAAATCCATGCAGGTCATGGGATGGGATGGGAAATCTGACAAGGTCTGGGAATGATGGTGATATATGATTATATATTATAAGTGAATATAAGGATTGTTGATCATCCATCATTGGAACATCACCGGTTGGAAAATCCACACCGAATATGTACACATATCTACCCTCTGGTAATTTGTTACATAGCTATTGAAAATGGCCATTGAAATAGTGGATTTTCCCATTGAAAATGGTGATTTTCCATAGCTATGTTAAATTACCAGAGGGTATATATTATAAGTGAATATAAGTGATGTATATGATATATGATGATATATGGGATGGGAATATCTTAAGTGATATATTTCCCATCCCATATGGAAAAGGATTTAACCACCATAAAATATAATTGTTTATTATGAATATTATGGGATGGGAATATCTTAAGTGATGTATTTATGATGCATGAATTGGAAAATGGGATGATGGCGATGATGATGATGATGATGAAAATCGATGGAAACAATGGAAACAACAGAAACAATGAATGGATGAACACTATTTGGTTTTTCGAATGGGATGGTGTGATGATGGAATGATGGGATGAAAAATGGCTAGGCGGCTAGAGGGTTTGCGCATGAAAAAAGAGTTGGGGACGGCTCTATGTTTATTGTACATAAAATGCTACTATCTACTTATCTAACTACCAGTGTATGAGTCTGTGAAGATGTGGTGTATCATCTGAAAATAGCACTGGGAATGGAAATGCGATGGTTCCGTGGCTGAAGCGGCATTGGGTTGGCTGGTTGGCCGAATGGTTAGTGATTCCACTGATTCCATTGATTTGAGTGGAGCTATATGCAGCTATTTATATGATGGTCATGGTTGGGTTGGATGGAAATGCGTGATGTTGAGCTAAACAACTTTCAAATGTTTGAATCTGACAAGTGACTCATAAATGTTGAATTAAAACAAAAAGAGACAGTAGTTCAGTAGTTGGATCGGGTGAGTTGGACAAGGCCCGTGTTCTTGGGGAGTTTTTTGATGTTTTTTGTAGGGATGGCTTAGTTGGACGAGATGGATCGAAACTCGGGACTTCGGGGCCGGACTGAACTCCGGCACCCGACTCCACCCGACCATGTCTTAAATGTCTTAGCAATTTCATGCAATTTCAGCATGTGTGATTTGTTTGGCGTATGTTGGCGTTTTCAAGAAATTGCTATGTTCCATCCCCAAGTTGCGGCAGAAAAAATTCAGTGAGAGATTCCCTCAAGTCGGATCGCGCCTCCGATCTTCCAATGTTCCATTGCTTTAAGTGTCTCCTATTGGTGGGTGCATCCCAGTTATGTAGGTGGGTAACCCATGTCAAAACACATAATTTTCAACTGGGATACTCCATGTATATATACACACACATGTGTACACAATGTTGAAATGTTGAGCTTATATACATACACACGCACATATATATATATACAATTATATGTAATCATTTATATATACACAGATTCTCGCAAGTTAAACCCATAAGTAAGTGATCAATAGTGGTAAGATATGGTAAGATACTGTAGTTGTTGCCCACTCACAATGCCTCGGATGCCTTCCAGATGCGGCAGCCCGGTGGGCCAGGAGCGCGTGAATGAGAACCAGCAGATGCGGCGACGCCTGGAGTCGGAACTGCGCGAAACGTGTGACCTGGTCACATTGAAGTGGTATGGTATGCTTACAGAACATATGTGTATATATATATATTTATATACAGATGATACGCGATAAAGAGATCAAGAAGATTGGTAATGCCGATGTATCACTCGGATCCACCTTTGTGATCCGATTTTCTTGGCTCAATCCTTTAGTCAGATGACTTGAAACCCAGGAGTCGCCAGTTGTACCAAGTCCCCAGTTGATCCTGTTTGCGCTATGCATGATCGCCAGAGGTACCCAAATTCACATGACCAAGAACACCCTCCAAGACACCAAGACGCACATCCGTTCCTTGGAAGCGCCTTTGGCTCAACCATGGCAGGTCAGGGCGCCCTCGGGTGTCCTGGGAGTCCTGGGCATCTAGATTTGATCACATTTTACCATCTGGTTATTTGTTACATAGCCATGGAACATCACCATTTTTAATAGGTAAACCATTCTATGGGCCATCTATAGCATGGCTATGTTAGTCATAACCAGGTTGGGTAACCCAAAATGTTTCCAAGAGTCACATGTCAGTCACATGTCCTATGCCTCCAAGGAGCCCATGGAGTTGACCAACACCTGTGCATCTTGGCGCAAGCAGCGAGCTTCCAAGGAGTCCCGGTATGTCCCGGTCCCAGTGGCCCAGTGGCCCAAGGTTGGATGGGAAATCCCAGCATTTTGAGCGATGGATCCACACATCTTTGTGATACTTTGGGTAGAATTGGGATGAATTGGGTAGATATAGTCAATTTCTTTGGAATACCGTAGGAAAACCATAGGAAAATGGTGGTTTAATGGGATTTAATGGGATATACCCTCTGGTTATGACTAACATAGCCATGGTTTTTCGATGGCCCTAATCGAAATAGATGGTTTACCGTTCTTAAAAATGGGTGGATGTTCCATGGCTATGTTAAATAACCAGATGGTAGATATACCATCAGAATTCTGGGAAATGAAGGGAAATGATGAGTTCTACACCAGAAAAAAAAAGTGTCTGAACATGGCGGATTTAAGCCCCAGATTAGGACACTGATGATAATCCACTGGAAGTAGGGGCAGCTTATTTTCAGACGAAAATCTGGATAACCAAGTCTGAGATACTTTGGGTAGATATAGATGATATAGTTTGATTGTCGTGATGTGTTAAATTTGTTTGACCCATCATTTCGCCGTCCCAAAAACTCTGAACACGGCACGTGCCGTGCCCAGCCCAACCGCTGGGGCAATGTGGAGGAGCATACTGTGGATCCTGTGTCTACCACTTTGCTGGAACATCAGTGTCCTGGCGGAATCAGTTGGGCTGTTGGGTTCTGTAGATCTCTGGGGAAGTTGTAAATTGTGGATTGAAAATCAGAGTGCCAAATAAAACAAGCAATATTTGTATAAATTTTGTATATGTAGTGGTTTTCAAATGTTTTCTATAGCTTTTCAGTGAGATTCTAAGGCATTTCATGGCCGGAACGATGGCTCCCAGCCTTTAGTTCCTAGCCTATTGGCAGATCCAAGGATGACCTTGTTGAAGTGTCATGAAGATTTGAAGCAGCACCATCAGAATGAGAAGTCCGTCCTGCAAGAGCTGCAGGAAACGACGGTGGGTGGTCGTGTTTTTACATGTTTTTTACAACATATTGCTGGATATGATGTACAATATCTTTATAATATAGGTCATTATGACTGTTATTGTGTATTTATATATATACATGTGTGTGTATGTATACACACATTTGTATCTTTATCACAATGTGCGCAATATGTTATGTTATGGTATGGTATGGTACGGTATGGTATGGTATGTATGTATGCATGCATGCATGGATGTATGTATGTATGTATGTATGTAATGTATGTATGTGTGAATGTAATGTAATGTAATGTAATGTAATGTAGTGTAATGTAGTGTAATGTAATGTAATGTAATGTAATGTAATGTAATGTAATGTATGTATGTATGTATGTATGTATACATATTCTATATATACACAGCATCATATTATAGTGTGTGTATAGGTCTTAGGTATTCATGTGGGTACATAGTTATGTTTGGGCATCTGCGGGTGAAGTTGCCATTCAGGCCATTAGGGCAACCACGTCTTGAAATACTTGAACCAAGGCCTTCGCCAAAGCCCAGCTCCTCAGCAATTCATCTTCATTACCCTCTGGTAATTGGTTACATAGCTATTAAAAATGGCCATAGAAATAGTGGATTTACCCATTGAAAACGGTGATTTTCCATAGTTATGTTAACGTTTACCAAAGGGTATTGTTCATGATCATCTATCATTCCACTAATCATCCATCGATTCACCTCCAATGTTTCCACATGGTTCCACCTAAAAGAACGATTCGGATCTCAGCATCTTTTAGGCATCGAAATCTCCATGTGGTGTCGACAGGAGAAGAAGGAGCAGTTGAAGGAGGACCTCCGCGACAAGACCTCCGCGCTGCACATCGACCTGAACTGCTTGACCCACGAAAGCGTCGCTGGCCGCCAGTGGAGCTCCCAAAATATCCCGGCGATGTTCACTGATTTGTTGAAAAGAAAGATAAAAACCAAAGAAGAAAGTTGGTAAAGATGGTTTCAACATGTTTCAACATGTTGGGTTTTGTTTGGTGATATTTGGTCTCTTTAATGTATATATTGGTTTTAGCCACGCTACATTGAGGGCTTCACCCTATCCCGGCCGTCAAAGGTTCTCTTGGATTAGATTAGATATGTGTGTCATCAATTGTTGTTGGATATGCTGAGATAATGATAAATCTAGAATATCGTCAAATTATTCTCGGTTCATCATTTGAAATATTGAATTTGAACACATTCGAAGAGCTCCATGGTCTTGGAATGCAACTAATTTGGCTTGTGGTTTCACTTTTTGTGATTTTTTGTCCATGTTTCATGATGTTTCCCCTGTGTGGCATTAAGATACTGCACAATCAACAAAATGATAGATTGCATGTGCTTCCCTCTTTTGTTTGCCACACACACGCACCATGTCACCCACATCATTATTTAATGTGTTCTTTCTATTTGGCATCAAGACACTACAATCAAATCAATCAACAAGTCAAAGACATTACGATACTATAGTGAGAAAAAAAAACTAGTAGGATCTAGTAGGATTATGATCCATTATGATCCATTATGGATACTATAAAGAATGAGCTTCCTAATTATGATCCATTCTCCATGATTTCGTCGCAAGATCCATTGAGATCGACCTGCCGAGGTCACCTGCCTCAATGGCAAGGTGGTGGGTCCGCCCTGCGTCAGCCGCCAACGGCTCCCAAAAGCCATGAAGGCGAGGAAACAGGGGAAACTTCGAAGATCTGAGAAAATCTCCCAAGAAAATGGACATAGATGGGAAGATTACCAGGCAAAAAATGGGATAACATGTGATAAAATGGAACAATATAACCAGCAAGAATGCAGCAAGGAATATACTGAATTGTTGTAGCAATTTGGTTGCTGGTGCTATCAGCAAGCGAGACGGTCCGATATCATTGGATATATCTGGTTGTTGGTTTCTAACATATGGCATATGGTGCATTTTCAACCATCAATCATGGAAATTGGATGATGATCCCCCAATGACTGATAATTTCAAAGGGGGTACACCAACCAGTATAGTAAGCACCATGGAACTGGGAGGACTTGTGCCTTTCTTGTAAAAAGATATTCAGGAATGAATCGAAATTCAGAAAAAAAGCGCGAAACTCATGTAATTTCCGCAGATGTCCTTTTCCAACTAGGTGGTTTGATGGAAAAAGAGCGGTCAACCTCATGTTCAGTAGCAAAATGGAAAGGGCGGATGGCAGGCGGTATGCCAAGCTCTGGCTGCCTATTTTGGCATGGGATTTCCCGGTCTTTCAGTGACACTCCAGGTGGACCCCACCTTTGTTCCCAACGGCAGTGGTGGAGTGATGATGATGCCCCTGACGGCTCGATGATTGGATCCTTGGAAGCCTTGGAAGTTCCCGAAATGCTGAGTTTCGATTCGTAATATTGGCAATTGCCCAATCATCGACTCCATATTGAACCCACCAACTGGAAAATCTGACAGCCACCAGGACTGGCCTTGCCATCACCATGACGTTTCGATGCCAGAGCGGCGCAGGATTTCATCCGACCAGTGACGCTGATTTTGAGAGAAAGCATATCTTAGCTACTATGCGTTCCTGTGGCTGATTGAACTAAGGGACGATGAGGAATGAGTATGAATGATCCCCATGCCTATTGAAAGAAAACTTATAAGAAAACCCATGGTTTCTCAAGGCATGCGCCTGACAGCATGTATATCAGCCATCAGCCTGTCTCACAGGTGGCGCGAGGCAACCTCGCTGGCACAAGTCCTAGCAAATCATAGATCCCATTCGCAGCTGATTTGATGTGCTTTGGAGGTCTGAGATGGGTTTGATATGAGTTGATACTATGGCATCTATCCAGATGAAACATGGTCAAACTTGACTTCCGGCTCAACAGGTTTTGGGAAGCCGATCTCCCTTCGCGTTTCGAGGGGGGAACCGAAGCACCAAAACACATCAAAGAGCTGCGCCCATGGTGTAAAATCACCTAGCCCATCACGAAGTACGGTAGTAGTATGCCTCAAAGTCTTTCACCCCTCAAAAGGCCTGATCAGTTCCCCTGCCAAGACATGCTAACATTGATACTTGGGGCACCCCACTGCTAAGGAAACAGCATGCTTGTGATGTGGGCCCCGATTTCGAGGCATACCTGCGAGGACCTGCCCAGAACGCAGCCTAGAAGAGCATATTGACGTTTCCCCCAGACCACCTGAGCTGTTGAAGGCATGGATATGATATTAATATATCATGTATACATATCTATATAATTTATGCATCTATAGAGATAGACATACCCTATGGTGGAGGCAAACTTCCAGGCTGCATGCGGCGCACTTCTAGATGACAGTCAAAATCGCCGAAATGGTGGGTGCTTCTTGACCAGAAACACAACTGTTGAAGTGGAGAATGGTTGGGCAAGCTTCTCCCACATTCCTTGCAATGCCCAAATCCATTGCGCAATTCCACGTGGCTACCGAAAATCTACTCTATCTATTTGATACATATTCCCATTTGTCGTCGTGTCCAGTCAAAAACGGTGATTTTCTATTGCCATGTTTGACTACTGGCCAGGATCACGTATGAAACTGACGGGCACACAAGGGCAATGTCTCCAGCCATCCTCCATACCTTCTTTGCATTTCACATCAGAACCATTTGACCCTCAGGTCATCTCATTAAATCTCATCCATGTGTTTTGGCATATACTTCCCGTTCCTTCAGTTCCTTCAATGTCCTTCAACAACAAATAACACAACCAGATAGGAGAGATGGAGAGCGTGCCCATTGACAAATCATGAGATCCAACTCCTCTATCTCTACGCGCAAGCAGTGGTTGGTCCGAGTTTGTGCACCATTTTGGCAGTGGCTGATACTGGCCGACCTTCGGCTACCTTGGGCCCAGGGCTCCGTCGAAGATAAAAAAGTGACCCGTTGACAGCTATAAGGATAGGAGCCTCAGCTGCTGTTTCTCCCCGAGCATTGCATATTCCATTCTGAAATTATGAATCGTCATAGCTAGATGAGGTTTCCTGGGTCTAATGTGGTAAACCCACTACTGAACCATCCCAGTGGCACATCACTTGGGGCATTTTGCATCATGCCAGTCGTAGGGGTATATTGGTATACCCAATAATAGACCATAATATCCCAGTTACACTATCCCATAATGATCCATTGGTATTCCACTATTACCTTGTTATCAATTCATATGCTCTCGATTAATATCCTACTATTATAAATCCTATGAAATGGCATTGGGTGAACCCCACAGTAGCTGCTATAGAATCGGAATATAGTGGCCATATGATTTGGAATCTAATGGGAATAGAGTGGGTATAATTGACACTACAGTAAGAACTATTAGTTATCCATTTGTAATCCCATTTGTTTAAATTCCCATTTGATTAAATCATCCCATAGTATCCATTAACAATTGGGAATAATACCAAAATAGTTCAGATAACATCAGATAACAAACTATTGGGAATCACAATTGGTTCAGCGGCATTGATGATAGCATTCACCATCATCAGCCATATCTCCCAAGAAAAGTTGACGTTCATCTGGATAAAGCCATTGAATCAAACCATCCCCTATTTTCACTAACCATCCCCTAGTTTCATCTATTTTCACAATCCGAATCTTCTCCAAACCCAATATCCTGCTGCAAATCCCATGGAAGTCCTATATGAAAACCATGGCATTTTTCCCATGGTAAAAACCCATGGTTTTCCCGTGAGATTCGGCCAGGTTCGGCAGCTGGACCTGTCCCCAGGGGAACGTGGCTGTGCTTCCAGCCACATCCGCGCCTGGCGTTATTGCGTGGAGCCGCTTGCCGTGGAGACAGGGGATGATTATGGATGATTTAACCATTCAGTTTGTCTAATGTCAACCCCGGATTAATAAACCATGGTTTATTAATTAGGGGGGTGCTACTCGAATAGTCATAATCTAATACTTAAATGGTACCCTCCCAATTAAACAGCCCAGGGGTTTACTAATCCAGGGTTGACATTAATATCCTGTGATATTTTAGGATATATTGAGAATTATATTCATGTAAAGTATGATGTTATCATATCATAGTATATAGTTTCCAAGAGGTGAGTTGAGATTTTTTCAGATATTCTTGAGTGGTGTCCAATGTTTGAGCCTGAATCTGGGTGATTTATGATTTATGATGATGTGTGGCGGCTGATTTCACGCGTAAGGCCTTTGGTTTGCTGGGAGTTCCTAATCAGGGAGGATGCACCAACAAAGAGATGATATTTATATGATATAGCTCAGAAAACACTGGATATGTTTGATGGCTGTTTGTTTGTGCGTTTTTTTTTGCCTTCTTTTCGAAGGCCGTTTGAAACACGGTCCTCCAGACTCCTTGATACTCCTTGCGTGATGACCCAATCACTGCTGGCCCACTGGGAACCACGGATGGCTCGCCACATTTGCATATCCCTGGTGCATATCCCCGGGGGCGCAGTGGAACTCTGATTGATGGGGTTCTAGGCTTTGGAGGTCATATCCAATTGATATCCCATCTTATGAGGGTTACCCTCCAGTAAATTAACATAGACCCTGGCAGAACTCCCCCATCACCGTGGATCCCCATGAGGCAAGCCAAAGGCACCGATCAGCCCCTCTTGGTGCTGGAAGATGATGCCGCTCCCACTGCCGAGTTACCTGGATGCAACTTCGACCCTGAAAGGTCCACGGGAATGGTCACATTTCGGCATATGTTTGCATATCAATTTGGCATCAGGAATCCATCTTCAAAAACTGGATTCACAGGTGATTATGGAGGCATTTCTTTCTTGATTTGTTGTTGGGATGTTCAAGTCCACCATAAAAAGTCGCCCTCGACTATTTCCAGATGGGCACCCCAACTCCAATCAATTCCGATTGGCAAACCCTATAACCCAGTAATACAGCACATCTGCACTTTTCCTTGATTGCAACTCCACTTTTTCTGGGTGATACACTAATCTTTGTTGGTCAACTCCCAATTCATGTTGAAGCATCTGAGGACACTGACAGACACAAAACGTGCAATTTCTGTTGCAAAACCATCCCATTTTTCGAATCCAGATGTTCGAGCCATCCCCATATTTTGGAGTATAGCTTTTGGACTGACCCACACTTTTGTTGGTGCTATCCCATGAAATAGTGCCATCATATCATATCCCCTAATTTACCCTTTGAAAATCGAGATAGATATGGTAATCCACGGCTTTCCCGTGGATTTAGGATATCGTAGGGCCCAAAAAGATCAAAAAGATCGAAAAGTTACATATCATTAAATTTTGATAGGATGTTACATTTCTATCTTTCTTGGGGGTTGCTATATCTGTGTTAATTCACCGGAGGTATACCATTGACTCAGATGCCCAGGTTTTGCGAGGTTTTAGAGCAAGCCCTTGCGACCTTGCCGGTGGGGGTGACCCCTGACAGTGGGAGGTGAATTCATATTTATGTCTATAGTCTATTGATATATGAACATACTGTACATATATTAAATTAGATATAGATATATATATATATAGATAGATAGATAGATAATGATAGATAGATATACACATTATGCATAATATATAATATATATACATATATACATACATATGTGTATGTGTATGTGTGCACAAAGGTATAGACATGCATACAAATTCGTTTACACGAGAATGTTGAAGCAACTGTTTTTGGCTTGTCTCCTGTCTTTGATGCTCTGTATTTGTGCAACTCAGAAGCTCACAATGCAATTTGATACATATATATATATACACATAATTATAGTTATATAAATATATGTGTTTTTTGTTTAGTGGGCATATATGTTGGTGTAACATACTCATATGCCGTATGAAATCCCTAGAAAGCATGTAGCGCTCGTAAAGTGAAATGCACATGCCTAGGCTTGTCAAGACTTCTATTCAAAGTTGTTTGTGTAAGAACTGTAAGCTCCCTCAACGATAGAAACTGTACAGGGATTCCCTGGCATTTTGAGATGGTGAAGCCGAATGTGACCTACCAGGATGACGCGGATCTTTTGTACCTGGGCTATTCTCAGGCGCGCCGCGAAAAAAACCGTGTGAAATGTAAAGGGATTCATCGAACTAGCCATGGGCCATACCATGGCGTTCCGTGACCGGAGGCTACAATCAAGTGAATGTATCATGATGTATCCTCAAAGTGGTTGACTATCTACACAATTCAAGGGGATGCAGGGAATGGGGGATTGGACTCCCGTGATCGTGCGCTGACATGGTGAATATGGTATGGTGATGACCAGCCAAAGTCAAAGTCTCTGTCAAAGCAATCGCTAAATACCCTTCCATCATCCGGGAATCCGGGAACTTACTTACATCATCCAAATTTGCCGTAGCGTGGATAGGCGCAAGAACAGCAAGCTGACCCTCCAGAAGCAAAAATGTCCAGTGCTGAAAACTGCTTGTGACAGGCAGCCGACTGGCGCCGCGAAGTCTCCCGACATGTCGTGGAGTCCCACTATGTGTGGACGACACTTGGCCCAGTGGTGGGTGAGTCGCGGCGTTTCGAAAACTGCAAAACTGGGATGGCATTGCTCCGGGGGACCTTGGGGTATCTTGAAGTTATGAATGGAAACATTGGAAAGGCAAATCACCACTTTTCTCAATATATGATAATATATGCATGTATCCTTTTTAATCATTGCTGGGATGCTTCCCATAGTCTCAACGTACCCTGAGGGTTGCTATGGCTTTGTTATATACTATTATACCCTCAGGTAATCGACAATGGCTTGCTGGAGAAAAAAATCATAGATGATTTTTTCCAGCAAACTAAACCTACAGTGAGTTGGGGAAATTTCAAATTTCCACAAATTTCCAAGGTTACCGGAGGGAAAAAACCCATCGTATCCTGATCCAAGTGGTCCCCGATCACCAGGACAGTGGCCTACATTGCTGGGATCTGAGACATGTTGAAACTCAGCAGCTGTTTCTAACTTGGGACATGTCAGTCACTCAGTCCTTCATGTCACATGTTTGGAGAGGCAAAAACATCCAAAAACGCCTTTCGTATCCTGGCCTAGTGCCAACTTTCTGCCTAGTTCCAGCTCAACTGCCCAATTGCCCATCAGTTCCCACAGGTCTGGCCCTTGGGGGCAAGGAAGATGTTGTCCAAGCTGCCGGTCAATGAACCCGTGGACAATTGGATGGCGGAGCCTCGGCGCTGCGGATGGGAGAAAGAACGGAACTGGTTTGAGATGCAGTTTCACCCCAACATTATGTTGGGGTGAAACTGGAAGTTATTTGGAATTTTTGGGGGTTGAATCAAGAAATTCTTGTTGATTTTTCATGTTTGAAAGAGTTTGATCGTTTTGTGCGGAGAATCGGCGGGTTGATATCGCTTTTTGGAACCCAAGTTGGTTGGCTGTGAGGCTGGTGTGCCCACGGTCGGGTGGTATTCGGTTGACGTAGTCCATTTTTTGCATGTCGGATCCGATTCTTGAGATTGGTCCCATAACAAAAGGGCAACCAGCTGACTAAGCTTGGAAGTGGTACTTGCTGCAACAAGATAGGAGTGTGCGAACTTGTGTTATGAAACTTTGACAAGCCGAAAGTAACCAGCAACACTGACAAGCAACAAAGATGCTGGAACAACCCGAAATCCAGGGGTGGATGATCCAGCGCCTTTTTCGTGCCAAGGGCATGTGTGCTGAAAATGATATCAAGGCAGGCTTGGTTCATGGGAATCCTAGCCTCTATCCCATTGGAACTGGTTTTCCAATAGCTATCCCTCTTGGTTATCATCATCCCCAGTGGGGGTAGTACACTCTCCCATAAAACCCCACCAAGAACGGTACATTTAATAATAATATGATTGATATGTTCATGGCTCATTTGGGATGATGAACCCCACTTGCACAGTATGGATCAGTATGGGACAATGTCTCACTGGAATCTCGAGTGCTACATGTGTAAACCTATGATGACTACCTGTGGCATAGGTTCCATCCCTATCCAGCCAAATCAGCCAAACCCTTTGCCAGAGAAGAAAGGCTAGCACTGACAGGTGCATGCAGTGAGTGTTTGCATGTTTTTGCAAGTAGTGCAATAGTGTAGTGATGGTTGAGCATGGCATTGCATACAGGTGCAGCAAGCAGCTTCCAAATTCAAGCAGGTTGTGTCCATAGAAATGGTGGCTTGAGAAATTCTGACCCGCTGCTCCAGTATTTCTGGTGCACCCAGCTTATCTCACGCCCCATGATTTGGATCCGGTAGACTCTGAGCCGGTAGGCATACTGCGTTCGCCCGAAGATTGTGCTTCAAGCAGATGCTTGGAACGTGAATTCTGACGTGGCGCATTCAGATGAGTTTCTTGGTCATCTCCCGTCGTTGAGAGATTGGAGTTTGCAGACTGAGGCAAATGAGACCATGTCAGTGACAACAGTCTCTCTCTCTCTCTCTCATTCTCTGACTCTCCCTTTCTATGTATGTGTCTCTATACCTATGTATAAGCGTATACATGCATAGAGAGAGAGAGAGAGGAAAAAAAAAAAACATTGTAGTCTAGTGGAGAAAGAAGCTACCAACCAGTCAGTAGGCTAGCCCATGGGTTGACAAAAACTGAGGCACTACTGGGGGCCCAACTCCGACATTCAGCATTCGGACGCGCCACTTGACGACTGCATACATTTGGTGATGGGGTCGCCTGGGAGAATGATCAGATTTTCACCAATTTAATTGAACTTAGTGAATGGTTGGTGCATATGACATTCAGCATGCAGACAGCTCACATCCCAAAAGCCAACAGAGATTCTCGCGGTCGGCGGTCAAGGCCCCCGAAGCTCGGTAGATGTATCCTATCCCTGCCCGATGCCATCCTTGAAGCATCTTGAAGCCCGGGCATTTCGGGCACATGGGAATGGTCATAATATTCACAATGTTATGTAGATTATGTAGGGGATGGGATTGTTCTGTTTGAAACTAAGATGAGGTAAAGCAATCCAGGGCGACTATATATATGTTTCCACCAGGTGAATCAGGGACTTGGATTCTGCTAGTATTGTGCTTTGGGTATTACAGAGTGTTTGGACCAAAATAAGATGTAAAAGTTGTTGTTTCCAGTTGGGAAATCTTGGTCTTTGAGAAGCTGAATTGGAACTTAAGAGTCCCCATCTTTGCTGGATTTTGCTGGCTAAATCCCACCCCAAAAAATCCAGAAAAATCTTGGAGCATCCACCCATTTTCCGAGGCTCTACTGGGGTCCAGGGCATCCGGAAGCTGGTGGAGACCCGGCAGGCCGGTGCTCTAGCTCCAGCCAGAAAGTTGTAAGGCAGTTATAGGATGTTATAGGCATAAACAAAGTTGAGTTACCCATAGTGACCCATGAAAATTTGGGAAATGAATTTAACCATCACTGGCTGGTTTCAAACATGCATTGTTCAACCAGACCAACGGGATGATGGGAATCAAGTCAACGTACCATGTAATCCCAGAAATCCCAGGTATGGTGATCCATGGGTTGTACAACCACTAAAAGCAGTAGTACCTGGAATAGTACTGAAAATAGCAGCAAGTATACACTGAAAACAAAGCCCCGTAGTACATTATATTACTAATAGTATCTAATAGTTTTATAAAGTGTTATATTACCACATTCTGACTACTCCCGACAGATAGATCAATGATGATCCATGACTAATAGCTATATAACTGTTACCACTAGTAACATCCTATGAGGGGTTGTCATATGATGACAATTAAATTGATACTACTAGAATCATTAGTTTTAACACTTATAGATAGTTATATATAGTCATTATAACCATGATATATTATTTAGTTAGTAGTTAGTACTATATATAATATAAAGATATATGATAGCTTAAGTTACTTGGGTGTTATAAATAGTATTATCATACTAACTATTAATAACTATGAATAATACTATTTACTATATATATATAATACTATATATGTATTACTATTATAATATTATTGTATATTTATATTATTACTATGAATAACTATTAATTATACGATGACCAAACAGCCGAGACACTCCGTTTAGGTGGTCTCCTATGGGACTTGGACGACTTGGACGACTTGGACGACTCCGACTCCGAGGACTTGCCACCTGGCGCGGCGAAGATTTTTTTCGATGGTGAGATATCAATGATAATGATACCCTCTGGTTATTTAACATAGCCATGGTATAGATGGCCCATAGAAATAGATGGTTTACCTAGTAAAAATGGTGATTTTCCATGGCTATGTTAAATAACCAGAGGGTATATGATATGAGATTGATATTTGAGATTGATGATATTGATGATTTTGATTTTATATTATAGATCTATAGAGAGAGAGAGGTTCTCAGATATATAATGATATATGTATATATACACTCTATATATATATATACGAAAATTGTGTGGCTTTATTGGGCCACCAATCAACCTATGGATGAGCTAGATTTTCCCATGCTTGGAACATGAACTTACAACAAGAAGCCAATCAGTATGTAGAATGATTTCTTGAATTTAGATGGAAAGATGAAACTATCGGCGAAAATCATGTCAATTTTCAGCTTGGAAAAACGCGGAGTTAATTCCTCTGAGTTGATCATCCGATCTGAGGTAATCCATATAGCTTTATCAGCCCCTTGGCGCTGGGTTTGCAAGCCATTTGAAGCTCCCCCAGAGATGTGTGAAACCTTTTGCAAATCTGATGAAAACTCAAAGTGGAATTGGAATCTCATGGAATCTCTTTGCCGGCCACTTGTTTAGTGCCAAAGGTAGATGTTCCATGATTTTCCACTTTTCTAAATCCACTTCTTTGATGATTTGATATAAAATATTGAGTATTGGTGAAACAATTCCGCAATAGTAAACCTCAGATGGCCAAGCGTAAGTCTCAATCCCATGCAAGTTGTCAGGGATCATGTTAAGTTACCTTGCCCGATTTGGCCCAACAAACTGCAGAGAGATAGACTATATCACTGACATATACAGAGGAAGATGGAACTTTGAGCTGATAGTTTGATCTAGAGGAAGATTGCCAGCATGTTGATTTCATATATATATTATATAAGATTATATAAGAGAGGTTCCATTTCAAATGGTTGATTGGCAAGTTCTAGAAGTTCCCTGATGACACATCGAAAACACCTGGTAATTTTGCCTCGGAAGATCATCATAAAGCAGCTATCGGAAGATGTGCATCCTAACGAGTATGACTGTTCACTTGCTAATATGTGGTTACAGTTCAGTTATAAAAAGGATATTCCGGATTTATACATGGCTCATCAACTATTTACTAACCAGAATGCACATTCACGGGGGCCTAGGATTTGGCTGACATGGCTGCGATCCGCTATTCAGTGAGCAGCTGCGGCACATGAAACGTGTCTTTTTGACCCAGGTAGGAGACAAATTGAAAATCAAGAGGAAAGGAATTGTAAATCGCTAGAAGTGTTATTTAGTCCCAAAACAACCGATAACAAACTCTTTTATTCGGCTGTCATTTCTTTGGTCCCACATCAGGAGGTTGAAAGGTGATAAGCTGAAAACAATGCGCCTGGTATCTTGAGAGAAAAACGGCTGCACGTAATTCGAGTGGAGGGCACGAGCGGCTCTACACCCTGGACTTTCTGAAGGCACGATCAGTGAGGTCGCAAGCCTTCCAACGAAGGGCTATCAGTTGGGGAAAACTCGTTGCAGCAATGACAACAGTCAACTACTCACTAGTCGTCCTGTGAATGCGGCAGAGTTCATGTTATTCATACTCTTTCTGCACCTGTGGAACATCGGCAGTTGGCACCAGCATCACTTGGGTGGACTAAACGTTCATGCATGCTTCCAGAGATCCAGAGAAACTTATGTTCTTTGCTTCTGCGCTAAATGTGATCAAATGCATAGCCGGCTGAGTTCCCAAGAGTCTCAGTTAGTTCTTGGTGCCTTTGGAAATGCCTCAGCTTTCTGAGTGTTTCAGTCTCCGGACTGTGGATTTTCTGGCCGCAAGGCTGCACAGAACCATGTCTACAAGACATTCCGACTCATCATGGTATGAAGTCATGGCCGAGATGCATATGCATGTATACATAATATGTATACTAGTAGATACTAGTAGTATCTGGACAATTTAAAACGACGTCACCGACGTCAGCCCGAAACAACAACCTAGCTTCTGAAACACGAAAATAAGCTCATCAACAATATATTTCTATATGCGATGCATGTGTATGTATAATATAAGAATACTAATGATAATGACAATAATTATAATAACAATAATAATCGAAGGAAGTTTAGAAGTCAAACTTCCGACAATATGGAGAGATGAAAAGCAGAGCAGGGCAGAGGCAGAGAGAAGAGGAAGATTAGAAGAGAGAAGATCAGAAGAGAAAGAGTA